>Ga0007794_10000469_pt1 | contig 12532 bp, 14 predicted proteins | sample CryBogmetaGMA5M_FD_60365 | JGI IMG/M metagenome (GOLD analysis project Ga0007794, IMG submission 60365) | Freshwater microbial communities from Crystal Bog, Wisconsin, USA - MA5M | ecosystem: Environmental > Aquatic > Freshwater > Lake | place: Crystal Bog, Wisconsin, USA | collected 2009-07-06
AAACCCTGTTTTCTGACCCTTTGTTGACCCCCCACCACTGATCGGAATTATCCCCCCATGTTGACCGATGCTCAATGCAGAAACGCCACCTGCCCTTCAGAAAAAACCCGTGCTCGATTCAGTGATTCAGGGGGGCTTTACTTGCAAGTCAGCCCAGCAGGATCAAAACGTTGGTTTTTGAAGCACCGCATTGCAGGGGTTGAAAAGCAACTGGCGCTTGGCAGTTATCCAGCCGTGACCCTAACGGCAGCACGCAAAGCCCGAGATGCGGCCAAACTTGAAAAATCAGATGGACTTGATCCTTTGAAGGTTCGCAATCTCGAAAAACAAAAAGCAACACATATTGGGGGACATACATTCAAAGTCGTGGCCTTGGAGTGGTACAGCAAGCAAGCCCCCCAATGGAGCGAAAGCCACGCCGAAAGATCATTGCGGCAATTGGAGCGTGACCTGTTCCCATGGATCGGAAACAGGCCCATGGCCGACATTCACGCCATGGAGCTATTGGCAGCCCTCCAAAAAGTTGAGGAGCGCGGTGCGATTGAGACGGCAGACAGAGTCTTGATGCTGGCACGGCAGGTTTGGGACTACTGGCTGCCAACTTCCGATGTTCAACAGCGCAACATTACGGAGGGGCTGAAAGGTAGGCTGACACCCTACCGGGGGAAAACCTTCGCGGCCATCCTTGATCCGGTGCGTATGGGCGGCTTGACGCGGGCAATCAAAGGTTACAAGGGCGGGCCAGTCGTGCGCACAGCTTTACAGCTAACCCCTTACCTGTACCAGCGACCCGGCAACCTGCGCATGATGGAATGGGTCGAGCTTGATTTGGACGGTGCACTTTGGACTATCCCCAGCATGAAAATGAAACGCACCAAGCTGGAAAAGGAGCAAGGCGAAGCCCACACCGTGCCTTTGCCCACGCAGGCCGTGGCCTTGCTGCGCAGCATCCAGCCACTGACCGGACACGGGCGCTATGTTTTCCCTGGTGAGCGCAGTCATGATAGGCCGGTGTCGGACAATTCGGTGCGCAGCGCGCTGTATGCGTTGGGTTTCGGAAAAGAACAAAGCTGGCACGGATTTCGGGCGAGCGCACGCACCATGCTTGTTGATGAATTGAACATTGATTTCAACGTCATTGAAGCCAATTTAGCCCATGCTGTGAAAGATGCCAACGGACGTAGCTACAACCGAACCCAGTATGTGAAACAACGCTTTGTGATGATTCAGCAATGGTCCGACTATCTGGACAAGCTGGCCACGGGCGGTGATGTGATCCAGTTCAAAGCGGCATAACAATTCAAACCACGACTACCTCGACGAGGGGGACACTGGGAAACCGCTGACCCGGTAGTGCTGGTTTTCTTATCAAACGCGAAGTAGTAGCAATGTTTATTTTTACGGATCAATTTATAGGTTTAAGCATCTGCATTCGTACAGCAGCAAAACTTATAGCGGACGACTTAGGTGCATGGAAAGGGGAAGAGTATTCGGAGTCTGATGTCTCTCCTTTTAGGCGAAATTGCGGAGAGGGGGTCGGACTTGTCCCGTTAACTGCTCACGAATACGCCAATTTAGAACCAATCGGAATAATGAAAATTGCGTGTCAAGAGATTGAGAATGCAATGGTTCGAAGTGTAGAGGTTAACCAAATTAGGCCTCTTCAAGTAAGCCGACAATTCACAGGTGAACTAAAGCCTGAAAATACTTTTTTAGCTCTTACCGATGTTTTTGAATGGTGTGAAATCGTCGGTTTTGAGGTGGGTGAGACGTTGTTTGAATATCTCGAAACAGAGCAAAATCTTCGCACCAACATGATTAGTCATACTAATAAAGAACGCTTTAAATTAGAAAATCGCATCGATTTGGATCAATCTAGAGAATCGACTGTGAGGCTTTCAGAGGAGGAAATAAACAATCTGGTGATTGAAAATCGTCGCCTTCGCGAAGGTAATTTCGGAGTGAAACACACGAGTAAAGTACAGAGCCTTCGGTCAATAGAGAAAAAGACTCTATTGACCATCATTGCAGTCCTTTGCAAAGAGGCCAAACTTGACTACACCAAACACGCGAAAACGGCAGGGCATATCAAAAGCACGGCGGTATTTATGGACATTGCAATCGGTGAGAGCACCATTGAAGGTCACTTAAAGGACATCCGTAATGCGCTTGCAAGCCGCATGAAATAAGGGTTTCATAGGCAGTTGCCTATTTGGTCTGGGCAGTTGCCCCTATTGATAGCTGCGATAAGGAAAGATCGCCCCCATTGGCAAAACGTGCCAACGTCATACAGGGGCTTTCAATGTCAATACTCAGAATGCCAGCCGTCAAGGCTGAAACCGGGCACCGTTCCCACGCAAGCATTTACACCGCAATCAAAAATGGAACCTTCACAACCGGGGTGGCCATTGGTCAACGCTCTGTGGGCTGGCCATCCACTGAGGTGCAGGCAATCAACGCGGCTCGAATCGCGGGCAAGTCAGAGGATGAAATCAGGGAACTGGTAAACCGCCTGCACGCAAAGCGTATCGAATTGGCCACGGAGTAAGGGCTGGCTATGATCCACCCCACCAATGAAACATCCCCCGGCGTTTGCGAAACCGAAGGCTTACCAAATCACACCAACGGCGCTAATTTTTCCACTGACCGGGCCATCAATCAAGCTGCCCCTGACGGTAAAACCATTGCAACCGAATTGGCACACCTGGCGCTGGCTGGCCACGTCGTCCATAAAGGCGGCGCGAAACATTACAGCATTTGCATAGACTTTGCGGATCTCGAAATCTTCGCCCGTCGGTTGGGTGTAAAACAATGAAAGCATTCATTCAAACCGTGGGCTGGTGGCTGATCCAGTCTGCGCCCTATGCCGCGGCAATGCAGCTGGGCATTCTGCTGGGAGTGCCGGCATGAACGACGCTATCGACCAATTCCGGCTGGCCATGACAAACGCTGGACTGACCCCGCCAGACACAATCCACGCTGACGGCAAGTTGCACCGCTACAGCACCGACAGCAAACCCAGTCATAAAAACGGCTGGTATTTTCTGCACCCAGAGGGCGCCGCATGGGGACAGGCTGGCAGTTGGGATGTGAACGGCGGCGAACCTGTTTGCCACTGGTGTGCAAAGTTCGACACGGCCATGACGCAGGCCGAACGCGACACCCAGCGCCAGCACATCAATGCAGCCAAGGTGCAACGCGATGCCAAACGCCTGACAGGCTACGACGCAGCCGCAGGTATGGCGCAAACGATTTGGGATGCAGCTCAACCGGTAGAGGCTGGGCACGGCTATTTGACGAAAAAGGGGATCAACGCCAACGGGGCGCGACTGATCCAAGCGGTTGACGCCCACCGGCTATGCAACCGACTGTCCGCTGAATTGAACGGGGCTTTGCTGGTAATCCCAATGCACAATGCAGCGCGGCAACTGCGCAGCCTGCAATTCATCGCTGAAGACGGGGTTAAACGCCCACTGACAGGCGGCGAGAAACAAGGCTGTTACTTTGCCATTGGATCGCCCAAAGGCCAGATCATCATTTGTGAAGGCTTGGCAACCGGCGCAAGTATTTATCAATGCACGGGTGACGCGGTGGCAGTGGCCTTTGATTCTGGCAACTTGTATGCAGCGGGGCTGGCATTGCACGTCAAATCTCCAGCACTAAAAATCATCATTGCCGCCGATGACGACCATTTGACGGAGGGCAATCTGGGCCTGACCAAAGCACGGGCGGCGGCGCAAGCGGTAGGCGGGCTGGTGGCGGTGCCCTCGTTCCCGGCTGATCGTGGCGACAAAGACACAGACTTCAACGACTTGCACAAGTTGGCAGGCATGGACGCGGTGCGCGACTGTATCGAAGCGGCGAAATTGGGTCGCACGATTGGCGCTGAGGACTGGCCAGAACCTATGGAGATAGTGAGTCAATTACCCGTAGCACCTGAATTTGATGCGGGAATTTTGTTACCTAAAGCACTTGCTGATTTTGTACTCGACGAAGCCGACCGTATGCCGTGCAGTCCTGACTATATTGCCGCGACATTGGTTGTTTGCCTGGGCAGCGTGATCGGCGCAAAGTGTGGATTAAAGCCAAAACGCAGAGATGACTGGATCGTAGTTCCTAATTTATGGGGTGGCGTTGTAGGTGATCCATCCTCAAAGAAATCCCCGGCGCTCGGCACCGTGACCCGCTTTCTTGAGCGCCTGGAAAAACGCGAGGCCGAAAAGCTGGTGGATGCACTGAGCAGCTTTGAAGCCGAAAAGGCAGCATTCGAGGCTCATCAATCGGCGGTGAAAGCCAGCATGAAAAAGGCTGCAGGCGGGGCCAAACCTGACCACTTAAAAATGGCGGCATCCATTGCCGATATGCAGGGGCTGCAAGCGCCGGAAGAACCCCACGCACTGCGCTACAAGTCCAATGATTCGAGTGTGGAAAAGCTGGGCGACATCCTGTCAAGGAATCCGCAGGGCATCATGGTGTTCAGGGATGAACTGACCGGCTTACTTGCCAGCTGGGAACGCGAAGGCCACGAAGGCGACCGAGCGTTTTACCTAGAGTCATGGAACGGCACCGGCAGTTTCAACATTGATCGCATTGGGCGCGGTGAGCAGTTTGTCAAAACGCTATGCCTGTCAATTTTCGGCGGCATCCAGCCCGACAAGATCGAGTCCTATTTGGCGGGTATTGCATCCAGTCTCGACAACGACGGGCGCGTGCAGCGGTTTCAAGTGATGGTGTACCCAAACGCTGTGCCGTGGGCATGGTGCGACCGCTATCCAGTCGATGGGGCGCGTGAGGCCGTGCGTGATGTGTTTGATCGCCTGTCAGTGTTTGACCCTGTACAGGATGGTGCGACACCGGCCGATGATTTTGTGAAGTTGCCCCACTTCCAGTTTGATGATGAAGCGCAGGAAGTTTTCATTGAATGGTGCACCGAATTGAATCTGGTTCACATTGCCAATGAACAAGACCCCTTGATGAAACAGCACTTTGGGAAATTCGAGAAGCTATTTTGCAGCTTGGCACTGGTGCTACACCTTGCGGAGGGCAATGTCGGTAGTGTCAAGGTTGACAGCGCACTACGGGCCGCGGCCTGGTGCAAATACTTGGCTGGTCATGCGCGGCGCATATACGGCATGGTGGAAGGCGCTAAAGTGGCGACTGCAAAAATGATGTGTCGCCGGATTAAGGAGGGTAAACTCAAACCAGGTTTTACTGTACGTGATGTGCTTCGCAAGTGCTGGACGGGCGTAACAACGGCTTTGCAAGCCGAATCTGCGCTGTTGATTCTTGAGGAACATTACTATCTCAGGTCACATGAATCGACCAACCTGGCGGGCAGACCCACTACCCAATACGAGATCAATCCGGCATTTTTGAGATTCAAAGCCTGAGTACCTCAGCAACACGTGCAAAACTTCATTCACAGTAAAAGGCCCAAGGGGTAACTGACAAAACCGACGAAATAGGGGTATCGTCAGTTTCGTCAGCGCAGTCTGGGCACTATCTTGAAAAACAAAATGATGCGATCGATCGACCAAGCACCAACGCTCAAACTGCGGTGAATGGCCTTAATAAGGTGGTCAAAATTACCTTGCGGGTCGCCACAGAAAAAAATCATTACATCCATCCTGACACAGGGTGAGTCCGGCAACTGGGTAACACCCGGATAAGGAGCATTCCTGTGGCATCGAACTTGTAGATGCTCAGCATCCCAATTTTCTTCATCACCGGAAAAAACAACGTGAGGTCTGTAATTTTAAGTACTTGCCGCACTGGTAGATGTCTCAATTATGAGTTTCCCGTGATCACAAAAACCCCATGCTGGGTTTACTCGCTGGCGGCAAATTTATCGGAGCGTATCGACTTTCTTGGCCCAAGGCAGCGATAAAACTACTTCGCACAATTTGAGTCACTGCGCGTAAATCCAGATCGACCCGCTTTGCCAAACTCATCAGGTCATCCGGGGTGGTGTTGACATTGATCCCCGTGCGCTTACGCAGCTTTTCAAAATCGGCCTTGATGATGCGTTTGCGTTGCTTGATGCCGGGCGACGGAATATCAAACACGGACATTCTGGACAACAGGGGCGCACTCACGCCGGTGGTCGTGTTGGCGGTCAGTATCCAGATTGCGTGCCGGGCATTGATGCTGACTTGAAAAAATTCGTCTTTGTACTCCCTCGCATTTTCTGGCTCTAACAGATCGAGCAGGGCGGTGCTGATGGGGTATCGGTCACCAGTTGGTTTGTCGATTTCATCAACCAAAAACAGAGGTGCAGCGCTTGTTTTTGTCGCGAACTGAGTGATCAGCATGCCTGGTGCGGCTTTCGTCCAAGTTGGGTGGGTTCCCGTCAGGGTAAATGATGGCTCAGAACCATTGAGTTTTTCGAAGGGCAAGCCCATCACTTTTGACAGGGCCATGGCAAATGCCGTTTTCCCAATCCCCGGCGCCCCCAACAACAAGATAGGCGTGAGATGGAAGTCTTCAACAGGCAAGTGGTTCATCAACTTAATTTCATCTGCGAGCTGTTTGATCGGCTCAGCCATATTCTCAAACTGAGCAGTGAGTGCCAGTATGTCGGTTGGTTTGATGCTGGGGATGGTGCGGTATCGACTGGCCCCATTTTCTAATTTGGCCGTGACTTTTTTTGCTGCCTGTGTTTGCACTGTGTCCATCCGGTACACGTTGTCCAACAACTCCTCGACGGCAGCAAGCTTAAAAATTTCAACGTCCCTTGGCCCTGGTTGAGGGGCGACCGCTTTGGGCGCTGGGGCAGCAGCTTCTGCCGTTTTGACTTTTAACGCGTCGGCCAAGGCCGTTTTCAGCTCACGCTCTTTTCTTGCGGCTTCAATTGTTGCCAGATCAGCCTCAAGCGCGGCGTCATTGAGAGCCGCAATGGTGGCCAGTGGCAACAAAATGAAGTCACCGCTGGATTTTTGCCAGTACCGGGCAAAACCGCCCGCTTCGTTAGAATCTTTCTTAACCATATTTAACTCCTGTTGGATTTTCTTGTGGCCAGAGCATGAGTAGGGTTGCCGCCCCGCTCATGCCCGCTCTACTGCGTCCCCTAATCAAAAATGCTGGGTTCTGGTAGCTCCGGTTTTTTGCGCAGAAATAACTCCCACAGACCAGGGTGCATGTGCGCCTTGCCCGCCTCCCAGTCCTGCCAAGTGCGGTAAGTCGAATAGATCAGCTCAGCAGCTTTGGTCTGTGTCAAGCCAGTCGCTTGGCGCGCTTGCTTGATTTCCTCCGGTGTTGGGCTCGTTTTCTTAAACAAAATCATCTCTCAAAGAACGGAAATTAGTTTCCGTGATCGTAGTATACACGGAATCCGTGCATACTACGATTATCGACTTTATTTACCGACCCGGCACATCTATCCCAGGGTCTTGTTCTGGCACAGGCGGCACGCACAGTGCTTGGTTTTTACCGACAACAATTTTGTCGCCCACTTTAAGAACCAGCCCTAGCGGCACTGGGTATGTGGCGACGCTCCGGCCGTGGTCAATAACGACGCCATCGTCAGCTATGTGGACCACTAGGTAAACAGTTTTAGAGTTAGCCGTTCGGTATGGCTGTGTGGCGGGCTTGGTTGCATTGGCTGCAATCCACTCCACGGCGGCTTGCCGGGGTGGCTGCGCCAGCACGATCTCGTGCGAATCGTCAGGATTGATATCGATAACGGCCATGCTTGCATCCTGAATTTGCGGCACGGGTTCATGGGGCCTGGCAATGTCAACGACGTCCACTGGCGCCGTCGTTTCGGCCCCCTTCTCTTTCAATGCTGGAGTGCGCATTGTTGGGTGCCGTTCATCCTCCAGCTGTTGCCGCATCGCTTCAAGTTGTGGATCAATAAACCTGACGCCAATACCCTGAGCCACCGCGACCGCAACCGCGCGTCGTTGAAACTCTGGCGACCCAAACAGCCTGATATTCATGCCAAATTTTTCGCGGGCGAGCAGCAAGGTGGTCGCAATGGCCTCTTCATTTTCTTCATCTAGCACCGCAATAAACTGCCCCTCATCCCGCAGTACGACTCGGCCGTTCTGGCTGTAAGTAATGTCCCCATTGATTTCCACCACATGAACCAGCGTTTTCAGGATCGCGGCCATCGATATCACGGAACGGCGCCGCCGTTTCTTTTCGTTCGCACTGTCTTCCAGATAGATCGTCCCACTGATGCCATGAGCAGGTGCGGCCCGGGCCGTGTCATCCAACTTGCGCAAAACAGCAAGCGCTTCTTCACTGCCCGACTGCGCCTGAGCCTGTAAGAACAGCCGCCAGGCAGTCGCTTGGATGGGTTGGATCGATTGGCGCAGCTCCCGGCGCTCGGCCGTGAATTCAGCCTTGACGGTCACCGCTTGAAGTTTTGCCAACGAGAGCGCAGCTTTTCGACGGCCCCCCGTCAAGCCGACTAGCGCTTTTGTCTGTTCCATCTTGATGGCAGAAGTCAGTGTTGCCCGGCCTACTTTCGTCTCAGCATCAAATGCCTGCAGACGTTGCGCAATCACTGGTTTGCCAGCCAATTGCACGGCCTTGAACGTAGTCCACAAAGTCGATGGCGTCGCCCTACCGCGTGCCGATGTAACTTTCTTTCCGAGCTGATGCTCATACACGCCACGCAAAATCGGCGCAGCCTCTTTCCAAGGCAAGCCCAGCTGCTTGCTCAAAAAATCACTGGGGCTCAACGCCCGTGATCCGCACTGGATGCGGGGCGTGCCATCTTTGGCGGCGGTCACCTGGTACAACGCCACGTTCAGCCCGTGGGTATGGCTGAGCCTTGCCAGCAGCTGGGCGCAATCGAGGTGTTGGCGAATTTCCGCGTAACGCTTTTTGTCGGCCGCCTGCTCATACCGGTCAAGCAAGTCGGACTGCATGCGCGCCAGCACGCTCGAAGGCTGAACGACCCGTTCACGCTGCCGGTCGAGGCCCGCTTGCACGGCACCCACTGTGCTGGCATTGCGTTGGATTACGAGGTTGCCCCCGTATCCTCTGCATCCACCTCCATCTGCTTGTCGCAGGCGATCACGAGTTGATTCGGCTGCTGGTGCGGCTCGTACATCCAGGCCTGAGTCACCTGACAATAAGATTTGGGACCGCCGCTGAATTCCATCCAGGTTGCGTGCTGGCATTCGAGGCACGCGATTTCTGGTGGCGGCAATTTGCCGGTGGTGAACTGTGACAGAACTTTTGAGGTCATGATTTTCCCTTTCAATGTCATTCAATAAATGCAGACGGGTTAGTGCGTCGGCGGGTTGATAAACTTCTTTGTAAAACGCGCTGCCGGTGTGCAGATAGCGCAGTTCCCGTGCTTTGAGGGTGTGCCACTCGGTCAATGTTTGGTCGAGGTAGTCCGGCGCTTTGCGAGCCTGCATTTGCTCCAGATAGGCGGTTTTTGCCTTGCGGGTGACGATGTCAATTTTTTCAACCGTTCGCCGCTCAATGAACTGGCGCTGGAAAAAGACCCCCTGCAGGCGCATCGCCCTGGGTGCGCCGCTGAGTTTGATTCGGTAGCATTCATTGAATTGACCGGCCCGCATTTTTGTCACCTCGCCATGCGCTGACAGCAGCTGTCCAAAGCCATCCCAGGTGGTGACGTTTTTGGAAATGATTTCCTTTTGCAGCGCCAATTCCAATGCGGCTTTTTGCTCATTGAAACTGCCCAGCGCATCGGGTCGCTGGCCTGTGTACCGGGCCAACATATCCACAGCATTTTCTGGTGCAATCTTGGGGTTGTCCTTGGGGCTGGACAGTCCGTGGCGGGCATTGAACGACTCCTGCCAAGCATCGACATATTTAAGGTTGTCTGACTGGGGGCCAAGGAAGCCCAGGGGCGCGATGGCTTTGCCGGTGGCCAAGTCATGCTTGCCAAGTCCAATGTGAATGTGTGTCAGGCGCACCACCCTGGCCCCTGTTTCTGAATTGATGTAGCTCGTCATGCGTGGTCGGTGTGCCTCGGCATAGAACGCGATCCGGTGCCGCTCAGCTCTTGGCCATGCCACCAACGCATGCTCACGGAACTCATCCACCGCCAACTGCAAAACCTCATCTGACACGTGATCCTCAGAAAATGACAGGGTGATGTGGTCGTATTTGTAACCGTCCCCATCCCCTGACGACGTTGCCAGCTCAAAGACTCCGAGATCACCCGCCAGTGCAATGCGCTGATCCAATTGGTCACGGTGTTGCTCACGGCCTTTCTTTTGCCCGTGCTCCAGGTAGAGCTTGAAGCCCCCTTTGCCACTGCTGATCTCAACAATCATGACCTCGCCTCCCGCGTTTGTTCCAGCATGAAGGTGTTGAGCTGCTGGAGCTGCTCCAGGATGGCCGCATAAGTGTTTTCAGACACCAGACCCGTCAGGTATTCACTGTTGGCACGGTGGGCAAGTTGGTTGACATTGTTGGAGGCTTTTTGCAGCAGGAAAACGGCGCGCATGGAGTCCCGCGAGGCCACCGGCCTGGCCACGACTTGGGTGGTGTTGCACAAGACATGCTCCCGGAAGAATTCTGATTGAGTAAACCCCGACGCGAAAAACTTTCGTTTGTAACGCAGGAAATCTCCATCGGTTAGGCGAAACGCCACCGTGTGATTCAACTTCTCCGTCTCAGATTTAACTGGTCGTGCCATACATGCTTTCAGTGATTTCCAGTGGGCAAGGCCTACGTCCAGCTACCTGCTGGTCTCTGGCGAAGCGCCTGCGTAGGCAGGCGTGCCGCACAGGGGGTCAAGGGGGAACTCCCCTTGGCACGTGCCGTGGTTGCAGAAACCTTTGCCGACGGCAAGGGTTTTTGCAAACATGGCTGTCGTGCCTCTGACAGTCTGAATGTAATAAATAGCGATATGTTTAAGGCTATTTACGTCCGTTTAATCATGTTTAACGACCAAAAAATATTTTCATACTTTCGATTAAAAAACGGCTTTAAACATCTTTAAACATCAACTGGTGTTAAATGACTGTTAACTTTCAAATATATTTACCAAGAAGAAAAGAAATCAGGTCTAATTCACACAACAAGAAAAGGATGCTGATCGTGAATGCAAAAGAGTATTTAAAAACGACCCCCCCTGCCTTCAAACGGTCACGTCTTGCCCCCTACTGGAATGACATCGCCCAACTTAGAGGTCGTGATTACACCCTCGGTCAGGTGCGAGAGTTCCTAGTCAACAACGGCGTGCAAATCTCAATTGCCGGCCTGTCCCAATACATCAATCGACGTGAAATGAGATGCGGGAAAAGAGTCGCAACAGAAACCCCAACCCGGCCCCAAATATGGAATTCAGTCTCTGCTGCAAAGGTCGAATTAGCAAACACTTTGAACGGAGTTGTGTCGAGCGGCAACCCGCTGCGGGTGTTGTCAGGCAGTAGAAATCCAAGTGAATTCAGCGCACTCCCGGCAGCAAAAATTGAATTTAACTAACAAGACGGTACTAAAAATATGAACAGCGTTCATTTCGTTATGCAAGGTAAAGGCGGCGTGGGTAAATCTCTAGTAGCCGTTCTAGTGACACAGTACCTTCAAAGTTTGGGCTACAAGGTCATTTGCGCGGACACCGATCCGGTGAATGCAACTTTTGCGCAATACCGGTCGTTGGATGTGGCTCATATAGAGATCGCTAGAGATGGCAATGTCATTCAGAGCAAGTTTGATCCATTGGTGGAAATGATCGTCAAAACACAGTCAGATTTTGTCATCGACAACGGTGCAGCGACATTCCTTCCACTGACCAAATACTTGGCCGAAAACGACATATTTCAAATCATGTCGGAACATGGAAAAAAGGTCTTTGTCCACACTGTATTGACGGGTGGGCAGGCAAAAACAGACACTTATAACGGGTTGGCTGAACTGATCGGCAAGGTTAACCAATTCGCCAAAGTTGTCGTTTGGGAGAATGAATTCTGGGGCAAAGTCGAGTACGAGGGTCACCCAATCACCGCCACAAAGCTCTTCAAAGAAGCTGATGCTGCCGGGAAGATAGCAGGCATCGTCAAAATTATTGACCGCAGTCAAAACGATGCCTTTGTTGAAGACATGAAAAAAATGACGTGTCGGCATTTGACGCTATCAGACGTTAATGCCTCGGAAGACTTCAACTTCTTGGCCAAGAACCGGTTGAAAAAAATTGTGGATTCAATTTTCTTGGATCTTGATCAGGTGACGTGGTGATTATGGACGCCGAAACTGCACGCAGGTTTCTACGCAAAAGAGGCATCGAGCTCGCCAGCAATGATTCGTTGTTGTCGCTTGTCCTGCTGAATGATGTGGTGCTCAAGGGGGTACTTAATCCAATGTTCGCCGTGGATATGAATGAAATGCAAGCAATTTTGCGTAGCAAGGGAATCAGGATCAGCAATGACGATCCAATCTTTGCTTTACTGGCGCTCAACGGCATCGTTTTAAACAACGCAATCGATCTAGTTCGACGAGCCCAAACCAAAATTCGATCAAAGTCGAGACAAGCGATCCATCTCAAAACACTGATTGCGGCAGCGTTGATCTTTGGTTTTACCTTTGGCGTACTTTTCAGAAT
>Ga0007794_10000472_pt1 | contig 12486 bp, 9 predicted proteins | sample CryBogmetaGMA5M_FD_60365 | JGI IMG/M metagenome (GOLD analysis project Ga0007794, IMG submission 60365) | Freshwater microbial communities from Crystal Bog, Wisconsin, USA - MA5M | ecosystem: Environmental > Aquatic > Freshwater > Lake | place: Crystal Bog, Wisconsin, USA | collected 2009-07-06
AGGCAGCGCCCGCTGCGCCGCTGGACCGTGCACTGACGCGCAATTCCGAGACCCAGGGCGCCCAGGGCCTGGGCTCCGTGGCCGCACTGTTCGAGTCCGGCGACAAGGGCGCGGCAGCCATCGGCTATGACCGCACCGGCGGCACCAGCTACGGCAAATTCCAGATCTCCTCGCGCGCGGGCACCATGAACCGCTTCCTGAGCTACCTCAGCGAACAGGAACCGGCCCTGGCCGAGCGCCTGCGCAAGTCCGGCCCGGCCAACACCGGCTCAACCAGGGGCCGCATGCCCGACGAATGGGCCAGGATCGCGGCCGAGAACCCGGAGCGCTTCGAGCGCCTGCAGACCGAGTTCATCAAGAAGGACCACTACCAGCCCGCGCGGGAAAAAATCCGCGAGCAGACCGGGGTGGACATCGAGACCGCCAAGCCCGCCCTGCGCGAGGCCCTGTTCAGCACCGCGGTGCAGCACGGGGCCACCGGCGCTGCGCGCATTTTCAATGAGGCCATCGACAAGTATATGCGGAAGCCCGAGGCTGCCCAGGCCTCCGGGGCCGTGGCCAAGAGCTTCGAGCAGGCCCTCGTGAGCGAGGTCTACAGCAAGCGCCAGAACCAGTTCGGCGGCTCCAGCGAGGCCGTGCGCGCCAGTGTGCGTGGGCGCCTGCGGCAGGAGAAGGACATGGTCCTGGCCATGCTGGACAACAAGGGGATGAACAGGATCGTGTGATCTGGGGAGACCACGCGGCCTGATCCAATAAGGGCGCGCCTCGGCGCGCCTTTTTTCATGTGCTGAGTTCCGGCGCCGTTGCGGGGGAATCGCTGTGCACGGCCTGGCGCGGGGTGGCCCCGAACTCCCGGCGGAAGGCGGCGATGAAGGCCGAGGTCGAGGTGTAGCCCGAGTCCAGGGCCACCGCCGTGACGCTCTCCCCGGCCTCCAGCCCGGTGAGGCTCTTGAGCAGCCGGAGCCGCCGCCGCCAGGCGCGGAAGGTCAGCCCGGTCTCGCGCAGGAACAGCCGGGTCATGGTCCGGGCCGACAGCCCCGCGGCTGCGGAAAGCTCCCTGAGCGTGCGTGGGTCGTCCGGGCGCTGCTCCAGCTCGGCCGCCAGGCGCGTGAGGCGCCCGTCCACGGGCAGGGGCAGGGAGAAGCGCACCTCGGCAAGCCCGGCCAGCTGGTCCAGCAGCACGGCCACCAGGCGCCCGGCAGGCCCGGCCTCGTCATAGTCCACGGGCAGGCTGGTCACGGCTCGGATGAGCTCGCGCACCAGCGGCGGCACCTCCAGCACCCGGCATTCTTTGGGCCCCCAGGGGACGACACCCTTCACAGCGTCTGGGTCGATGTACAGTCCGCGCATCTGGGTGCGCTCGGTGGTGACCACGGAATGTTCCACATCCGGCGGCACCCAGATGGCCCGCTGCGGCGGGGCCAGGTAGCTGCCAAAGCGCGTGCGCACGCCGAGCACGCCGCTTATGGCATAGGACAGCTGCACCCAGGGGTGGCTGTGCTCGCGCACCCAGGAGGGCCGGTCGAGGGTCTCCACCCGTGCAAACACGGGGCGGGGCAGGGTGGTCAGGCCGGGCAGGATGCGTTCCATGGGTGTTGTCCGTTTGGCGACACAAGTTGTCGTTTCAGCGATAGACGACCATAGCGCCAAGGGCGTAGCACCGCAACACAGAACGTGCGGAGCCAGGCGGGCCTGGACAGCGCAAAGAAATCAGGGGAAAACTCGTCATGGACATTCTACAGTTAGTGCTCGTTGGACTTGCCGCAGTGGCCGGAGGCGCAGTGAACGCCCTGGCCGGGGGCGGCACGCTCATCACCTTTCCCGTGCTCATGGCCGTGGGCGTGCCTGCGGTGGCCGCGAACATCACCAACACCGTGGCCCTGTGCCCCGGCTATCTCGGCGGCACCCTGGCCCAGCTCAAGGACCTGCGCGGCCAGGGGCTGCGCCTGTGGCTGCTCCTGCCGGTGAGCGTCCTGGGCGGCATCGGCGGGGGCATCCTGCTCCTGCACACGGGAGAGCAGGTGTTCCGCGCCGTGGTGCCCTATCTCATCCTCATGGCCGTGGCGCTCATGGCCCTGCAGGACAGGCTGCGCGCGCTCATCCTGCGCAGCGCGGGCAAGGCCGAGGGTACCAGCCTGCACGACGCCTGGGTCATCGCGCCGCTGGTGCCTGCCGCAGTCTACGGCGGCTTCTTCGGGGCCGGGGTCAGCATCATCGTCATCGCGGTGCTCGGCCTCGTGCTGCACGACGGCATCGTGCGCTTGAACGCCCTGAAGCAGGCCCTGTCGTTCGCCATCAACATCGCCGCGGCAGTCTTCTTCCTGTTCTCCGGACAGGTGGTCTGGCCTGCGGCCATCGTCATGGCCGTGGGCGCGCTGGTCGGCGGGGCGCTGGGCGGCAAGATGGCCGGGCGCATCCGGCCGCAGGTGCTGCGCGGCATCGTCATCGGCATCGGCACTGTGGTGGCGATCATCTATCTGGTGCGTTAAGAAAGAAGATATCTTCCGGGGGGAATGATTCCCCCCAGACCTCCTCATGCAAGCGAAAGGGCTTGGTTCGAGCTCTGCTCGAACCAAGCCCTTTCGCTTGATATGGGGATTCCCAAGGGCCTCAGGCCCTTGGGCAGGGTCCAGGGGCAGCGCCCCTGCTAGCCTTGCGCCGTCACGGCCAGGCGTGCTTCGAGGCCGGGGTCCAGGAGCACGACGAGGGTGCGTTCGACCTGGTCCACGGCCACGCTGCCGATGGCCGCGCCCTTGACCTTGCGCACATCGCGGACCTGCGCGCAGAGCACCTCGACCTTGGCGTCGTCCTTGCGGAAGCTCTTGAGGGCGCAGAGTCCGGCGGCCTCCAGCAGGCTTGCTTCGGGCACCACCTGGTCCGGGAAGTCGCGCTTGAGGATCACGTGCGCGCTGGGCCCGCCCGCCACGTGGAACCAGAGGTCAAAGGGGCTGGCCGCGCGGGAGAGCATGTCGTGGTTGGCCTGGCTGCTTTTGCCGCGCAGCACCAGGAAGCCGTCAGTGGTGCGGAACAGCGCCACGGCCAGGCCCTGGTAGCGCTTGGGCAGGGCGACAGAGGTTGACGGCGCTGGCCGGGCAGCGGGGGGCTTGCCGCCCCTGGCCGCGGCCGGCAGCAGCTCCGGGCCGAGGCCTGCATTGATCTGGCCGCGCCTGCGCTCCACGTGTGCCAGGCCGCGGCGGCCCTTGGCCGCCTGCTGGAAGAGCCGGGTCATGTTTTCGGCCGGGGTCAGGCGCGGGTCCAGCGGCACGGTGACCGGGCCGTGTTGCGGGTGTTCCAGCACAATGGAGGGCTGCTGCGGCGTCACCTTGAGGCTGGACAGGGCGATCTGCAGGGCCTCGGCAGGCACGGCCAGGCCGGACAGCTCGCGGTGCCGGGCCTCGTCCTGGTCGAGCAGGGCCAGCTGGCGCACCAGGCGCTTGCGGGCCCGGGCAACCTGGTCCAGGCCTTCGGCCTCTTCGGCCCGGCTGAGCTGCGGAAACAACGTGCGCTGGCCAAAGGCCGTGGCCGCGGCGCTGGCGCTGGCAAAGCGCTCGGTGCCGGGTGCGCCTTCGTCCGAGGATGGGGCCCAGGCCAGGGGCTGCCTGGGCTGGGCCTCAAGGGCCAGGGCCGCGGGTGGCAGGAAGAAGCCGTCGGACTCGCCACGGCGCAGGCGGTCCAGCAGGCGCCCGGCCTGGGCCGGGTTGTCTGCAGCCAGCTTGGAGAGGTATTTGCGCAGGGGTGGGGTGATCTGCGGGAACTGGCGCCAGATTTCGGTGTTGTCCAGGACCTGGGCCAGATCAGGCCAGGAGGGCTCAGGCACGGCCGGGAAGTCCTCGGCCAGGGTCAGGCCGTCAGACGGCCCTCCGGATAGCCCGCCGCGCAGGTCGAACACGAGCCACTGGCCTGCTGCGGGCAGGTCGCGGGGGGACAGGGCAAAGGCCAGGCGCAGCTCGGGCCAGTCCATGCGGGCTTCGAGCAGGCGGCGGCCAATGAGGCGCTTGCGCAGCCACATGACGCGCGCCGGGGCCGTGAGGGGATTTGCGGGTTTTTCGGCGCTCAAAAACAGCAAGCCCGCCGATTTGGCGGGCCTGAAGATCAGTCGGGAGGTGCTGCCCTGGCCGTGCAGCGTGAACACCAGGACGCCGTCCACCGGGCCGTGGATCTTTTCCAGGCGCTGCCCGGTGAGGGCCGCGGCCAGCTCAGCAGCCAGGAAGCGGAAGAAGTTGGCTTCCACCAAAGGCCTCCGGGCTCGTTGGTTGGCTATTGATCTCGGGCTAGTCGCCCCGGACCATTTCGTCCTCTTCCTGTTTGCTCTTGCAGTTGATGCACAGGGTGGTCATGGGCCGGGCCTTGAGCCGGGCGATGCCGATCTCGTCGCCGCATTCCACGCACACGCCGAACTCGCCGTCCTCGATGCGCTGGAGGGCCTGCGTGATCTTCTTGATGAGCTTGCGCTCACGGTCGCGCAGGCGCAGGGTGAAGGCGCGGTCGGACTCGGCCGTGGCCCTGTCCGCAGGGTCGGCGTACACCTCGACCGTCTCGGTCATGTCGTCGATGGTGGCCTGGCCCTTCTGGAGGATATCCTCCAGCATGGCGTTGAGCATATCCCGGAAGAACTGGATGTCTTTGGCTTCCATGCGCAAACTCCTGAATGGGAGGAGCGGGTGGACCATCCACGGGTCCGCTCCGCTCCGAATTCAATGCGAATGCGCCTGATAAACCAAAAGCAAAGCAAATGTAAAGGGCCTGTAAATCCGCACTGCGCCTTGCCTTTGGGCCTGCCTCTCGGAGCGGGCCCGGTCTTTGGTCTGGCCTGCGGTATGTATCGTGTTCCAGAAGGCGCCAGGCCTCACGGCCAATTTGGGAAACATTGGCTTAGAGACTTGACACAGCAAGGAATGCGGGGGTAGAAGGGGCTCCCTTTTGGGCGGGAATAACTCAGCGGTAGAGTGCAACCTTGCCAAGGTTGAAGTCGCGAGTTCAAATCTCGTTTCCCGCTCCAAAAGACGAGGCGGCATAGCCAAGTGGTAAGGCAGAGGTCTGCAAAACCTCCATCCTCCGGTTCAAATCCGGATGCCGCCTCCAACGAGCGGGAATAACTCAGCGGTAGAGTGCAACCTTGCCAAGGTTGAAGTCGCGAGTTCAAATCTCGTTTCCCGCTCCAGGCTCTTTGCAGGGGCCGGCCACAGGGCCGGTCCCTTTCTCACCCTCCCGGACAACCGGGCCCTCTACGCGAGCGGGAATAACTCAGCGGTAGAGTGCAACCTTGCCAAGGTTGAAGTCGCGAGTTCAAATCTCGTTTCCCGCTCCAGAACGATCAAAGGCCGACCCTTGCGGGCCGGCCTTTTTTCATGGCCTCAGATCTTTTCGACGGCCTAGAAGCTGCGTTCGTCCACGAGCCTCTTGGCGTCCTGGGCGATGCCCCCGGCCGGGAGGTACTCCACCTCGGGTTTGAGCTTCAGGGTGGCCTGGAAGGCCGCCTGGAAGGCCGCAGGGTCCATCTGGCCGGTCAGGGCCAGGCGCACGGCGATGCGGTCCTTGCCGCCGGGGTTGGTGACCACGATCTGCCAGGCCTCGATCTGCGGGAACTGCAAAGCCACCTGCGCGGCCTGGGCCGGATAGATGAACTGGCCCTTGACCTTGGCCGTGTCGTCGGCGCGGCCCTTGATGCCGTCGAGCCTGAGCGAGGTCCGGCCGCAGGGGCAGGGCGCCTCGATGAGGCTCGACAGGTCGCCCGTGGCCAGGCGCAGGAGCGGGTAGTCGCGGGTAAAGGGCGTGACCACCACCTCGCCGGTCTCGCCCACGGGCAGCGGCCGGCCGGTCTCGGGGTCGCAAATTTCCACATAGGCGCGCGAGGACAGGTGCATGCCCTGGGGCTGCTCGCACTCGTAGGCGATGGAGCCCACGTCGGCCGTGCCGTAGCCCTGGCGCACCGTTGCGCCGAACATCTCCTCGACCTCGCGGCGCAGGGACTCGGGCAGCCGCTCCGCAGCCACAAAGGCCTTGCGGATGGACAGGTCCTTGCGCAGGTCCAGGCCCAGGCCCTGGGCCTTCTGGCCGATGACCTTGAGGTAGCTGGCCATGCCCACGAACCCGGTCACCGGCAGCCGCCGCATGAGCTCCACCTGGACCTCGGTGTTGCCCGGCCCGGCCGGGATCACGGCGCAGCCGATCTCGCGCAGGGGTTCTTCCAGCATGAGCCCGGCCGGGGTCAGGTGGTAGCTGAAGGTCATCTGCACCAGGTCGCCGGGCCTGAAGCCCGCGGCAAAGAAGCCCTCGGCCCAGCCCCAGTAGTCGTGCTCCGCGCCCTCGGGGTCGAAGATGGGGCCAGGGGACTGGTAGATGCGCCGGAGTTCGCCGGGCTTGCAGGTGAGCAGCCAGGCAAGGCCGTGTTCGGCCTGCAGGCTGATGAGCTCCTTCTTGCGCAGGGGCGGCAGGGCGCCATAGGCCTCAAGGGAGTTCAGGTCGCGCAGGGAAAGCCCGGCGTGCTCCAGGCGGGCGGCAAATTCGCTGGAGTGCTTGGCGGCCTTTTCCTGCAGCTTGCGGATGGCCTTCCACTGCCGGGCCTGGCGTTTCTCCGGGCTTTGGGTCTCCAGGTCGTGGTACAGCATGTGGCAACCTCCCTTGGCCGGGCGGGTTCTGGCGTCGGTTCGCTCCTGCGGATCAGCCCAGCCAGCGCTTGCGGCGGCGGTAGTGCTTGACGTCGCGGTAGCTCTTCTTGTGCCCGGCGTGGCCCATGCCTAAGTAGAACTCCTGCACGTCGGGGTTGTCCAGCAGGCTCTTGGCCTCGCCTTCCATGACGATGCGGCCGTTCTCCATGATGTAGCCGCGGCCGCTCACCGAGAGCGCGGCGCGGGCGTTCTGCTCGACCAGGAGCACGGTCACGCCCTCGTTCCTGTTGATGCGCGTGACGATCTCGAAGATCTCCTCGACCAACAGCGGGGCCAGGCCGAGGCTCGGCTCGTCGAGCAAAAGCAGACGCGGCCGGGCCATGACCGCCCGGCCGATGGCCAGCATCTGCTGCTCGCCGCCGGACATGTACCCGGCCAGCTGTTTGCGGCGCTCGGCCAGGCGCGGGAAGTAGGTGTAGACCTTATCGATTGATTCGGCGAACTCGCTGCGGGGCCTGGTGTGCGCCCCGCAGCGCAGGTTCTCCTCAACGGTGATGTCCACGAAGATGCGCCGGCCCTCCATGACCTGGAAGATGCCCCGGCGCACGATCTGCTCGGGCGCGATGCCGTGGATGGGCAGGCCGTCATAGACCACGCTGCCGGCCGTGACCTCGCCGTCCTCGCTTAAGAGCAGCCCGGAGATGGCCTTGAGCGTCGTGGACTTGCCCGCGCCGTTGGCGCCGAGCAGGGCCGTGATCTCGCCCTCGCGCACGGCGAGCGAGAGCCCTTTCAGCACCAGCACGACGTCGTTGTACACGACCTCCAGGTTCTCCACCCGGAGCACATCTCTTGCAGTCACCGTTTCGTTCATGGCCTTACTTGCCGAGCCACTCGGCCTTGCGCTCCAGGGTCTCCTGGGCCACGAAGGTCAGCTTGCCGCCGACGATCTTGTACAGGAACACGGCCATGCTCGGGCGGTGGTCCGTGGGCAGGAAGCTGATCTTGGGCGCCAGGCCCATGGGGTCGTAATCCTTCATGGACTCCACGGCGGCCTTGATGGACGGGCCGGTGACCGGGCCCTTGGCCGCGGCCAGGCGGATGCCCTCGCCCATGGCCAGCATGGACACGAAGCCGCGGATGTAGTGGGTCATCTGCGGCTGGTTCTTGCTGACCTCGAGGATGGTCTTCATGCCCGGCACGTCCTGGCCGTAGACCGCGGCGGCCTGGAGGCTGATGGCGCCCTCGGAGGCGTCGCCGGCCATCTTGAGCAGGTTCTCGTCCGAGCCCCAGATGTTGGTGAAGAACACGGCCTTGAGCCCGATCTTCTTGGCGTCCTTCAGGATCACGGCCGTGGACGGGGTGGTGCCGCCGCACCAGATGAAGTCCGGCTTTTTGTCCTTCAAGGGCAGCAGCTGGGTGGTAGCGTCAATGGCCTTCAGGTCGACATTGGTCTCGCCCACGAGCTCGAAGCCCAGCTCGGCCGCGTAGTCCTTGGCCGCCTGGATGGGCGAGATGCCGTAGGGGTGGTCGGGGTAGAGCAGCGCCAGCCGGGGCTTGCGTGCTTCCTTCCAGTTCTCTTTGAAGTACTTGAGGGCCGCGCGCACCTGGGTCGAGTAGTCGGCTGAGGTGAAGAAGTTGTACGGCGCGGTCTTGGGATCGGTCAGATGCGCGGAATAGGAGGCCGAGAAGTAGGTGATCTCGTCCTTGGCCGCGGCGCGCGTCAAGGCCTCAGTGGTGGCGGTGCCGAAGCCCTGGATGGCCACGATCTTGTCCTGGGCGAACTTCTTGTAGATGGTCAGGCCCTGCTGGACGTTGTAGGCGTCGTCCTGCAGGTCGAAGACGATCTTCATGCCCGCGATGCCGCCCTGGGCGTTCAAGTAGGCCACGCCGGCCTTGACGCCTTCGGCGTAGGGCACGCCCACCGAGGAGGTCGGGCCGGAGAGGTCGATGATGCCGCCGATCCTGATCTCCTTGGCCTTGTCGTCCTTCTTCTCGCCGCCGCAGGCGCCAAGCGCCAGCGCGGACACCAGCGCAAGCGCCAGTGCTGCGAATCTGAACATCCTTTTCATAAGACCCCCCTGTGCTATTTCAAACGGTTGAACCTCGCCCCCACGGTGTGGACAGGCCCGCCCGGGCCCGTTCATAGCGCCGCCTAGTGGGCGAAGGGATACAGCTTCCAGTAGGACTTGACCAGCCGCCAGCGGTTGGCCAGGCCCTCGGGCTCGAAGATCAGAAAGAGCATGAGCGTGAGGCCGAACACGCCCTCGCGCAGGGCCACCAGCTGGCTGGTGATGTCCGGCAGCACGCCCGCGAGGGCACCGGACAGGCCGTTTAGGACCTCGGGCAACAGCGTGATGAACACCGCGCCCATGACCGAGCCGGTGACGCTGCCCAGGCCGCCGATGATGATCATGGCCAGGTACGAGATGGACAGGGTGATGCCGAACTGCTCGGCGGACAGGAACTGGGTGTAGTGCGCCCACAGGCCCCCGGCCACCCCGGCCAGAAACGACGACAGGCCGAAGGCCGCGAGCTTGTAGCCGAAGAGGTTCACCCCGGCGATCTCGGCCGAGAGGTAGAAGTCGCGGATGGAGATAAAGGCCCGGCCGTGCCGGGTGCGCAAAACGTTGGTGACCATGAGCAGGGAGCACGCCGCAGCCGCGAGGAGCAGGTAGAAGATCTTGCGCTCGGTGTCGAAGGAAAAGCCCAAAATCTTCGGGGCCTCGACGATGAGCCCGCGCGAGCCGCCCGTGGCCGACTCCCAGTGCAGGAACACGTATTCCAGGATGAGCTGGGCAGCCAGGGTGGCGATGGCCAGGTAGATGCCCTTGAGCCTAAGCGAAGGCACGCCGAAGACCATGCCCACGAGCGCCGCGGAAAAGCCGCCCAGAAAGAGTGCCGCGATGAAGGGCACGCCGTGCAGGGTGGCCTGGGCCGCGGCATAGGCCCCCACGCCGATGAACGCGCCGTGCCCGAGCGAGATCTGGCCGCAGACCCCGGTGAGCAGGTTGAGCGACACCGCGCCGATGACCGCGATCATGATCAGGTTCAGCATGGACATGAAATAGCTGTCGAGCACCCACGGCGCGATGAGCAGCACGGCCACGAACAGGCCCAGGCAGGTCTTCTGGAACCCGCTCTGGAACACCGCGGCCTCGCCCCGGTAGCTCTCGAAAAACAGTCCGCACTTGCCGCGCATGGCCTACACCCGCTCGATCTCTTCGGTGCCGAAGAGTCCGTAAGGTTTGACCATGAGGATTCCCACCAGGACCACGAAGGCCGCCACCTCGCGGAAGCCCCCCAGGTCGAAGAGGTCCTTGGCCAGGCCGTCGCAGACGTTTTCGAGCACCCCAATGATCAGCCCGCCGAGCGCCGCGCCGAGCAGGGAATCCAGCCCGCCCAGGATCACGGCCGGGAAGACCTTGAGGCCGAGCACGCCCAGGTGCGAGTTGATGCCGTTGATGTTGCCCAGGATCACCCCGCCCACGGTGGAGACCACGCTCGCGATGCACCAGGACAGGGCAAAGATGCCCCGGATGCCGATGCCCATGCTCTGGGCGGCCTGCTGGTCGTGGGCCGTGGCGCGCATGGCGATGCCCATGCGCGAGTACTTGAAGAACAGGGTGAACACGCCGAAAAGCAGGCCCGAGAGCACAAAGGCCGCGATGTACACCGGGGCGATGGGCATCCCGGCGATGATGACCGGCGTGGTCGGCAGGACCTCGGGATAGACCTTGATCTGCGTGCCCCAGATGACCTGGACGATGCTCTTCAAGACCGAGGACAGGCCGATGGTGACCATGATCACGCAGATGTGCGCCTCGCCGATGAGCGGACGCAGCGCCAGGCGCTCCACGGCCAGGCCTAGGACCACGGAAAAGCCGAGCGTCATCAAAAAGGCCCAGACAAAGGGGATGTGCAGCTGCACGGTGAGCCCGAAGCAGACATAGGCGCCGACCATGACCAGCTCGCCCTGGGCGAAGTTGACGACCTTGGTGGCCTTGTAGATGACCACGAAGCCCAGCGCCACCAGGCTGTAGATGCCGCCGACCACCAGGCCGTTGATGAAGAGTTGGAGGTAGTATTCCATCAGCTTACTTGTCCTCCACGTTCTCGATGCGGATATCGCCGCACATCTGCTGCACCCGGCCGTCCTGGTACTGGATGGCCGTGTCCAGGCTAAGCGTGCAGGCGTCGCTGTACAGCGCCTCGATGAGCGCCCCGTAGCGCTCGTTGATCGTGCCGCGGCGCACCTTGCGCGTGCGGGTCAGCTCGCCGTCGTCGGCGTCCAGCTCCTTGTAGAGCAGGGCGAAGCGCCGGATGCGCGTGGCCGCAGGCAGGCTCTGGTTGATCTTCCGGATCTCGCCCTGGATCAGCGCGTACACCTGCTCCTTGGCCGCCAGATCCTGGTAGGTGGTGTAGGTGATCAGCCGCCCCTCGGCCCAGTGGCCGACGATGTTCATGTCGATGCACACGATGGCCGTGACGATCTCGCGCTTCTCGCCCAGGATCACGGCCTCGCGCACAAAGGGCGAGAACTTGAGCTTGTTCTCCAGGAATTGCGGCGAAAAGCGCGTGCCGTCAGCCAGGTGCATGACGTCCTTCAGGCGGTCGATGACCACGAGCCTGCCGGAATCGTCGAAGTACCCGGCGTCGCCGGAAAGCAGCCAGCCGTCCTGGATGGTCTCGGCCGTGGCCTTCTCGTTCTTGTAGTAGCCGAGGAACACGGCCGGGCTGCGGGACAGTATCTCGCCCGCCTCGGACAGCCTGACCTCGGTCTCCGGGATGGGCAGGCCCACGGAGTCGAAGTCCACGGCGCCGTCGCGGTGGATGCAGGAGATGCCCGCGATCTCGGTCTGGCCGTAAATCTGCTTCAGGTTGACGCCCAGGGCGTGGAAGAAGCGGATGGTGTCCGGCCCCAGCGCCGCGCCGCCCGTGGAGGCGCTGCGGATGCGCGAGAAGCCCAGGCGGTCGCGCAGGGCGCGCAGCAGGCAGGCGTCGGCCAGGGCGTTGCCCAGGCGCAGGATGAGGCCCGGCTTGCGGCCCGCAAAGGTCTCGTCCACGTATTTGAGCCCGATGGGCAGCAGGAAATTGTACAGGAAGCGCTTGAAGGGCGTGGTCTCCAGGATGTCGCCCCGGACCTTGGCCGAGAGGCCCTCCCACACGCGCGGGGGCGAGAAGATGAGGTGCGGGCCGATCTCGCGGATGTTGGCCTGGGCCGTGTCCGGCTCCTCGGGGAAGTTCACGCAGAAGCCGAAGAGCAGGCTGGAGGCCACGGCCATCATCTGCTCGCCCATCCAGGCCAGCGGCAGGAAGGACACGAACTCGTCGGTCTCGCGCTTGGGGTCCACCTGGCCCAGGTTGGCGGCCATGGACAGCATGTTGCGGTGCGAGAGCACGGCCAGCTTGGGCCTACCCGTGGTGCCGGAGGTCGTGGCCACCAGGCAGGGCTCCTGGGGCCTCAGCTTGGCGGTCATGGCCGTGAACTCGGCCACGGAGTCGGTCACGGCCATGCGGCCGCGCTCGCACACGGCCTCGAAGGAGAGCAGGTCCGGGGCGTCGTAGCCGGTGAGGCCCTTGGGGTCGTGGAAGACGATGTACTGAAGCTTGGGCAGGTCTCCGCGCAGGCTCAGGACCTTGTCCACCTGCTCCTGGTCCTCGGCCACCACGAGCTTGGCCTCGGAGAGCTCGAAGATGTAGCGCACCTCGTCCGCCGTGGAGTCCTGGTACAGCCCAAGGGCCATGCCGCCCAGGGCCTGGATGGCCAGTTCGGCAAAGAGCCACTCGGGCCGGTTGTCGCCGATCAAGATGACCATGTCGCTTTTGCCCAGCCCGAGCTCGCGCAGGCCGCAGGCGAACTCCGCGGTGAGGCCCAGGT
>Ga0007794_10000473_pt1 | contig 12483 bp, 8 predicted proteins | sample CryBogmetaGMA5M_FD_60365 | JGI IMG/M metagenome (GOLD analysis project Ga0007794, IMG submission 60365) | Freshwater microbial communities from Crystal Bog, Wisconsin, USA - MA5M | ecosystem: Environmental > Aquatic > Freshwater > Lake | place: Crystal Bog, Wisconsin, USA | collected 2009-07-06
AAGCCGTTCGCTGAGCGGAGTCGAAGCGATTTTGCCGGCTTCGGCTCCGCTCAGCCAACGGTTTATCTTGCCAAGAGGCACTTAACTTAACGGCATTGGCTATCGGTGCGTTACGCTTTGCCTCTTGATCCTGAGCGTCCTTGGCCTCTGGATTCAATACGCTTACTGTCAGAGCGTTTGCTGTCAGCCGGTTTTGCGGCACGGGCGGCGGGTTTTTTAGAATGGCGTAAATCTTTTTTGCCGGTCTCTTTATTGGCAGCGTTCTTTTTAGGTGCGTCGATAATCTTTAAAGAAACAGGCTCGTAGCCGGTATCGGCGACGCGTGGAATTTGCCGTTTGAGCAATTTCTCTATTTCCACCAGATACCAAGCTTCTTCAGGACAAACCAGTGACAAGGCTTCTCCACTTGAACCCGCGCGTCCGGTACGACCAATACGGTGTATATAATCTTCGGGTACTTGTGGTAAATCAAAATTGACCACATGAGGCAAGTCATCAATATCCAATCCGCGTGCCGCAATGTCGGTTGCAACCAACACCGATACCTTGCCATTTTTAAAGTATTCCAGCGCCTTATTACGTGCGCCTTGGGTTTTATCACCATGCAACGCCGTGGTGCGGATACCGTCTTCAATCAACTGTTTTTCCAGACGATCAGCACCATGTTTGGTGCGCACAAATACCAGTACCTGTTTCCAGTTATTGCTGCCAATCAGGTAAGACAGCAAGGCACGTTTATGCTCGCGGTCGATGCCATAAACACGCTCGGTGACATTTTCTGCGGTCGCATTTTGCTTGGCAACTTCGACTTCAACAGGATTATTCAGGAGCTGGGCTGCCAATGATTTTATGGCATTAGGTACGGTAGCGGAAAATAACAGACTTTGCCGTTTCTTGGGAATCAGCGCCATAATTTGCTTAATATCGGGCATAAAACCCATATCAAGCATACGATCTGCTTCATCCAGCACCAGTATTTCCACATGAGACAAATTGACATTGCGCTTCAGCACATGGTCTATCAACCGTCCGGGCGTTGCCACCACGATATCGCAACCGCGTCTTAATTGACGGGTCTGTATGCCAATACTGGCACCACCCACGACTGCTTCCACATGCAAGGGTAAATGTGCGCCGTAAGTTTTGACGCTTTCATAGACTTGGGCTGCCAATTCACGGGTGGGTACTAAAATAAGGGCGCGGACAACGTGCGGCTTTTGATGTGGATCATGATTTTCAGCCAGTCGTTGCAATAACGGCAATGTAAAACTGGCGGTTTTTCCGGTGCCCGTTTGTGCCCCAGCCAACATATCCTTGCCTTGAAGGATCAAGGGAATGGCTTTTTGTTGTATCGGTGTAGGGGTTAAATAGCCCTGATCGGCTACGGCTTTAAGGATTTCCTCGGTTAAACCGAGTTGAGCGAAAGACATTACAAAACCTCTGGTAAAAAATTCAGCCAATATCAAAGGATAATGCTGATTTTTAAAATGAGTTACAAAGCAACAGTATACGGTAAAAACTGCTTACACCTCGAACAGTAGTTATTAATTAAGTGTATATTGCTTAATAACCATCTGGCTTCCATTGTAAAAAAACGTGACACCTCATTCACCCCAATGCATAGGCATCTTAATAACCCGATTAATATCGTCGAAATTTATGAAAACTTAATGAGTATTCACAGCAGGCTTTACCGAAAAATTACGATAAATACACTACTTTATATAAATAATCCTGATTAGCTGGCGGGTATTTTAAAGGGTCGAGTGCGATTTTACTGACTCTCAAACAAGGCGATCATTTCCTCCCTGTTAATTACTTCTTTTTCCTGTAACAAGTTGGCCAGTTTTTCCAGGATCACGCTGTTTGCGGTGATGATTTCTCGGGCGCGTATTTTGCCTTCCCCAACCAGTTCCATTATTTCTGTATCAATGATGCGTGCGGTTTCATCACTGTAATTGCGATATTCAGAGACTTCTGTTTCCAAAAATTGAAGCTGCTGGCGCTTGCCATAAGTCAAAGGCCCCAGTTTTTTGCTCATGCCCAGACTGCAAACCATGTTGCGGGCAATGTCACTGGCTTTTTCAAGATCGTTCTGGGCACCGGTTGAGGGGCTACCCAACACAATTTCTTCCGCCATACGTCCACCCAATAAAATCGCTATTTGATCTTTTAGCTCAGGCTCTGTTGACAGAAACTTTTCTTCTACCGGTAATTGTAAGGTAAAACCCAGCGCTGAAACGCCCCTTGGAATAATAGAAATTTTATGCACGGGCTGTCCAGTGGGTACATGCTCCGCAACCAGTGCATGCCCTGCCTCGTGGTAAGCGACGCGGCGTTTTTCATCCGGATTTAAGACGCGATTTTTCTTTTCCGGCCCGGCGAGTATGCGATCAATAGCGGCTTCAAAATCTTCCATTTCAACTTTGTCATGGTCTACCCGTATCGCCATAATCGCAGCTTCGTTGGCGATATTGGCCAAATCAGCGCCTACCAAGCCCGGTGTGCGTTTTGCAACGACTGCGATATCAATATTTTCAGCCAAGGTCATGGCTTTGGTGTGCAACTTGAGTATTTCGATACGATCCTGTAAGTCCGGTTTATCCACGACAATCTGGCGATCGAAACGGCCGGCGCGTAGCAGCGCTTTGTCCAGCACTTCGGGGCGATTGGTCGCGGCCATAACCACCACGCCAACAGAGGTGTCAAAGCCGTCCATTTCGGTCAGCAACTGGTTTAGTGTTTGCTCCCGCTCATCGTGTCCGCCCATTACCACGGGGCCACCGCGAGAGCGACCGATAGCATCCAGCTCATCAATAAAGATAATGCAAGGCGCTTTGCTGCGTGCCTGTTCAAATAACTCGCGAACGCGGGCAGCGCCGACACCCACAAACAACTCTATAAATTCAGAACCACTGATATTAAAGAACGGTACCTTGGCTTCGCCGGAAACAGCACGGGCAAGCAAGGTTTTTCCGGTACCCGGAGGGCCGACCAGCAATACGCCTTTGGGCATACGCCCACCCAAGCGCTGGATCTTTTCGGGCGCTTTTAAAAAATCAATGGATTCTTTCAGCTCCTGCTTGGCACTATCAGCGCCCGCCACATCGGCAAAAGTAATGTTGGTTTGGGTATCCTGATGGATACGGACTTTATTGCCTAAATTAAGAAAAGATTGCGCTCCGGCAGTGGCTCGACGCATCACCCACGCCCAGATAAGCACAAAAATAAACACCGGAATAATCCAGTTAAAAAACAGATTGGTCAGCCAGTTTTCTCCGCTTCTAACGACAAAGTCCACCTTATTCTGCGCCAACATTTGGGCCAGATCATTTTGCCATAAAGGCACCGTCACAAACTGTTTTCCTGACTCTTTCGGATCGTCAGGCTTGATAACACCGGTAATAATACGTTCTGTCACTACCGCCTTATCAATTTTGGCTTCCTGAACCAGTTTCAGAAATTGGCTGTAGGATATTTCATCACGTTGAGCCTCATTAACACTGCTTAGCAAATACAGTATCACGATTAAAAACAGCGCAAAATAGATAAATCTTTTTTGCTTTAAACCGTTTGAGTTGCTATCCAAGGGCTTATTAAGTTCAAGCTCCGGATTCTGCTTAAAGAGCGAACCGAATACCGAGATCAATAATTTTTTCAGGTAACCATAGATAGTGTTCAGTAACGTTACAACATAGCGAACCATCTTGTTTTGTAGCTTATCCATTGTACTTGCCCCTGCAGATCGTCATTATGTTTCTGCTACAAAAAAGCCGGTTCTTTACGATTGAACGACCAACACAACCTCTTCGCAGCTAATAATGTTTTTGTTGCTTTCGAGTATATAGTTAGCCAGTTTGGTAATTGCCTTCCAGTTTGAATAATCACTGACAAAATCACAGGCAACAGCAAATAACTCATCCAGTTTTTTATCTTGCTGCTCTTTGCTTTCAGAAAAACTTTCTATATATTCACGAGCCAGCGCAAGATCAGAACCGCCACCATAATTTTCCAGTGAACTTAAATTAACCAATTGCTGATTAAATAATTCATCATCCCTGTTATAAACAAATTTAGCCTCAGTTAATGGCCCTATAAGTAAATTGATAATATCAGCTTCAAAAGCAATAATATAATCCCTTACCAAAGGCGCCATCGCTTCATTGTGATCCATTAATTTATGCGCCAAACCATCTACAGTATAGGGTAGCGATTCAATTAAGCGTCCACCTTCCACTCTTGCAACACTATCATCATGCGTTGCTTCATAGATTAATTCGTCATAAGCTGACACATCGTTCATTTCCTTAAATATTATTTGGAAAAAAATAGGCGGCAAATTTCTGGCTTTGTTATTTAAATAAATAGCAGCGGCATGCCCTGCTTCATGATAGGCGATGCATTGTTTATGCTGCTGCAATTTTTTGTGTCTGCCAATATCAATTATTTTGTTACGTTTCATTTTGAATACCATGATTGGAATGTTGAATTAGCTCATCTACTCTCAGCTTTTGCACTCAGTGTAAATTTAAGCAAAGAAATTATTGTTGGTGTTGTCGCGAATAGGTCATACTAAAAAACGATAAGCCTTTTCTTGCAGATTATCATTAATAAATATAGTGTGTTTTTGAAATCTTATAGTAATAGCCAAGGTAAATTCATTGTTTTATAAATGAGGAATAAACTACTTTCAGCGTTCTAAAATTTTATAGTAGCCCCTTAAAATTGTTTGCAGGATTGAGATTGCAGAATAGGTGAGAATGATTTAATACTTAACTTATCGGCAAAATCAATCATCACTCTGATTACTGACTTCCTGTTCTGCTTCAAGCCAATCTTCAAGTTCGTAGCCGTCCTCAAAACCTCTTTTTTCAGCCCGGTAATAAGCGTTTTTTGCAACCAATTCCCGAAATTCATCAACATCAATTTCGCGATTATCAATATCGTATAATAATTTATCTTCGGTTTTCATTTCCCCTTCCATTATTCGAAAGTGCGGTTATCAACTTAAGACTGCTTTAAGAATATTACACAAAAAAAGTAGCGTATCCCTTCGATTATATTGATCTTTTATGACAATTTTATTAAAAAGTTACACAATTGATTAAGCCGTTTGTAGTGAGCGCTTCAGTTAGTAATTATTCACCTCCCTTCTAAAAAGGGAGGATTGAGGAGGGATTTATTTTAAAAATCTCCCCTGCCCCCCTCTTTTTCAAAGAGGGGAACTGAATAATTATCATGCTTTAAGTAGGCAACCGAATGTGCAAACAAATATTCTGGACATATTGTATAAATAAAAAGAGGGGTTGGACAATACGTATAAATACCTAGTCGGGGTAAATTTTTACGTAGTCCATTCAGAAAACTACACTCACATTGTCCTTCGGAAAAGTGTGAGTGTAGCTTGCAGGGTGCTAATCTAAAGGCGGAAGAAAGCGTTGCAAGGGTGAAAAAACACCCTGTTACTTGAGAAGATACCTGTGCAGGCTCTAAGAAAAAATTTAATTCAAGGCCTCATTTAAGTCATAATGCGTTGCCATCAACATCAAATCAGCGAGACTTTCTGCCTGCATCTTTTCCATGATACGAGCCCTGTGCGCTTCTATGGTACGATTGCTGATATCCAGCATTCTCGCCATGTCTTTATTGGCATGACCTTTGAGGAGCAGGGATAACACTTCTTGCTCCCGCACCGTTAAATAATCCACGCGATTTTGTATTTTAAGCTGTGCGGCGACTTGTTCTCTATCAGCAATGTCTTTTTTTATTGCTTCCGAGATCCGCTCCAATACCACTTCATTATCAAAGGGTTTTTCCAAAAAATCCACTGCGCCTGCTCTAAATGCTTTTGCCGAATCGGGTATTCTGGCATGACCACTTATAAATATAATGGGTATGGAAATAGCTCTGGTCACCAGCTCTTCCTGAAGTTCAAGTCCGCTCATAGCCGGCATTCTAACATCCAGTAGCAGGCATCCCGGCTGCGTAGGGTCATAGCACTCTAAAAAATCCTCGGCAGATGCAAAACTTTTGACTTTATGTCCTGTTGATTCAATCATCAGTGCCAGCGAATCACGCACCGAAAATTCATCATCAACCAAATAGACCAAAGCCTCTAATTTATCACTGTTCATTTTATTTTTCTCTTAATCGGTAAGGTAACATAAAAAGTAGTCCCTTCTTCTGGTGTGCTGTTGAAATTAAAAATGCCCTGATGGGCTTCAATAATGGAGCGACTAATCGATAATCCCATGCCCATGCCCGTTGGTTTTGTAGTAAAAAAAGGTGACAATATTTTCTCTTTTAGAGCCTCATCAATGCCTGAGCCATTATCTCTTACCTTACAAATAATCTGATCAAGATTCTTCATACGCGTCTGAATCACTATTTTACGTGGTTTTTTGGGTGGCATGTCTTTTAAGGCATCAATACTGTTTCTAATCAAGTTTAACAAAACCTGTTCAATCTGAACATTGTCAATAGTAACATCTGGAATATTTTTTGCCAGATCAAGTTTCAATTTTATGTTGTTTTGCTTAAAATCGGTGGCACACAAGCTGACCGCATCCTCGACCAAGGTATTAATATTCGTTTCTGTGCGATGTATTTTTCGGGAGCTGACAAAATCTTTCATCCGGTGAATGATCTGTCCCGCTTTCAGGGCCTGCTGATGTACCTTGAACAAGATGTCACCAAGCTGATTCAAATCAGGATTTTCGGCATCAATAAAACGTAAACAAGCCTGTGTATAATTGGTAATCGCGGTCAACGGCTGATTAACTTCATGAGCAATACCTGACCCCATTTCGCCTATCAGACAAAGACGGGTAGCATGAGCGAGTTCTTCCAGATGTTCTTTCTCTTTTTGCTCCTGGAGTTTACGCAAACTTACATCACGCAAGATGCCGGTAAAATAGTTTTCGCCCTCTATTGAAAATTCTACCAGAGAAATATCCAGCGGTACGACAGAACCATCTTTGCATAAGCCATCAACCTCACGAATTAAACCTCTAACATTAGGCATTTTTGTTTTCAAGTAACTCTTTACATCATGCCCCTGCTTTTTACTCTGCGAAGGCGATATTAATTTGCAATAACTACTCCCCAGCAGCTCTTCCTTACTATAGCCAAAAATGGTTATTACTGCCGAATTGATAGAGTGTATGATCCCGGATGCATCAATAGTGACAATACCTTCTATTGAGGCATTAAAAATGGCATTGAGTTTGGCTTCCCGTTCCCACAACTGATGTTTTGAATACTTAAGCTCTTCTATTTTGTGGGTTAAATCCTGATTGCTTTCAATAAGCTGGGACGTCTGTTCAGCAATCTTTTGTTCCAGCTTTTCATTAAGGCAGGAAATAGTTTCCTGGGTGTACTTATATTCAGTAATATCCTGAATTGCCAAGTATATTTGAATATCATTTTTAAAGTTGTTATTGACGCTGCCCCGCAATTCTACATAAATAAACGGGTCATTTTGTCGACAGAATGATCGAGAGCAATCATAAAGCCTAAAGTTCTGACATTCAGATTGTTTAAACACACTATTTTGGATCACCAGCTTGGTATTTAAAATTTGATTGCCTTTCTCGCTAACAAGATCATGGATAAAGAAATAATAATTATCCTGATCTGAGGGATGAATAAACTTTCCCAGCTTCTTGTTTATAAGCGTCTCTTTTGAAGCACTCAATAACCGTATGGCGGCAACATTGGCTTTCTTGATAAGACCTTGCTCATTCAGTGTCAGGTAAGCGACCGGTGACAGATTATAAATCCGTGAAAATTCATCATGAGATGCACTCAGTTCCTGATGCGCTCTTTTAAGCTCTTCATTCTGCAATTCCAGTTCTATCTGATGAATCTGAAATTCAAACATCAGTTTTTCAATATCCGTACTGGACATACCGGCAAGATCACCACCAGATTTGCTGAGCATAACAGCTGATTTATTTTGGATAGTACCCTTGTGGTTGCCAAGTAATTGCTCCGCTTCTTTTCGGAGAACTTCAGCTTTACCCTTCTCGGTAGATTGAGTGACCATTGCTTATACCATTCTTGGAGGTTGGTAAAATAATTGCTGACTTTTTATTACCCTGCCCTATTTTAACAGGCGTAATGCCAAGTTTAGCTACAGAAACGTTAAAAGTATGCCGGATGAACAAAATTAATCAGGATCGTGCATAAAAGCATACTTCCACAAGGTAATAGCGTAAGTCCCAACATCCATCGGCTACTTTACGCTACGCCAGATTTTTATGCCCTGCTAATTAGCTTTCTGGGTAACATCTTCTATCGCCAACAAAATAAGCGCCTGACTTCCTGGGGATTGTTTCAAAATACGGCCATTGATTATCAGCCGCTTGTTACCAATAGCAGGAAAAATTGCTTCCAGGCAATATTCATCAAAGGCAATATTACTGATTAATGTCTCGGTTAAATAGTTGCGCAAGGGAGCACTATCCCAAGCGGAATTATTGATTGCAAATAAGGATTGCCCCGTCAGATTTTCATTATTAACAGTAAATGTCTGGTTAAATGCAGGGTTGGCAGTGAGTATATGTAACTCATCATCCAGCACCAGCAGCGGTTGGCGTACGGTATTAACAATCGCTGTTGTCAGGTACGCCGCCTGCGCCGTTTGTTCGGCTTTTTTAAGCCGGCTTATATCAACAAAACTGATCACCAAACCATCTATCATGTTTTCCGCCGTTCGATAAGGGAGAATACGTAACAGATACCAATCATCATTAACTGTCTGCACTTCGGTGTCTTTGTGAGCCAAGGTTTTTATTACCGTTTTAGCATCATCAATCAAATGGTCATATTTAAGGGTTGAAACCAGATCCTCAAGCGGCCTGCCTATATCGCTATCAATCAACTTGATAATGGCTGTCGCTTGCCGGGTAAAACGTTTTATTTTCAAATGACTGTCGAGAAAAATGGTGGCAATATCCGTGCTGTTTAAGAGATTTTGCATGTCATCATGAGTATCGGAAAGTGTTTCAATCTTAGCTTGCAGTTCACTGTTAACGCTATTAAGTTCTTCGTTAAGCGATTGCATTTCTTCTTTGGCCGTTTCCAATTCTTCATTAGAACTTTGCAGCTCTTCATTGATTGATTGTAACTCTTCGTTAGTGGACTTAAGCTCTTCATTAGCCGTTTCCAGCTCCTCAATAGTCGTTCTAAGAGATTCTTTGGTAAAGAACAGCTCCTGTTCAAGTTGTTCTTTTTCATCCGTTTTATTAATCAGAATCGAATCCGTCTTGGTGCTGTCAGCAGATTGAACTTTGTTTTCTGTTGTCGCGGGGTAAAAAGAGACTAGAAAAAAGTCTCTTAGCGCTTCCGGGTCAATTATTTTTTTAAGTTTCAGTTCTATTGTTTCAAAATCACCATTCGTTTTTACCCTAAGTCCGCTACTGATAATTTCTGTTTCGCCTTTTTTGGCCGCTAACCGCAACGATGACACTAAGGGCAAACGCAGACCTTCTCTGGCCATCTCAATAATATTCATGTTTGGCTGCCCTGCCGAGGGCTCAAGATATTTACCGGTGCGACCGTGGATATAAATAATACTACCGTGCTCATTAATAATTACGCTAACCGGCACAAAACAATTCAATAATAATCGCTCTATTTGACGCGCAAGGTTGCTTTCCTGAATTTCAGAACCCGGCACGGTAAGCGGTGCCCGTGAGGACTCCCCTATACTGGTGGAAAACTGGTTGAGTTTAGACACGAGAAAGGTGGCTCGGGTATTTTTGCGTTGATATAGCTTCCATTTCTTGTCAATTGCCAAAAACAGGTTATCAAAATGACCAATGGATTCGGATGAACCCAGGAACAAAATACCGCCAGGATTCAATGCGTAATGAAACTGCGGAAAAATCTCTTTTTGCAGTTCAGCATTCAGGTAAATCAGTAAATTTCGGCAACTAATTAAATCTACCCGGGTAAACGGCGGATCCTGAATCAGATTTTGGGAGGCAAATATGACCGTATCGCGAATCTCTTTACTGATGCGATAGTGGCCGTCTTCCAGTTTAAAGAACCGTTGCAAACGAGTCGGTGAGACATCGGCCGCAATACCGATGGGATAAACACCTTCGCGGGCACGAGTAATGGACCATTCATCCAGATCCGTAGCAAAAATCTGAAAGCGCAGTGATTGCCCGGTTTTCGCTATGTATTCTTTAAGTAAAATCGCAAGCGAATAAGGTTCCTCTCCGCTAGAGCAACCCGCGACCCATATTCGCAATTCGGTATTATCGGGCTTGCCTTCAAACAGCTTTGGCAGTGCCAGATCGCTGAGTGCCTCGAAGGCCTCGGCATCCCTAAAAAAACTGGTCACGTTGATCAAAAGCTCTTTGAACAGCTTGTCCAGCTCAACAGGATTTTCTTGCAGAAACTGTACATAATTATCCGGATTTTTGATCTGATGAATATTCATGCGCCGGACTATCCGCCGTTTAATCGTCGTTGGCTTATAAGCGGACAAGTCATTACCGGTTCGATTGCGCAGCATAAGAAATATTTTCTGGATAGGTTCAGAAGCCACCAGTGTCTCAGGTTTAGCGCTGTAAATACTTTTAAAATAGGGGCCTTTACTGTATTGAATCAGCTGCGAACCCATTTTTTCCGGGGGCAATACAAAATCCACATCACCCAAGGCTATTGCACTACTGGGCATACCGTCGAATTTTGCTGTTTTCGGCTCCTGAACCATGGTCATGCCCGATGCGCCTTTGATAGCTTTAAGACCTAAAGTTCCATCAGTACCCGTCCCTGAAAGAATAACGCCAACGCCCATTTCTCGTATATCTTCTGCCAGTGAGCGTAAAAAGAAGTCTATGGGTAGATTTGCTGAATCATGTTTCTGACAATCCACAAGATGTAACCGGTGATTGAGTAAGGCCAGATTTTTTCCTGGCGGACAGACAAAAACATGATCTCTTTTTAAATAGATACCGTCCTCAGCAGTTAAAACCGGCATGTTGGTAAACTTGCTCAGCAAATCCGGCAGAAGACTTACATGCCCGGGGAGTTGATGAGTGACCACGATAAAAGCAAAACCTGTTTTGTGCGATAAATTAGAAAAAAATAATTCCAGCGCCTCCAAGCCACCGGCTGAAGCGCCTATACCCACGACAGGCATTACAAATGCTGCATTTCCGGGCTTATTGTGATTTATTTTTTTATTAGCGATAACTTTCACTGAGTGATCCTTGAGCGGTTATTTTGCCGGGACGGAGTCACAACCGATTGGAGTAGATGTTAACAAGACCAGTCTGTTATAAGAGCAGTCGCCATATATACGACATTGTCAGACATAAGTAAATACGTATAAATACCTAGGTATTTATACGTATTTACTTATTTTACTAACGGTATACAGTAATTATTAATAAATTTATCCGCTTTATTTACTGTCAGCAACTACCCATAATTGGGCCATTAACTTGAGTCAAGCACTTGCCCGTGCCAGAAAGCTTTTAAAAAAAACCGGCAAAACCAACCACCTGTTTTAAACCGTTTTTGAAGAAACCAACTCGTTTTTAAACTTATAACTCAATACAAACATTATCTTAAGGAGACATAAAATGGCCATTACACGTTACGAACCTTGGAGCTTGTTAAATCAATTACAAAGAGAACTACTCAGCTCCCAAGATGAAAAAACCACAGAAGGATCAATTGCAACTGCCGAATGGGCACCTACGGTTGATATAAAAGAAGAAATCGATAAATTTGTTATTTATGCCGATATCCCGGGTGTCAAGCCGGACGCTATTGAAGTCAGTATGGAAGCCGGTGTGTTGACAGTAAAAGGCCAAAAAGAGTCTGAGACCAAAACTGAAAAAGAAGGTTATAAACGGGTTGAACGCACGTCAGGTTCTTTCTATCGACGCTTCAGCTTGCCCGATTCGGCAGATGGCGAAGCCATTAATGCAAAGTGCAAACACGGCGTACTTGAGATTATTATTCCCAAACGGGAAGCCGTTAAGCCAAAGCGCATCAATGTTACATCAGAAGAATAATCCCAAATTTTCATTATAACCAAGCAGACAGATTTTTAAATAAAGAAAACCCGGTGACTCAGCTGTTAGATAAAAAACAGTCACAAGCTTGACAACCCTTATTACACCCGGACGGGAATCGTAAAAGACCGACTGCTCGGGGTATTAGCCGCGAAGGCGATTGATGATAGTGGCGTTATCATTCCACTGGAAACGCCGGCCCTATCAATAAAAAATTGATTTGTTGATCCTTGATGAGGAGCTTAATGCTCACGTTTTTAATACTTGAATTCGGGAATAATCCATTGTAATCGGCTAAACATAACGACATGCAATATAAAGATTACTATAAAATCATGGGGCTATCCAGGGATACCAGTCAGGATGAAATCAAACGCGCTTATCGCAAACTGGCGCGTAAGTATCATCCCGATGTCAGTAAGGAAAAGGATGCCGAGGCAAA
>Ga0007794_10000474_pt1 | contig 12477 bp, 9 predicted proteins | sample CryBogmetaGMA5M_FD_60365 | JGI IMG/M metagenome (GOLD analysis project Ga0007794, IMG submission 60365) | Freshwater microbial communities from Crystal Bog, Wisconsin, USA - MA5M | ecosystem: Environmental > Aquatic > Freshwater > Lake | place: Crystal Bog, Wisconsin, USA | collected 2009-07-06
GAGTCTTCGCACGAATACTCGGTGGCACGTGCCACGTCGACTTGCGAGAACGAAATTTGGTGCACACCTTTGCCGCACATATCTTCGTAGCTTAAGCCTTTGCGGCCTAAGTGACGCTCGGCCAAACTGGCTAGGCCGTGTGGCTTGTGCACTTCCAAAACATAGCTTTGCAGCATGGTGTCGTGCGCGTAGCCCTTCACCTCGATGCCGTGGTTCGCCATGACGTGGCGGTCGTATTTGATGTGCTGACCCACCTTGTACATGGCAGGGTTTTCAAACCATGGTTTGAGTTTGGCCAGCACCTCATCAATGGGCAGCTGCGTGGGCGCATCGCCATAGCGGTGCGTGAGCGGGATGTAGCAAGCCTCGCCGGGTTTGACGGAAAAGCTCAGGCCCACAATCTCGGCGCGCATGGCGTCGATCGAGGTGGTTTCCGTGTCAAACGCCACCAGCTCGGCGGCTTGTAGTTTGGCCAGCCACGTATCGAACATGGCCCAGTCAAGCACGCAGTCGTAGTGCTTGTCGGTCACGGCAGATACAACTGCTTCGGGTTCGTCAAACAGGCTAGGGTTGGGCTCAAACTTAGGCTTCGCGGGACCGTCTGATGGCGTGTCACCGCCTTCACTGATCGCGCGGGCCAAGCCCTTAAATCCATAGGTTTCGTAAAAGGTTTTCAGAGCGGGCTTGTCGGGTTCGGCCAAGTGCAGCGCATCGAGCGCCGGCAGATGCGGGACGTAGACTGACAAATCGCAATCGGTTTTCATGGTCACCAGCTGGCGACCTGTGGGCAACCAGTCCACCGCTTGACGCAAGTTCTCACCCGCCACGCCTTTGATGGCGCTGGCGTTTTTCAGTAAATTCTCAAGTGAGCCATATTCCATCAGCCACTTGGCCGCGGTCTTGGGGCCGACTTTTTGCACGCCAGGCACGTTGTCCACCGTGTCACCCACCAAGGTTTGAAAGTCAATCATCAAATGCGGCGGTACGCCAAACTCTGCCGTCACACCTGCCACGTCGCGTTTCTTGCCGTTCATGGTGTCCATGATGGTGATGTGTTCGTTCACCAACTGGCTCAAGTCTTTGTCGCCGCTGGACACCACCACGGTGATGCCTTGCTTAGCTGCAGTGACTGCCAAGGTGGCGATCACGTCGTCGGCTTCGACGCCCGGCACATCCAACACCGTCCAGCCGAGCATGCGCACCATGGCGTGGATAGGCTCGATTTGCGAGCGCAAGTCGTCGGGCATGGGCGATCGGTTGGCTTTGTACGCGGGGTACATCTCGTCGCGAAAGGTAGGACCTTTGGCGTCAAACACGCATGCGGCCAACTGGGTGGGCACTTCTTTGCGCAGGGCCTGCATCATGTTGATCATGCCGCGAATGGCGCCTGTGGCAGCACTGCCGGGGTCACCGGGTACAGCACGCAAGTCGGGCATGGCATGGAAGGCTCGGTAGAGGTAGCTGGAGCCGTCGACCAGTAGCAATGTTTTGGATTCACTCATAGGTTGTGATTGTGCCTTGTGTGTGTTTTGGCTGAGCTCGCTGGACGCGGCTGGTGGGCGTCGCTGCTTCATGCTGGGGTACCAGAAATCATGGCGACGCCCACCAGCCACGCCCAGACTACGGCACAGGTTTTGGCACGCATGCACCCCACAATGCAGGCCGCAGTCTTGGGGGTTGAGGGGTGAGCGGGTAACGATTTCTGGTACCCCAGCATGAGGCACCCGCTCATCCCTCAACCCCCAAGCGAGCCCAGCAAAAAAACAAATCCCCCAAACTACAATATGCGAACTTTTTAATCCCTTGGTTGTCATGGCAGTTTTCACCGAAGTTTCAGAGTCCTCCGCGCAAGAACTACTGAACCAACTCAAGCTTGGCGAGTTGGTCGAGCTCAAAGGCATCCAAGGCGGCATTGAGAACACCAATTACTTTCTCACCAGCAGCCAAGGCCAGTACGTGCTGACGCTGTTTGAGCGACTCACGCACGCGCAACTGCCGTTTTATCTGTACCTCATGAAGCACTTGGCACAAGCTGGTATTCCTGTGCCAGACCCCGTGTCCAACCAAGACGGTGACCTCTTGCTCACCGTCGAAGGCAAGCCCGCTGCCGTGGTGAACCGCTTACGTGGCAAGAGTGAGCTCGCCCCCACACCCGCCCACTGCGCCGCTGTAGGCGACATGTTGGCGCGCATGCATGTGGCCGGACGTGACTACAACCGCACGCAACCCAACTTACGCAGTCTGCCTTGGTGGAACGAAACCGTGCCCGTGGTGCTACCGTATTTGGATGAGATGCAAGCCACCCTCATCCAAACCGAGTTGGCCCACCAAAACCACATCGCAGCCTCAGCCGCCTATACAGCCCTGCCGCGCGGCCCTATCCATGCCGACTTGTTCCGTGACAACGTGATGTTTGATGGCGATGCGCAAGCGCCCGAGCTAAGCGGCTTCTTCGACTTTTACTTTGCAGGCGTAGACACCTGGCTGTTTGACATCGCTGTCTGCTTGAACGATTGGTGCATCACGCACGAAGATGGTGCGCACGACGCGTCCAAAGCGCAAGCGTTTATCGCTGCTTACCAACAGGTGCGCCCCTTCACCGCGGCTGAGCGCCAATTGCTCAACCCCATGTTGCGCGCAGGCGCTTTGCGCTTTTGGATCTCACGCCTGTGGGACTTCCACCTGCCGCGCGATGCCAGCATGCTGCAACCCCACGATCCGACACACTTTGAGCGCGTGTTGCGCCAACGTGTGGCACACCCTGTCACACTCTGATTTATGAAACTCAACGTTGTCCCCGCTAAAACTGGTTCGCTCTGGGTGCGCCAAGGTATCCGCATCTTCTGGAAACAACCACTGGCCTTGAGTGGGTTGTTCTTCATGTTCATGGCCAGCATGTCGATCATGTCCATCGTCCCGGTGGTGGGCGGATTCTTAGCCTTGGTGTTGCTGCCTGCGGCTTCCCTCGGCTTCATGGCCGCCACCCGCGAGGTGGAGCTGGCCAAGTTCCCCATGCCCTACATTTTGGCGGCAGGTTTTAGAACTGGCCCAGAGGGCAAACGCAACATGCTGGTTTTGGGCGTTCTGTATGCCTGCGGTTTCATCGGTGTGATGGGCTTGTCCGCTTTGGTGGACGGTGGTGACTTTGCCAAGTTGTATTTGGTGGGTGGCTCACTCGAAGTTGACACCTTGATGAAGCCCGAATTTCAAAATGCCATGTGGCTGTCGTTGCTTCTGTACATGCCCTTGTCGATGGTTTTTTGGCACGCCCCCGCGCTGACGCATTGGCACGCTGTGCCGGTGGTGAAAAGTTTGTTCTTCAGCACCGTGGCGTGCTTGAGCAACTGGCGTGCGTTCTTGGTCTTTGGGGCGGTGTGGTCGGCCATTTTCTTGGGCACGACCTTGGGTATCACGCTCATCGCAGGCCTGATCGGTGACAACGACTTTGCCGCCATGGCCTTGTTGCCCGCGATGTTGATGCTGGCTGCGATGTTTTTTTGCTCGACGTATTACAGCTTCAAAGACTGCTTCACGTCGGACACGATTTACGCCTGATTACACCTGTGTGAGCTTGGCCACACTCAGCGCCAGCCACTTGGTGCCATGACGCGAGAAGTTCACTTGCGCACGGGCGTCGTCGCCCACACCCTCAATACTCACCACCGCACCCTCACCAAACTTGGTGTGGAACACCTGCACACCACTGCGCACCCACGCGTTAGGCCCGCTGCTGACAGGCGCAGCACGTTGCGCCACCGGCTTGGGCGCGACAGCTGTCGCCGCACCGCCGCCCCAGGCATTGTTTTGCCACGCTGGGTTTTGCCAAGCATCGCGGCGTGAAGGCATGGCATCGGCAAAGGCGGACCGAGCAGGCGTGATCCACTTAAGGGCGTGCTCTGGCAGCTCTTCAAAGAAACGGCTCTTGAGGTTGTAGCGCGTTTGACCATGCAACATGCGGGTTTGCGAATGGCTGAGGTACAAACGGCGGCGCGCACGGGTGATGGCCACATACATGAGGCGACGTTCTTCTTCTAGGCCGTCGAAATCGTTCATCGAATTTTCGTGCGGGAACAAGCCCTCTTCCATGCCGGTGATGAACACGCAGTCAAACTCCAAGCCCTTCGAGGCATGCACCGTCATCAACTGAATCGCGTCTTGCCCCGCTTGGGCTTGGTTGTCACCCGATTCGAGCGCGGCATGCGTGAGGAACGCAGCCAAGGGCGACAGGGTTTCGCCCGTGTCTGGGTTGATCATTTGGCCATCGACTGGCAAGGCCACCGCTTCGCGACCAAAACCCTCTTGGGTCACAAAACTCTCGGCAGCGTTGACCAGTTCTTGCAAGTTCTCAATACGGTCAGCGCCTTCTCGCTCGGCTTGGTAGTGCTCTATCAAACCGGTGTGGTCGAGTAGCAGCTCAATGATTTGGCGCAGGTTTTTCCCCTGCGTTTGTTCGCGCAACACATCAATCTTGGCGACAAAGGCGCTCAGGTTCGCACCGGCTTTACCGGCGACAGCGTGGACCGAATCGTGCATGGCACAACCCATGGCGCGTGCCGCGTCTTGGAGCTGCTCGATGCTGCGCGCACCAATGCCGCGCGGCGGAAAGTTGACCACACGCATGAAGCTGGTGTCGTCAAGCGGGTTCTCTAACAAGCGCAAATAGGCGAGCGCATGTTTGATTTCAGCCCGCTCAAAAAAGCGCAAGCCCCCGTACACGCGATAGGGCATGGCGGCGTTGAATAGCGCGGTTTCAATCACCCGGCTTTGTGCGTTGCTGCGATACAGCACGGCAATTTCGCTGCGGGCCTGCACACCATTCGTGCCTTCGCCGTCTTTGCCGTCTCGCAAGAGTTGCTTCATCTCTTCCACCATCCATTGCGCTTCGGCAAAGTCAGTGGCAGACTCATACACACGCACCGGCTCACCGGCACCTTGCGTGGTGTGCAGGTTTTTACCCAAGCGGCCTTTGTTGTGGCTGATCAGGTGGTTGGCACTGTCCAAAATGTTGCTGAAGCTGCGATAGTTTTGCTCTAGCTTGATTTGATGCGTCACGTTGTACTCGCGCACAAAGTCGGCCATGTTGCCCACGCGTGCACCGCGGAAGGCGTAGATGCTTTGGTCATCGTCACCCACAGCCAATATAGCGCCACCGCCCCCACCCACAGGGCCAGCCAGCTGCTTGAGCCAGGCGTATTGAAGTTTATTGGTGTCTTGAAACTCGTCCACCAAGATGTGCTGAAAGCGGTGACGGTAGTGCTCGCGCAAGGCATCGTTGTCGCGCAGTAGTTCGTACGAGCGCAACATCAGTTCACCAAAATCCACTACGCCTTCGCGTTGACATTGGATTTCGTACAGCTCGTACAGCTCCACACGTTTGCGGTCATCGGGGTCACGCACCACCACGTCTTTGGGGCGTAGGCCGTCTTCTTTGCAAGCCGCAATGAAACGCATGGTTTGCTTAGGCGGAAAACGTTCATCGTCTACCTGAAACTGCTTGCTCAAACGTTTGATGGCGCTGAGCTGGTCTTGGGTGTCCAAGATTTGAAACGTCTGCGACAAGTTCGCCAGCTTCCAATGCGCGCGCAAAAATCGGTTGCACAAGCCGTGAAAAGTGCCCACCCACATGCCGCGCACATTCACCGGCAACATGGCCGACAAGCGCGTGAGCATTTCTTTGGCCGCCTTGTTGGTAAAGGTCACCGCCAACAAGCCGCCGGGCGAGACCTGTCCGGTTTGCATCAACCAAGCGATGCGCGTCGTCAGCACCCGCGTCTTGCCCGAGCCAGCGCCCGCCAAAATAAGGGCGTGCGTCTGCGGCAAGGTGACCGCCGCTGCTTGTTCGTTGTTGAGACCTTGGAGCAAGGGCGAGGCGTGGGGGGAAGAATGCATGTATTGATTTTAGGGTTTAGAATCAGCCACCGGGCCCAAGATATTTGCGCTCGGTTTTTTTTTGGCCCTTATAAAGCGCCGGAAAACCGACCAAGCCAAGCGCTCAATCTTCGAACGTTTTATTCTGGAGCTTGGGATATGGAAATATTTGATTACGACAACATCTTGCTGCTGCCACGCAAATGCCGCGTGGAAAGCCGCTCTGAGTGCGATGCAGGGGTTGAACTCGGTGGTCGCAAGTTTCGCTTGCCGGTCGTGCCTGCCAACATGAAAACCGTGGTGGATGAAAGTATCTGCTTGTGGATGGCGAAAAACAACTACTTCTACGTGATGCATCGCTTCGACTTGGACAACATCCAATTCGTGAAGAGCATGCACGCACAGGGTGTGTACGCCTCAATCTCTTTGGGCGTCAAAGGCCCTGACCGCGCCACTGTGGACACACTGGCTGCCGCTGGCATGACGCCTGAGTACATCACCATCGACATCGCGCACGGCCATGCAGACAGCGTGCGGGACATGATTGGCTACATCAAAGACAAGTTACCCAATAGCTTCGTGATCGCGGGCAACGTGGCCACACCCGAAGCCGTGATCGACCTAGAAAACTGGGGCGCTGACGCCACCAAAGTGGGCGTGGGCCCAGGCAAGGTGTGCATCACCAAACTCAAGACTGGTTTTGGCACCGGTGGCTGGCAGTTGTCAGCGGTCAAGTGGTGCGCACGCGTGGCGACCAAACCCATCATTGCAGACGGTGGCATCCGCAGCCACGGCGACATCGCCAAGAGCATCCGCTTTGGCGCATCAATGGTGATGATTGGCTCTCTGTTTGCAGGCCACGAAGAGTCGCCGGGCAAGACCGTCGAAGTCGATGGCGAGCTGTTCAAGGAATACTACGGCTCAGCCTCTGACTTCAACAAAGGCGAATACAAGCACGTGGAAGGCAAGCGCATTCTGGAGCCCGTCAAAGGCACGCTGGCCAACACGCTGATTGAGATGGAGCAAGACGTGCAAAGCTCGATCAGCTACTCCGGTGGCACCAAGCTGATGGATATCCGAAAGGTCAACTACGTGACCTTGGGCGGCGACAACGCTGGCGAACATCTGTTGATGTAACCCAGCGCTGCGGCCAAGCTGACTTACTTGTTGAGCAGCTCCAGCGCCAAGGTATGCAGGCGGTGCCCGGGCTGTGTCATCGCTTCAACGATGCTGAAGTGTTGCAAGCCCGCCAACGCTTCAGCCACGGGCACCCGTTTTTTACCCCATGCGGCTTGCATGAGCGTGTTGTGACGCAAGAACTCGTCGCTTTCAATGCCTCCCGCCACGGTGTAGAGCTTGCCTTGCGCGGGCGCAGGCATCCATGCAGGGCTATTGCGTAGCACCACGTCATCGGTCAAGCGCAGGCTGTCTTTGAGGTAGGGTGTCGCTTTCACAGATGCAAGCTCATACAAACCAGAAATCGACAATGCCTTGGTCACCAAATGTACGGGCAAGTCTTTGGCATAGGCTTGCCAATCACAGGCCAGCAACATGGTCGCCAACTGCCCACCCGCAGAATGGCCGACCAAGGTGATGCGGCTTGGATCGCCCCCGAAACGATGGATATTGCGCCACACCCAAGCCACCGCCTTGACCATTTGCAGGGTGATGTCAGACACCGTCACTGCAGGGCACAACGCGTAGTTGGGAACCACCACGTGCGCACCTTGTGCGGTGAACGTGGGCGCGATGAAAGAGTGATCGGCTTTGTCGAGCGAACGCCAGTAGCCACCATGGATGAATACCACTACAGGGGCCAGTCCCTTCGCCTTGTCGCTAGGGAAAATATCCAAGGTCTCGTTCAACCCACGGCCATAGGCCACGTCCTGAAAGCACTGTTGGGTGGTGCGCACCTGCACCGACGCATCATGCCAATGCGCAAAATGCGCCGCGTGCTCAGGCACCAAGTTGCGGTTGTTGTACATGCGGTCATGCCATGCACCGTCGTGCTGCGTCATAGTTTTTTCTCCAGAAGGATTTGCACGCTGGTCCAGCTGCGGTTTTGGGTGTTGCTGTTTTCAACCACGCTGCTGGAGCTGTAGGAGCTCCCCGTGTTGTAGTACCTCGGATCGAGGTTGCTTAGGGTCAAGCGCCATGCCGTGGTGCTGTCGACACGCCACAGGCCATAAAGATCCATCACGCGTTTTTGAGACACCGTGAGCAATTGCACATCGCTCATGCGCGTGGTGTAGCCGGGGTTGTAGTTGACATTGCCGCCGAGGGTGAGTGGCACCGATTTCAGTCGGTAATCTGCCCCCAAGTTGGCGGTCATGCTGGGTTGCTGGTCGAGCCGGTTGTCCGGCCCCATCACGCTGAGTACGCGCGAGCGATAAAAACTGACGTTGCTGCGCAGGTCCACATGCGGGGCATCTGCAATCCATTGGTCCATGCGGAACTTGGCTTCTAGCTCAAGACCTTCGGTGACGGCTTCGCTGATGTTTTGCGGGCTCGATAGCCACCGACCCGTCAATTCCTGCGTGGTGACATTACGGATTAAGTTTTGCACCCGTCGGTGAAATACGCTTGCGCTTAAAACGCCACCCTGAGGCAAATATCGCTCGACCGCCACATCCAAGCCTGTTGCAATTTCGGGTTTGAGCGCGGGATTACCGGACACATCGGGGTTGGTGGCACTGTTTTCATCCCGCGTGTAGGTGCGACGCGCCAACAAAGTGGGCATAGTAGGCGTCTTAAAGCTGCGCGTGAGGCTCATGCGCACTTGGTCTCGGCTATCTGGATCTGGGCGCCACATGGCGTGCATCAAGGGCGTGAACACGCTGTTGCGGTTCGTCACATCGCCAGCGGAGGTACTGCCCTCGGTGGTCAAACCTTCATAACGAGCGCCTAGGTGTGTGGCCCAATGCGGCGTGAGCTGCCATTCGTCTTGAGAGTACATGGCGTAGCGCATAGAGCTGGCTTTGTAGTCTGCATCACCAGGGTAACCTTGATAATTCCCCACAACAGCTTGCGTGCGTCGCACTGACTCCGCCTCTGTACCGCTGACCCACTGGTGGCCACCGCCCATCACGTTGGTGTATTTGCCACTGAGGTTGGCCGAACGGTCTTGCACATGTGAGTTTTCTGTCGCCGAGGGAATGAGCAATGGGTTGGTTGAGGTTTGTTGAAATTCGTTGTGACTATTCCAGCCCCCCACGTTGAACTTCCACTCCATGTTGCTATCGGCCGAAAGCTTGCGTCGCCATTGCCCATTTAAGCGGGCGACTGCAAAGTGATTTTGATTTTCGTTGGCTGCTGTGGCGGGGCTTCCCGCCACATTCACGCCATTCAAAGATTGCGTCGCTTGCATCGTGCCCGGTGTCGTGCCTTGAGAAAGCGCGATAAACGGCATCAGCGTGAACGTCTCCCCAGGGTCACCTTTGAGCTGCAAGCGTGCCGTGGCATTCAGGCCTTCGCGACCGTAATGGCTGTCACTCACGCGGTGACGTACCGTGTCGCCCAAGCCATTGGTGCGCGTCAAATCATTTTCACTGTGATCAGGCGCCGCATAGCGATTCACCGATAGGGTGTAGTTGGCAGACCACTGCTCCGCGTCGTGGTACTTGACCAAAGAGGCCATGGGCGAGGCATAGCCGCCTTGGAACGACGAGCCCACTTTCAACTCGGTGGGCATACCCTTGCGGCCTTCGCGCGTGATGATGTTGATGGTGCCTGCAATCGCTTGTGCGCCTGTCTCGGCCGTGGGGGCACGATATATTTCCACGCGCTCAATCATCTCTGGCGTGAGCGACTCCACACTGAAGCCCGGCGGCACACGCTGGCCATCGAGCAAGATTTGTGTGTAGCCTTGGCTCAAACCGCGCATGCGAATGCCGCCGCCTCTGCCGGGCGCACCGCCCAAGGTGATGCCAGGCATGCGCTTCAAAATCTCACCCAGGTTCGAATCCCCTTGACGCTCAATCTCTTCACGGCCAATCACAATTTTGCTGGCCGTCGATTCACGGCGTTGTTGCGTGTCGTTGTCTCGTCCACTGGTGATTTCAATGCGCCCCATATCGGCCGCAGGTGCGCTCGCCTGTTGCGCCAAAACGGCGGTGGCGGTGAGCGCAAAAGGCACTAAAAATGAACGAGTGAGAGTGGACGCTTGCATTGGAAAAAGTTTACCGAGGTATCAATACCCTTGCCGTGTAAAGTTGAGGTTTTATTTATGCTGCATTCTCCATGAGCCAAGCTGCTGTGCCACACGCCTACGAAATCAAAAGTGCCTCGTTGCCCTTGGTCTCTTTTCTACTCAAAAACCCCGACACATCGGTCCTGCAAGCTGATATGGCACGCCGTTTAGGGGCCACACCTGATTTTTTTGACAACGATCCAGTGGTCATCGACCTCAGCGTCTTAGAAGACCCCCACCATGCGCTCGACCTGCCCTCGGTGTGCCTGATGCTACGCACCTATCGCATGCTACCGGTGGCTGTACGTGGCGCAAATGAGCACCAATTAGCTCAAGCAAGCCAAGCTGGCTTGTTTGAAGCACGCGATTTGAGCATTCAGGCCCCCGCGGCTACCCGGGTAGAAACCGTGGTGCAAGAGGTGATTCGTGAAGTCGAAGTGGTGCGAGAGGTGCCAACCGGCAGCGGCTCAGCCATGGTCATCGACAAACCCGTGCGTTCAGGCCAACACGTGTATGCCAAAGGCCGCGATCTCATCGTGCTGGCAATGGTCAATCCTGGGGCAGAAATCATGGCAGATGGCCACATCCATGTGTACGCACCCCTTCGCGGCAAAGCCATTGCAGGTGCACGCGGCGATGAACAGGCGCGCATCTTCACCTCGTCCCTCGAAGCGGAGCTGATTTCGATTGCAGGCACCTACCGCACCAGCGACACGCCGTTGCCACCCGAAGTGGCCGGAAAGCCTGCGCAAATCAGCCTTCATGGCGATAAGTTGGTGATGCAAGCACTGTAAAATTACATATTAATTTTTCGAACAAACCTAGGGCTTTTTTCATGACAAAAATCGTGGTGGTGACTTCTGGCAAGGGCGGCGTGGGCAAGACCACAACCAGCGCCAGTTTTTCCTCTGGCCTCGCTTTGCGCGGCTTCAAAACGGTGGTCATCGACTTTGACGTCGGCCTGCGTAATCTCGACCTCATCATGGGTTGTGAGCGTCGCGTGGTGTATGACTTCATCAACGTCATCAACGGTGAAGCGACGCTGAACCAAGCCTTGATCAAAGACAAGCAGTGCGACAACTTGTTCGTGTTGGCCGCCTCCCAAACACGCGACAAAGACGCGCTCACCAAAGAAGGTGTGGAGCGCATCTTGAACGAACTCAAAGAGATGAAGTTCGATTACATCGTGTGCGACTCCCCTGCTGGTATCGAAATCGGCGCCATGATGGCCATGCACTTTGCAGACGAAGCGCTGGTGGTGACCAACCCTGAAGTGTCTTCGGTGCGTGACTCTGACCGCATCTTGGGCATGCTCAGCAGCAAGACACAACGCGCGATTGATGGCGCAACCCCCATCAAGGAACACCTGCTCATCACACGCTACAACCCGACACGCGTAGAAGACGGTCACATGTTGTCTCTCGAAGACATCCAAGACATCTTGCGCATTCCATTGATCGGCGTGATTCCTGAATCAGAAACTGTGTTGACTGCATCGAACCAAGGTTTGCCAGCGGTTCACTTAGAAAATACCGATGTATCGGAAGCCTACAAAGACGTGATCAGCCGCTTCTTGGGCGAAGACATTCCCATGCGCTTTACCGAATACGTCAAACCAAGTTTGCTCAAACGTATGTTTGGTGGGAAGTAAGCCATGTCTCTACTCTCTTTCTTACTCGGCGAGAAGAAAAAAACCGCGAACGTTGCCAAAGAACGCTTGCAGTTCATCCTCACTCACGAACGCACAGGTCGCAATCCACAGCCCGACTACCTGCCAGATTTACAGCGTGACTTGGTCGCCGTGTTGTCCAAATACGTGAAGATCAATCCAAATGACATCAAAGTCAACTTGGAGCGTCACGGCAACCTTGAAGTACTCGAAGTCAAAATCGAGCTTCCTGATTGAGGGTTTTAAACCCACCAAAAACAAAAGCGTCCCGAGGGACGCTTTTTGTTTGGCTTTGATAAGCAGTGGGTGGATTAACCGCCCTTGCTTGAACGCTTGCCAGGGTTCTTTTTGCTACGTGTCGCAACACCGCGCTCAAGACTCACACGTTGACCACGGCCACCGGTGCGCGGCGTAGTGCCTGGCAAAGGTGTTGGTGCTGGTGAGCGTTGGCGATCGGCTTCGGTGACGATTTTGTTTCCCATGAAATTTCCAGATAAAAAGTTACAGCCTCTAATTAGGCCACAGGTTCGGTGCATTTTCGCATGCAACCACCCATAATCGACTAAAACAGGGGCTTTTATGAATCCAAAGATCAGCGAATTACTCGCGCGCATCCAGCAAATGGAGTCAGAGATTGAGCTAGAGATGAAGCGCAAACGCGCTGAACTGCAAGCGGATTTCGAAGAAACACGCGTCAAATTCGAGCGGGAGGTGCTGGAACAGCAACGCCGCTTCAAAACGGGCGTCATTG
>Ga0007794_10000475_pt1 | contig 12470 bp, 13 predicted proteins | sample CryBogmetaGMA5M_FD_60365 | JGI IMG/M metagenome (GOLD analysis project Ga0007794, IMG submission 60365) | Freshwater microbial communities from Crystal Bog, Wisconsin, USA - MA5M | ecosystem: Environmental > Aquatic > Freshwater > Lake | place: Crystal Bog, Wisconsin, USA | collected 2009-07-06
CATCTGCGCTGTATCCCCAATTGCCTTCCATCACCACATCGTTGGGCAAGGGTTGGGTGGGGTGCTTCAAAAATAAAAAGCGTTGTTTGGCATGCACCATGTTCAAAATAATTTGCACGGAAGGGTTGGCCAGGTCTAGGCCAAAGTGCACCACCATGTCGTAGCCCACCAACCGGGCTTTCAGGCTGGCCCACATGCGCGCGAACACGTTGCGACTGGACGACACATGCAGAAACTTCACATCGGGGTGGTGGCGGTACAGCGCCGCGTTGCTTGCGCCGCACAACACACCAATTTCGCAATCGGGCCAGAGCGCATGCAGGGGTTTGAATAAACCTGTGACGACGATGGCATCGCCAATTTTGTTGTCATGCGACAAGATGAGGATGCGTTGATTCATACGTCGCATTATTAAGCCAGCAAGCGTTGCGCTTGTTGTGTGATGCGCTCCATCAACTCACGGGCGGTCGGGATGTCTGCAATCAAGCCCACGCACTCGCCCACAGTCGCATGCGCGCGGGTGAAGTCACCCGCTTGCACGCCAGCGTCATAGTCGGCACGCGCTGCGTCGGGGTGGGTTTTGAGATCAGCGAGCTTGCTTTCCAGTTGACGGTGCAAGTCGTTGCGAATGGCACGGAAGTCATAAGGGGCCGGCCAGTTTTTGCGCCGCAAGATGTCAAACACCTCACTGCGCGCCGTGCCGTCGCCATGGGTTTGCGTCGCTTGTGTTTTCGCACCTGTGGCCGCCAAGCTCTCTTGCGTGGCCCACAGGCGTGAGCCAATCAACACGCCATCTGCGCCCAGCATCATTGCGGCGGCTAAGCCACGGCCATCTGCCACCCCGCCCGCAGCGAGCAGCAATGTGTGGGGCGCGTGTGCTGCTAAGTGGTCTGCAATCTCTGGCACAAGGGTGAAGGTGCTACGGCCCTCTAGCGCGTTGGCGCCGTGGCCACCGGCTTCGCCGCCTTGGGCGACGATGACGCTCGCGCCTGCTTCAATGGCGTGCGGCACTTGGTCTAAGCGCTGCACTTGGCAAATCAGTTGTGCACCTGCTTCAGCAATGCGCGCCGCATAAGGGCGCGGATCGCCAAATGACAGCATGATGGCGCAGGGTTTTTGCGTGAGCACCCAGTCGAGGGCCGTGGCGTTTTCATCCAGCTTCCAGGTGATGAAGCCACATCCCAAACGTGCGTGGCTGGCGGCATCGTTTTTCAACAGTTCAGTGGCCAACGCGTATTCGCGTTGCGTCCAAGCGAGGTCACCATAACCCCCTCCGACCAAAGCCAGTGCACCGGCTTGCGCACAGGCCGCGGCCAAAGCGCCACCTGTGGCGAGTGCCATGGGCGCTAACGCGATTGGGGTGGTGAGTTGAAAACGCTGGGTAAAGCGGGTCTGCAGGGCTGGGTGTGTCATGCCCAATATTGTGCAACGACCTCAGTGTGCGGGGATGAGCACCACAAACTGCGCGCCACCGCCCTCGCGGTCTTCGCAGACCACGCTACCGCCGTGGCGTTGCACGATCGAGCGCACCAGTGACAGCCCCAAGCCCACGCCACCTTCGCGTTCACTTGCACCAGGCAAGCGGTAGAACGGCTCAAAGATGCGCTCACGCAAAGCGGGCGGGACGCCTGGGCCACGGTCACACACGCACAGCCGGACCCATTCGTGTCCATCTTGTGTCACAGAGGTGAGTTGCACCTCAACTTCGGATGTGCCGTAGCGGTGCGCGTTTTCTAGCAAGTTACGCAACATGCGGCGCAGTAGCTTGGCAATGCCGGTCGCGACGATGCTGTGTGGGTGGGGACCCAGCTCTAGGTGTGCATCGACACGCGCGCATTCTTCGCTGGCGAGGCCGGTCATGTCCACCGGCTCGACGGTGCCGAGATCTGATTCTTTGGCATCTAGGCGGCTGGCTAACAAAATCTCATCGATCAGCTGGTCCAGCTCGCCCACGCTGCGAGAGATTTCTGCCTTCATGGCCGGCGAGGGCGAGCTGCCCATCAGCTCCAGCCCCATGCGAATCCGTGTGAGCGGTGAGCGCAGCTCGTGCGAGGCGTTGGCCAGCAACGATTTGTGCGACGTCACCAACTGCTCGACTTGTTCAGCCGCGTGGTTAAAGCGTTGCGCCAAGTACGTGACTTCATCATTGCCTTGCTCGGCCACACGGGCCGACAAGTTGCCGGTGCCCCATTGCTCCACCCCTTTTTGCAATTGTTCAAGACGGCGCGTGAGGCGTCGCACGATGGGGTAGGTGCCCAGCGCCACGGCGAATCCGACCAAGCCCAGCATCCAGAAAAAACCGTAAGGGGGACGTGACCAAAAACTGTGCGGCGGGCGAGGCAAATGCACGTGCATCAGTTCACCGTTTTGCATACGCACCATGAACTCCGGACCTGAACCAAAGTGTCCGGGTGGGTGAGACATGTCTGGCCCTTGCAGAGGGGGGGCCTCGACGGGCAAACCATCGTGCGGGCGCAAGCGCGCTTTGCCTTGCCCCACCAATTCGCCAGCTGCGTTGCGCACCATCACTTCGCGCAGCGGCGGTTCGGCCGTCATGCGAATGACCCAGCCACTGAGCAACGTCAATACCGTCATGGCCAACACCACGGCCAGCCAGATACGTGCAGACAAAGGCAGGTGCAAAGAGCGACTGGGGGAAGAAGGGGTTGTCGGCATGGCGTCAGTCTTGTTGTTTGGCAAACACGTAGCCCACGCCGCGCACGGTCAAGATGCGTTTGGGGACTTTGGCATCGTCTTCGATGGCGGCGCGGATGCGACCCATGTGGACGTCAATCGAGCGATCGAATGCTTCTAGTTCGCGGCCACGCACCGCCTCCATGATTTGGTCACGCGACAGCACGCGGCCAGCGCGTTCGGCCAACACCCACAGCAAATCAAATTGGTAGGCGGTGAGGTCACACACGTTGCCGTGCACGCTGACGGTGCGGGCATCGCGGTCCAGGTCCAAGGACCCAAACTTGAACGTTTGGTGTGCGGCCTCCGCGGGATCATTGGGCGCATGGCGACGCAGCACAGCCCGAATGCGGGCCAGCAACTCGCGTGGCTCGAAGGGCTTGGGCAGATAGTCGTCAGCGCCCAGCTCTAAGCCGACGATGCGGTCCATCGGGTCGCCTTTGGCGGTGAGCATGAGGATGGGGGTTTGTGCGAGAGCGCCCGGTAGCGCGCGAATGCGTTTGCACACCTCGAGGCCATCGATGTCGGGCAACATCAAATCGAGCAGAACCATTGCATGCATGGTGTCTTGCAGCATTTTCAGGCCGCTCAAACCATTGGCTGCGTGTTGCACGGTGAAGCCAGATTGCTGGAGGTACTCGCTCACCATATTGGCGAGGCGGTGATCGTCTTCTATCAAGAGCAAAGTGTTCATGGTGGCTTCATCATGCCTTGCGATGTGCGTGCTTGTCTGTCGAAAACGTAAAGACTGGGTAAATCAGCGCGGGGTATCCGCATGACTGTCGCCATGCGCCACGGGCAAGACCCGCGAGGCCAGCCACACCAGTACCAAGACGGGTGCGCCCAAAACAGCGGTGCTGTTGAAGAAGGCTTCATAGCCGTGCGCGTCCACATACACACCCGAGAAGCCCGCCAACCACTTGGGCGCGAGCAACATCATCGAGCTAAACAGCGCGTACTGCGTGGCCGAGTAGTTGACATTGGTTAGGCTAGACAAATACGCAATGAACGCAGCAGACGCAATGCCGCTGGCCAAGTTGTCAGCCGAGATGACCCAAATCAACGCGGTCAAGTCATGCCCGCGCGTGGCCAACCACGCAAACAACAAATTGGTGATGGCGCTCAGCACTGCGCCGAGCATGAGGATGCGCATCACACCTAAGCGCATGGACAACACGCCGCCGATGAACGCACCCAGCAGCGTCATGATCACGCCAAACACTTTGGTGACCGCGGCCACTTCGTCCTTGGTGTAGCCCATGTCCACATAAAACGGGTTGGCCATGATGCCCATCACCACATCGCTGATGCGGTAAACCGCAATCAGCCCAAGGATGATCGCAGCTTGCCAGTGGTAGCGGCGGATGAATTCAGCGAAGGGCTCAATGAGTGCGCTTTGCAGCCATTCCCGCGCGTTGCGTGCAGGGGGCATCGCGCGTTGGGCAGGCTCGGGCGAGAGCAGCACCGTCAACACGCCCAAGCTCATCGAGGCGGCCATGACGAGGTACGCCGTTTGCCAGGCTGCGTGTAGGTAGGTGGCGTCATCCGTTCCCGCTGCGCGTGCGGCAATCCACAACACGCCTGCACCGGCCCAAATCATGGCGAGGCGGTAGCCGGTTTGGTAGGTCGCGGCTAAGGCGGCTTGGTGCTGTGCGTCGGCAGATTCGATGCGGAACGCATCCAACGCAATGTCTTGCGTGGCTGAGCCAAACGCCACCACCAAGGCGCACCACACCACGGGCTCCAGTGCCACTTGTGGGTCGAGCAAGGCCATGCCCACCAAGCCAACCAGCACCGTGGCTTGTGCCAGCAGCAGCCAGCTGCGACGACGGCCCAGCCATCGTGTGAGCAGGGGCAAGGGCAAGCGGTCGACTAGGGGCGACCACACCCACTTAAAACCATAAGCCAAACCCACCCAACTCAAAAAGCCAATCGTGCTGCGGTCAATACCCGCTTCGCGCAAGCGAAAACTCAGCGTCCCCAACACGAGCAACAGGGGCAAACCTGCTGAAAAGCCGAGGCACAACATGCGCCAAGACGCAGGTTCAAGGTACACATGCAGCGCGGCTAACCAGCCGAGTTTCTTAGACGCTGTTGCCGACGTGGATGCTGGACTTGTTGTATCGTTCATCCCTCTATTTTCAGGCTTTCACAAAGAGACTTATTTCATGCTCACCAAACGTGCTTTTCTTTACGGTTGTGCCGGCTGCGCTTGCGGCTTGGGCAGCGGCGCGTTGCTGGCGCGCGACGGCGTCGATGTGAACAAAGACGCCTCAGTATTTGCCAATTTGGTGCCAGCCGCCGACGTGGAGCAATCCGCCCGCCAGCAGTACAGTGACATGATGAAAGAGGCCGCCGGCAAAAATGCGCTGGGCCCAGACAACCACCCGCAAGTCATTCGCCTGCGTCGTATTGCGAAAGACATCATTCCACACAGCTTTGACTGGAACCCGCGCGCCAAAGAGTGGAAGTGGGAGGTCAACCTCGTGGGCTCTAACCAAATCAACGCCTATTGCATGCCCGGCGGCAAGATCGCTTTTTACAGCGGCATCTTGAACCAGTTGCAACTCACGGACGACGAGGTGGCCATGGTGATGGGCCATGAAATCGCCCACGCCTTGCGCGAGCACGCCCGTGAGCGCATGGGTAAAGCCACGGCCACCAACGGGATTGCCACCATCGGCAGCACGGTGGCTTCGGTATTTTTTGGTGTGAGCCCGCAACTCACCGACTTGGTGGCCAAGCAAGGCGCTAACTTGATCAACCTCAAGTTCAGTCGCGATGATGAAACCGAAGCCGACCTCGTCGGCATGGAAATCGCCGCGCGTGCGGGCTACGACCCACGCGCCGGCGTGACGTTGTGGCAAAAAATGAGTGCTGCTAACAAAGGTGCACCGCCGCAATGGCTCAGCACCCACCCATCTGGCAACACACGCATTGAAGAAATTCAGGCCAATTTACCTAAGGTCATGCCGCTGTACGAGCGGGCCAAATAAGGGGCTAATAAACCATCGCCTCTCTGCCAGCGGGCAGCTTCACGGTAAAGGTTGTACCTGTCTCGGCATGGCTTTCGAAATCAATCGTGCCGTGATGCGCCTCCACAATGGTGCGGCTCAGCCACAAGCCGATGCCCATGCCTTCGGCTTTGTTGGTGCGTAGCAATTCAAATATCACCATGGCAACGTCCGGCGCAATGCCTGAACCGTTGTCGGTCACGCTCAGCACCATCTGGCCACCCAGGAGCTGGGTGCGCACCACGATGCTTTTTGGCTGAGCGGTATCGGGTGCAAAGGCCTCGATCGCATTGGTGACCAGGTTAAGCAAGACCTGCTGCAATTGAGACTTGTCCCCCGTGATGGTGACCTCATCCGAATGCAACGACAGCACCAATGTGATGTCGTTGTTTGCGAGCTTAGGTTTGCAAATCAACAGCACCTCATTCACCAGGGTGTTCATGTCAAAGGTCGAGGTCAATTTACGACCATTGCCAAACATATTACGCAGGGTTTTGATGATGGTGGCAGCACGTTGGTTGTCTTGCAGCAAGTCATTCAGCGCGCCTTTGATGGTGTCGTCTGTGAGTGCTTCTGCGTTGTTGCTCGTCAGGGCTGAGTCAATCAGTTCGGCGTTGAGTTGAATCGCGGTGAGTGGCTGGTTGAGCTCATGCGCCAAGCTTGCCACCAAGGCGCCCATGCCTGCGGTCTTGTTGAACATAGCGAGCTGCCGGATGATTTCTTCCCGTTCTTGCAGCAACTGCGCCAACACCACGCTGTTTTGTCGAAAAGCTTCAGCACGTTCGCTGGTGACAGCCAGCTGATGCGTGGCTGCGATTTTTTGACGTTCCGCAATCTCTAAAAAGATACGCAAGAACGCGATGTTGCTCAGGGTGATGGCGAGGAACTGGCCGAAGATCATGATCGCCTGGTCCCAGCTCGGGGCGTAAATATCTTCGATGTCAGCGTGAGCGGCAACAGCCAAGGAGCGGATACCGAGCGACAGCGTGAAGGTCAATCCGCTCCACATGAGAAGTCGGGCACCCAGCGACGCATGCTGCTGGTTGAGCTTTTGACCAATCCTGAAGTACTCAAAGCAAAACACGGAATAAAACCCGTTGAACAGCACCAACGCTGCCCATTCGTTTTGATGGAAGTAAATCAAATAGCAAAAGGCTGCAAAGTACGCGGCATTAATGACGTAGTAGGCGCGAAATACGCGGCCTTGCGGTGCTGGCAAAAGGTACAGGCGCAAAGCCACCGTGCGGCCCAAGGTCCCAAGCAACATCAAGAGTTGCGCGCCATAGAAAAACACCCCATCAGGAATGTTGCCGCGCATCGCCAGCAAGACCACGGCCATACCGCTGATGATGCCGGAGACACACCACAGCTTGACCTGAAAACTCCGGTACTCCTGCAGCGCCAACCAAATGGCCCCGTGCAGCATCAAGTACACGAAACAGATCATGAAGATCGTGGTTTGCGTATCTAAGTGCATCAGCTACTTTGCGCCGCTCAGGTCCCGCCGACGTAGGGGTTGCTTACCCGCTCACGTCCAAAGGTGCTCTCAGGGCCGTGGCCGGGAATGAATACCGTGTCATCCCCCATGGGCCATAAACGCTGGGTGATGCTGTTGATCAAATCTTCGTGGTTGCCGCGCGGGAAATCGGTGCGGCCAATGCTGCCGGCAAACAGCACATCGCCCACAAAGGCGCGCTTAATTTCGGGCGAATAAAACACCACATGGCCCGGGGTGTGGCCAGGGCAGTGGCGCACCTGCAGCGTGTGCGCGCCCAATGTGACCGTGTCGCCATCATGCAGCCAGCGGGTGGGTTCGAACGCGCGCGAGGGTGGAAAGTTGTAGCTGGCAGCGGCTTGCGCCAAGCCGTCAATCCAGAACTGGTCATCCTCATGCGGGCCGATGATGGGCAAGTTGAGCTTCTCCGCCAAGTCGGCGGTACCACCGGCATGGTCAATGTGAGCGTGGGTGATCCAGATTTGCTCCAGCGTCACGCCCAATTTGCGACAGGCGTTTTCCAGCAACGGCAGATCCCCACCGGGGTCGATGATGGCGGCCTTTTTGGTTTCATCGCACCAGACGATGGAACAGTTTTGTTGGAACGGGGTGACGGGGACGGTTTCGTACTGAAGCATACGGAAATGGTAGCGGCAATCGGAGCCAAAAAACGGGAAAAACCGCATCTGATATACGCCATTGGGCGTATTCACAAATGTTTGCAATTCATGAAAAATTCCCCTCCCTGCCTAGTTTTCCTTGTTGGAGTGATCGGCCATGAACAATGTTGTTAATTTAAAGCTCACGAAGCCCCAGAGCGATCGAAGCAAGCTGGATGCGCTGTGCGAATGGATAGACGCGCACATTGAAGAACCGTTAGGCTGGGCAGAGTTGTCGGCGCATAGCCACATGGACCACTTGGAGTTGCAGCGCCAGTTCAGTGCGCACCTCAAAACAAGCCCCATGCAATGGATACGAACGAGGCGCATTGAATGCAAAAAGGCCTCCATGGCGCAAACCATGGAGGCGCAGCTGCATACGCCCACGCCCACGCCTATGCAGTTAATGTTGAAAACCAACTGAGTTGGTTTTCAGTTCATTACTTTTTGTGTGACATCACCCACTTCTTGACTGCGGGCGGTAATGTCTCTTCGCTGGTCCCGAAGTACCGCGTGTTATCCCCCATGAGCACCACCGTGTAGGACTTGGTCTCATTCAAATCGACCACCGCGAGCGCTCTGAATTGATCGCATTGATCTTTGCGACAGCCCGAGCCAAGCAATAGCCCATCGACTTCCGTCACATTTTGGGATTCGACAAAGTAGGCCTCAAACGCAGACATGTTGTCGCGGAAGATCTCTCGGAATTGACCATTGATTTGTGGGTCCAGTATCAAATCCAGAGCCGGCTTATTGATGTACTTGCGTGCGTTGTCTGTGAATGCGCTGATGCGGGCCTTCTCGGCAGCTTCTCGCGCTTGACGCTCTTGTTCTTCGGCTTTTTGTCGCTCATCCTCCACGCGACGTTCCTCGGACTTGACTTGGTAATCTGCGTAGAGATCTTTGCCTTTGATGACCGCAGTAAGGCCTACGATCAATATGACCAAACCGATCAATATTTTCTTGGCCATCTCTGCCGAGACGCTTGTTTCTGGCTCGGTTGCGTTTGTAGGCGTCAGTGGCTGAACCACTGCCGGTTGTGATTGCCCAGAGGCGGAAGCGCCCATGTTCAAAATGGAGCGCAACACGTCCAAGAACATGTAGCTAATGATGAACAACAAGTAACACATCAACGGCGCGAGCAAACCCATGATGACGAAGATGAAACCAATGAGGCCCGCCATGCCGCCCATCAAGATTTCGTAAGGCTCGCCGAATGATTGCCACAAGGAGTTCAACAGCAGGATAGAACCAATGGCAGGAAATAAACCAAAAAACACTTTGTTGGCACGAAGATAAATTTTGTTGGTCAAGATCAAGATGGCGATGGCATCAATGCCAGCGGAAGAGGACGGCTGTACATACGTGGTGATGAGCGCGGGGTTGAGCGTCAACCAGACCGTGTAGAGCAGCACCAAACTCACGGCTAGACCGATGAAGAACGGTTGCAGTGCGCTGAGTTTCACTGACAAATAAGCCCCCACCAACAGTGCGACGATGGCTCCTAAACTGTTCAGCACGGTCACGATGTCCAAGTATTCTTGGTTCGCAATCGAGGAGGGGTTGTTTTGCAGCGTGCTTTGACAGGCATGTTGAAGTTTGCTACCGATGTAATAGCAAATCACCAGCGAAAAAATCCAAACAAAGCCGCCCAAAAAGATCTGAAGAGAGTCGACCTTGATCGCAATGACCAAGGCAATCAACGCGCCCACCAACGCGGCAACCGGTGTTGCAATACTGGCGACGGTGTTGAAGAAGGCTTCAACTTTTTCAAACAAACTGGCCGTCAGCGCCGATCGCAGTTTGTGCAATTGGGTATCAATTGCTTTGTTGCATGAAAGCATGAGATTCATAACTACTCCTTTGAAGATTAACGGGCATATTAATTTTTATTTGCAAATATTTCTACCCAGTTTGCGCATTGAAATTTAGGTGTTTGCACTTAGCGCAAGTTGCAGTTGCCATCGATTGAAACTAAGACAACGTTGTTGGTTTGGGATCGAAAACTAAAGCTGCCGGTAAATTTACTCACGCGTAAATCGTAGCGAATAGGTTGCGCGTAGGCATCGGAGTCATCTGCGTACCAAGCGTTCCATTGAGCAGCGTCAGACTCGTCATGCAATACTTGCTTGTGAGCATCAAAACCCTGAACACCTGAGAGATTGCTTTTGTTGATGAGGCTTAAATATTGACCGTTGCTAGGGGTAACAAGGGTGAGGTCCTCAATGAACACCGTCGTACGATTGTCCGCGCGCATGTCGTACAACAAACCTTGGCACGCGTGCACATCCTCATCCGCGTTGGCAAACGACGCGGGCGCATACAAAATGAAAGTCGCCAAAATGCCAGCCCATGTCAACAGATGTGAAGGCGGCCTCGTCAAATTTATATAAATATGCATATCTAGTTCCATGACTAAATAACAAAAGAAAACCACCAGATGGTTATCAAATAAAGAGTCAGAAGCGTACTGTGGAAAAACATGTGAAGGTTTGCGCTATGTCATTGCGCATTTAAATTTAGGTGTTTGCACTTAGCGCAAGCAGCTGCGTTAATTAGGGGCGCAGATGAGCGGCACCAAATTTCAAGACTAAAGACGAGTTGAATTAAATACGGATTTCAAAGAGGACTCATATTGCGCCGCAAGTTTAAGTAAGGCCTTCATCCGACTGTTGCTGTCGTTTTCAATCTTGGTTTTGTCCTGAGTCATCATCGCAATCGCTTCGAGCACAGCGCTGCCAAACTCGTTGAACGAGACGCCACATGCATCGGTCAAGTCGCAGAGGTAACCGCGTTTGTACATTTGCCTGGCAGATTGGCCCTCCAAAATGGCTGGAGCCAAGATCAATCGGAAGGGGAAGTGCTGTTTGAAAAGCGCCGTGTCTGACATCTGGTCGCTGTGCACACGGGTGGGACTTAGCAAGAGCTTGGGCGGGGTGTGAATGGTCGATTCAAAGACCCATCGGAAGCGTTCCAAAAAGTCAGAGGTGGCGTTCAACTCGATCTCTGAGACTGAGGTGGGGACAATCACCAAGTCGTATTCGAACAAGAGTTCTGCCGTCATGGAGTCGCTCCACGTTAGATCGGAGATGACGATGTCATTGGTGTAGCAAAGTCGACGCAGTTTTTGCTTGGCCTCGTTCACAGGACGCGTGCCTCCGATTTCTAGCGGCAGTGGTTCGTGATGGATATCGATGCCAATGGGTGGGGCACCTTCGAGCCACTTACTGGAAGATCCATGCCAGTCGAAATCAAGCAAGGCTACCTTTTTGCCTTGCCTGCACAAGTAAGCGGCAAGGTTGGCAGATACGGTGCTTTTGCCCACGCCGCCTTTTTGGCTGGTGATCAAAATTTTGAATTCAGCCATGCTGGCTCCTAGCATCAAGGTGAGCAATCGGTTGTGCGTAAGCGGCATTCAACAGGTTTTCGCGCTGTACCCGAATCCACTGCATCGGGCTCATGTTGTGATGCGACATGAACAACAGATGCAGCTCTTCGTTAGACATGTGTGAGCGTTGAACCAATACGCTCCAACCAATTGGTTGGTGTAGATGCGTTGATAGCCACTGGCAAAGCTCGTCTAATTTTTGCTTTTCATTTGCGCGCACCCTGTCGAGCAGAGATAGAACGGGGGACATGCTTGAACTTTCTAGTGTGAAGTTTGGATGCTAGGTCTGCCAAGCCAGCATGTGAATACGCCACAGAGCGTATGCAAAATATATAAATAACCCAAAAGTTCAAGAAGTCCGCGGGATTGAATTAAAAGTGTGACCCGAGATTAATAAATTCCATTCTTCATCTCAGTAACCCTAACGCTTTCGAAAACAGCCGACGACGCACTTTCACACAGTTGGATTGCACAGACTAGCTGGCGCTGGGTTCAAACGCAGGCCGGTTGTTCTCGTGCAAAACCTTAAGTTAAGGTTTTGACAATGTTTGCCGCTCAAAACGGCTAAAGATTGCCACTTTAAATTTGTATTGATGCTTATCTGAGTAGTAAGTTCACATTTAAGAGTGACTTCTGAAAAGGCATGTTTCTTGCGTTAGTTCATGCAGTATTAAAAAACTCAAGAGCTAGGAGCGAAATTATGTCTATCAGCAGCGTCTCAAGTCAAAACGCATATGCAGTAAATTACATCGCTAAGACTTCTGCAACCACTTCAGTTGCAAAGACACAAGGCACAAGTTCACTCGCGCAATCAAGCCTTGAAACTCCAAACCTACAAGCTGATGCAAAGAGCATCATGTCTAAATTCGATTTGAAGAATATTAGCTATCGCGACATGGCGACACTTGGTAAAGAGTTAGTTGCATCAGGTGCTTTACCTGAGAACAAGTTGTTAGATTTCGTCCCCATCGCACTACCCAAGATGGACGCAAGTGGACAACTCAAACCACAGCTAGATGCTTCAGCTGACATGATTTCAACTCAGCAACAAATCATCGCAAGTCAAAAGAGTTTAGGCATGAGCACTGACTACTCAACGATGGTGCTCAACATGTACAAAAACTTTCAGTCTCTGCACGACCAAGCATTTCTGTAAGTAGCTGAACTATATTCTTTGTAGTAACGATGGTTGGAATGGCGCAATCGTAGTGGGTAAGCCA
>Ga0007794_10000481_pt1 | contig 12312 bp, 6 predicted proteins | sample CryBogmetaGMA5M_FD_60365 | JGI IMG/M metagenome (GOLD analysis project Ga0007794, IMG submission 60365) | Freshwater microbial communities from Crystal Bog, Wisconsin, USA - MA5M | ecosystem: Environmental > Aquatic > Freshwater > Lake | place: Crystal Bog, Wisconsin, USA | collected 2009-07-06
GAATCACGCAGTAAGCGGGTTTATTTACAATGCAGTGTGCGTGATATATGCCGTTCTTATAGCGTTTGTTGTTTTTGTTATCTGGGGAAATCTTGAAAAGACTAATTCAAAAATAGAGGGGGAAGCAAACAACCTGCTTAATATATATTACGATGCGAGTGCATATCCTGATTCAATAAAGAAAGACATACAGTTAACCATCCGAGAATACGTAAAAGGTGTTACAAACGATGAATGGAAATTGATGGCTGAGGGAAGGGCTGATTCTGCGACTGCAAAACAGTTTGTAAAACTCAACAGAATATTCTTATCCATAAAAACAAGTGACGTATCAAACACAGAGATTCTTACGCAGTCTCTGGAGAACATGCACGACTTAAGGGAATTCAGACGGCACCGCATACTTAGCAGCAAACAGAGTATGCCTGATATTTTGTGGCTTGTATTAATATTATCTACGGTAATTATAGTCGCGTTTACATTCTTCTTCAGTGTAAAAAACATCTGGCAGAACAATGTTATGATTTCATTTTTAATCTTCGTCAGCGTAATTGTTTTATACCTGATTTATGTTCTGGACCACCCTTATATGGGTGTGGATGCGATAAAACCAGAGGCCTTCCAGCCACTGATTGATATTATAAACAGAACAAAATGATTTGATTTTCGAAAGAGAACACGAGGATGTTAAAACCAAAAGGAGAGCTATGCTCTCCTTTTGGTTAAAGATTAATATTTACAACCCCTCTATAACTTAAACGAAATAGTAATACCACTAACGATTAACTGAACTGCGATTGCAAGTATAAAGAAACCCATGGTTTTCTTTAAGATTTCAATCCCTGTTTTGCCGAGAATTTTCATTAAAGGAATTGACAGCAGTAAAGCTATGTACACAGAAACGGCAATTAACAGAATTCCTGTACTTATTCCAAGAATATAATCTGCCTGATAGCCCTGCATTGAAAGGCCGATAACGGCTCCGATAGCACCAGGCCCGCTTAAAAGCGGCAATGCCATAGGCGCAAATGAAATATCCTCTTTTGTTTTTCCTTCTTCCTGAACCTCCTCGGAGATTTTTTCCTTACTTGTAAGCATTTCCCAGGCGGTATTCATAACGACAATACCACCGGCAATTTTCAGCACACCCATAGATATACCAAAAAAATCAAGTATAAACTCACCTATAAGGTAAAACACAAGAAGAACAAAGAATACGTTCACAGATGTTTTTAAAGCGGTTTTATTTCTGCTTTTGCTGTTTGAATTTACAGTTAAAGAACAAAATACAGGGATAGCACCAGGAGGATCCACGATAGGAAATAATGCGACAAAAGCAAGCGCAAGAGCGGTAAAAAAACTTTCCATAAACTTTATATTTGAGTTTTGAATTAGATGTTTTTCTCAATTAAATATACCAAACTCATGAAAAACAATAAATGCAAAATATTGATTACAACCATGGGATGAAGGAACAACATCGAACTAATAAAAAGGGGAGCATTGCTCCCCTTTTTTATAAACGGTTTTACTTATGTAAACCCTGAAAGTTTTGTGTGATTATTTTGTTGCTAAATATTCGTAAGTCCCGTCTGCGTTAATCTGCAGTTTAACAAGTTTACAAATATCAATATTCGTGAACGTAATATGTCCGCCTGCTGCATCGGTAATCTTCATATCGAACAAACAGGTTGTTCCATAATCAGGTGGAATTGTAACCTTTATTGTCGAACCGTTTTCGAAAAGGTCATTAGGAAGAATATCTTTTCCCCAGTGGTCTGTTTCTGCCGGGCTGACAAATACATCGACAAGTGTTACACCTGTATGGTTAACTACGTCGTAAGAATAAGTTACACCTGCAGTATTATCGGTGGCTTTATTCTCAGTGGATTTGTTTTCTGTTGACTTGTTTTCTGTTGACTTGTTTTCTGTTGACTTGTTCTCAGTTGTTTTTACAGGTGCTTTTTCTTCTGTTTTTGGTGCTTCTTTTTTTCCGCATCCTGTGATAAATACAAATAATGCTATCACCGCAAACATTGATACGACACTGTAGATTTTGTTGTTTTTCATGTTGTTTTTATTTAGTTTAATAAAGAAAAAACTTAACCTCCCCCATAAAGCCAAGTTAACCCATGTAACTGTACCATATAAATACATGATTTAAATTCAACCATTACGCGCCGATATTCGTTCCGTTGATTTCTGTTAATTTAAAAGCGGGAAAAGCAGAGGCTATGCTCAGAAAGGTTTATAATAAAACCTTATATTGTTGTTTCCTTTGTTAATGTGTACGGACTTAAAAGTGTTAAATAATTTATAAATATTTTCTGGAATACCATTAACTGTTACCTTCCATTTCTCATCCCAGTTATCAATAAAACTGATATAACCGTCAGTATTACTGCTCACGTTTATTTCGAGCAAGTTTCCTGTGTAATCAACAACCTTTATTTCGGGTGAAGATGCATCGGCAAGGAATGGTTTAATGTCATTATAATTAATCTCTTTGCTGAAAAATAGTTTTCTTCCTGTGTTTAACCCAAGAAGTTTATTCAAACTAACCGTGTCCGCACTATGCTTTTTAAGGAATTCAGTGTATCCTGTGTAATACCAGTCAGCGACAACTCCGCTGTTATACACATTATTCAGGGACACTGTTTTATAGAGAAAAGTTCTTTGTGTTTCGAATGCAGTTTTATTATCAAGTGTGAGTTGTTCCCTGATTTTACTTTTCTCTGCTTTAATCCAAAGCCAGGGGGCGAAAGTGTAAGATTCAAGGAATGTAAAAACAAGAATAAAGACAATAACTGTGTTTAATTTCGAAGATAATACCTGATACTTATTGTACTGACGCAGTTTAAGCAAAGCTAAGAATATTAATACAGAAGAAACAAGAAATATGTAACCGTATGATGTCAGCAAAGATTTCAACATAGCTGCATACTTAGGTCTGAACAGAAGAAGCATATCAACTTTGGAATTTACAAAGTATTCCTGCCATTCAACACTCACAATTTTATACGTGGAAAAGAAAACGTTTAATACAATAATCACAGCAGAAACTCCAAAGAGAATAATTTCGGTTCTGCCGAAGTAAAGTTTATTTTCCTTTATCCTTTTGAACAAATCGTGGTAAGCGAGTCCAAGAAGCCAGGCAAAAAGAATAAGAAGAACCTTATTCAGCCTGCCCCATTCCCTGAGACTTGAGAAAAACGGAAAGTAATGCCAGAAAAAGTTGAACAGCAAAGAACCTGAACTGTAAGTGACGTATACCAGAAGGGAAATCCATATTAATAATATCCATTTTTTCCTGTCTCCGGCTCCTCTGTTGGAATTAATAAAGTACACCAGAATTACAAACAGGTTCAGCAAGCCAAGATAGAAACTTGTGTTGATGGATGACAACGGCGGATAAATAAGCGACCCGAGTGTGCTCAGCGGGGATTCAGAAGTTGTGGTTGAATATTCATAATTGTTACCGCCTCTTCCGTTAGTCTGATTCATTAATTCAGACACCGAGTGCAAATAAGGATAACAGAGCAAAAACGCGAAAGCCACAGTAAACACAACAATTATCACAGGAACGATTACGTTATCCCGTTCAAGTTTTAAAACATGTGTCCGTGTGAATTTAAAAAGAAAGAATAAAAAGTATGGTACGAAAACAAACACAGAATAGTATAAATAATACGGATAGCCCGCCGTCACGGAACAAACAAGAAAGAAGAGCAGAAGCAAAGAATACTTAAAGTAAGAAGATTTTCTTTCCGATGTGAAGACACTGCTGACAGCAAAAAGAATCCACGGAAACCAGCACAAAGTATGTATGGCATTTGGAAACCTGATAATTTCAAGGGTTCCGACGGATGACGTAATAAGAAGTGCTGAAATAAACGCAGGTAATATATTTATGTTTAAAGCCCTCAGCCATTTATAAAAACCTGCAGAAAGAATGGAAAAGGCCAGAACAGTAAAACGAACATGGTCAACAGAAGAATAGCCGCCTGCTAATTTATAAAAAACTGCAAGCAGAATGTTCAGGGGATAAAAAGACTGTGTAAACGGACTGAAAACGAACGGATACCCGGACGCTTCCGACGGCGACCAGTATGGTATTTCAAGCCTGCTGAGAAAATGCAGAAGATAAACCTTATAATTGTAGTAAAGTATTCTGAAATCATTTCCAACGGAAACATCAAAACCTGATAAACCAAACGGTAACACATAAGGCAGAAGGTATACAAAAGGAGCAATAACAAGAACAAGCAACAATATTCTTTCCTTATTGTCTTTTATGAATGAATTATTCCCCAATGGATATTATTTAATGTATGATTTAAAGTTTTAAAATATGAAACAATTTACTAAATCCCAGTTCAATTTATTATGGTAAAAAGTAATCTCAGACTCTAATTATTCAATAAATCAACTAAGGTCAGATAATATAACTATTTAAATAATACACCTGATAGGATAAGCGAAAATGACAAGTATGGGGAATAAATAACCACGACTCCTTTTGTTGCATTTGATACTTGTCAATCGAAATGGATTTATTTATATTGCATATAATAATTTTAAAACCTTAATAAAACTTAAAGGGAAAGTAAAAATGAAAAGCAAATTATCCTTAAAGAAAGCAACGGTTGGAATACTTACATTAATATTCTTAATGAGTATTTCACTCCAGATTTATTCGTACCCGACAGGGGTGGCGGGAAGAACATTAAAACCAGGTTCAACAAACGGCTGTACATGTCACCAGGCTGCGCTAAATGCAGCAGTAGTGGTTACCGTAACAGGGCCTGCAACATTAGCACCAGGTGCAACAGGAACATATACTTTTTCTGTCAGCAGATCATCCGGAACATTCAGTACCGGCGGTATTGACATAGCAGTAAGTTCAGGTACATTAGCACTTGCAAGTGGAAGCACAGGACTGAAAATTTTAACAAGTGAATTAGTTCACAGTGCAAAATTTACAGGTGCAACAACAAAGACATTTACAGTGACAGCCCCGGCAACACCAGGCACAATCACAATTTATTGTACAGGTGCAGCAGGAACAAATCCACCAAACTGGAACAACGGTGCAAATTTCACAGTTAATGTAGCAACAGGAATCAGTCAGATTGAAGAAGTTGCACATTCGTATTCTTTATCACAGAATTTCCCAAATCCGTTTAATCCGACAACAAACATTTCTTTCAGTTTACCAAAAGCAGGTTTTGTAAACATTTCAGTTTATGACATTACCGGTAAACTTGTTCAGGAATTAGTAAACAGCAACCAGCCAGCGGGTAAATTCAACGTAACCTGGGATGCAAATAATTTTGCAAGCGGTGTTTATTTCTACAAAATCAAATCAGGTGATTTCACTGAAATGAAAAAGATGAGCTTAATAAAATAAGTTTCATATACAGAATTTGATAAACCCTTGTTGATTCGTCAACAAGGGTTTTTTAATTTACAGAAAACAAAAAGGGGTTACATATATAATGTAACCCCTTTTAAAATATAAGTGTGAATATTACTTAAGCAACATCATTTTCTTTACTTCAGAGAAAGTGCCTGTTTCCAGTTTATAGAAATATATCCCGCTTGCCAGTGATGAGGCATTGTAATTAATTTCATAAGTACCCGCTTCTTTCGTACTGTTCACAAGTTCAGCTACTATTCGTCCCAGTGCATCATAGACAGTCATTTTAACGTGGTCTTTAGTTGGAATTGCAAACTTAATTGTTGTTGACGGATTAAACGGGTTTGGATAATTATTGAAAAGTTTATATTCTGACGGTATTGTAGTATTAACTTCATTACTTCCTGTTATAAGATCAGGATCAAAAACAGAAATACTGTAAAAATTATACAACAGACTTCCACTCACGATTGTTCTCACAAGAGCACCTGTTACTCCGTCAACTTCAAACACACCAAGTCCTGTTGCAAGAAAATTACCATTGGGCAGTTTCCATAAACCACGGATTCCCTGTGCACCTTTTAAAGTATCGGTTAATACTCCGAGTGAGTCATATATTCTGATGCCTGAGAGAACACCACTGAATTCAGCAACACCAACTTTACCTCCGGGAAGGTTTATCATTTGCTGAGGGAAATTTAATGCCGAACCAAGAAAATTTCCTAAGTATGCGCCTGTATTAATATTATGTTTTGTGATATCATTTACGCCGCTTGAATTTGAAACGAGCAAATCATTACTTCTGAACAAGAGACAATAAGGACTGTTTAACATATCGGTTGCAAAGACACCAATGTAAGCACCTGTTGAAGTAAACTGCTGCACTGTGTTCAATGCATTTCCGGTTGTTCCTGCGTTAGTTACAAGGACGGTTCCGTTCGGATGGAATTGTACATCACGAATATTATCAAGAATAGTATTATTTAAACCGCCCAGTGGGGCAAATACTCTTATGTAAGCTCCGCTGGTATCGAACAACTGAACAACATCGCTTAGCTGATCGGAAACAAGTATATGTGTTTTACTCAACTGAAGAACATTACGCGGAGTCTGAAGCATCGGACTGCTGTAGGGAACATAAGCAGTGTCGACAAGGTCGCCTGTGGTGAAATCGAAAGCCCAGACATTCTTTCTTGTTGCACAAGGAATAAGATACAATTTACTGCCCGTGGTTCTTTTGTTAAGGACGATTTGCTCACCTGTGTTATCAACTGTTCTGTTGCCATACATAATCCTTGCCTTAGAGAAGTCAAAAGTTTTCTGCACATCTTCGAAATAAGTACAGTAAGAACCGTTAAAGGGATTCAGAAAATCTGTGACAACAGAATAGACCACTCTGTCATTATCTACAGCAACGGCTTCAATCATTGCTTTATCTTTAATATATATATTATACGGCTGTCCTTTACTTATTGCAAGGTTTTCTGCAGCAATTCTCAACTTCGGATTTCTTTCGGCATTATTATAAACCGTATTAAAATCCAGTTTAATCTGTGCAAAAGAAGAAACGGCGGTTATTATAATAATTAATAAGGTAATTAACTTATTCATTTTACACCTCTTTTTAAATGTTTTGATATTTCTGTAAATATATTCACTTTATCCCCTTAAAAAAACACAATTCATTTTTGAAAAGAGCAAGTATTTCTGTAAACGAAAAATAGTATTACGGGAATCCGTAATACTATTTCGAAAATCTGTTATTATTCTGTTAACTTAAAACGATCTGTCGCCTCTGTATCTTGTCATCGAAGACAGCTCTGCTTTACGAAGTCTTATATTCTTCGGAGTTACTTCGACTATTTCATCGTCATTTAAAAATTCAATTGCACGTTCAAGCGTAAGCGGTGAAACGGGAGTAAGTATTATCCCCTCGTCTTTGCTCGATGTACGCATGTTTGAAAGTTTCTTTGGTCTGCATGCATTTACGTTAATATCTTTGTCTTTGTTATGTTCTCCGACAATCATTCCTTCGTAAACTTCTTCACCAGGAGAAACGAATAAAACTCCGCGGGGTTCAAGGTTGAACAATGCATATCCGGTTGTGGAACCTGTTCTGTCTGAAACTATCGAACCAGTCAGACGCACAGGATAATCACCGCGATACTCTTCGTAGCCCTGGAGATAACTGTTCAGGATTCCCGTACCTTTGGTATCGGTCAGGAATTCGTTTCTGTAGCCAATCAAACCACGTGAAGGAATAGAGAATTCTATTCTCACTCTTCCTGTGCTGTGATTCACAAGGTTTATCATTCTTCCTTTGCGCTGGGAAAGTTTATCTGTAACAACTCCGATGAAAGTTTCTCCGCAATCGACGAACAGATGTTCAATCGGTTCGAGTTTCTTTCCGTCTTTGTGTTTATAAATAACGTGCGGACGGCCAATGCTTAATTCAAAACCATCGCGGCGAAGTGTTTCAACGAGTATTGCCATCTGAAATTCGCCTCTGCCTTTTACTATAAAACTATCCTTTGAGTCACCGTCTTCAACTTTCAAAGCAACGTTCCTCAGAGTTTCTTTGAAAAGTCTTTCGCGAATCTTTGCAGACTGTACATATTTTCCATCCTTGCCCGCAAAAGGCGAAGTGTTTATTCCAAACACCATTGAAATTGTAGGTTCATCAACAGCCACACGCTTCATTGCTTTCGGCTGAAGCTGATTACAAATCGTATCGCCAATATGCACATTATCAATACCCGCTATAACAATAATATCACCCGCCTCTGCAACATCCACTTCTTTCAGCGACAGTCCTTCATAGGCCTGAAGCTTTGAAATCTTTAAAGGTATAATCTGATTATCTTCGTTGATGCAAACAAGATTGTCATTCATCTTTGCAGAACCGTGTGCAACTTTACCGATTGCGAGTCTTCCGATATAATCAGAATAATCCAGGTCGGCAACGAGCATCTGAAACGGCTCATCGAGGTCATAAATCGGAGGAGGAATTTCTTTAAGTATCTCATCGAACAGCGGCTGCAAATCTGTGCCTCTGTCTTCAGCGGTAAGTTGTGCAATTCCTTCGCGCCCGACTGCATAGAGCACAGGAAACTCAATCTGTTTTTCCGTTGCATCGAGATCGATGAATAAATCATAAATTTCATTCAGCACTTCTTTAGGGCGTGCATCTTTTCTGTCAATCTTATTTATAACAACTATAATTTTCTTATTGGAGTCCAGTGCTTTTTTCAGAACAAAGCGGGTCTGAGGAAGCGGCCCTTCGGAAGCATCGACGAGCAGGATAGCTCCATCGACCATCATAAGTGCGCGTTCCACTTCTCCGCCAAAATCGGCGTGACCAGGTGTATCGAGAATGTTAACTTTCACACCCTTCCATAAAACGGAACAGTTCTTCGCAGAAATAGTAATTCCGCGTTCACGTTCCAGGTCCATCGAATCCATCACACGGTCTTCGAGTTCCTGATTAGCGCGGAACATTCCGCTTTGCTTAAACATAAAATCCACAAGCGTTGTCTTACCATGGTCAACGTGGGCGATTATAGCAATATTTCGTAACTTGTCGTTAGTATTGAGTTTTTTGTTCATTTGAAGATTTAAATTAGAATTCATAATACCTTTTTAAAGCCTGATAAAATAGGCATAAAGAGGTTTGAAAATTGAATTTGGAAAAATTAAAAAGTGATCACAGGAAAAAGCGAATTCCGTTTCACCCCTTAAACCCCAACCAACAGGGGAGGTTTTTAAACTAATATTGGCGAATTGAGGGTAAATTTGTACAAATTAAGCAGGTTTTCACTGAAAGTTCATCCCAGAAATACCTCTCAAGATGAGAAATGAAGAAAATTTTTATATATATGACGATTTTACCTGGAATTTGTTTATTAATATGGTCTTTTTCTCCAATAAGTACAGAATAATTGTACTTTCCGGAGAAATACAGGTCATTTTTGAGAAATTATTGGTAAAAAAGACAAATTTTGTTTAGAACTCCTGCCAGGATTTTATGGAAAGTGATTCCAGGCTTCTTTTACAGAATGCATAAATAAACGCGCTGGCGAGTCGGGAATTCGTCACGAGCGGCACGTTGAAATCGACTGCCGTGCGGCGGATTTGATAATCGCTGTTGAGTACATCGCGGCTGAGTGACTTTGGAATGTTTATCACCAGGTCAATCTTTTTGCTTTTGATGAAGTCGATTATGTTCGGACTTTTGTTTTCGTCGGGGAGAAATAGCTGCTCGGATTCTATTCCGTTCGCCTCAAGAAACTGATGCGTTTCGGGTGAGGCAAAAAGTTTGTAACCGTTTTCGAAAAGCATACGCGAACTGTTAAGCAGTTCGATAGTCGAACGTGCATCGCCCGTAGAAAGCAAAATGTTTTTTTGGGGAATAGTATAACCGACAGAAAGCATTGCCTTAAGAACGGCTTCATAGAAATCTTCGCCGATACATCCCACTTCACCCGTCGAAGCCATTTCAACTCCGAGCATCGGGTCTGCCTTTTGCAAACGCGAGAAAGAAAACTGCGGCGCTTTGATTCCTACGTAGTCGAGGTCGAATATTGACTTCATCGGCTTCTCCACTTTCATACCAATCATAATTTCAGTCGCGAGTTCGATGAAGTTTATCTTAAGTACTTTCGAAACGAACGGAAAACTTCTCGACGCACGAAGGTTGCACTCTATAACTTTTATGTAATTATCTTTTGCGAGAAACTGTATGTTGAATGGTCCTGATATATTCAGTGACTTTGAAATCTGCTTTGCGATAGTTTTTATACGCCGTATAGTTTCAATGTAAATCTTCTGTGCGGGAAAGACTATAGTCGCATCGCCCGAGTGTACGCCTGCGAACTCAATGTGTTCGGAAATCGCGTAGGCAACAATCTCGCCGTTCTGCGAAACTGCATCCACTTCAATCTCCTTTGCGTTTTCAATAAACTCTGACACAACAACGGGATAACGCTTCGACACCTTCGACGCAAGAGTGAGAAAATGTTCGAGTTCGGATTCGTTTGAAACGATGTTCATCGCCGCACCTGAGAGAACGTATGACGGACGCACAAGAACGGGATAGCCGACTTCCTCAACAAACTTTTTAATGTCTTCAACAGAAGTAAGTTCATTCCACTTTGGCTGGTCAACTTTCAGAGTGTCCAGCAGTGAAGAAAACTTATTCCTGTCTTCAGCCATATCTATTGACTTTGCAGAGGTACCGAGAATTTTAACACCTGCATTGTCAAGCCGCCCTGCAAGAATGTTCGGAATCTGTCCGCCTGTGGAAACAATCACACCTTCGGGAGATTCAAGCGAAACGATATCCATCACACGTTCGAAAGAAAGTTCATCGAAGTACAATCTGTCGCAAACGTCGTAGTCAGTGCTCACAGTCTCAGGGTTGTAGTTAATCATAATTCCTTTGTATCCGTTTGCGCGAATAGTGTTCAGAGCGTTCACGGAACACCAGTCGAACTCAACACTGCTGCCGATGCAGTAAGCACCCGAGCCAAGCACAACAATCTTCTTATCCTGTTCAAAAGTAACATCGTGTTCCGAGCCGTGATATGTAAGGTAAAGATAATTTGTGAGCGCCGGATATTCAGCCGCAAGAGTATCAATCTGTTTTACGTATGGTACGATGCCACGCGAAAGTCTGTTTGCGCGTACTTTCAGGGAATAGTCGGTAACGTCATCTTCTTTGTAAAGAAATTTTGCCATCTGGAAATCCGAGAAACCCGACTTCTTTAAATCGAGAAGCAGGTCGTCAGGAATCTTTTCAATAGCGTTGTATTCATTCAGCTGATTTGAAAGTTTGAATATATTCTTTAGCTTGTGCAGAAACCATTTATCAATCTTAGTTAGATTATGAATCCTTACTACAGAAAGGTTTCTTCTGAACGCTTCTGCAATCACGAATATTCGTATGTCAGTAGGGTTGCTGAGTTCATTTTCCAGCGAATCGATGTCTTCGAGTTCAAGGTCACGGTTGCCGACAAAGCCGTGCATTCCCTGACCAATCATACGCAGACCTTTCTGAATTGCCTCTTCAAACGTCCTGCCGATAGACATCACTTCGCCAACGCTCTTCATACTGGAGCCGATTTGTTTAGTAACACCTTTGAACTTCCCTAAATCCCATCGGGGGATTTTGCAGACAATATAATCGAGTGCAGGTTCAAAACAGGCATTTGTGGTTTTTGTAACTGCATTCTTAAGCTCGTGCAAACCGTAACCCAGCGCAAGTTTTGCAGCTACAAATGCAAGAGGATATCCCGTTGCCTTTGAGGCAAGAGCACTTGAACGCGAAAGACGTGCGTTCACTTCTATAACCCTGTAATCTTCTGACTCAGGGTCGAGTGCATACTGAACGTTACACTCGCCGATAACTCCTATATGACGGATTATCTTAATCGCGATCTCTCTTAGTTTGTGATATTCATTATTTGTTAAAGTCTGCGAGGGAGCAACGACAATGCTTTCGCCTGTATGAATACCAAGCGGGTCGAAGTTTTCCATGTTACAGACTGTGATGCAGTTGTCGTATTTGTCACGTACAACTTCATACTCGATTTCTTTCCAGCCCTTAAGTGACTTCTCTATTAAAATCTGATTTACGTAAGAAAATGATTTAGTTGCAAGTTCAACGAGTTCGTTTTCATTCGAACAGAAACCGCTTCCCTGACCGCCGAGTGCAAAGCCAGCGCGGATGATAACGGGATAGCCGAGTTTCTCTGCTGCGAGTTTTGCTTCTTCAAGGTTGGTTACTGCAAAACTCTGAATTGTTTTAACATCAATCTCATCGAGCTTCTTAACGAACTCGCTTCTGTCTTCGGTATTTATGACTGCCTCAATAGGTGTTCCGAGAATCTTAACGT
>Ga0007794_10000485_pt1 | contig 12256 bp, 6 predicted proteins | sample CryBogmetaGMA5M_FD_60365 | JGI IMG/M metagenome (GOLD analysis project Ga0007794, IMG submission 60365) | Freshwater microbial communities from Crystal Bog, Wisconsin, USA - MA5M | ecosystem: Environmental > Aquatic > Freshwater > Lake | place: Crystal Bog, Wisconsin, USA | collected 2009-07-06
TCCGCAAGGAGATTCAAGTTTTCAAGTCACTTTAGTGGCCCACACCCATCTGCGGAAAGGGTTTGACAGAAAGGCCCCGGCTGGGCAATTATTTTAACCATGGAAGATGTGAACTCTTATCTCGGGCTTTTCTTTGAGCCGATCCGGCAGTTTCTGCAGGACGACGCTGTTTCGGAAATTCTGATCAACGGGCCGAACCAGGTTTTCATTGAGCTGAAAGGCAAGCTGCAAGCCACCGAGGCGCGCTTCGTCAGCGAGCCGGCGCTCAAGGCCGCCGCCGTGAACGTCGCCAAGAGCGTGGGCCGCTTGCTGAACGAGGAGAACCCGCGCCTCGACGCCCGCCTGCCAGACGGCTCGCGCGTACACGCGGTCATCCCGCCGCTCGCGCGCTGCGGCACGGTGGTCGCGATCCGCAAGTTCAAGAAGGAGAAGCTGACCATCGGCCAACTGGTCCAGTTCGGCAGCATCACCGAGGCGGGCGCGCAACTGATCGACACCCTCGTGAAGCTGCACAAGAACGTGATCGTCTCGGGCGCCACCTCGTCGGGCAAAACCTCCGTCCTGAATGTGCTCAGCAGCTTTATTCCCGAGAGCGAGCGCATTTTGGTGATCGAGGATTCCAGCGAGCTGCAACTGCAGCAGGCTCACACGGTCTGCTTCGAGACGCGCAAGCCGGACAAGAACGACAAGGGCGAGGTGACCATCCGCGACCTCATCCACTCCGCGCTGCGCCTGCGTCCCGACCGCCTGGTCATCGGCGAAATCCGCGGCGGCGAGGCGCTCGACCTCCTTCAGGCGCTGAACACCGGACACGCGGGCAGCATGTCGACGATCCACGCCAACAGCTCGCGCGACTGCCTCTCGCGCATCGAGACCTGTTCGCTTCTGAGCGGCATCGACATCCCGCTCACCGCTTTGCGCGCCCAGGTCGCGGCCGCGATCAACATTGTGGTGCACACGGCCCGCCTCTCGGACGGCACGCGGAAAATCACGGCCGTATCAGAAGTGCTGGGCCTCAAAGACGGGGAGTACGCTTTGCAGGATCTCTACCTGTACAAGATTCTGGGCATCAGCCCGGACGGCAGCGTCGACGGCACGTTCACGGGAACCGGAAACAAGCCAACCTTCCTGCAAGACGCGCGCCTGCGCAAACTGCCGCTCGACGAGGCGATGTTCAATGCCTATCCGGAGTGAATAGCCAGCTGTCTTTCCAGTTCAACTATCGAACCGTGACCGCTGAGCCTTCCTAACCGCTCTTCCTACAGCCCGAACATCGATTTCTTTTGCACTTTTTCGAGCAGGATGTCGATCTTGCGCGTCTCGCCGGGCTTCGCCTTATAATACTGCTGCACCGGTTTATACCCCGCGCACTCCACCGTCACCTTGTGATTCTCGTTGGGCGTTACCACCATCACCGTTCCTGCCGTGACGGCTTTCCCGTCCACGGCGGCCACCGCGTTTTTCGGGGACACGGTGATGTCGAATGCCGCCCCGCCCGCTGCCGCAGGCACCGCCGGCGGATTTGCCGACACGCTGTTAGCGGGCTGTGCCGCCGCCACAGCCACAGGCGGAGGCGTCACAGGCGGCTGCTTCACGACCGGCGCGGCAGGCTCAACGGGCTTGGCCGACTCCGCCACCAAGGCGCCGATCGCCCATTCGACACCGCCGGCATGCGGCAGGCTCACCGCCTCGCTGCGCGGGCGGAAGCGGCTGCCGCCATCCACCAGAAGCGACGCGGCGAGCGTCTCGCCCGATACCGGCAGCTCCAGCTCCTTCGTCGCACCGTCCGCCAAGCTCACCTTCTCTTTGAGCTCGCGGCCTGACACCTGCACGGCATTGCCGGAGCGGTTGACCAGCCGCAGAACACAGACCGCCTTCTGCTGGTCCAGCGCCTTGCGAAGCGCCGCAATCTCCGACGCGAAAAGTGTTCCGGCCGAAGGATGCACAAGCACCTCCTCGGCAGCTTTCAGCCGCTGCGCCCGCTGTTCGAGCGGCTCTTTTTGCGCCAAGGTCTGCTCCACCAGCTTCACATAGGCGCCCCGCACGGACTGCCATTTGGTTTTGAGATCAGCGTCCGACAACTGATCCAGCGTGAAGCCCCCCAGCAACGCGACGCCGTCGGCGCAGCCGGTCAGCGCGCCCTTCTGAATGCGCGTGTTGAGCTCATCCAACCTCTTCGCGGCATCCGCCACCGCTTTGGCTCGCAGGTCAGCCGCAGCCTGCGCGGCTTTGGCCTCCGCAGCCCTGTTTTCAGCGGCCGTCACACGTTTACCGGCTTCGTCTAACGGGGCTCCCACGAGCGCCTTGAGCAACGGCGCATTTTTCGCCATCTGCGTCAGGCGCTCGCCATCCTCTTTGCCGTCCTTACCCGCTGCGTACGCGGCCAGCGCCGCGTCGCGCACCTTCGCCACATAGGCGGAGGCCCTGTCAGCAAGTGTGGCGCGCAAGGCCGCCAGCCGCCGCGCCTTCTCCGCGTCGTCCACATCGGGCCAAGCCTGCTTTTCTTGCGCAGTTAGCTTAGCCGCCGCCGCTTCAGCCGCCGACCAATCGTCGTCGCGCTCGATTTTCTCCGGAATCTCGCTCTTCAGCCCGAGGTAGACCGGGTCGCGCTCGGGCGGCACCAGCACAGGTTTCTCCGGCTCTTTCTGCGCCGCCTCCACCGCCGTCTGGACCGGCTTGACGGCTTCAGGCTGGGCTGGCTTCGATGTGACCGGATTAGCAGGCCCGCTGACTTCGGCCGGCTTTCTATTCGGCTGCGCGTCCGGCTGCCGCACCTGTTGGGCGGCACCGTTCTTGCGTCCGCCGAAACTCGTTCCGAGCCAAATGCCGCCGAGCCCGAACACCAACAAAGCGGCAGCAGCGCCGCCCGCGATCATCATGAGCTTGCGCTGTTTGCGGCGCTCCGCCTCCTGCTTGCCCGCGGCGATCAGGTTCACGGCCCCCGACAGCGTGCCTCCTGCCATATCGAGCGGGCGCGTGCCCAAGGTCGCACCGGCTTCGGCCGCAGCGCCAGAGCCGCCCGTGAACGTGGCGATCGTCATCTCGCCCGCATCGAACGCGTCGTCGTGCGCCGCATTGGCCTTCTCCGGCTTGAGCGCATCCTCCAGCGCGACGCGCATATCCGCCGCGCTGTGATAGCGCGCCTCCGGCTTCTCGGCGAGCGCCTTGAGGATCACCTGCTTGATCCGCGGATACTGGACAAAAGCTTCGGCGTCGAAAGCGATGGCTGGCGGCTTGCGGATGCGGTCCTGAAACGCCACCCACGCGGAGTTCAAATCGCTCGGCAGACGGTCGAAGACCGGCTTGCCAGCCAGCGCCTCGTACAGGCAGAGACCGAGCGCATAGAGGTCCGACGACGGCGAACCGCGGTCGCCGCCCGCTTCGGCGAACTCGGGCGCCATGTAGTCGAGCGTGCCCGGGATGCCGCCGACCGTGACGGTGCCGCTCACATCGCGCGCCACGCCGAGGTCGAAGATCTTGCTTTTGTCGGGCTGCCCCATCGGCGCGTACAGGTTGCCGGGCTTGATGTCGCGATGGATGATCGGCCGCGCGCTGCCGTGCAGGAACTGGAGAGACGAAAGGTAGGCGCTGAAGACGGCGACGGCCTCCGAGGCCTCCAGCTTGCTTTCGTTCTTCAGCCGGTGCCGCAGAGTCCACCCCGGCATGCCCTCAAGGAACTCCATCACCAGAAAGAACTGCTTCTCGCCAGCCGTGCCTTCGAGCACCATGAAGTCGACGTATTTGACGAGGTTCGGGTGCGGGTACTGCTGAAGGATCTTGGCCTCTTTGATGAAGCGCTCCGACTGCTTTTCGGAGAAAAGGTATTTAACGGCCACCAGCATGCCGTCGCTCATGCGGCGCGCCTTGAAGACCTCGCCGAAGCCGCCGCGCCCCAGCACCGCGAGCAGCTCGTACTCGTCCTTGTTCTTGTGCTTGACGCGGCGGTAGCGGATGTTGCGGAACTCCTCCAGCATGGCTACGAAGGTGGGGTAGCGGTCCTCGCGCCGGGCCGCGAGGCTTTTCGCCACCAGCGCCTTGGCGTTGCTCAGCACGCGGAACACGCCGGGGCGGAAGGAGGGCGTCGGCGACGCGTTGTTGCGCCAGCGGTTCAGATAGCCGATGTGCGCGGTCTCGCCCAAGGGCTCGAACGGCAGCGCGCCTGTGAGCGCCTGATAGAAGCAAACGCCCAAGCTGAAAATGTCCGAGATCTCGTCTCCGCGGAAACCGTTCGTCGAGATGAAATCGGGCGCCATGTAGTCGAACGTGCCCTTCCACCCCGCCGTGCTCATCTGCCCGCTGTCGTCGCGGCGCGCGATATCGAAATCGATCAGCTTCGTCTGCCCGTCTTTCGTGATAAAGATGTTCGACGGCTTGATGTCGCGGTGCGTGATGCCGCGCTCGCGGGCGTGGATAAGCCCCGCCAGGCACTGCTCGAAAACCTCCTCCACCTGCGGCCACGGCAGCCCGGAGTTGGCCTTTTTGAGGCGCTCCGTCAGCGTCTCGCCCTCGAGCAGCTCCATCACCAAACACTGCGCCTCGTCCCATTCGCCGGCGTGCCAGGCGAAACAGTCGCGGTAGCTCACGATGTTGGTGTGCGAGAGGCGGCGCAGAATTTCGGCCTGCTCCTGAAACTTGAGCCGGAGCTTCTCGTCTTCGCCCGTGATGCGCACAACCTTCAGGGCGACCAGCTCGTCCTTCTTGACATGCGGCAGCGTATCCACCGCGCAGCGCGCTTTGTAAACGCGCCCCTGTGCCCCATCGCCGATCAGCGACAGCAACTCGTAGTCGCCGATCTGCTCCTTGCCGTTCTCGCCCATACCCTCGTCCTACTTCTTGAAAAACAGAAACCACGCAGCCGCCGCAACCAGAACCGCCGCCAGCGCCACCAGCGCCGGCCACACGCGCGAAGGCGCTGCCGCCTGCGCGCCCGGCATAGCCGTCTCCGTCTTTTCTTCCCTCTCCTCGGTCTCCGCGGCCGGCGTTCCCGGAGTGACGCCGTCATCTGACACCGGCGTGACCGGCGTCTGGCAACCTCCGCGCGCCAGCTCCGGCGGCGTGACGCCCTCGCCTTCGAACTTCGCGGAATCGACCGTCTGGCCGGTCTCGCCCTCCGACTCGTCCTTCTTCGCTTTTGCGGGGAGCACCGAGCCCGGCGACACCGGCTGCTGCTCCAACAGCCGCGTTTGCGCCGGAACCTCCATCTGCGTCCCCTGCGGCAAGCCGGCTGCCACGCGCACCAGAATCACCGACACGTTGTCCTCGCCGCCCGCCTTGAGCGCCTCGTCGATCAGCATCCGGGCCGCTGTCTGCACGTCGTCGTCCCGGTGCTTGCGCAACAGTTTCTGGATATGTTTGTCGCTCACCATCTTGTCGAGGCCGTCGGAGCACAGCAGGAACTGGTCGCCCGGCGCGACGTCGGTGGGCGTCTCCTCCAGTTGCACCGTGTTCTCCAGGCCCACCGCACGGGTGATCACGCCGCGGAACATCGGGGGCAGCGTCTTGTCGTCCGGGAGGCCCGCCGCGGCCGCGACCGAGTGGTCCTTGCTCAGTTGCACCAGCTTGTCCGCCCGGCAGCGGTAGACGCGGCTGTCCCCCGCGTGCAGGATCATCGCCTTCGACGGCGTCACGCGGTCGAACACCAGCACCACCACCGTGCTGCCCGTGCCCGCGATGCCGCGGTCATCGGACCGCGCCTTGATCCACTGGCTGGCGCGGTTGACGGCCCTCCCGACCAATCGGGCGCTGGCCGAAGCCGTGACTGCGAAGGGCGCGTCGGGCGAGGCTGAAAATTCTTCTCTCAGGGCGTCCACGGTGGCTTTGCTAGCCACTTCTCCGCCCTGCACGCCGCCCATGCCGTCGGCGACGCAGAACACGCCCTGCTCCGGCAGCCTGAGCACCGAATCTTCGTTGTTTTTGCGGACGCGGCCCACATCCGTGATGTCCGCTGAAGAGAGATACGAATAACCGTTGCTCACGAGACGTCCTCCGTTCCGGCGTTATTGGGCCTTCGGATCAACTTTGACCGGCGGGCTTCTCTCGCTCTCCAACTTGTCCTGATCCACGGCCGTCACCGCGAGGGTCAGCGCCTTGGGCAGATCGGTCAGATTGATGCGATACTCGGGGATGTCCGTTGTCGCCAGCAGATCCCAGCCCAGCAGCTTCTTTGACCAGACCTTGTACTGCTTCACGTCGGGCTGGGACGGCGCCTGCCACGTGACGCGCATCGTGCCGCTCTCCGGCTTGGCCAACAGCCCGGTCGGAGCGCTCGGCAGAGGCTTCGAACTGCCTTGAACGGTTTCGGCCCACAGGCTTTCCAAGCCCTCTTTGTCCAACGCCTTGACCCGGTAATACTTGGTGACGCTCGGCTCCAGCTCGGGATCTTCGGCAACCAGCGCCGAGCCTCCCGACACGTGCGTGACCGTCAGCTTGCGGAACCCGCCGGTGGCTTTCTTGGACGCTTCGACCCAGTAGCCGTCGACGTCCTTCTCCGGATTGGGCTGCCAGGTCAGCCGGATCGTGCGCGCCAGTTGGGTGGTGGCCGCCAGGCCGGCCGGCGGCACCGGAATCAGCTTGGTTCTGGCTTTGACCGACGTGGAGGCCGACGAGCGGACGTTCCCCGTGTTGTAGGCGATCACCTTGTACTGGTATTCGGTGCTGTCCTTGAGCAGGCCCAGTTGGGTGCCGTCCTTTTCGCCGCCCCGGTCGAGAAAGCTGGTCACGTCGCGGCTGTTTAAGCGCGCGATCTGAACCCAGTCGTCCGCGTCGGCGGTCGCCCGCCACACCTCGTAGCCGACCACTGCGGTGTCGGTCGATGCCACCCACGAAAGGGGAACCTCGCGGGGCCGCGCCGAGACCGCCACCACCTGCTGCACCTCCGGCGGCACCGCGCGCGTGATCGCATGCACCGTCTCCGAGTCCGCGCTCTCCGACGTCACATTGTTGACGGCGCGCACGCGATAGAAATAAGAGCCCTCGTCTTCTAGCGTGCCCGGGTTGCCGCCCCCGTCCGTGAACTGAACCGTCGTGCGTCCGGGAACTTCGCTGATCTTCTGGAAGGGCCCCTCGGCCACACGCGCCTGATAGATGTCGTAGCGGATCACATCGGTCTCGGGACTCGCCTCCCATTTCAGCGGCACGCAGCGCACCTCGTTCGGCACCGCCGCCGGCTTGCGCGGAGGCGCGGGCGGCGGCATCGTCAGCACCTCGGACGTCGCCGAGGGCACGCTCTCTGAATCCACGCGGTTGATGGCCACGACCCGGTAGAGATACTTGGTGCTGTCTTTCAGCACCGAGGCCGGCGTGCCGCCATCGACGAACGCCGCGGCCCGCACCTCGCCGGCCTTCTCGAACGCGGCCGGCTGAGAGGTCAGCGCCCGCTCCACGCGGTAGGTGGTGACGCCCTCTGAAGCCGAGAGCGGCCACGTCACCGTCACCGCACGCGAGCTGGTCGCTTCGGCCTTGACCGACACCGGCGGAACGGGCGGCGGCGCCGTCGTCGTTTTGACGGGAGGCGTCGGCTCGCTCATCAGACCGTTCTTATCGAGCAGAGCGCTCATCCGGTAGAAATACGTGGTGCTGTCCTTCAGACGGTCAGCCGGAGCCTGCCCGTCGGTATAGGTCAGCTTGTCGGGAGCTACGTCCGCAACCCATGTGTAGGGGCCTTCCGCCGCAGCCGCGCGCTCAATGCGGTAGCGGTAGGCGCGGACCGTGGGCTCGCCCCAAGAGAGCACCGACGCCCGCAAGCCGTTCATCGTCACAGAGACGCCCTCCGGCTTGCCGTTCGCCACAATCATGGTCGGGGCAATGGGCGCAACAACCTCCTGCGCGGCAGAACCTCCGCCCGCCTTTGCGTGGATCTTGTCCACAAGCGATTTGCAGCCAGCAGCCAGCACCAGACACATGGCCGCGACGCAGCCTACGAGTGTCAGTTCCAAACGGCGAACCCATCTATCCGCTCTTGCTTTCATACCCGTTCTCCCAGCGCAAAAACCGTCTGCCGCAGACCTTTTCCATGAAAATATCATGTTGTACTATATCGGTTTTATGGAGGGAATGCCAGTCTCGATTGGGCGGGCAGCCGCTGTTTAGTCTTGTGAAGACCGGCCTCAACCTGCTAGTGTTTTATCTCAAAAGTGGGAGATCACGTATGAACCAGATATCAGACCGCGCCGGCCTTTCGGTCCACCTGACGCAACCGCAGCGGAAGAGCAGCCGCGCCTGCTCGGTCGCGGTCGCAAGCCTGCTACTTGTGGCGTGCGCAGGCACCTGTCACGCGGCCACCAATGTGTGGGCCGGCCTCGTGCTGCATTTCACGCTCGACGAAATCCACTCCGGCGCGGTTGTCGACGGGGTCACCAGCAACGCCATCGGGCGCGTGACGAACGTGCATATCGCGCTCCAAGGCAAACTCGGCGGCGCCTGCGAATTCGCGTACAAGAACAGCTACATTCAAGTTGCCGATGCGCCTGCCCTGAACCCGAAACAGGTGACCATGGCGCTCTGGTTCAAAACCGGCAAAGAGGCGTGGACCACACGTTACCTGCTCGAAAAAGGGGTCGAGCGCGGCTACGCCCTGAGCATCGCCGGAGGAGGAAAAGAGAGTCCTCGCAGAGGCAAACTGCGCGCGATCGTCAACGGCCGCGAGTGCCTCAGCGATGCGTCCGTGACCGATGACCTGTGGCACCTCGCCGCCGCCACCTGCGACGGACAGACGCTGAAACTCTACGTGGACGGCGTTCTGCAGAAACAGACCGCCGCCGTCCATGGCGAGATCGCCGCAAACGCCCACAGCCTGACGCTCGGCATGAACCACTCTTCCCCGTCGGGGCAAGAGAAGGAAATATCATTTGAAGGCACGATGGATGAGGTGATGGTCTTCAACCGCGCGCTCGACGAAACGGAGATTAAGAAGGTCCTGTCCGCCGTGAAGCCGAAGTTCACCAAGCAGCAGGTCGCCCGGCGCCTGACGGAACTCAAAGACCTTCTGGACCGCGGCCTCATCCTGAAGGACTTCTACGACCGCAAGGTGCAGGAGTGCGAAGTGGTGGAATAGCGAGAGGTCCAGCGGTTGAAGGCGTCGCTCACTTCTTCTTCCACTTCTTTTTCGGCGCCTCGGGTGTGGTGTTCGGGTCGAAGACCATGGCCTTGAACTCCTGCGCCGGCACCAGATGCCGCCAGAGGAACGCCTGCATGCGGTCTTCGGCCGGCACGGCGTCGTGCGCGAGGCGCTGCGTCCGATTGGTCGCGCTGCCCTGAATGACCAGGTTGACCGGATCCTCGGTCTCGACCAGCGTGGTCTTAATTGTCACCCGCGCCACCGTCTGTGTGCCGACCAGCGGCGCGCCCTGCAGCACGAAGCCGCTTTCCGGGTCCTTCACGTCGAGCTTGATCGTTCCCGTGAAGCCGTCCTTGCGGATCGCGTAGACCGTGGCCGACGCGCTGTCTTTGCTGCGCATGACCACCCGCGAGGGTACGATGCGCAGCGCGAAGTCGGGCTGCGGCGCGCTGATGCGCAGGCGGTACGCGTAGGCCTCGCCGCCCTTGTGCTGCGCGTCGCTCAGATGCACCGTGTACAGCCCCTTTTTCGGCAGCTTGACGCGCACATACGAGTCGGCGTGGTGCGTGTTCAGGCCCGACCCGAGGTCCTCCTGGTCGTCGTTGGCCGCCAGACACGCGCCCGAAGCGTCCGTGATCTTGAGCATGGCGTCGAGCGGGGAGTCCAGCCTCCGCGCCATCACCTCCGCCACCACCTCGTCTCCGGAACGGCCCTCGAACTGGAACAGATCCTGGTCATCGGGCGTGCCGATGGTGCCGTTCATGATAATGGGCAGCGTAACCAATTGCGCGTCTTTCACCGAGTTGTTAGGCTCGCTCTCCATCCCGTCCGGCAGCGTGTCGATGGCGAACGGCATGACGTTGGAAAGCAGCCCTCCCTTGCCCCGCGTCGTCAGCGAGCAGATGCCCGGCACGGCATCCTTCATGGGCGGGGTCAACTGACGTTCCGCGAGGTTCACGCCCGTCAGATCGACCATCGTGGGCACACCGGCCTGCCCTCCCAGCGGAAAAACGCTCGTGACGAACGGCAACTCACCGACCGTGAGCCGATAAACGAAGTCCTCGCGCCCGCGGAAGATCGCGTCATAGATCACCAAGATATACTCGCCGTCCGCCGGGATGTCGTACAGCAGCACCGGGTCGGGCTTGAAGCGGTAGTCGTCGTCGTAGGAGACCTCTTTGCCCTGCGCGTCGTAGAGAGCCAGCACCGGCTGGAACCAGCCCGGCACCGCGTCGGCCAGATAGGGCACCAGCGCGCGCGCCAGCGCGGTGACGACCAGCCGCTGGCCCCGATGCGCCGAAAAACGGAAGCGGTCCACCGAGCCTGATGCGATCTGTCCGTTGACCGTGCACGGCAGACGGAGGGACACCACGTCGTCATCGACGTCGCTCTGAGCGCCCGGGCCTCCCATGCTCATGGACATCTGCATCATGTCCATACCCATCATCGCGTCCTTCTCCTGCTCCTTGCCATGTTTCGTTTTGCGCAGGCTCTGCGCCTCTTTGCCGAGAATCTGCTTGGGGCTGGTGGGCAGAGGCTCGGCGGTCACTTCGGGCAATTGTCCGACGTGGAACGGCATCGGGTTCGACAACCCGCGCGGCGTCACGAGCCGGATCTCACGCTCGCCCGGCGGCGCGTCTTTTGCGACCGTGACCTCCGCGATCGCCAGATTGGCGATCGAGGAGCACTGCGGCTGCTGCACATATTCTGAGATGAACTTCTCGAGCCGGTTGACCAGGTTCGTCTTGGCCGCATCACGTTTCGGAGCAGGCAAGCCCTTCAACTCGCGCAACTGTTCCTGAAGCAGCTGCATCTCCTGCGGGTTCATCTGCTTGTTGTACTCGACCACCCGCGCGTGAACACCGGTTCCGGAGACCAGCGCACGGTTGACACCCTCCAGCGACTGCCCTCCCAGCGTGATTCGGAACGTCGTCCCCTGCTGTCCCCCGGCCGGATAGACGAACCCGATGTAGGCCTGCGCGCGGGCGGAGAGGGTGCAGAAAAGAAGCGCCCCACAGACGATCATTTTCGATAGATAAAAGTTCATTACTGTTCAGTCCTCTTGAGGTGGCTGGAGTCAGTAGTCATTAGTCATTGGTCACTGATATTGGAATAAGAGACGGAAGAACCTGCGAGCATGATGCCTGAACCTGTATGGCAGGTGACTTTTTCTGACCCACTGACCAATGACTAATGACCAATGACCTTTGTCTTTAGCCGCCTCACATGATTTCCTTCAGCCGGCCTGCCGACTTCGCCCCATTCTCGGTCGTTGCCAGCACGCGGGCGTCAAGGCCCTCCGGGTGCGGCAGCTTCGTGTCGGCGTCGATGCCCGCCAACTCGTAGATGCTGCCCAATAGGTCGATCGGGTACACCGGCCGCTCCTTGACCTCCTCGCCCTTCGCATCCGAGGAGCCGACGATCTGGCCTCCTTTGAAGCCGCCGCCCGCGACCAGCACGGAGAAGACGTTGCCATAGTGATTACGCCCGCCATTCCACGGCGGCTGCCAGTCGACCTTCGGCGTGCGCCCGAACTCGCCGCAGCACCAGACGACCGTGCTTTCCAGCAGCCCGCGCTCCGAGAGGTCGAGCAGCAGCGAGGCCAGCCCCTGGTCCAGTTGCGGGCACTGCCTAGTCATGGTCGGGAAGTGGTTGGAGTGCGTGTCCCAGCCTCCCGGATAGTTGATCGTCACGTACGGCACGCCCGCCTCGACCAGGCGCCGCGCGGCCAGGCAGTCCTGCCCGAAGGTGTGGCGCCCGTACCGGTCGCGCAACTTCACGTCCTCCTTGGAAAGATCGAACACGTCCTTGCCTTCGCCCAGAATCAGCGTGTACGCCTGCCGCTCGGCGTCATTCGCCTCCGCCACGTTCGGGTTGTCGGGCATGGCGTTGCTCAGCGTGTTCAGCGAGTGAAGCAGGTCGCGCCGCGCCGTCTGGCGCTGATCCGTGATGCCCCGCGCTATCACGCCTTCGACCTCGAAGCGCATGGCGTTGGGATCGCCGCCGGTGGCGAACGGCTTGCAGCGCGAGCCGAGGAACCCCGACTCCGAAAAGCGGCCCTGCGGCTGCGTCAGAACCACATAAGGCGGAATCAGCCCCTTGTAGCCCGCGTTGTACCCTTTGAGCAGCGCGAACACCGCGCCGATGCACGGATACGCGAGCCGCTCGCCCGGCATGTGCCCGGTCTGCATCAGGTAAGCC
>Ga0007794_10000486_pt1 | contig 12237 bp, 13 predicted proteins | sample CryBogmetaGMA5M_FD_60365 | JGI IMG/M metagenome (GOLD analysis project Ga0007794, IMG submission 60365) | Freshwater microbial communities from Crystal Bog, Wisconsin, USA - MA5M | ecosystem: Environmental > Aquatic > Freshwater > Lake | place: Crystal Bog, Wisconsin, USA | collected 2009-07-06
CAGCAGAGGCGTGCGCTGAATATCCCGCAGATAAATTTTGATGGCGTCGTCGTATCGTTCAAGCTCCGCCGGCGGGATTTCATCCTCAACCTCAATGAATTCAACGTCAGTAAGCAGAACAGGTTCTTCAATGTCATTGAGGGACAACGCCGAAAGTCCGCTCAATGGCGGTTCGTCATCATATTCGTGGTGCGGATCGATTGTTTCCGAATTAAGCATATCCAGGGTTTCTCCGAATTGTGCCGTTTTCACTCGTGCCATCCCTGCTTGCCGATCAGCGGCACAAAGCGGCATGGTACTGAGGGTTCCTGGAACAGTTCACCCTCTTCATTCTTGTAAATTGTGACCAGCATCTGTTCGGCTTCGGTTCCGACCGGGATTACCAGACGGCCGCCCGGGGCGAGCTGGTCTGTCAGAATAGCCGGGATTTCAGGCGCTCCGGCGGTAACGATGATGGCATCAAAAGGCGCTTCCTCTTCCCAGCCGATCGGACTCCCGCCACTGTCATTAATGCGCAGCTGGACGTTGAAAAGTTTAAGTGAGTCGAGGCATTTGCGGGCGCTCAAGGCCAGAGGGCGGATGCGTTCCGCAGAGTAGACCCGGTCGGCAAGTGTGGCGAGAAGAGATGTTTGATAGCCGGAACCGGTACCGATTTCCAGAACCTTTTCCGAGCCGGTCAGAGCGAGTTTTTCAGTCATTAATGCAACGATGTACGGCTGTGAAATGGTCTGTTTCTCACCGATGGGGAGCGCCTTGTCACTGTAAGCCTGGGCGGCAAAGGCTTCCTGCACGAAGAGGTGACGGGGAATTTTGAGCATAGCTTCGATAACCCGCTTATCGGATATCCCGCGTGCCACAATCTGATCCTGCACCATTTTTTTTCTCAAAATTTCAAAATTCAAGGGTAGCCCCGCAGCAGGTTATATCGGCGTCCGGTTGCGCCAGAACGGTATTGTTAAAAAACGGTGCGACTATATCAGTAGAACGTGTCAATGTCCATAAGTGTCAAAACTGCCATTTTTCCAGAATCGGCACGGTTTTGTGGTTCGTCAGGTCAAGGTGGAGCGGGGTGATGGAAACGTGGCAACGGTTGATGGCATGAAAGTCGGTGCCCGGTTCGTCATTCGGATTAGGCTCTTCACTCCCGACCCAGAAATATTTCCGTCCGCGCGGGTCTGTTTTGTCGACAATCTTGCCGATAAAGGAGCGTTTGCCCTGACGGGTTATCAAGGGGGGCTGCATACTGTCCCGTGGGCAGTTGGGGATATTGACATTCAGGAAGGTATCCGGGGGGAGGCCGTTGGCCATGACCTGCCGGGCGACCCGAACGGCAATCTGTGCCGCATCGACAAAATGGACACTCGGCTCGAAGGTCGCCAGAGAAAAAGCGATGGCCGGAATGCCCATCAGGTTGGCCTCCATAGCTGCTGCCACGGTACCGGAGTAGGTGACGTCATCGCCCAGGTTGGCGCCGTGATTAATGCCGGAAACCACCAGATCAGGGGTGACCGGCAGCATACTGTGAATACCCATATTGACACAATCGGTCGGGGTGCCGTCCACCGCGTACCATCCCTTGTGCAGCTCAAAAACGCGCAGGGGGGAGTGCAGGGTGAGGGAGTGGCCGGCGGCACTTCGTTCCCGGTCGGGGGCGACAACGGTTACCGTCCCCAGTTGTGCCATTGCTTCTGCCAGGGCGCGGATGCCGGCGGCGTGAATACCGTCGTCGTTGGTAACCATGATATTCATGGACTATTTCCCTCTTGTTCCGTAATAAAAACAGCTCTTTTATCGCAGAAACAGTGCGGTAAATCAAGCGGTTCACACGTTTTGATTTTGTGTTTACAAAACAGCCGTAAGCCGGTACATTCAGCGCCTAAAATTGGTTGTAACTTCAGATATAATCTCAGCAGGAGGTGCAGGTATGAAGGCAGTTTTAATGGACGCATTCGGGAGTGTGGATGTTCTCAGGGTAGGGGAGGCTGAAAAACCGAGTCCGGCCGAGGGGCAGGTGCTTGTAAAGGTCATGGCTACATCAATCAACCGGCCGGACCTGGTGCAGCGTGAAGGTAAATATCCGCCACCGCCGGGAGATTCGTTAATCCTCGGTCTGGAAGTTTCGGGCGTTATTGAAGCCCTGGGAGCCGGCGTCACCGGTTGGCAGGTGGGTGAACGGGTCATGACACTGGTTGGCGGCGGCGGTTACGCCGAATTCGCCGTGGCGTATGCCAGCCATTTGATGCGTATTCCGGAAAGCATGAGCTTTGAGGAAGCGGCGTGTGTCTGCGAGTCGTACATAACCGCTTTTCTGAACGTGTTCATGATCGGCGAATTCAAAGATGCGCAATCGGCAATCCTGCACGGCGGCGGTGGCGGGGTTAATACTGCTGCCATCCAGCTCTGCCGCGCCCTTGCACCGGCAAGCAAGCTGATTGTCACCGCTTCCCCTGCCAAAATGGAGCGGGTCAAGGCACTTGGCGCTGATTATCTGATAAATTTCCATGAAACTCCTGATTTTACGGAAGTGGTCAAGGATTTCACCAACAAAAAAGGGGTTGATCTGGTACTGGATCATGTCGGTGCCAAATATCTGGCACCCAACATGAACTCCCTCGGCTATAAAGGGAGGCTGGTGGTTATCGGCGTCATCAGCGGCATCAAGGCCGAGTTGAATCTGGCACTGATGATGGTGAAGCGTCAGCAGATCATCGGCAGTGTTCTGCGCTCCCGCCCCGTTGCCGAAAAGGGTGATATTGTCGCAGAATTCACCCGTCGCGCGCTGCCAAAGTTTGCCGACCGGACCATCGTTCCGATCATCGAAAAGGTATTCACCATCGACCAGGCCGCAGACGCCCACCGGATGATGGAGGAGGATAAACACTTCGGCAAGATCGTGCTGAGAATCCAATAAATTTATTCAATTGCCTGCTTCTGCAGAGTCATTTCAATGTCTTCGCGAGTCTTTTTGTTTGTACTCTGACCGTGAAACGTAGTACTTTACACACCCCAAAAGGCACAAACACAATGTTCAGGAGGAAATAGATGTCAGATCAGAATCCGCAGGTTGTCCTGGAAACTTCCATGGGCACCATCAAAGTAGAACTGTTCAAGGAAAAAGCTCCGATTACCGTCAGAAACTTCCTTTCCTATGTTAAGGATGGTCATTATGCTGGACTGATATTCCACCGTGTCATCAAGGATTTCATGATTCAGGGCGGCGGAATGAATGAAAATATGGAAACAAAAAAACCGAAATTTGCCATCAAAAATGAGGCTGCCAACGGTCTGCTGAACAAGCGCGGCACTCTGGCAATGGCTCGCACAGCGGTGGTTGATTCCGCCACCTGCCAGTTTTTTGTCAATACGGTAGATAACGCGTTTCTGGATCACAAAGGAAAGCATCAGGATAATTTCGGCTACTGCGTTTTCGGTCAGGTGTTGGAGGGGTTGGATGTGGTGGATCAGATTCGTGCGGTAAAAACCGGAAGTAAGGGCGGTCACACCGATGTGCCGGTGGAGCCGGTTTTTATAACTTCCGCCCGTCTGATTGAGCAGGAGGCATAAACATGGAAAACAATCAGGTCTGTTATACCTTTGATGCGGCGCTTGAAATGGCGATCAAAATGGAGGAGGAAGGGTTTCGCAATTATCTGTCTGCGATTCGCCAGTTGACGCACAAGGGAGCCAAGGATCTGCTGCGCGGAAATGCCCTGGATGAGTTAAATCACAAGCATCAGCTGGAGAAGGCGCTTCTGGACGGGCGTATGGACAGCAGCGAAGATCCTGATACACCGATTCCGACCATGCATCTTGATTACGTCTATAAAAAAGAGGAGCTTGGCCCCCAGTCCGGAGTGCGTGAGGCGCTTGTCTATGCCATCCACCTTGAGAAAGGTGCGGTTGACTTTTATGGCAAGGTTTCCAGTGGTTGTGCCGGTGCACCCATGGGCAAACTGTTTGCCCAGCTCCACCAGGAAGAGAGCCGTCACCTGCAGGAACTGGAAGATTTGTACGAGCAGCACTTTATGACCGAAAACTAAACATATCGGGCGCTTAGCTCAGCGGGAGAGCACTGCCTTCACACGGCAGGGGTCGCTGGTTCGAACCCAGCAGCGCCCACCAATAAAAACAATGGGTTACGGATTATACCGTAGCCCATTTTGTCTATGTGAACACCACGTATATGAATTTTTACTACGTCAATTAGGGAAGTACCGAGAACCATGGCAAAAGGGTATCAGGGTAACAAAGAGCGTTTGGAGGAAATCAGTTCCTTCGGCAAGGCCATCGGCAAAAGGGCTGGTTTCAAATGTGAATGGTGCGAAAGCAAGGATGATCTGCGAGTACGGGATCATGCACCTGATTTGTCACCATCTCTGGATACGCTGGCGCTCCTGTGCCAGCAATGCAGGAGTTGGGCTGATGGCAGAAAAGCCACCCCGAATGAACTCCGGTCGATCCGCAACGCCCTGTGGAGTGATATTCCTGCAATTGCGGAAGGTGCGGCCAAGGTAGTGGCGCAATGCAAAGAGTCATGGGCACGGGAAGCTATTGAAGAAAGCTTCATCGATGGCGATGTTAAAGCCGAACTATTGAAATAGGAAGGAACATACATGAACTATCAGGTAGGCAAACCGGGCAGAATTGTAGTGGTCCGTTTCAGTGACGGTGAAGATATCCTTGGCGGACTGGCAGAGATATGCCGTTCGGAAAATATCCGGGCAGCCTGTTTCAATATTGTGGGGGGCATGAAGGGAGGGCGCTTTGTGGTCGGCCCGGAGACAGAAGCAATGCCGCCGATTCCGGTATGGCGTGAGCTTCAGGAAAGTCATGAAGCGGTAGGTTTTGGCACCATATTCTGGCACCAGAATCAACCGAAAGTACATTTCCACGGCGCTTACGGTAAGCGTGATTCCGTAAAAGCCGGCTGTATGCGAGAGGGGACGGAGGCTTTCCTGGTTCTGGAAGTGGTACTTACGGAAATTCTGGACGTTGACATCATACGGGAGCTTGATCCCGCTTCGAATATGGTTCTGGTGAAGATGAACCGGTAACATCGGAGGTCTATTTGACCGTATTCCGTTTTGTTCAATAAATGTGTCCAACTGCTGATGAGAAAACAGTTGTAATAAAAAGGCCGGCGCGAGGATTCGCCGGCCTTTTTAGTGTTTATTTGCTGTAGTACAATTGCAGTTTTACAAGATTTAAAACCTCTCTGAAATCAAATTCATTGTTCAGAATACTTCTACTGGACAGTTCCAGCAATGACCTTTGGAGCTTCGGTGATAACCGGCTCTGTAGGCAGAGCAGGATCTACCCAGTCCGTGATAATAACCGGAAAGCTGGCGCTCATATTTGGTGGCTTGCCAACTGCGGTGCAGGCTCCATTTGTTTTTAACGATTTCATCCGCTGCTCGACATCCAACGGTTTGACAAGGTACTTATTGCTGTTCATAGTGACTTCGGAACCGGCCGGTATGGTAAATTCAGGCACCCAGCGGTAATTGTCACCGGAACAGTCCAGAACAACCGCAGAAGGATCGTTTGGATTGACGCATTTACCCGGAATCCCTTGGAGGTCGCCGAAGCCGTTGAACTGGAGGAAAAACTTGGTCCCGTTGTATTTGTAGTCATACGCGGTGCTGTCTGTCTGACTGTGTACATACATTGCCTGTAAAGGCTGGTCGAACTTCACGAAGGCGCCGGCTGAATCCTTTGCGGCGTTGAACTGATTCCAGCTATTCGGACCGGTTTCCCAGGTGTAAAATTCACTCAGCGAGTTCCATGCCTTCCAGCCGCAGGTCTTCGACGAATCCCAATCACATTTCAAAAGCGACATATTAGCCGAGCTAGGGTCGAATAGCGGGCCGCTGCTGAACCCCCATGACTGGCCGGTGGGTGCGGTTGTCAAAATTACATTATAGGCGTTGTCCTTGAGCAACATATCGGTGAAAGAGTAATTGTGACGATTATCAACGTTCGGATCCATAGACATCTGATACGTCATGTCCGTACTGACCATTCCGGAGCTGCTGCCGGCTTTTGGACAGTTATCGTAGCAGGCGAGAGCGGAAGGGACGGTATCACCCGGATAAACCGTGCTCTCCTTATAGAAGATAACATTTGTCGTTGCGCTCGGAGTATCGCATTTGAACCCACCCCCATTGGCTGCGCTGTAAATGCAATTAGCCATCTGTATATTCAATTGCCCGCCCAGTGACTGTGAATATAAGCCGATATTGGTGTATGGCAGTGTGGTGGTGTTGGTAATGGCAAAGGCCGGGGAAAGTTCTGTCCAGACAGGAGTTCCGCTCGTACTCATGGCAGCTATAGCTCGAATGGCAAGTGTGCTGCCATCCCAGGTGATGCGATTCATGGTGGTGCTTCCGGGCAAACTTCCCTCAAGTGGAATGTTCTTGATATCGTTAAGCGTTATGGACGACTTAACATGTTTTTTGAGTTTGCCGCCTCTTATGTATATCGAATATTCCGTATTGGACTCAACGCCGCTGCTCCAGGATTTCTTATACACTTTGGCGCCATCGGCCAGAGTTTGCGTGCCGGTAGGTGAGTTTAGGTTGAGACCATAGTAGCTAAGGTATCCTGAAATCCCGGTGCCATCCTGCTTGGTATTGATCGGAAAGCCGCCATTGAGATTTTTACGGGAACCGCTGCTAGAGTAGACACCATAGCGCCAGGCGCTGGTTTCGAACTTTGTTCGGTCGAGGCAGGCAGATTCTGCATTAATCACGGTAGAATAGTTAGCTTGCACCGCGTTGCGTTTGAACAAAGTAGAATTGTAAGCAAAATTGATCCGTCCCGTTTTCGGAGTGCCATTATAGGAGTCCAGAACGTATGCGCTGCCTGATCCTGTTTTTGCCGTATCGTCTTTCAGGTAGGCTGCCATGGTATTCGAGAGTGGTGCAGAGGCGTCTCCATCAAGCTCAGCAAATTTAATCATTACTTTGCCCGCATTGAGCTCGGTTTTGAGAATGCCTTTCATAACAATTTTTTTTGTGGAATCCGATGGCGCATATCCCTTAAAATACATTGTAAAAATGCCCAGTGGATTGGTTGCTGAAACCCCTTCTGTTATGGTAGCTTTGGCCTCCACAGTCATGGGGCCGTTGTCTTTCCCGGCCTGGGCCAGGTGGATATACGCTGTGAAGATTTGCTCGCTTGTGGCAGTAGCTCGCTCGGATTTGACGGTCCAGACGTCGTAACTGGGGGCGCTGGTGGCGCTGGTGCCGGCAGAGGCGCTTGAACCAGACAGGGATGCACTGTCGTTGCCCTTACAGGAGTTTGTGTTGATCATTGCCGTATAGAAGCCTTGGTTGACCATGTCGGAGTATTTGGTCTGGCTTATCATGCAAAGGATCATATTCACGGTTTTGAATGCATCACCCGCTTTTTCATTGACGTACACATTTGTAATATCTTTGTTGTAATCTACTGTAGGATCGCTGGGAACCGCCAACCCCATAAATTTTGAAAGAAGTTTGGCCAGACTATTACCGGGCGTGGTCGCATCTACAACACCCACATAATCGGCGACTTTAAGGCCGGAAATCAATTCCATAATGATTGCACCTACATCGGTGTTTTGCCCAGCCACAATGGTAATCCCGGTTTTTTGTGCCTGATATCTGACGAGGTCAACTGACTGAATTCCATACACTGTAATCGTACGATTGCTACCGGCGGGTATCCCGTCAACAGTCCCTCCGGCATCCGATCCACTAAAATCTTTACTGATCTTAGTCATGTCGGCGGCAGTTACTTCGACCCGTATAGTGGTAATCCCTGTCGGTGCCTTTGCTAACGATTTTGCCAGAGATCCAGTGGCATTCCATACCAGTTTGGCGGTCACAGACCCAGTGCCGCCACCCGTCGAGCCGCTTGAACCGCAACCAACAGCAAACAATGACAGTGCAGCAAATAATAAGAAGAATCGTAGTGTGGGGAAGTATGTGGCTTTCATTTTAGGTCCTCCTTTACCATGTGATTGAGACTGAACCTTGATTCGCTATCGATGTTATGCTTACGGTGGCCGCAGTACTGTTTAGTTTTCCATCATTCACGACCAGGCTGAATACATATGTGCCTGTAAGCCCGGCAGTAAAAGTTGGTTTGGCGGCAGTTGTGCTTGACAGTGTAACGCTGCTGCCTGGTCCGGACGTAAGACTCCAGCTGTATGTAAGCGTGTCACCACTATTTGCGTCGCTGCTGGCGCTGCCATCAAGCGTTACAACAGCACCTACAACTACGCTCTGAGCTGGGCCCGCATTGGCTACTGGAACGGTATTGGCAGAGGCAGCCGTGATCGTAACGGTGGAAGCAGTGCTGCTTAGCACCCCATTATTCACGATTAGACTGATAACATAGATGCCTATTTTGTCAGCAGTAAATGATGGGCTGACGGTGGTTGCGTTCAAAAGGCTTGCGTTGCTGTTGCTTGGTTTTGACGTTAAACTCCAGCCATATGTAAGCGTATCATTATTTGCATGTCTACTGGCGCTGCCATCAAGCGTTACAACAGCATTTTCAACGACGCTCTGGGCTGGGCCCGCATTGGCAACTGGAGCAGTTGTGATCATAACGGTGGACGCGGCGCTGCTTAGCACCCCGTCGTTCACGATCAGGCTAATAACATAGGGGCCTGGCTGATCGGCTGTAAATGTAGGGTTGACGGTGGTTGCGTTCAAAAGGCTTGCGTTGCTGTTGCTTGGTTTTGACGTTAAACTCCAGCCATATGTAAGCGTATCATTATTTGCATCACTGCTTGCGCTGCCATCAAGCGTTACAACAGCATCTACAGCGACACTTTGGGTCGGGCCCGCATTGGCTACAGGGGCTATATTGATTGAAGGTAGTGGACCAGTTGAACTGGCAATTACCGTGGCGGCAGGAATTGAAAGTACTGTTACAGCAGTGTCGCCTTTGGTTTTTACCGTTATGCCCTCGGTACTCTGAATGGCAATTTGGTAGGTATCAAACAGTGCATCCATACCCGTGCCTGACGTGACAGTTCCTGTGAAGTAATCTTCTGCTTTGACACCGGAGGTGAGCACAGACTGCAGCGACGTAGTCACAAGCCCAGATTTGGCGGTATAGTTGGCCTTTATTCCGGCAAGTTGTACCGGTGTGAGATCTGTAAATAATGTGGAAACGTCGGAGTTTCCAGCTGCAAGTGCCACGACCATTGTGGTGATCGGATTGATATTCGCTTTGCCGTCAGCCTGGGCAAGGGATACATATTTCCCGCTGGTACCCGTTACCGTTAGTAGAAAGGGAGGGGTGAGGTTGGTTACGTCAATCGTGTAGACGCCGTTAGTTGCACCTGTGGTAACGTCAGCAGCGGATTTACCATTCGCATCTTTCAACTTTACTGTTTGACCAGTAATTAAAGCACCTTCGGACGCAGTGCCGGTTACTGTGAGTGGGGTTGTACTGCCCCCACCCCCACCGCCACAGCCGACAAGTGAGATACCCATAAAAACTGTTGCAAATAGAGTTAAAATTTTTAATAAGTGTTTCATGGCCTGTCCTCCTCTCATTAATATGTTCACCTTTGATGCAACGCTCAGACAGTTTACTTGTGTCGACCCGAAGCGCCGTGTCTTGATATAATTGCTTGGGACGTATATTCTATTTAATGTATTAAGGTTGGGATTACAGAACAATTGTCAAAATCTTATTCTTATGTAAACAATGTGTCAAGCATTCTAATGTTACAAATTATGATATAAGTAGCCAGTGTGATATCGCTAAAAATATTTGTTTATATTGGATTATATCTTGTGGATCTAAATATATAGTCCCTAAATAATATGATCTGTTATTTTTTATTATACGCCGGTTTTTTTGATCCGAAGACACGCTGTTCTATTATTTTACAAAATACACAACAGGAGCCACACCATGAAAATTCTCGCCATTATCGCCAGCCCCCGTGGAATGCAGGGCAACACCGGTCGTCTTCTTGAGGAAGTGCTGAACGGAGTAAAGGAATCCGGCGCCGATACGGAGATTCTTTCGCTGAAAACCTTAACAGTACAGCCCTGCGTCGCCTGTGATGCCTGTCACAAAACCGGTATCTGCACCATCAAGGACGACTATGAACGCATCAAAGACAAACTGCTTGCCTGCGCCGGCTTTATTCTCGCCAGCCCGAACTACATTTTCAGTGTCTCTGCTCAGATGAAAGCGCTGTTCGATCGCTGCAATGGCCTGATCCACTGTATGGCCCTTGAAGGGAAGTACGCGGCTGTGGTAGAAACATCAGGCGGTGGCGATGATGAAGAGGTCATCAGCTACATGGAGCGTTTTGTGAATACCCTTGGTGCCAGCTCGGTCGGCGGGGTCGGTTCACCCGCTGCCGGGGTTCGCACGTTTCCGGATGAGGCAGACCTGTTTGGCAGGGCACAGGAACTAGGTCGCGAACTCTGCCGGAGCATTGCCGGGCAACGGAGATATCCGGAGCAGGATGAATTCATCCAGAATTTCAGGGGGAGGATGGCCGGTCTTATCGATGTTATGAAGGAATACTGGCCGTTCGAGCGGGAACAGTGGGAGAAAAAGCGTACATAAAGCAGGAAAACCAGTAAAATGCCGATCCCTCCGCACAAAAAAATGTAACCTTTTACCTTTGGCGTGCGTCTTACCTAACAGAAACCACACTTGAAGGGGGAAGATCATGAAAACAGCAGCAAAAGTATTTGTAACAGTGGCAGTAGTGGCAGCAGCACTCAGTTTTTCGTCCATCCAGGCATCGGCTATAATTGATGGTGAAGGGATGCTGCCCAATGGACGTCACCTCGAAAAAATGGCGACCGAATTGGGACTTACCGTCCAACAGCAGGACGCCATAAAAGGGGTGTTTGCCAAAAATCACCCCACGGCGGGACCGTTGATGAAGCAGCTTAAAAGTGAACGGCAGGCACTACGTGCACTGATTCAGGCGGATGCCGTTGATGAAACTGCCATTCGTGCTCAAGCTGCAAAAATCGGAACATTAGGGGCGGATATGGCGGTACAGCGCGCAAAGCTTGGCCAAGAGATACGAGCTATCCTGACACCGGAGCAGATTCTGAAGTTCAAGGCGCTTCAGGCCAAGCGAGAAAGTCAGGGAGGCATGGGGCCGATGCGTGGTGGCAAAAAACATCCCAGACAGGATAGCTAGTAATATTTCATGGATGACAGCCGGCAGGAACCGACCGATAAAAGTCTCATTTCAGCAGCGCGTGATGGTGATGATGGCGCGTTTGCGCGGTTGGTGGGCAGATACAAGCGGCGAGTGTTCAAACTCGCCGCTCGTTTCGCCTGCGATTCTGACGAGTTGGAAGATATCTGCCAGAACGTGTTTATCAAAGTGTACGAACATCTCCCGGTCTTTCGCAATGACGCTCCTTTTGAACACTGGCTGACAAAAATCGCGGTTCGGGCCTGCCACGATACTCTTCGCAGCCGACGCCATATGAAATACTACACTCACATTGATGACATGGCGGTGGAACTGCCGGATGCGGCGGGAGGGGTTGAACAGGAAGCCCGGCAGGCCCGGCAGTTTCTCAAATATGCCATGTCCAGACTTTCACCTGATGAGCAGCTGATCATTACCCTGCTGGAACTGGAAGAATTCAGTGTGCGGGAGGCGTCAGAGGCGACAGGGTGGAGCGAAGCTAACGTGAAGGTCCGTGCACACCGTGCCCGCCAGGCATTGAAAAGAGTAGTGGAGGAGCATGATGAAAAATACTGCTGATGCGAAGCTGGATCGACTGCTGGCAGTCGCGCGGGAAGAACAGATTGACACGGGGAGCATGGAAGAGTTTTTTGAAACCCGCATTGTAGCGCGACTCAGAGAACTCCGTGAAGAGCCCGCCTGGTATACGCTTGTCTGGAGGATGATTCCGTTATTTACCGCTGTTGCAGCCATGGTTGCAATCGGTGCGTTCACATTCAGTCCGTCTCGTTCAAACGATATGTTTGCCGCAATTAGTGGTAGTCAGGAAACCATTGTTGCCGGCAACTATCTGTCAGGAGAATAACGTGAAACCTGTTAAGCCGGTGTTGGGCATAATTTTCGTATTCGTACTCGGTGTTGCAAGCGGTTCCTTTGCGACATTCTTGCTTTCACAGCCGCGTTTTGAGTCCGCAGTTAAAGGTGGCCCCCGTGCTCGTGAAGAAGTTTTGGTAAAAAAACTGACCAAAAAACTTGACCTTGATGAGCGCCAGCAC
>Ga0007794_10000488_pt1 | contig 12221 bp, 12 predicted proteins | sample CryBogmetaGMA5M_FD_60365 | JGI IMG/M metagenome (GOLD analysis project Ga0007794, IMG submission 60365) | Freshwater microbial communities from Crystal Bog, Wisconsin, USA - MA5M | ecosystem: Environmental > Aquatic > Freshwater > Lake | place: Crystal Bog, Wisconsin, USA | collected 2009-07-06
CCCCATTCCATAAGCTCGACTGCAATCGGTATGAAAAAAAAGGAAAGATGTCTGAGGAGCGGGAATGTTGCGGTGGTCAGCCATTCTTCTTTGATGACGCCGCTTAACAGCAGGGCAAACAGGATCAGCATCCCCAGCACACCGCCGGGCAGTGGCAGATGGAATGTTTTTATCACCCAGGCGCTGAGGAAATAGATAACCCACAGCAGGAAGAGTTGAGCTGAAAACTTCAGTGCGGTAATCATAGTAGACCCTTTTGCATTTCACCGGCAAACTTCAGAGTGGCGGCAATATTCCGTGAAGCAATTCGGACATTTACGGCGGCATTGGTCAGGGCTTCATCTACGGTACAAGTCTGGCTGAGCACGCTGAACACAGCATCAATTCCGTGGCTATGAACTACAGCAGCATCACCTGCCAGGCAGCCCGCAATGCCGATAACCGGTTTGCCGAACCGTTTCGCCATTCGAGCGACACCGATAGGCGTTTTGCCGTTGATCGTCTGGCTGTCAATGCATCCTTCACCGGTAATCACCAGATCGGCATCTTTCACATACTCCTCCAGTCCCACCGCTTCCATAACAATGTCGATGCCGGGGCGTAACTGTGCGCCTAAAAAAGCCAGTAAAGCTGCGCCCATTCCTCCGGCCGCTCCCGCACCCGGCACCAGTTCCACCTGAACGCCAAGATCGCGGCTGATCAACCCGGCATAGCGGCATAAATTTGCATCCAGTTGTGCCACCATCTCCGGTGTCGCTCCTTTTTGCGGGCCGAATACGGCACTGGCGCCCCTGGATCCGGTTAAAGGGTTGGTAACGTCACAGGCGGCTTCAATTCTGCACTGCCGCAATCGCGGGTCCATAGTACGTATATCGATTCGGTCAAGGTGTGCCAACTGACCGCCACCAAAGCCGATTTCCAGACCTGCTCCGTCCAGTAATGCAACACCCAGCGCCTGGAGCATCCCGGCTCCGCCATCGTTTGTTGCACTGCCGCCGATACCGATAATCAGATGGTTGATGCCGGCGTGTAATGCCGCCCGTATCAGTTCGCCGGTCCCGTAGGAGGTTGTATTCATGGGATTGCGCAGAGCCGGAGCAACCAGCGCCAGGCCGCTGGCCGCCGCCATTTCGATTATCGCCGTTTTTCCATCCCCGGTCAGGCCGTAGTACGCCGTAACCTTTTCACCTAACGGGCCGGTGACTTCAACTTCTACGAGCGTGCCTCCAGTGGCTGCAACCATCGCTGCCACCGTGCCTTCACCACCATCAGCCATGGGGAGTTTAAGATAGTCGGCATCGGGAAATACTTCGCGAAAACCGGCTTCAATTTCTGTGGCCACTTCAAGAGCTGTCAGGCTTTCTTTATAGGAATCCGGTGCAATGACAATTTTCATTGGTGACACCCTTTGCATTACTGCGACTCTTCAACGTGGGGCCGTTTTGTCATGTCCCCGGCTCCGATATTGCCACGTCCGCCGCGCTTCTTATAGCAGAAAACACGCCAAAAGACACCAGAACAACGTAGGGCTACGACGGCTTCCGGTCCAGACTCCGGTACTGTATGGCCTCGGCGATATGCTGTTCATGAATCGTCGCGCTGCCGTCAAGATCGGCGATGGTACGGGCAACCTTGAGGATGCGGGTATAGGTGCGGGCGGAGAAACCGAGGCGGTCGGTGACCAGTTCCAGCATCCGGTTGCCGGAGGCGTCCAACTCGCAGTATTTCTTGATGAAGCGGGGTGTCATCTGGGCGTTGCAGTGGATTTTGGTTCCTTTGTAGCGTTCCAGTTGCAGTTCACGCGAGCGTTCCACCCGCCTGGCGATGGCGGCGGAACTTTCCGCTTCGCTCCGGTCGGCGAGGTCGCGGTATTTTACGGCAGGTACTTCGATATGGATGTCGATGCGGTCAAGGAGCGGGCCGGAGATGCGCGACCGGTAACGGTGGATACCGACCGGAGTGCAGGTGCAGGGGTGGGTCGGGTCGGAAAGATAGCCGCAGGGGCAGGGGTGTGTTAACCTTTCTCTACTATACGCACTTAAAACGGCACTCGTTCTCAATTCAAATTCCCCTCGAAAAACAGCAGCTTCCCGGTTATCCAGAATTCCCCATCACAGTTGGTGAACACATCCGCAAGAAACGAATGGATCTCGGCCTCCTCCAGAGAGAAGTTGCCGAGATCATTGGCGTCACCGAGTCCTCAATCTGGAACTGGGAACATGGCACCGAACCGGAACTGCAATATAATCCAAGTATTATCAAATTTCTAGGTTATATTCCGTTCGATTGTCCGGATGACACAGTGGGGCGGCTTGCATGGTACAAGAGGGCGATGGGGATGAACCTGGATCAACTGGGAGAAATAATGGGTCGCGATCCGGAACAACTATCAGACTGGTTGAGTGGCCGGCATAATCCGTTCCGGAAGAACCGGGAGAAGATCGAGCTGTTCCTGGAAAACCAAAAAAACTTCCTTCTACCAGAGATAAAACTGTGATTATCTTATCCCGTGAAAGGAAACAATCAATGCCTTGACTTCCGTCTCGACCTGCCGACAGAAATCATCATTGACCATTATTACTCTGCGAATCAGCAAGAGCAGCAAGGCCAGTTTATCGTAAATGCTCGTTTCAGATTGGCAGGTATATATTTTTCAAATCGCTGAGCACACTGCATGTCTACAGTGACGCCTCTTTGAGAGCAGTTGTCAGTACCTCATCCCAACTCAAAACTTTTCCACCACTGTCACGGACAAATTTTTGGGCTGCATCCAGTGTGACAAAAGCCCATTTGGGATTCTCTGTCATCACTCCTTTTATGCGGCCTCCCATGACCCAGTACGCCTTGGTGACGTCAAGTAATTCATGGCTGTTTCGGTCGGCAACCAGCAAAGTTACGACTTTTTTCGCCGGAGTTGCCTTCAATTCAGTTGCGGCGCAGTTTAGACTGCACAACCCGGTCTGGCTACCATCTGCATAAACGACCAGCATCCGGCTGTAGGCGAAGGCTTTACGATCCATGCCACAATGTGCGCAGGCACGATGTTTCGCTATATCGTCTTGGGCAAATACAGAGAGAGCGACCAACAAGAGCAGAGAGATGCAGAGAATGCATCTGATAATGTTTCTATATTTCAGATAGTACCCCTTTCAAAGGCACGTTGGTTAGCCGAAATTCTGTAATATTTAAACAGCAGTGCAACGATATTGGAGCAAAACATTTTATAAGCGGACACATTGAGCGGCTCATTACTTTGAAAGCCCCCCGGCTTGCTGCCGGGGGGTGATTACTAGAGGGTTCAGAAACCGTTGGTGTCAACTGGACGTAATCAATTAATCCGATCTGCACATAAACACCGTGATCATTATTGTTTCGTTATTACCTGCGAAACGGGGACACCCATCATTGTGCCCATTCTACCATATCCAGCCATTGTCGTACCGGTCATGCAAGACGTCATCATCATGCCGCCTGCGGTACAGTCAGCATAGGCCATTTTGTCAATTTGAGCCTGTGCAGGCACTGTCGTCGGATCAGTGGTATTTACAAAGATCATGGCGTAGGCGTTATGATTATTTGGAGTACCAGCCGTTAAACCAAAGTATTGCGTTCCACCTGGAGCAAATCCACCTAGATCAAACGTGTCAGTAGTCGTCAAAGCGAAGGTTGTTACCAGCAGTCCATCCACCGCACCCAGCGTGGCAGGAACCGTAGACAACTGATTCATTAGAGACACCGTGGTCATGGGCGGACCATATACGCCACCGACTTTCGTCATAGATTCAGTCAGTGAACCAGTCAGGTTTGATACAGCCTTACTGGTGGAGTCATAAGTGAATGTCCCGGTAAATATCGTATCATTGGGTTGGGTCATTGGTTCATGAAATGTCTGGACGACCTTGTAGAAAGTTAAGGAGCCTGTTGTGGCAGCAGCACTATTTCCTGCACTATTGGCAGCTACTACGCTGTAGGTGTAAGCGGTTTGAGGAGTCAGACCGGTCAGAGTAATCGGGGAAGCAGTCCCTGTCGCAGTAATCCCCCCGGGGGTTGCGGTTACAGTATATCCAGTGATGGCACTGCTGCCGCTGGATGCAGGTGCGGTGAAACTAATTTTTGCTGTACCAGCTGTAGCACCCGGTGCCACACTGACAGCAGTCGGGGTACCGGGTGCGCTGGCAGAACTACCAGCGCCACCGCCACATGCAGCGAGTGATATGCCAAGCAACATAACCAATAATAATTTGATCCTGTTCATATGTATTCTCCATTTCAAGTTCGTTATTTTTTAGTTTTCGATAAATTGTCGATGATGCGTCATGATGTATAAATAAGCTTGGGTGGCGGGTCCGGTGGCTCACCAGGCCAATCAGACTGGCAAGCGACAATATGTGCATTCAGTGTTAATTCAAAGATCACGAGATTATCCAGTGAGAAAAGAAAAGGCAGCAATTCATTGTTCCCTGCTCCAAAAAACGCGATGGTTCTGTTGCCACCACAATGGCATCTACTTATTATTGAAACCTTCTTTCCGTGATGCTTTTTCCTGCAGCATTCCGGTTCGTCCTGATAGGATTCCTGTTCGTGCAGACGTTTTTTCTGCCAGCAGCAACAGGTATGGTTGGCGCTCCGTTCGGGAGAACATCCACAGATAGAACAGTCGGAGACACATTCTCCCGTTATGGCATGAGCGATCATAGGAGAGCGCAAGGCCATAGGAGCCAGCGGACTCAAGACAATCATGGCATACAGAACGACAAGCACGATTGCCGGTATGAAGCGTGGGAGTCTCCGCATACGAATTATTCTGTTGCTCCTTTTATAGAACATTTCAAAATCACTGGGACAGTCACTGTTACGGCTGCTATTGCTTCGTTATCGCCTGGGAGACAGGGTAGCCACTCATTGACCCGAGCGTTCCATAACCTGCAACCGTTGTCCCTGTCATACATGTCGCTCCCATCATCCCGCCTGCGGCGCAGTCTGCGTATGCCAATTTGTCAATTTGAGCCTGTGATAAAGCTGCAGTCGGATTCGCAGTATTTACGAATATCCTGGCATAAGCATTTCCTGGGTTAGCCCCAGGGAAACCGTAGTACAAGCCAGAACCCGTACCGGGAGACCAGCCATCAGTGCCTCCAAAAGCTGGATTCGCTGAAAACGTATTAGTGGTATTCAGCAAGAATGTTGTTACCAAAAGACCATTTACCCCACCCAGCGAGGCAGGCACTGAGGATAGTTGATTATTGAGCGTCAACCAGGTCATGGTGTCATTCGGGTAAGCGACTGCCCCTCCCGTCATGGATTCGCTCAGAATGCCGTGAAGATTTGACACCGAATTTGTCGTGGAATTTAACGTGAATGATCCTATAAACATCGAGTTTTTTGGCTGTGTATCCGGCTCTAGGAAAGTTTCCACGACATTGTAGTTGGTTATGATATCCGCAGAGACAGACGATGCTCCATTGCCGATGGTGTTTGAGGCAAACACTGAAAAGGCGTATCCAGAACATGAGGAGGGACAGCTTACGGTAATCGGTGATGCCGCTCCGGTTGCTGTAATTCCAGGGGGACTGGAAGTTACAGTGTAACCGGTAATAGGGCTGCCCCCGCTGTCGGTAGGTCCGACGCTCACGATGACAGCATTTAAAGTACCGCCCGATGTAGCAGTAACACCCGTTGGCGCACCGGGAACAGTTACTGATGACGGCACAGAAACTGTTATGGTCTGCGTCACTTGCGGAGCTGCGTTAATATTGGCGTTTCCTGCCTGGTTGGCGGCTATGATACACGCACCTGCCGTAAGATCTGTTACCAGGCCGGTGCTGCTATCGACAGTACAGACGGTTTGGGTAGTACTGCTGTAGGTGACCGGCAAGCCTGAACTTGCAGTAGCTGACACGTTGGCAGTACCGCCAAAACTCAGTGCTGGTACGGAACCAAAGATGATGGTCTGGGTAGGACTGGTAGCAACCGGAAGAGTTTGCGTCACCTGTGGTGCCGGGGCATAGTGGGTGTTACCGGACTGATTGGCGGCAATTATACAAGTGCCTCCTGAAATTCCCGTAACGACACCCGTGCTACTGTTGACGGAACAGACAGTCGGCGTACTACTGCTGTAACTGACTGCAAAACCGGAACTGGCAGTAGCCACAACGGTTGCAGTATTTCCCAAGGCTAGCAATGGCGCTGCCTGGAAGCTGATGGTCTGGGGGCGCGCTTCAATAGCAGGGCCGTCGTTGCTGCAGCCACCACATATTACCACTGTCAGGAACATTAGGATGATACCAGGACCAGACTTTTCAAAAATGCTCTGTTTGGTTTGCATGGATGTTTCCTTTATTTCAAAAGTGCATGTTAAGTGCGAAATTGAACGAACGCCCCATTCCGGGAACAGGAACTCCCCATGGTATGCCGTTTGTCGTCATTGACGAGCCCTGGCCGACATAAGCGCCCCCCAACGGCATTGAGTAGAACCGGTTGAAAAGATTCTCGATGCCGAAATCAAGACGAGCGTATTTCCACTCGTAGCTGCTGCGCAGATTGAACAGACTGTATCCGCCGGTCTGCACCTCGTTACGAACATGGGAAACGTTTTCCTTGTCTGCAACCGCTTGAAATTCGATGGTATTGGTCCAGCCTCCCAAACGATGCACCACAGCCAGCTTTGTATTGAGTGGCATAATGTTGTAGAGATTGTCACCCGTGCTCCGGTTTTCACCTCGGATGTAGTTCAGCAAGGCGGTTCCGGTTAAGCTGCCGTAGTTGCCGGATTCGACCAGCAACAGATTTCCTGACAAGTCCACACCATAGAGCTGGGCAGATTGATTTACATACTGGAGAAGCACAAAACCTGTCGTAGTGGTCGCGTTTGCAGGGCTGCACTGGCCGAAGTCGCAACGGCGAGCATCAATGTAGTCTTGAACGTAGGTGTAGTAGCCGGTCGCTTTCAGACCCCATCGTTTTTTGTCGGTATCATGCCAGTCGCCGGTAACGCTGAAGGTGTTGGCCACTTCCGGTTTCAGATCAACATTTCCGATGTAGCCGTTGCCGTCGCCGGCAAAATTGTTCATCAATGCCGCCATCGCATTAGTTGCCCATGGGTAGCGCTGGTAGAGATTCGGCGAACGGGATTTACGTGCGTAACCCGCCTCGTAGGTCTGCGTCGCGCCCGGCGTGTAACGCGCCAAAGCGGTCAGGTCCCAATTGTAGTCGGTACGCTCGCGGTTAAGTGCATTAAAGGCTGCCGCGTCGTTACCCCATAGACCGGCCAAACCATTGTCGTATCCCTGCACGGGCGCCGCATTGGTCATGACGGTATCGCTGCGCACACCCAGTTGGCTGACCCATTGCGGATTCCAGTGAGCTTCCCATTCAACGAAGGCATCGATTTTTTCCCGTTGTCCGTAGTCGATGTTCCAGAACGCATTTGGCCCCATTGACCCGCCTACCGCTGGCCACCAGTCATACAGGGTGTAATACTGGTACTCTGCACCTACACGAAAAATGTCTCTTTCAGAAAACATGATGTTTCCCTGGACCTGTGCTCCCCTGGTTTTCCCTTTGGTATCCATCGGCATGCCTGTTCCGTAGAAGAACCGGTCAGGCCCCATATCCATCTTGTGCTTAGTGTCCTGATAGTAGCCGCGTGCTTCCAGGTCCCCCCACTGAAACTGGCCCGTATAGCGCAGGTTGTACAGCGTGTTATTGTTGTCGGTCATGTCCATACGCTGGTTCGGGAACCCTTCAAAGCCAACAGTCTGCTGACTCACGTTCATTTGGAGCAGGTGCCCTTGGTGCCGTAGTGCCAGCCCGACATCTCTATTTATCGCCCCGTTGTAAGCAGAGGAGCCAACTTCATCCCCTGGAATCAGCCGACCGCCTTCTCGCCCTTGGGTGACGGGCTTGAATGCTTTTCCTGCCGTGTAATTATCCGATTGCGAGTGTGATTCGCTGTACGACAGGTTCAGCCATTGGCCCGCCACCGTGCCTCCAAAATTGTAACCATAGGCATTACCATTACTGCGGAAAAAAGTGCCGGCCTGTCCCTTGGTCAAGACCTTCTCTTCGGCACGGGCAAACTCGGGCGGTGCAGACTTCATCTGTATCGATCCGCCGATGCTGTCTCCCCCAACACTCACCGGCGTAATCCCGGCAAATACCGTGACACTGCCGACCTTCGTCGGGTCAATATAGGAAAGCGCTGAATTCATGTGATTGGGGCACGCAGGCATCAAATCCATGCCATCCACTTGGACGCGTATGCGGTCGTCCGCCAAGCCGTGAATTGCTGGAAGGCTCGATATCCCCCCCGCCCCATAGAGGCTTACACCGGGAATGTCCTGTAAAAGTTGGGAGGAATCGCTGCTCATAGACTTGCGGGCGTCGAGAGACTTCTCCTGGATCTTGTTGCCGGAAAAGGGCTGGACCTCATCCTGGGCGTTTCCAGATACCGTGATTTCAGACAACTCTTCTACTTTTTCCGCGAACGCCGTGGATGTCAGTAGAAATATAAGTGCGGCTATCGGAGCGATTTTATAAAGCTTCATACGACCTCTCTTGCAAACCTGTTTATTGAGCAATCGCAGGTTCAGTCACAAAACCGATCCTGGTGATTCCGGCCTTTGTTGCACTGGACATGACTTGGGCCACTAGTTCGTAATATGCCTGTCTGTCAGCCCGGATGTGCAGTTCTGGCTGCGGATTCTTTTTTGCTTCAACTGCAAAACGATCCGACAACGAAGCAAGTGTGACAGATTCACCATTCCAGAATAGGGTGCCATCCTTACGAATACCGAATTGGATATGGTCCGGTTTAGTGATGTTTGCCGTGCTGGATGCTTTGGGCAGGTCCACCTTGACAGCATGTGTCAACAAAGGCGCGGTAATGATGAAAATCACCAGTAACACCAGCATAACATCGACCATCGGTACCATGTTCATGTCCGACATTGGACCCTGATGACTGCGTTTGTTAAAACTTCCGAAAGCCATATCCGCTCTCCCCTCAGTTCGTCTGAGTTCCGTTGGCCTTTTCGCCAACAGTGATCAGCGTGTAAAGGTCATGGGCAAAGCCGTCCAGCCGTGCCAGCCAGATTCGATTGCGACGGCTGAAAGAGTTGTAGGCCAGGACAGCCGGAATGGCCACCGCCAAGCCAACAGCAGTCATTATCAGTGCCTCCCCTACAGGACCGGCTACCTTGTCCAGCGTGCCCTGGCCACTCAGCCCAATGAACACCAGGGCGTGATAGATTCCCCAGACCGTACCGAACAGACCTATATAGGGCGCCGCAGAGCCTGCCGTGGCTAGTATTGTCAATCCGGTTTCGCTACGAGCAGCCTCTTGTTCCAAGCTGTTGCGCAAAGCCCGAGTAACAAACTCAGACAACCCGCCTGCAGAGGCCAGCTTCTGCACACCGTGCCGACTTCCATCCCGTCCGGCCGTCAAGGCCTGGTTGGCAAGCTCGGCAAAGGCGTTATCTGCGTGCTCGGTCTGTAAAACTTTTTCCATGTCCTGCAGTGATTCAGCCTCCCAAAAACGCTTGAGAAACTGATCTGCCCGTTTGTTGGCAGTCAGGTTGGCAATTGTTCTGGTCACGATCAGATACCAACTGGCAATCGACATGCCCACCAGAAGCAGGAGTACCGTCAGACCAACGGCATCCGTTTGCGAGATAAAATGGGCAAATCCTAGTTTCTGTTCCATGTCAGCGTCCTTTGAGAATGAAATTGAATGGTTGTTGGGCTACAGAACGTACAGCTATCCCATTGCGTTTAGCAGGGGTGCAGCGCCAGGTTTTCACAGCATTTATGGCTGCTTCGTCAAGACGTGGAAAACCTGATTTTGTTTTCACTTCTATATTGGCCACCCGGCCGAGCTCATCCAGTTCTACCAGCAGTACAGTTTTGCCTTGTTCAGCAAGGCGGAGCGACTGTTTCGGATAGGCTGGCGGCGTACGCTCACTGCAGCTGACTGACAGCTCACCGGACAGAAGTACCGGCTGCGTCCCTACCGTAGATGAACTTGAGACCGGTACATTGGACGGTTGGGTAACAACGGGCATCATTATCGGTACCGGAGCGGGAAGCGCCTTGGCAACGGGAAGTTGTGGTGCAACCAGTTCAGTCGGCGAAGTAACCGGCGCTGTACTTACCTGTAACTGTTGGGTAACAGGTGAAACTGTTCTGGATGTCTCCTGCCTGATAGGTAGCGGTTTAGGTGCGACTGGTTGCGGTTGAACAGTTTTTACCGGTGAAGCCGGGTTGATATAACTTACAAAAACGGTCAGAGCCTCTGAGGGTGGTGGAATAATCTGGTAACTCCACAGACCGTACAGCACGAGAGCGTGCAAAAGCAGTGCTACGGCAATTCCGGCCGCCTTTTCTCGATTAATATGTAAAACAGCGCTAAAATCCATTGTTACCTGCAGTAATTGTGACCATTTTCGTGTTTTGCCACGTTATGAGCATAACAGACATTATTCTAGAACAGTATGAGCCGGCATCCGTATTTTCAGTAGGAAATCGGTGAATTCTTGTAAGTGTTTTTAGTGGTTAACCTCATATTTTGTCCGATGGCACTTCATTCACAGGAAGTTTGAGGTAACAAGTATCTCCGCAGGCGAAGATGTCCCATCTCCGAGGGCGCCCACATAAGTGCACATACAGAGCCACACTCATCGATAACAACTTTACGCTGCATTCGGCAATGGCTTGGATCTTCAATGACGCGACTGTGCCTAGGGTAAGAGAATTGTTATGCGTGTGAAGTGATTTTGGGAGGCGGGTCTGGCGGGTCGCCATGACGTGAGGTCAGGCGTGCTGGGTCGAATACATGATAAGGCTCTTCGTAGCTGGCTATATTGATCTTCGATAAAGTGAAGGGAATCCACTCGATTTTCCCACCACCCCACAAGGCAAGCTGCTTACTGTCACCGCAGGGGCAACCGCACTTGTAGACTGGTTGAGAATCATTAGTATTATTTTTGGCTGGTTTGTCAGCAGTTACCTCGTCATGAACGTGATTGTTATTTTTGCAGCAAGGGGATGTTGACTCTGGTGGTAGTGAGGACTTGGTTGGGCAGCAACTTTTGTTCGGGGCTGCGGGGAGAGTTGCAGGCTTCATATTAAAGTGGTCAAGCTTTGCGGTTTGGGTCATGGCAGCACGTTGCTGTTTTTTTTGCCAGCAGCAACAGGTATGATTGGCTCGACTTTCCAAAGAACAGCCATCGATATCGCAGATGCCTGAACACTCACCAGTTATTGCATGAGCAATGGTAGCCGACCCCATGGCCATTGGGGCAAGCTGACCAAGCAGCATCATAGCGTATGCCATGATCAGCAACACTGCAGCATATTTGCGGAAAACAGTGTGCATAGGTGATTACCGTCAAGTCCGAGTAGCAAGGATGCAATAAAAATTGCAGAAAGCCACAAAAATGTCGCATAAATTGACAAATAAGTGACAAAAATCCCCGAAAAGCTTTTGTTGACTAAAACAATACATGAATTATGCCAATTTTGAAAGGAGATTAAAGGCGTATAGGGACAGTTGTAGTTGGAAGTACGTTCACTACTGGAAACTAGAACAATCATACCTGAAGCTTGGTGAAGAGCAGTTAATCGCATATGATAAAGGATTATGTACTGAAGAAGGAATTATGGTGTACGCAGCAAAAAGGCTTCGTTTTTTCTTTAGATGGGGCGGCTACTAAGATATTGTTGAAAAGCTTCACACTCCGTCCGAGTGTAACAGCCTGTTATTTAAGGGCTACCGGGCAAATTCAGGGGTGTGTTAACCTTTCTCTACTATACCCACTTAAAACGGCACTCGTTCTCAATTCAAATTCCTCTCGAAAAACAGCAGCTTCCCGGTTATCCCGAATTTCCCATCACAGTTGGTGAGCACATCCGTAAGAAGCGTATGGATCTCGGTCTCCTCCAGCGAGAAGTCGCAGACATCATCGGAGTCACCGAGTCCTCTATCTGGAACTGGGAACATGGCACCGAACCAGAACTGCAATATAATCCAAGTATTATCAAATTTCTAGGCTATATTCCGTTCGACTGCCCGGATGACACTGTGGGGCGGCTTGCGTGGTATAATTCCATTTCTAAATCAAACATGCTATAATTATCTCACTTTACCAACGGGGGTGAGACAATGGCACGTACAGCAGGTGGTCATCATTTACTCGACAAGGCAAAAGAACTTTTGGCTAATG
>Ga0007794_10000491_pt1 | contig 12179 bp, 11 predicted proteins | sample CryBogmetaGMA5M_FD_60365 | JGI IMG/M metagenome (GOLD analysis project Ga0007794, IMG submission 60365) | Freshwater microbial communities from Crystal Bog, Wisconsin, USA - MA5M | ecosystem: Environmental > Aquatic > Freshwater > Lake | place: Crystal Bog, Wisconsin, USA | collected 2009-07-06
AGGCCCGGCGCGCCCAGAAGGCCGCAGGCGGCCTGCGCTTCGCCGACACCTACCACGGCAAGGTCCTGCCCACCGAAGAGGCCACCCGGCTGGTCAAGATCGGCCGCGAGGTCACGCTCACCGCGCCGGAGTCCGTGGTGCCCTACGCGCTTGCGCGCGACATCGTGCTGAAAAACCCGGACCACATCGTGGTCTTCGACTGCCCCTGCCGGGCCTCGCGCCCGACCCCCTGCTCGCCCATGGACGTCTGCCTGGTCATGGGCGAGCCCTTTGCCAGCCTTGTGCTGGAGCACAACGGCAAGCGCGCCCGGCGCATCACCCCGGACCAGGCCGTGGACATCCTCAAGGCCGAGCACGCGCGCGGCCACGTGCACCACGCCTTCTTCAAGGACGCGGCCCTCGGGCGCTTCTACGCCATCTGCAACTGCTGCGGCTGCTGCTGCGGGGCCATCGCTGCCCAGAAAAACGGCGCGGAGATGCTGGCCAGCTCCGGCTTTGTCGTGGCGAACGATTCCGAACTCTGCGTGGGCTGCGGCAACTGCGCGACGTTCTGCCAGTTCGGCGCGCTCAAGGCGAGAGACCGTGCGTTGCAGGTCAAGACCGCGCGCTGCATGGGCTGCGGGGCCTGCGTGTCCAAGTGCCCCAAGCAGGCGCTCTCGCTCAAGGCCGACCCGAGCCGGGGCATGCCGCTTCTGGTCGAAGAGATACTGAAGAATGCCTCCGGCGGCCAAGGGGCCTAAAGGCCCCTTGGAATCCCCGACAAGGAGCACCATGGCTGAACACATTGCAAGGCCCAGGAAATTGACCGCGTTGCATTTCGTGGCCCTGCTGGAGCTGGCCAAGGGCGCGCTGGTGCTGCTGGCCGGTTTCGGGGTGCTGGCGCTACTTCACCGGGACGTGGGTCAGGCGGCTGAAGATCTGGTCCGGCAGTTCCACCTGGACCCGGCCAGCCACATGCCGCGCATCTTCATCAAGGCGGCCACGCACGTAACCGATGCGCGGCTGTGGTGGCTTGCGGCCGCAGCCCTGGGCTACGCCCTGGCCCGAATCGCCGAGGGCTACGGCCTGTGGCGCCGCAAGGCCTGGGCCGAGTGGTTCGGGGTGCTCACCGGCGCCATCTACATCCCCATCGAGATCTACGAACTGCTGCAAAGTTTGACCTGGCCCAGGGCCACCCTGCTCACCGTCAACCTCGTGGTCGTGGGCTACCTGGCCGTGGACCTGAAGCGCCTGAAGAAGGCCTCCGGCGGCCAAGGGGCCTGAGGCCCCTTGGAACCCCCATTGCGCGAAGGGCTCGGTCCGGCGAAGACGCCGGACCGAGCCCTTCGCTTTGGGCAGGCCATGAAAGAATTGGCATTGTCCCCGAGCCCTCGTCCAAGCCGAAGGGCCGGGATACGAGCGTCAGCTCGAACCCGGCCCTTCGGCTTGGTATGAGGGGGTCCGGGGGGAATCATTCCCCCCGGCAAAGTCCCAGGGCTAGTCCCAGTTGGCGCCGCCGGGGATGTCGGAGACAGCGGCGTTCTGGGTGTTCAGGGCCTGCAGCTGGCCTTCCAGCTGACGCACGCGCGCGTCGAGTTCGCGCACACGGGCCTCGCTGACGGCCAGGGCTTCGGGGCGCGGGCCGGTGCCTTCGCTGATCAGGCTGCGGTCCATCTTGTTGCAGGCCGTGCTGACGAACAGCATGACGAAGAAGAAGACCCTGACGAAGGCTAGATTGATCCTGTTCATGTTCCTGTCCTCTTTCGCGCTCCATCGCGCGGGTGCGGTTTTCGCTGCGCAGGCCCGCCAAATGGCCGTGGCTGCGCCTTTCATGGCCGCACCCTGCCGGTGCCAGCGCGGGTTGTAAATGCGGAAGATATTGAGTATGCCTTCGGACAAGGCGAAGGCTTAGGGCCAGGCGCGAAGCCCTGGCCTGGCCGAAAGGAGTGTGCCCGTGTCCTTTGATCTCACCGACCTGCGGCTGTTCCTGCACGTGGTGGAGAGCGGCAGCATCACCAGGGGTGCGGAGCGCGCGTTTTTGGCCCTGGCCTCGGCCAGCGCACGCATCCGCAATATGGAGGAGGCGCTGGGCGTCAAGCTGCTCTCGCGCGGGCGCCGGGGCGTGGTGCCCACCGAAGCCGGGAGCGCGCTGACGCGCCACGCCCACAGCATCCTGCACCAGTGGGAGCGCATGGTCGGCGACGTGAGCGAATACGCCCACGGGCTCAAGGGCCACGTGCGCCTCTTGTGCAACACGGCCACCATCACCGAGTTTCTGCCCGAGCTCTTGAGCTCGTATCTGCTGGCCCACCCCAATGTGGGCATCGACGTGCACGAGCGCCTGAGCACCGAGATCGTGCAGGATCTGCTGGAAGACAAGGCCGACGTGGGCGTGGTGGCCAAGAGCACCGACGTGGGCGAGCTCATGACCTTTCCCTTCCGCACGCTGAAGCTGGTGCTGGTGGTCTCGCCCAAACATCCTTTAGCTGCGCGGCGCTCCGTGGCCTTTGCCGAGACCCTGGACTTTGATTTCGTGGGCCTGGCCGAGGGCAGCTCCATCCAGAAATACCTGGAGGCCCACGCCGTGCGCGCTGGCAAGCGCCTGAATTACCGGGTGCGGCTGCGCGGCTTTCTGGCCGTGTCGCGCCTGGTGGAGGACAACGTGGGCATCGCCGTGATCCCGGAGACCGCGGCCCTGCGCTGCAAGGAGTCCATGGACCTGCGCATTGTGCGCCTCACGGACTCCTGGGCCAAGCGCCAGCTCCTGCTCTGCGTGCGCGCATTCGCCAGCCAGCCCCTGCACATCCGCGAGCTCATCGAGCACATCCGCGAACCTGCCGCGCCCCCGGAGCCCTAGGCTGTCTCCGGCGTGGACCGAGGGCCTTGACGGCCCAGACCCCCTTCTGTAGTTTCGGCGCGTCGAGGCAACATCTCAGAACACGGTTGAAATCCGTGACGGTCCCGCCGCTGTAACCGGGGACGCCGTGCGCAAGGCAATTGCCGCCACTTTCGGATGCCCCTTCGGGGTGTATAACCCGGAGGGAAGGTCGCGCACAGGCGAGTGATCCGGAAGTCAGAAGATCTGTTGCTGCGAGTGTTTCCCGTGGAGTCCGATGGCAAAGGATTCCGGCTTCCCCTCTTGGGGCGGCCGGAATCCTTTTTTTTCACCCTAAAGGAGGTCAGACATGGACAAGACAATGGCTACCCAGACCGGCACCCAGAAGAAGCCCAGCCAGCCCAAGGCCAAGGACGTCATCGCCTTCCGCAAGAAGTGCTCGGCCGAGGGCACCGGCCTGTCGCACTACATCCTCATCAGCGACAAGGCGAAGCCGTAGCATGAGCGCAAAGAGTTCCGCAGCCAATCCTGCTGGCGGGGCGGCCCAGACGGGCCGCTTCGCCAACACCGGCGACGGCCCGCAGCTGGTGCCCGTGGACATCGGCCACAAGACGCACCTGGCGCTCATCGAGCCGGACACGGCCTTCTGGTCCCTGGTGCGCAAAGGCGCCCTGGCCAAGACCCTGGCCTCCCCGGACTTTCTGGAGACCGTACGCGCCAACGCGGGCGCCTTTGCCAAAGAGATGCACGACCTGCGCTTCGGGCTCACGCCCTCGGCCGTGTATTTCAATCCCACCGCGCGCTGCAACCTGAACTGCGGCTACTGCTACATCCCGACCGAGATGCGCCGCAGCGGCGGGCACATGAGCACGGAGAACCTGCTGGAGGCGCTCAGCCGGCTCAAGGACTGGTTCACGGCACACCTGCCCGAGGGCCGCCTGCCGCAGATCGTGTTCCACGGGGCCGAGCCGCTGCTCAACCGCGAAGCCGTGTTTGCGGGCATCGAGCGCTTTGCCGGTGACTTCAGCTTCGGCGTGCAGACCAACGCCACCAACCTGGACGAGGCCGCCATCGCCTTTCTGACCAGCCACAAGGTCGGCATCGGCCTGTCGCTCGACGCCGCCACCGCGCGCATCGCCGACCGCACCCGGACCACCTGGGGCGGCCAGAGCGTGTTCGACAGCACACTCAGGGCCATGGACCGGCTGAGGGGTTACCCGCTGCACAACGTCATCTGCACCGTGACCAAGGAAAATCTGCGCGGCCTGCCCCGGCTGGTGGAGTTCCTGCACGAACGCGAGGTGCCGGTGACCATGCTGAACATCCTGCGCTGCACCATGCCCGCGTCCAGGGCCCTCAAGCCGGACGAGGGGGACGCGGCCAAGTACTTCATCAAGGCCCTGGAGCGCACACACGAGCTGTACCAGAAGACCGGCCGCAAGCTCGTGGTGGCCAACTTCGCCAACATCCTCCTGGCCATTGTGGCGCCCACGGCCCGGCGGCTGATGTGCGACATCTCGCCCTGCGGCGGCGGGCGCTGTTTCTTTGCCCTGGCCCCGGACGGCGGGCTGTTCCCGTGCAGCGAGTTCATCGGCCTGCCGGACTATAACGGCGGCAACCTGTTCACGGACAACCTGGACGAGGTGCTCGTGTCCCCGGCCTTTCAGCGCGTCACCGGCCGCAAGGTCGAGGACATCGCCTCCTGCCGGAGCTGCGCCATCCGCCATTTCTGCGGCTCGCCTTGCCCGGCCGAGGCCCAGGAGATGAACGGCGGCATGGACCAGAAGGGGGCCTTCTGCGCCTTCTACGAGGAGCAGGTGCGCTACGCCTTCCGACTCCTGGCGGACCAGAAGGCCGACGACTTCCTCTTCGACGGCTGGGACAAGGACGTGGTCACGACCTTTGACGTGAACCAGTTTTAGGGACGCTTCGACTAACCGCAACAGGGCGGCGTCCGGGAACACCTGGATGCCGCCCTGCCGCGTTTTCCTGTTGTGCGGCCTTTCCGGGTCAGCCTGCCGCGTTGCTCTGTAGTTGTCCTGCCGGATGCCTTGACGCCCTCGTCCGGCACCCTACACTTGTGCAACAATTTCAAACATACGTTTGACACAGCGCGCGAAAAAGGTGTACCGGAGGGTCATGGACAACCCCCTGCCCCTCCTGCTTAGCCGCCTGCGCAACCGCCTGGGCAGTTTGCCGCCCAAGGCCCGGCTGGCCCTGGCCGCCCTCGTCGTGCTGGGCGCGGTGCTGTTGCTCGTGCGGCACTTGACCCTGGCCAAGACCGAGACCTTCCAGGGCTACGTGGAGGCCGAGTACGTGCATGTGGCCTCGCCCGTGGCCGGGGCGCTCTCGGAACTGCGCGTGCGCCGGGGCCAGCAGGTGGCGGCCGGTGCGCCGCTGTTCGTTCTGGAGCAGGACTTCGAGCGCGCGGCGCTCGACGTGGCCACCCACACCCTCAAGGAGGCCGCGGACCGGCTGGCCGATGCCCAGAAGGGCCAGCGGGCCCCGGAGCTGGCCGCGGCCAGCGCGCGCCTGGGCCAGACCAGCACCAACATGCGGCTGGCCGAGATCGAGTTCAAGCGCCGCCAGAAGCTCTTCGAGCAGCACACCATCTCCACCGAGGAACTGGACCAGGCCCGCACGGACTACGAGTTCAAGGTCCAGCAGGTGCGCGAGATGTCCGCCAACCTGTCCACGGCACGGCTGGGCTCGCGTTCGGACGCCATCAATGCGGCCCAGGCCGAGGTGGAGGCCTCCAAGGCCCGGGTGGAGCAGGCCGCCTGGACGCTCTCCCAGAAGTCCCAGGCCGCGCCCGCGGCCGCGCTCGTCTTCGACACCCTCTTTTCCCAGGGCGAATGGGTGCCCGCGGGCAAGCCCGTGGCCGTGCTCCTGCCGCCGGAAAACATCAAGGTCCGCTTCTTCGTGCCTGAGGAGAGCGTGGGCCGCCTCCAGGTGGGCCAAGAGGCCCGGGTGCGCTTTGACGGGGCCGCCTCCGGCGCCGCGGGCGACGTGGCCGTGCGCATCAGCTTTGTCTCGCCCACGGCCGAGTACACCCCGCCGATTCTCTTCTCCAGCTCCAGCCGCGCCAAGCTGGTCTTCCTGGTGGAGGCCCGGCCCGCGCCGGAAGCGGCCCTGGCCCTGCATCCCGGCCAGCCCGTTGATGTCCTCATCGACGCCAGCACGGGGAAGTAGCCCGTGGACACGGAGGCAGGCAACGGCTTGAGCGCTCCCGTCGACGGTACAGCCGCCGTTGCCGACGACTTTGTCATCGACGTCTCCGGCCTGACCAAGAGCTTTGACGGCAAGGTCGTGGTCAACGGCCTGGACATGCGCGTCAAACGCGGCGAGATCTTCGGCTTCCTCGGCCCCAACGGCTCGGGCAAGACCACCTTCATCCGCATGCTCTGCGGGCTGCTCAAGCCCGATTCGGGCTTTGGCACCTGCCTGGGCTTTGACGTGCTGACCCAGGCCGACGAGATCAAGCCCCACGTGGGCTACATGGCCCAGCGCTTCAGCCTGTATGAGGACCTGACCGTGCGCGAGAACCTGGACTTCACAGCGCGCATGTACGGACTGGCCGACCGCGCCCAGGTGGTGGACGAGTGCCTCACGCGCATGGGCCTGACGCGCTACGCGAACCTGCTGGCAGGCAGCCTGTCCGGCGGCTGGAAGCAGCGCCTGGCGCTCACGGCCTGCACCCTGCACAAGCCCAGGCTGCTGCTGCTCGACGAGCCCACGGCCGGGGTGGACCCTGGCGCGCGGCGCGACTTCTGGGACGAGGTGCACAAGCTGGCGGCTCAGGGCGTCACGGCGCTCATCAGCACGCACTACATGGACGAGGCCGAGCGCTGCCACCGCCTGGCCTACATCGCCTACGGCGACCTGCTGGCCCAGGACACGCTCGAGGGCATCGTGGACCACGCCGGGCTCAGCACCTGGAGCGTGACCGGACCAGGCCTGCCGGAGCTGGCCGAGGCCCTGCGCCCGCTTCCGGGCGTGGAGCAGGTGGTGGCCTTTGGCAACTCCCTGCACGTCAGCGGCCAGAACGCAGCGGCGCTGGAGACGGCGCTAGGCCCGTTCAAGGCCCAGAACGGGCGCGAGTGGAAGCTCATCCGCACCAGCCTGGAGGAGGTCTTCATCCACCTCATGCGCGGCCAGCAGGCCAAGCAGAACGGCCAGATCCCCGTTCACAATGATCAGGCGGGCGGCCCGGGCGGTCAGCCATGAACGCGGACAGCGACCTGTTCTGCTTCCGGCGCTTCGCGGCCATGGTCTACAAGGAGTTCATCCAGATGCGCCGCGACCGGGTGACCTTTGCCATGATGATCGGCATCCCGCTCATGCAGCTCATCCTCTTCGGCTACGCCATCAACTCCGACCCGCGCCATTTGCCCACGGCCGTGCTCTCGGCCGACAACTCGCCGTATGCCCGCTCCATCGTGGCCGGGATGCAGACCAGCACCTATTTCCGCGTCACCGAGCACTTGCAAAGCCGCGCGGACGCGGACAGCGCGCTGAAACAGGGCCGGGCGCAGTTCGTGCTGACCATCCCCGAGAATTTCTCGCGCCTGCTCTTGCGCGGGGAGATGCCGGTGCTGCTGCTCGAAGCCGACGCCACGGACCCGGCCGCCACCAGCGGGGCGCTGGCGGCCATGCGCGAGGTGGTCAGCCAGGTCCTGGCGCGCGACTTGCCAGCCTCCGCAGGCTACGCCCCGAGCGCGTCCCCGGTGGAGCTGCGCGTGCACGCCGAGTACAACCCCGAGGCCGTGACCCAGTACAACATCGTGCCCGGCCTCATGGGGGTCATCTTGACGCTGACCCTGACCATGATCACCTCGCTCGCCATTACACGAGAGAGGGAACGCGGCACCATGGAGAACCTGCTGTCCACGCCGGTGCGCCCGCTGGAGGTCATGCTGGGCAAGATCGTGCCGTATATCCTGGTGGGCTACATCCAGATGACGCTGATCATCCTGGCCGCGCGCTTCCTGTTCGGGGTGCCTTTGCGCGGCAGCGTCGTGCCTGTGTTCGTGCTCTCACTGGTGTTCATCGCGGCCAACCTGAGCGTCGGAGTGACGCTGTCCACCGTGGCCAAGAACCAGTTGCAGGCCGTGCAGATGTCGGTGTTCTTCTTCCTGCCGTCGCTGCTCTTGTCCGGGTTCATGTTCCCCTTCCGGGGCATGCCGGACTGGGCCCAGGCCATCGGCTCGCTCCTGCCGCTGACGCACTACCTGCGCCTGGTGCGCGGCATCCTGCTCAAGGGCAACGGCGCGCTCGAATCCCTCACCCACGTCTGGCCCATTGCGCTGTTCCTGGTGTTTGTCATCACCGTGGGCATGCGGCGCTACAGGAAGACGCTGGACTAGTCGAACCCCACCATCTGGTACGCCTTGGCCCTCAGGGCGGGACTCCAGGAAATCGGGTGCGAGGGCGGCTCGCGCCTGGAGCGCAGCTCCACCCCGTCGCCGGGATTCACGATCTCGGAGCGGCCCGCCTCGTTGACGACGTACACGCCCTTGCCGGAAATGAGCATCACGCTCAACGACTCCGCAGTGATGTACCCGCCCCAGAATTCCGTGCCGCGTATGCCGATGGTGCCGAGCGGGGTGCCGACCTCAAACGGCCCGCCGCGCAGGGCGGACAACTCGCCCGTGACTAGGCGGAAGGCGCCCTTGGTCAGCTTGAGCAGCACCGCGCCCGGACCATGCTGGCGGCCCAGGTCGTAGCGCTCCAGGATGAACTCCGTGTCCGCGCCAAGGGTCAGCCTGGTCTCGTCGAGCATGGTCAGCTCCAGGCGCGCGCCCGGCCCGGTCTTGAGGATGTCCTCGCGCTTCACCGGGACGTTCAGGGAGAGCTCGCGCAATGCCCCGCCCTGCTGGGCAAAGGCCGCGCCCTGGATGCGGCTCACGTGCCCCAGGTTGTCGCCGCCTGCGGCCAGGGCCATGGGCACGAGATCGCCAAAGGGCACCAGAACCAGCGCCAGGAACACCCCGGCCAGAACCAACGGGAACAGCAGGGTCTTGAGCACGGCCTTGAACGTCTCCACGGGAGCCTCCTTCTCGACTGCGCGCGCAGGTTTGCGCATGTTTCCCCATACCCGGCCCCGGCGGGTTTGTCGACCTTAACCGCGAAGGCCGCACTTGCCCGGCGCGGCCCGGCAGGATAGGGGTGGAGCATCGGTATCCTCAAGCGCGGGAGACGGCATGGCCGGACAGAAAAGCAGACAGGAAGGCGGACAGAAGGGCGGGCAGAAGGACAGTCAGAAAGGCGGCAGGCAGCTCTGCATCCACGGGCATTTCTACCAGCCGCCACGGGAAGACCCCTGGATGGACACCATCTTTCCCGAGGGCAGCGCGGCCCCGGCCCGGCACTGGAACGAGCGCATCTGCCATGAGAGCTACGCGCCTCTGGCCTGGGCCAGGCGCCAGGACGGAGCGGGCCGCATCATTGAGATCGTCAACTGCTACGAGTGGATGAGCTTCAACTTCGGCCCCACCCTGCTGACCTGGCTGGAGCTGCAGGCCCCGGAGGTCTATGCCCGGGTGCTGGAGGGCGACAGCAAAAGCCTGGCGCGCCTGGGCCACGGCAACGCCATCGCCCAGATCTACCACCACGTCATCATGCCGCTGGCCACGGACCTGGAGAAGCGCGCCGAGATCGCCTGGGCCCTGGCCGACTTCGAGGCGCGCTTCAAGCGCCCGGCCGAGGGCCTGTGGCTGTCCGAGGCCGCAGTGGACACGCGCACCCTGGAGCTCCTGGCCCAGGCCGGGGTCACATTCACCATCCTGGCCCCGCGCCAGGCGCGCGAGGTGGCGGACATCGGCCAAAGCAACTGGTCCCCGGCCAATGAAGGCAACCTGGACATCCGCGAGCCCTACCTCGTGGAGCTGCCCGGGGGCAAAAGCATCGCGGTGTACTTCTACGACGGCCCCTTGTCCCAGGCCGTGGCCTTTGAGGGCCTCTTGCGCCACGGCGACTATTTCTGGGACCGGCTCTCCGGCCTGGCCCGGGAGCAGGGCCTGCTGGCCCTGGCCACCGACGGGGAAACATACGGCCACCACTTCAAGTTCGGCGAGATGGCCCTGGCCTTTGCCCTGTCCCAGGCCAGGGCCAGCGCGGGCAGCGTGCGGCTGACCAACTACGCGGCGTATCTGGCCGAGAACCCGCCGAGGCGCCGCGCGCGCATCCACGAGAACTCCTCCTGGAGCTGTGCCCACGGCGTGGAGCGCTGGCGCTCGGACTGCGGCTGCGCCACCGAGCACAAGCCCGGCTGGAACCAGCGCTGGCGCGGCCCCCTGCGCGACGGACTGCGCGCGGTCAAGGCGCGCATGGACCGCCACTACCAGGACCTCGGCGCCACCCTGTTCAAGGATCCCGAAGAGGCCGTGGTGCAGTACGGCCGCGTACTCTCGGGCCTGACCGAGGCCGCGGCCTTTGAGCGCGCCCGGTTCAAGAAGGGCCTGACCCCGGCCAAACGCGACACGGCCTGGAAGCTGCTCACAATGCAGAAATGGGCGCTCTCGTCCTTTGCCAGCTGCGCCTGGTTCTTCGACGACCTGGGCCGCATCGAGCCCATGAACGCCCTGACCTTTGCCCTGCGCGCCATGGGCCTGGCCCAGCGCACCGGCCTGGACGACCTGGAGCCGCTGCTTTTGGCCCACGTGGGCAAGGCCAGCTCCAATGACCCGGCCGTGGGCAGCGGGCACGACCTCTGGACCCGCGAGATCCGCCCCCGGCGCGAGACCATGGAGAGCATCCTGGCCCAGGCCCTGGTGGGCCTCTGGGCCGAGGGCCGGATGCCCCGGCCCGGCGGCAGCGCAGAGGTCTCCTGGCCCGGGCTCGGTGTGGAGGTCGGCGTGCGCAAGACCGCGGCCTCGGGCGAGCTGAACGGCACAGCAAGCGTCACCTGGGCGCGGGAGTCCGGCAGCGATGTTTGCGACTGGCACTGGGAGCGCACCAACGGCGGCGGCCCGCTGGCCGGGTGCGTGCAGGTGGAGCAGCACGGCGGGGCCAGGCACGCGGCCAAGTGCGTCCCGGCCTCGTACCTCGCCTGGGGCAAGCGCCAGGCCCTGGCCCTTAAATGGGTGCGCCGGGCCGAGGCCGACTCCTGGGCGCAGCAGAACGCCGAGGCGGCCCAAGGCGCGCACCTGTTCCTGCCCTACCGCGAGGCCCAGACCACCCAGACCGCGGCCGAGCGCTGGGGCCGGCTCTGGTCGGCGCTGTGCTGGCAGTGGATCATGGGCGAGGTGGTGCCCTCCCGGGACTTCCTGGATTTTTTGAAGGAACTGGGCCAGGCCCACCCGGAGCGCGCGCTTTTGGCCCAGCGCGTGGGCGAGGCCCTGGTGGACCTGCTCAGCGCGTCGACTCCGGGCGTTGACCCGGACTTTGCCTCGCTGCGGGGCATCCTGGAGCGCGCGGCCTCGGTGGATGCCGTACCGGACCTCTGGGCCGCGCAGAACCTCTACTGGTCGCGCCTGCGCGCCAACCCGGCCAGCCGAGCCGCTGGCCTGGCCCTGGGCTTTGCAGCGGTCTGACCGAGCCGGACTAAAGATCCGAAGCAGGGCCTGGGCCGAAGTCCGGGCGAAACCCTTGCCGCAGGCCCAGCCAGGTCGGCCGCAAGCCGCTCCGGTCACCCGCCCTTGCCCTGCGCCGCGAGGCAGGATAAAGGCGGCTGACGTTATTTTGCCCGGAGGTCCGCTTGCTCACGGAAGTCATTTCGGAATTCGCCATCCACGTTCTGGACTCCACCGGCTATGCGGGCGCGGCCCTGCTCATGGCCCTGGAGAGCATGATCGCGCCGGTGCCCAGCGAGGCCGTGATGCCCTTTGTGGGCTTCCTGGTGGCCGACGGCAAATGGGGCCTCTTCGAGGCCGTTTTGGCCACCACCCTGGGATCGTTTCTGGGCTCGTATTTGTCCTACCTCATGGGCTACTATGGCGGCAGGCCCTTTGTGCTTAAGCTCGGCCGCTACCTGCTGCTGGACGTGCACGACCTGGAGCTGACCGAGCGCTTCTTCCACCGCCGGGGCGGCGCGTGGACCCTGTTCCTCTGCCGGTTCATCCCTGTGGTGCGGCACCTGGTGTCCATCCCCGCGGGCATCGGCAAGATGCGCTTCTGGCCCTTTGCCATCGCCACCACCACGGGCGCCACGCTCTGGAACGGGTTCCTGCTCGGCTGCGGCTACAAGCTGCGCGAGAACTGGGGATTGGTACAGACCTACCGCCACCACTTCGACGCGCTCATCGTGGTCCTTTTGGCGGCAGGCCTGGCCTGGTACGTCTGGTACAAGCTCCGGCGCCGGCGCGCCATGCGCTGCCAGTAGCCGCTGCCCCGCAACAAACAAAGCCCCCGGTCCTCTGCTGAG
>Ga0007794_10000493_pt1 | contig 12173 bp, 13 predicted proteins | sample CryBogmetaGMA5M_FD_60365 | JGI IMG/M metagenome (GOLD analysis project Ga0007794, IMG submission 60365) | Freshwater microbial communities from Crystal Bog, Wisconsin, USA - MA5M | ecosystem: Environmental > Aquatic > Freshwater > Lake | place: Crystal Bog, Wisconsin, USA | collected 2009-07-06
GCCTACTGCATCGTGCCCTACACGCGCGGCCGCCAGAAGTCGCGCGCGCCCGAGGCCGTGCTGGCCGAGTGCCGCCTGCGCGTCGCGCAGGGCGCCAGCGAGATCACGCTGCTCGGCCAGAACGTCAACAGTTATGGGCTGGATTCGGGCCAGGACAGGGGAGCGGGCGGCGTGGGCTTTGCCGAGCTCCTGCGCCAGGTGGCGGCCATCCCGGACCTGCTCCGCCTGCGCTTCACCACCTCGCACCCCAAGGACATCGACCCGGCCGTGGTCCGCGCCTTTGGCGAACTCCCAAATCTGTGCCCGGCCCTGCACCTGCCCCTGCAGGCGGGCAGCGACGCGGTCTTGAAACGCATGGGCCGCAAGTACGACCGCGCGCGCTACCTGGCCATTGTCGAGGCCCTGCGCGCGGCCCGGCCGGACATCATGCTGACCACGGACCTCATCGTGGGCTTCCCGGGCGAGACTGAGGAGGATTTCGAGCAGACCCTGGACATGGTGGAGCGCGTGGGCTTCGAGTCCAGCTACTCCTTCCGCTATTCCGACCGCCCGGGCGTGGCGGCCGCGCGCATGGAGCCCAAGGTCCCGGACGAGGTAGGCCAGGCCCGTCTGTTGCGCTTGCAGTCTTTGCAAAATGGCATTACTAAACAAAGTCTAAACCGGCTGGAAGGCCGGGTGACCGACGTGTTGCTGGAGGCGCCGAGCCGCAGGCAGGACGTCGAGGGGTCCTTCTGGCGCGGCCGCGACCCCGGCGGGCGCGTGGTGAATGTGCGCATGGCCGCAGATCTTCTCGGCGCTTCGCTTGGCGGGCGCATGGTGCGGGTGCGCATCATTGAGGCCAAGAACCATTCCCTGCTCGGGGAGCCCTGCTGAGGGCGCCCTGCTGGGGAGCAAGGTAGGCCGACCATGATAGAGATGAAGATCTTCGGTCTGGCCCTGGACGAGAAGGCCCAGTCCCCGGTGCTCATCCTGAAGGACGAGGCCCGGGATCTGGCCCTGCCCATCTGGATCGGGCCGGTGGAGGCCATGGCCATCTCGCTGGCCATCAACGCCGTGGAGACCCCCCGGCCCATGACCCATGACCTGCTCGTGCGCGTGGTCTCCGGCCTGGGCGGGAAGTTGACCGCCGTGGAGGTTGTGGCCCTGCGCGAGGGCACCTTTTTCGCCGAGATCGTGGTGACCCTGGGCGGGCCGGGCGGCGAGGAGATCCGGCGCATCGACTGCCGGCCCTCGGACGCCATTGCGCTGGCCGTGCGCGCGAACGTGCCCATCCGCGTGGCCGAGAGCGTGCTGGCCGAGGCCGGGACGCGCTCGCTCGACGGGGCCAAGGCCGAGTTCGGCGGGCCGGAGCGTGACAAGTGGACGGAAGAGCTGGAGAATCTTTCTCTGGACGAGACCAAGTACAAGATGTGAGGCGTCGATGATCGACCTGCACATGCACACCTGCTTCAGCGACGGCGAGCTCATCCCGGCCGAACTCATCCGCCGCGCCAAGGTGGCCGGATACAAGGCCATGGCCATCACCGACCACGCCGACGCCAGCAACATCCGGCTCATCCTGGAGAACGTGCGGAGGCTCACCGACGCCTACGCCCATTTCTTCGACATGGAGGTCCTGGCCGGGGTCGAGCTGACCCACGTGCCGCCTGCGCTCATGGCCGACTTCGTGCAGATGGCGCGCGACGCGGGCGCCCAGATCGTGGTCGTGCACGGCGAGACCATCGTCGAGCCCGTGGCCATCGGCACCAACCTCGCGGCCATCGAGGCCCGGGTCGACGTGCTGGCCCATCCGGGGCTGATCCACGAGGTGGACGTGCAGCTGGCCGTGGAGCGCGGCGTGGCGCTGGAGATCACCACCCGGCGCGGCCACAGCTTTGCCAACGGCCACGTGGCGGCCCTGGCCCGGCGTTTCGGGGCCAAACTCGTGGTCAACAACGACGCCCACGCCCCGGGCGATCTTTTGGGCTCGGAGCTGCGCCAGAAGGTGGCCTATGGCGCGGGTCTGACTGCTGAGGAATACCGCCAGACCGAGGCCAATGCCTGGGAGATCGTGCAGCGCTGCCGCAAGATCCGCTAAAGAATTTTCGACCAAGAGACGGCCGCGCCTGCCCCCCAGGCGGGCGCACAGGCGACCGGCACCCCGTGCCATTTGCAGAGGAGGATCACGCGCATGATTCCTGAAAACGGACTGATCGGCATGATGCTCGGCGCCACCCTGGGCGTCCAGATCGTGCTGGGGCTCCTGGCCGTCATGTCCCTGTGGAGCTGGACCATCATCTTCACCAAGCTCATCCTGTACCGCCGCGCCAGGCGCCAGGTGAGCCGCGGCTACACCCTGTTCAACGACGCCCATGACCTGTCCGAGGGCCTGCAGGAGGTCTCGCGCGACGAGAGCTCGCCCCTGACCAAGGTGGGCCTGCTCGCCGTGGGCGAGTTCCGCAAGCTGGAGCGAGCCGACATCGACCGCGAGCGCAAACGCATGCTCGTGAAGGACACCCTCAGGCGCGTTTTGCGCCAGGGCGTCAACGAGGAGATGAAGCGCCTTTCGAGCTCCCTGTCCTTCCTGGCCACCTGCGCCAACGCCGCGCCCTTCATCGGGCTCTTCGGCACGGTCTGGGGCATCATGAACGCCTTCCACTCCATCGGCCTGTCGCAGTCTGCTGCCCTGGCCACCGTGGCCCCGGGCATCTCCGAGGCGCTGGTGACCACGGCCATCGGCCTCATGGTCGCCATCCCGGCCACCATCGCCTACAACTTCCTCCTGGCCATGCTGGGCGAGGTGGAGACCGAACTCGTCAACTTCGCCGGGGCCTTCTTAAACCGCGTGGAGCGCGAGGTGTCCTGGGCGTCCGGGGCCTCGGGCGCCAAGGGCTAGGGGGCGGCTGTGGGTGCGGCTGTAGGCAAAGGCCCGCGCGGCTATCTGGCCGAGATCAACGTCACGCCCTTTGTGGACGTGATGCTGGTTTTGCTCATCATCTTCATGGTCACCGCGCCCATGCTGACCCAGGGCGTGGACGTGGACCTGCCCAGCACGCGCAGCGTGCGCACCCTGCCCGCGGGCAGCGACCACCTGGTGCTCAGCGTGCAGAAGGACGGCGGGATCTTTCTCGACGAATACAACGTGCCCTTCGAGGACCTGCGCCAGCACCTGATGAACCTGGTGGTGGCCCAGAAGAAGCAGCTCTACCTGCGCGCCGACAAGGACGTGGCCTACGGCGTGGTGGTCAAGGTCATGGGCGAGATCAAGAGCGTGGGCATCGAGAAGCTGGGCATCGTGGCCGAGGCGAGCCCCGATACGCCTGGGGATGCGAAGAACAAGCCCCAGGCCCCGCTTCCGGGCCAGGCCCGGTAGGCCCGAGCGCGGAGAGCTTTCGTGCACGACACCCGGCAGTCCGCAGGATTATTCCTCTCTCTGGCGCTGCATGCGCTGTTCATCGCTGCGGGCGTTTTGGGCATCGGGGGCAGGCTCAAGGTGGACATGGACAAGCCCATGTACACCGTGGACCTGGTCTCGCTGAACCCCTCCGAGGACCCGGCCGCCGGGGAAAAGGGCGAGCCCGCGCCGGGCCCGTCGCCCGAGGCTGAGAGCAAGGCCGCCGAGGCCGCGGCAGCCATCCCGCCCCCACCCAAGGCCGAGAAGCTGAAGCCCGAACCGCTCGTGCGCGACGACGCCAAGGCCATCAGCGCCAAGAAGGTCGAGGAGAAGAAGAAGCCCGAGGAGAAGAAGCCCACCCGCGAGGAGCTCTTGAAAGAGGCCCTCAAGGACGTGAAAAAAGATGTGAAGGACCAGGCCGCGGACAAGGCCAAGGACGCCAAGACCGCAGCCGAGAAGGCCGAGAAGGCCAAGCGCGATCAGGTGGCGGGCGAGCTGGCCGCGCTGCGCAAGAGCGAGGGCGGCAACATCTTCACCGCGGGCGGCACAGGCCCGGGCGGCGCTGGCGGCGGCAAGGGGTTGGGCGCGGGCGGCCAGGGCACGGGGCTCATGAGCGTCTACGGCGACATCATCAAGCAGATCATCAAGAAGAACTGGCGCTACCCGGCCATGGGCACCGAGACCAACGTGGCCGTGGTGCTGGAGATCAACATCGACCAGAGCGGCAAGATCACCGGCGCGCGCGTGGTACAGCCCTCGGGCGCACCCGGTTTCGACGACTCGGCCCTGCGCGCCGTGAACGATACCCAGAACCTGCCGCCCCCAAAAACAAAGTATTTGGACACCCTGCGCATCACCTTCAACCTGCAGGAGCTGCGGAAGTGATTCCCGGCAAAAGCGTGCCTATGAAACTGAAGATCTGGATTCTGACCCTGCTGTTGCTGCTGTCCTTTAGCGAGAGCGCCCGCGCCGCTGAGACCCTGTCCGTGGACATCTTCGGTCCCGGCCAGACCCGCGTGAACATATTGGTGCTGCCTGCGCGCGGAGCTGGCGGCGCGGCCGCGACCAACCTCGCGCGTAACTTCGGCGAGTATGTTTCGGGCGACATCGGCTTTCTGCCCTTCCTGCGCCTGGCGTACCTGAGTGAGATTCTGGGCGGTGACCCAAGCAAGGGAGTCAAGGCCGACGACATCGACTTCAAGCCCCTGCAGCTCTCGCGCATCGACCTGGTGCTGACCATCGGCGGCGCAGGCCAGGACATCGAGGCGCGGGTCTACGAGACCTTCACGCGCAAGCTCCTGGTGGGCAAGTCCTACAGCCAGGTGGAGCCGGACGGCGTGGCCCGCGTGGCCGACCGTTTCTGCGCCCAGCTCATGCGCGTGCTCACGGGCAAGAGCGGGTTCTTTGACTCCACCCTGGCCTTCTCCAAGCGCGCCGGTGACGGCAAGGAGCTGTTCACGGCCTCGGCGCTGGGCCGCGACCTGACCCAGATCACCCGCGACGGCGGCTACAACGTGAGCCCCTCCTGGTCCAAGGACGGCCGCCAGGTGGCCTACACCAACATCTCCGACAAGGGCCACCGGCTGGGCCTCTGGGACCGGGGGCGGCGCTTCTCGCGGCTGCGCAAGTTCTCCGGCAACATCGCCATCAGCCCGACCTTCACCCCGGACAACAAGATCGCCATCTCCCTGTCGCTCAACGGCCATCCGGACATCTACCTGCTGGACGGCGACTTCCAGCCCTCGCAGCCGCTGGCCCCCAGCTGGGCCATCAGCGTGTCGCCCGCCTTCGACCTCTCGGGCCGCAAGATGGTCTTCTGCTCCGGTCGGCTCGGCGGGCCGCAGATCTTCATGCTCAACCGCGACACCGGCGTTGTCGACCGCGTGACCTACGAGGGCACGTACAACACCCGGCCCAGCTTGAGCCCGGACGGCCGCTTCGTGGTCTTTGCGCGGCTGACTGCCGACGGGCAGCGCATCTTCATCCGCGACCTGGTGGCCAACCAGGAGCGGCAGGTCTCCTTTGGCCCGGGCAGCGACGAGGACCCGAGCTTTGACCCGGACGGCTATTTCGTGTCCTTTGCCTCCTCGCGCGGCGGCGGCACCAAGATCTATGTCACCACGCGCTACGGCGACCCGGCCAAGCTCATCCCCACCGGCCCCGGCGACGCCATGGCCCCGGCCTGGGGCGTCGCCACGGCCCTGGACTAGCAAACCTGCAATTGGTTCTTGATTTTTCCGCAAAACAGGGGGAAGAAATGAGTCGTAAGCAGACAACCGTGTTGTAGCCCAGGCTTTTTCGGCAGAAATACAGGGAACGCGCACGCGCGATGAACACCAAGGAGGAACTGATGAACGCCAAACGTATTTTCGCTCTCATGCTCATGCTGTGCATGGTGGTGGCTCTGGGCGCCGGTTGCGCCAAGAAAACCGCCGATTCCATGCCCGCCGGCGCCACCAAGGTGGAGATCTCGGACAAGGACACCGACTGGCAGAGCAAGCCCGCTCCGGCCCCGGAGTCGCGCAGCCTGACCGAGGACGAGATCCGCGCCCAGCAGCGTGAACAGGCCCAGCGCGAAGTCGGCAACATGATCTTCTTCGCCTTCGACTCCTTTGAGCTGTCTCCGGAGAGCCGCGACGTGCTCACGGCCAAGGCCGACACCCTGAAGAAGTACTCCCTGTTCAGCATCATTATCGAAGGCCACTGCGACGAGCGCGGCACCAGCGAGTACAACCTGGCCCTGGGCGAGCGCCGGGCCAAGGCCGCCCAGCAGTTCCTGAACCAGCTGGGCATCGCCGACATGCGCATGACCATCGTCAGCTACGGCAAGGAGCGCCCGCTTGATCCGGGCAAGGGCGAGACCTCCTGGTCCAAGAACCGCCGCGACGAGTTCAAGATCCAGAACTAGCCCGCGTCAGCGCGCACCACGACACGCAGACCGCCGTGGCCCCTGGGCTGCGGCGGTCTTTTTTGCGCGCGGGCAACGGGAACAGGCGGCTAGAAGAACGGGCGGAGCAGGGCATAGGCCGCGGCAGCGCCGAGCCCGGCCAGCAGGTCGTCGAGCATGACGCCCAGGCCGCCGGGCACGTTTTTGTCCACCGCGCGGATGGGCCAGGGCTTCAGGATGTCGAAGGCCCGGAACAGGCCGAACAGCGCCAGGAGCTCCCAGGGCATGGCCCCTGTCCAGCCTGCGAGATGGAAGGGCGCAAAGGCCGTCCACTGGCCCAGCAGCTCGTCCACCACCACGCAGCCGGGGTCGTCGACGCCCAGGACGCGCTCGGCCCGGCCGGACGCCCAGGTGCCCACAAGAACAACGAGCGCCAGCAGCCCCAGGCGCGCGGGCAGCGCCAAAGGCAGGAAGACCCAGGGCGCGATGAGCAGCGCTACAGCCGAGCCCCAGGTGCCTGGGGCCCAGGGCAGCCTGCCCACAGGACCCAGGGTGGCCACGGCCAGCGCAATGCGGTCAACGAGGGGGGCTGCGGGGGAAGGGCGGTTCGGCTGCTGGTCCATCTGGCCTCCGTTCACTTGAGCTATCGGGCCGCGATGAGGCCCCTGTCAAGGAGCAGCCGGCAGCACTCGGCCACGGGCAGGCCCACGACATTGGTGTACGAGCCCGAGACGCGCTCCACCAGAAACGCGCCCAGGCCCTGGATGGCGTAGGCCCCGGCCTTGTCGGACGGCTCGCCCGTGGCGATGTAGGCGGCCAGCTCCGCTGGCGAGCTCGCGCGCATGACCACCTCGGTGGTTTCGGCGAAACAGCATGGTTCGTTCTGTCCGAGCAGGGGGCCGGGCAGGGCCAGGCAGCAGCCGGTGACGACCAGGTGCGCGCGGCCAGAAAGCAGGGTCAGCATGCGCAGGGCGTCGGCGTCGTTTTCGGGCTTGCCGAGCACCTGTGCGGCCGCGCCTGCGCTTGCGGGCAGGACCACGATGGTGTCCGCGCCGAGCACCGCGGCCTCGGGGTACAGCACAGCCACGTCCAGGGTCTTGAGCCGCGCCATGCGCATGGCATAGGCCTCGGGCTCCTCCTGGGGCCATGGCAACGGCTCGGCGGCGTTGCTTGGGCAGATCGAAAGTTCCAGGCCAAGGGAGCCCAGCAGGTCGCGGCGGCGCGGGGAATTCGACGCCAGCACCAGGGCCGAGAGGCTGCGGAAGGCCCCGGCAGGCGCGCTTGAAGTTGTGTTGGTGATTGTGTCGGTCATGGGCGCGTGTGTGCCGCCATTTGGCCCTGGAGTCAACCGTGGTGAGTGGGCGGGCCGAGCCAGCCGGTAGAGCCCGGCCCGGCGGAAAGACCTGCCGGACTTTTGGCACCCACCCCTTCGGGGTATTCATGTTCCGTCTATGAAATCCTGGTAATTCGGATGGTTGCCAACTTGGCAGGCAAATTGCTTCGGTCTAACGCGTAGTCCCCTGGAAGGTCCGGGGGGCGCGGTCCATTGCGAGGGCGCAGATGTTCGGACACGGCAGGCAGGACAGGAACAGGCACGGCAACATCAGTGCCGTGGCCGCGGGCGGTAATTTTGCCGAGTGGTCCGTGCCCTGGTCGGACCTGATGATGATCATGTTCGTGGTCTTTGCCATGCTCTTCATCTACTCCAGCACGCATGTGAACCAGCCCGTGGCGCCGCCTCCGGTTGCCGCGACCAAGGCGCCCACCGACCCCATGCAGGCCTTCCTGGGCCAGCTGGAAAGCCCGGTCAAGACCGGCCAGGGTCTTGAGGACGCGGGCGGCAAGGCCGTGCGCGAGACCTACTACCAGTCGGACAATCTGGGCATCTCCGTGGTGCGCGAGACCGACCGCCAGGTGCGCGTGTTCCTGCGCGGCGATCTTTTCTTCGCCCCGGGCGGGGACAACCTTTCCGCGAACAGCGCGCCGTACCTGGCGCGCATCTCCGAGATCCTGCGCGTGAGCAGCGGCGCCGTGCTCGTCATCGGGCACGCAGCCGAGGGCGAGGCCCAAAGCGAGGCGCAGAGCCTGGGGCTCTCGGCCCGGCGCGCGGCCAGCGTGGCCGAATATTTCATCCGGACGGCGAAACTTGATGCCAAACGCTTCCTGATCACCGGACGCGGCTCGTTCCAGCCCGAGGCCCCGGCCTCGGACACGGACGCGGCCAGGCGCAACCGGCGTGTGGAAGTGCTCGTGTTGACGGATATTTAAGGGGGAAATTGTATGAGCAAGCGGAACATTCTGGGTGTGGCGTTGTGCGGGGCCATCTTTGTGGGCGGCTTCTGGATGAGCGGCGGGCTGGCCGTGTACTGGAACCTGGCCGCCTTTCTCATCGTCGTGGCCGGGCTCTCGGCCGCGCTGTTCATGAGCTATCCCTTTGAGCGCATCCGGACGGCCATGCTCGTGGCCCGGGGCGTATACACGAGGCGTCAGCCCACGCCGGACGACATCGTGCGCGTGCTGCTGGAGCTGTCCGTGAAGTCGCGCGTGGAGGGCATGCTCTCGCTCGAGGCCATCCGCCAGAAGATCGGCGACGAGTTCCTGCGCGGGGCCGTGGCCTTTCTGGTCGACAACTATAAGGAGCGCGACATCCGCGAGTTCCTGAACACCGAGATGGCCTTTTTCCAGGACCGCCGCCAGCAGAGCGAGCGCGTGTTCCAGACCATGGCCAAGGCCGCCCCGGCGTTCGGCGTGGCCGGCAGCGTCATCGGGCTCATCGGCATGCTCTCGGGCATCAACGACACCCAGGCCCTGGTGCACTCCATCCCCGTGGCCTTCATCTCCACCCTCTACGGCGTGGTCATCTCGAACCTGATCCTGGCGCCCATCGCCGAGAGCATCAATTTCAACACCGGCGCCGAGATGCTGAACCAGAAGCTGATCATGGAAGGCATCATCGCCATCGCCAAGGAGCAGAACTCGCACCGCCTGGAGAAGAAGCTCACCAGCTTCCTCTCGCCCGAGGACCGCGCAGGCAAGGCCGAGCTGCTCAAGTCCATCACCAAGAAGTACATCACCCGGCACCGCGCCGCCGCCGAGCGCGCCAGGCAGGAGACCCAGGCCGCGGCTGAGCCTGCGCCGCAGTCCATGGAAATGCCCACGCCCGGCAGCTTGCGCATGTCGCCGCTCGCGCGCGCCATGTAGACCGCAGAAATTCCGCACAGAAATTCGGGGGGGCCGCAAGGCTCCCCCTTTGTTTTTGCGGCCCGCTCTGGTAGATGAGCCCAGGGACAGTCAATTTTGCCCCAACGGAGGCCCATGCAGCAGGTTCTTGCGGCGGACATCGGCGGCACATACAGCCGCTTCGGGTTCTTCGAACTTCAGGGTGAGGCCGACGAGCCGCAACTGCTCAGCATTGCCCGGCTGCCCACGCTGGAATCCGAGTCGCTCGTAGCGCTTCTGGAAAAGCTCTTCTCCGAGCAGCGGCCCTTTGCCGCCAGCTCCTGCGACCTGGCCGTGCTGGCCGTGCCCGGGCCGGTGCAGGGCCGCTTCTGCCGCCCGCCGAACATCAAGTGGAACATCGACCTCTACGACATCACCAAGGTCGGGCTGGGGCGCGGGGCGCTCTTGAACGACTTCGCGGCCCAGGCCTTTGCCTGCCGCAGCCGCGCCGTGCGCGACGCGAAAGTGCTCCAGGCCAGCCGCTCGGACGCCCAGATCACCGCGGGCGGCACCGTGGCGGTCATCGGCGCAGGCACCGGGCTCGGGCATTGCGCGCTGGTGCCCGACGGCCGGGGCGGGCACCTGGCCGTGCCCTCCGAGGCCGGGCACGTGGCCTTCCCCTTTGTGGGCGACAAAGAGCACGCCTACGGCGAATACGTCCGGCGCGTCACGAACCTGGCCTACTGCCACGGCGACGCCGTGGTCTCCGGCCCCGGGCTCTCGCGGCTGCACGCCTTTTTGACCGGCGAGGTGCTGACCCCGGCGGCGCTTTCCCCGCAGCTGCCCAGCCACCCGCGCACGGTGGAGTGGTTCGCCCGCTTCTATGCCCGGGCGGCCCGCAACTACGCGCTCACCGTACTGTCCCTGGGCGGCCTGTACATCTCCGGCGGGGTGGCGGCCAAGAACCCGCAGCTGGTGAAGCACCCGGCCTTCCTGGAGGAGTTCAGGCTCTCGCCCTCGCACTCCGAGCTCTTGTCCGGGCTGCCGGTGCTGCTGAACGTCAACGAGGACTCCGGCGTTTACGGGGCGGCCATCTTCGGCGCCCAGCGCCTGCGCCGCAGGGCGTAGCCTGGAGCCTCCTGGCGCATCAGGCGAGACCCGGCCCACCCTTCCGCGCGGAACACGCCGCAAGCCCGACCCTGATGACTGGGCCCGGCCTGCGGGCGGCTGGTGGCGCACCCTACTTGAGCTGGTTTTCGAGCCTGTCCTGGCTGGTCCTGGTGCTGCGGACGCGCTCAAGCGCTGCGGTGATCTCCGGCACGGGCTTTGGCGCGCGTTTTTCGGCCAGGGTGTACAGGCCCTCGGCCTGGTCCAAGTCGTCCTCCAGCTCCGCGCAGACCCCGGAAAGATATGGCAGCACGAACCCGGCCGCATGGCTCGAGGCGGCGCTGCGCCAGAGTTGGCAGGCCTTGCCTGCCTGCCCGGCCTTGGCGAAGTCCACGCCCCCGGCCACCAGGGTCTTGACCTGGGCGCTCATGCCGGACCCGTCCTCGGTCAAGAGCGGGATGTCCAGGGTGACAAGGTGCGGGGCCACCTGGTTGCGGAACCGCGTGATGGCCTGCCCCCGCGCTGCAGCCAGCAGGGCGCTGCCGCCGGTCGGCGAGCCGTGGTCCAGGCAGGCGCTGCTCTGCCCGGTCTCCGCGAACTCCTGGGCGAACAGCACGGTCCCTGAGTCCCTGGCCACGACGCTGGGCGTGAAGCTGAACTGGGCCACGCGCCGGATGCACTGGACATGCCTGGCGCCCATCAGCAGGCAGCGGCCCTTGGCGTCCTCGGCCACGCACTCGGTGCGCTTTTCGGTGTAGTGCTCATCCTGCCAGCCGTTCTGGTTCACGCTGCCCTGGACAGTGCCCTCGGCACCGTAGCGGATGGGCAGTTTGGATTTGGAGGAATCGACCCATTGGAGCGGCTTGCCCAGGTCCCCGGCCGGGGCGCTGGCGCCGACCATGGTGAAGTAGGGCCTGCCGTCCACGGCCACGGAGGCCAAGGCGCTTTCCACGGCGGCTCGGACCTGGCCGCTGTGGTCGTTGTCGAACCCGGCCACCCTGAGGCGCGTGAGCCGGGCAAACTCTGCGGCCGGGGCGGGCATGAGCATCTGCTTCTTGAGCACCGGAGCGGCGCAGCCGGACATAAGGAGCAGGCAGCACAAGGCCAGGGCGATGGGGCGCACGGACAACCTCCTGGGACAGGGAAAGCACTGGACGCCGGATGTGCCCCGCGTCGCGCGCTGCGTCGGCTAGACCATGTAGGCCCGGGCCACGCGGAACACGTCGTCGTAGGACAGCCCGGCGCGGATGGCCAGGCACATCTGCGCGGCCATGTCCATCTTGCGGCGCGTGGCGAGCAGGGCGGTGTCGCGGATGGCCGCCAAATGCCGTCCCACGAAGTCCGCCTCGAAGCTGTCGGCGCACAGCGACAGCCCTTCGGCAAAGTATCCGGCGCGCAGGTGCGGCAGGAACTCGTTCAGGGCCTTCTTGCCGCTGCGCCGGGTGCAGATGGCGTAAAAGAGCAGCTTCACCACCAGCCGGTCGTCCTTGAGCTTGTGGTCCACGCCGAGCAGCGTGGGCAGGTCCGCGTCCTTGCCGGACACGGTGGCCATGAGCGCATTGGCCAGCTCAAAGGTGCGCGGCTCGTGGAAGGGCGCGGTTCCGGCCAGGGCATTCAGGCCGAGCAGCGTCAGGCGCGGGTTCTCGG
>Ga0007794_10000495_pt1 | contig 12169 bp, 14 predicted proteins | sample CryBogmetaGMA5M_FD_60365 | JGI IMG/M metagenome (GOLD analysis project Ga0007794, IMG submission 60365) | Freshwater microbial communities from Crystal Bog, Wisconsin, USA - MA5M | ecosystem: Environmental > Aquatic > Freshwater > Lake | place: Crystal Bog, Wisconsin, USA | collected 2009-07-06
AGAAAGCCAGCACCTTGCCATGTAGAAGGCTCACCAAGTCTATCAAGAAAGAAGTTGTAAGCTATCTTTAAACGGATCATGTTATTGACCTATTATAGCTTTAGAAAAATAAGACACCAAAGCACCAATTAATGAAGCAATCATCATACCTGCCCAAAACCCACCACGACCTTTATTAGCTAAAGCCAATAGCTCGTCTAGAGATGTTTCCATTTTGTCTATCTTCTTTTCTAAAGAAGCAACTGTGGCTAACATCTTGCCATATTCTACACGATCTATTGAATCCATCATTATTCCTATTATGTTGGTAAAGAAATAGCTATTAAGCCGTCAGTATTAGTAGCACTTGTAATAGCATTTCTATCAGTAGATAGTTTAGCTAACCAAGTAGCATCATCTACAATATTAGAAATACCTGCTAATGTATTTAATTGTCTAGCTTGGGCAATTTGTAAAGCATTAGTATTATATTGTGTTAAATAAATTAGTTGTGCTTTTGCAAAATCTACTAAAACAGATTTACCATTAAGTATCCAAGCATCTAAAAATTGAGTATCTGCACCTTTAGGTAAATCAAAATCATCAATAATAACTGCATGAGATGGACAATCTTTAGCTAAAACTTCATCTATACTAATTTCACCAGTAGGAATAGTTATGCTTAAATTGCCTGTTTCATTTGTATAAATTATAAGTTGTGCCATTATTTATCCTTATCTAAAAAAAACCATGTTTACATACGAAGGATCAACAGCCCCAAAACTTACACCACTACCAGCACCACTACCGCCAGAAGTATAAAAACTAAATGCAGTTGTACTTATAGCACTTTGAGTTGGATTCATATTTTGTGTAGAACCATTTTGTATGCCAGCAGCCGTATAATTGGCATCAGCAAAAGCATTAGTAAAGTTAATTGTATAATCACCTGTACCATTTCTAGTAACACTACTTACATTAAAACTAGCTCTAATTGTTGCAGTTGATCCATTAAAGTTTACCCAAGCTTTAGCTGTGTTAGCAACTATTCCTGAAGCCCATGTTGTACCATTAGAAACTAAAGCATTTCCAGATGTGCTAGGTGCAACTACTTGAACTGCGCTTGTACCATTGCCTAAAATAACATTGTTTGTTGTTAGTGTTGCTACGCCTGTACCACCATTAGCAACTGCAAGCGTTCCTGCTAATGTAACAGCACCTGATGTAGCAGTAGATGGAGTTAATCCTGTTGTACCTGCACTAAATGAATTTACAGTACCATTTCCTGATGGGCTTATTAATTGAAATTCAGTACCATCATAAACCACTTGAATAATTGCCCCAGATACAATATCTCCAGCAATTAATGCAGTAGTGCCTTGTTTAGTAATACTTTTAATACCAATAGAATTGATGTTTAAAGTAGCAGCCCCTGTGTTAGTCGCAGGAGCTACGAAAAAGAAACGCTGACCTGTTACATAGGCTGACATACCTAAAGAGGCTGTAGCAGTCATTGTGTTAGTACCAGCAGGGCTAGTTAAGTAAGTAAAGGTAGAATCTTGCGCCTGTCCAGCAGTAGCATACATTGTTCTAACAGTAGCATCAGCAACACCTGTATGAGCATAGTTGCCCATAGGTAAGTTATTAGTTACAGTTGTTTGACCATCAGATGCAATAGAACCTGTTAAAGCAGTTGCAATGTCAGTTAAAGTTGAATTAGCCCACGTAGATGAAATCGTAGCCCCTGTAACAACTGGATTACCTGTTGCAAGTGAATATATACCGCTTCCGTTTCTTGACATTACTGCTCTCCTTGATTTTGTGCGTTTTGCATTTGGTATAAATATTGTGCTAATGAATTTGCTTTATCAGTAGCCATTGGTAATTTAGGAATTTTACTTGCTACTTTGCCTAATCCATATGCTCCAGCACCAACCACTCTAGGCATAGCCAAAGGAAATAATAATGTTGATGGACTCATATGAGTAGCACCTAAAATAGCTGCAATATCTTCACCTTTACCTACTAATCCACGTGGTAACCATTCATTCATAGCTTGACCTGCTAATGATGGCATAATATTTTCACCACCATGTTTAGCTAATTCTTCAGCTAATTTTACTCTTTGACCATAATTAGTTTGTACATTATTGCGAGTTAATGATTGCAATTTACGCATTGCAGTATCAACAGAAGCCTTTGGATTTAATGAAAGTGTTTTCTCTATTTGACTTACTAAATCGCTTGCTTGTGCATAATCTTTCATTACATTAGCATAAGATGGTGCTTGATTAGTAATAGTTTGCTTAGTAGAGTTATATATATCCTGTACAGCACTACGAGCAGTTTTTTGTTCAAATGGGATTGATTCTAATATACCGCCAATCTTTTGCTTTAAAGCATCTAAACCTTCTGGCGTATGATATTGAGCAGGATCTAAATTTTTCCATTGATTAATAGCATCAGAAGCTTCATTAACTTTTGCAGAAGCAAACTTATCTTTAACTTGACCTTTATAAGAAACTTTACCAGTAGCATTAGCAATAGAATTATCAATATCACCAAAATCTAATACAGTCTTGTCGTTACCTACATTAACCATTCCACTTCTATATTGCTGACTTTTTTCATTTTTAATATTATTTAAAGCATTTTTTGCTTCATCTAATACATCAGTCATATCTGCTTTACCAGTTAGGTTATTCCAGAATGATTGATTGCCAGCTTTACCTGCTTTATATGCTTCCCCAACAGTATCTGCACCTACTCCAGTAGTAACGCCTAAAACTTGTCTAGCAATAGAACCTGGCACTTTTTCTGCTGCACTTATTACTTTAACAGCAGGAGTTAATGGGTTGGTATATTTACTACCAGCACTAAGAATATCTCCAAGTTTGCTCCCTTTTGTTAATGCTGCGCCACCACCCAATACTGTAGATACATCAGCCATTACTTCAGCAGGATGTTCAGCTACAGCACGTTTAAATCCTTCATAAGAACCATATTTATTTTTATAATCTTGACCTACAACATTAGCAGTATTTACGGCACGTTTGGCAGATTCAATTGCTTGAGGATTATTTGCATCAACTTGATTTACAAAATCTACTACTTGTTTAGGTAATGCGTTTTGTAATGCCCCTGCACCCAAATCAATAACACCTTTTGCTGTATTTATAGGATGTAAAAGTGTCTTACCAACCCCATAAGCAACATGACCAATATCAGGAATTAAATTAATTGCAGCATTGCCAAGAGATTCTCCTAAAGTATAATTTTTAGGAGCTTCTACTTTAGGTTGAGCAACAGTAGTATCAGGAATTGATGGTGCTGATAATTTGCTTACATCATATCCATTTTTAGCTAACTTAGCAGTTAAATCTGCTTTAGATATTCCATCAGGAATATTACTAATAACTGTACCATCAGGTAATTTAACATCCATAATTATTACTCCTAATGTAAGTCATTAAAATCAACTGTGGTTTGTTTATTTGCAGGACCAGCAGCAGTTTCAATGCCTTTAATAGCAATTGCTCTATTATCATGCTTTTGTTTTATTGTTGCTGGAGTATCACCAGGTTGTGGAAAGTATTGTTTTCTAGCTTGGTCAAATTCACTTGATGAAATACTTGCGCCTGATTCTTTTCTTAATACAGCATTAACAAAATCTCGCTGTGCTTGTGCTGCGCTTTGAGTATTTTGATCGGCAAATTTATTTAAAACATATCCTACACCAGGAAGATTACCTGCGCCTGATTCTTGAGCTTGTATAAGTGCAGGATTATACTTACCTTCCAATCCATTTAAAATATTATGAGATGCTTTTGCTCTTGAACCAAAAAGATTAGCATTAGCTTGAGATTCAGTTAAATTAGCTGCTTTATCAGCAGGGCCACCTTTAATAGCAACTAAAGAACCATCTTTACCCCAAGCATAACCAGCAGGTGGTTTTTGTGTTCCTTCATCAGGTTTAAACGCATTACCAGTAGCTATTGTTTGCCAGCTATTAGTAGATGGATTCCATTGTTGCGTAATATCTTGATTGCCTTGTCGCATATTGCGAGTAGTAGGAACAACCGCAGGTTTAGCAGATACTAAATCAGATTGTTTACCAGTTTGCATAAATGTAGCCACAGATGCTGGAGTATATTCACTAGGATTAATTTTACCAAACTGTGTATTTTCACCGGGATTAGTAGCTAATTTTACTAAATTCCCATTTGCATCACGCCCAAATAAAGTTTCATCTTTACCAAGTTTAAATGGATCATTTTGTTTTTGGTAATCAGTAAATTTGCTCATCATCAATTGTTCAGCAAGTTTAGGATTTCTAGTCGCTATAGAATAATCAGTAAATGCTTTATTGATACTTTCTGTAGTAGGTTTAACTGTTGATGTAGTTGTAGTAGGTACAGAAGTAGTAGCATTACCTGTCATACTTTGTGTACCATAAGGTGAAGTTGGTGCGACCTGCTCAGTAAGATTAGGTGTTGCGCCAAAGTTAGGTGCGGTTTGAACTGTATCACCTATCGCTAATTCTTTACCTACACCTGGTGCATAAGTCGTATTAGTTGTAGTAGTAGGCTCAAAAGCTTTACCAAACTTACCTAAAGCTTCTGCCATTCGTGTATTTTCAGCAGTCTTATAGTCACCATATTGCTTAATAGCTTCATTTTCAGCTTGTCCACCTTGATACTTACCTACCGCATTAGCTAGATATTGTGTCCATGAAGGAGATACATAGCGATCACCTACCATTTGCCCTTGTGGCATGGCTTGATTTTTTAACGCATCAGCTAAAGCAAACTTACGCTTTAACTCTAATTGCATCATGGTGTCATCTTGTGGCAACTGATTAGGTACGCCACCTGTTTCACCAGGCATTAAGCCTTGCATTGATGTTGGTAAGTATTGTGCAAAATTCATTCTAATCTCCTAAAGCATTGCGTAATTAACAGCTTTAAAGCCACTATCAGTTACGATTACAGCTTCTGGTATTACTTTCTCAACTTCTTGAGCCATAACGCCAACTTGTAGCCCTGTAGGTAAGTCATAACCATCTTTATAATGGTAAGTATATATGCCCATACCTAAATCATGTGTGCCAATGCGTTTAATATCTGTTTTTAAATGTTCATCAGAATATTTTATGGCTGATGAACCTAATCCCATTAAACCACCCAAAAAGTTACCTGATTGTGCATTAGCAGCATTAGTAGCATTAAGTTGATTAGTATATTGAGCATTAGTAGCACCTAGTAAATCAGGGCCAGCAGTATTAGCTTGTTGTGGCACATTTGCATAACTAGGATTAGTTACTTGAGAACCTGTACGCAAAGCATTAATGACGTTAATAGGTTGCATTTGGTTATAAGCTGCTTGATTAAATCCTTGCTGATTAGCTGCTAATCCAGTATTAATACCTTGTGTAGTAGCAGAAGTTAATCTGTCATTTTGATTTTGACCTAATAATGTTTTAGCATTGTTATAAGCTTCTGTACCTGCTGCAATACCTTGATTAGCCAATTGAGCATCAGATGATTGATTTTCACGTGCTATTTGTGGGCTTAATCTAGACATAATTGCATCTTGATAAGATTGACCAGGATTAATTCCTGTTGAAGCTAATTGGCTTTGATCTACACCAGGTTTACTTAATACATCATTAGCATAAGATAAACCTTGATTAGCTGTACTCATCAAACCTTGATTAAGTTGATTAGTCTGGTCTAATATCGCTTGTTGTGCAGGAGATAAAGTCTGAGTAGCCGTATAAGTCGGATTTCCCGAAGAATCATTGCCAGCAGATGAATACATCAAGTTGCCATAAGGCGTTACTTGATTTACACGATTGGCTGCAGCCGTTGTTTGTGCTGCTGCTAAGTTACCTGCTGCTGTAGCGTTAGCTGCTGCTGTATAGTCAGGAGCAGGAGGGGCTGATGATTTACCATTAGCCATAGACATGAATGGATCACGGACACCTTGTAATCTTAATAATACGAATTTACTGAACATTTTACTTACTCCAATTTAACATTTTACAGTTCTTAGGCCATAAAACCATAATTATAAGATCACCATTGCGCCCTGCTTCTTTGAGAGTGGTCTCTACTTCAAAGCCAATGTGTTTATTTAATCTAATTGCTTTAACATTATCTTGCTCTATTGTTGCCGTAAACCTTTTGACTTTACATTGATTAAATATATAATCGGCAACTGAGAACCAATATTCTTTAGGCGGAGCTTTGTCAATTCGCTGGTGTCCAAACATATTATTACCATTGAAGTTTTCAAATGCCGTTCCTGCCACAATTTCCCCATCTACTTCCCACCCCAATGCTGTCATACCTTCAGTAAAAGAACCTATTGTAGCCATTACCCACCTAGCAACATATTCGCCTTTAACTAACATTAAAGTATTCCACCACCTTCTATGACTACATCAGTAGATACCCATCTTACTTGAATTCCTGAACAAGCAGTCTTTACTACTGGCGCACCATAATATCCTACACCATTTAAGCCTTGCCAGTTCTGTAATACTGATAATCCACCACCCCAAATATTAGCATCCCATACAGCACTATCCCATTTAGCATAAGAACTAGGCGAGTAGGTTAATGAAGTTGTTGGTATATCAGTATTAAAGTCAATATTAATGCCAGCAAAAATAGAAGGTGAACCATCAGTCCTAAATATAGGCCTACTCATAGTAAAGCGTTTTAAAGAACCTGCGTTATTAAAGTTATTAAATGCTTGTAATGCTGTACCGGTAATATTGCTTGTATCATCTACAAGACCATTATAAGCATGAGCTACATAACCATTGCCACCAAAATAAGGCTCATCATTGTACATTTCCATACAATTAGCGTTCCAACCAGTATAGTTGCACCAAGCACCTGTAATTGTATTCATTACATATTGTTGTTGGTTAGTATTTTCTTGTATTGGTACGTTTAACCATAATTGATTAATTGTAGGTACATACATTAATTGCCAACCAAAATTTGAACTATAATCTGTTACCGCAGCACTAATTGCATATTGAATTTTATCTGTAATAGCTACTCTAGGTTGTACTCTTGATGACTGTAAAGCACCTGATAGCGGAACTACACCATCTTGTGTAATTAGTAACATATCACCAGCATATTTGTACATACTTCTACGGCCTACTGGTGCGCCAATATCCCAAACACCAACCATTGACCAATTAGCAGAAGTTGTTGGATCAGTACCTTGATAAACAATCACCTGACCTTTATTAGTAATAATTACATAATGATCGTTTACACCAGTACCTGCATCAATTGTCCATGTACCATGAGCAACAATGTAACCGCCCCTAGTCATAAATGGTGCAATATCTACAGCAGCAGCAGCCCCAGCAATTGATTGAACTGGCAAATACCACACTTTAAGGCTGTTTTTCTCAATAAAAAACTGCCGTTGAGCATAAAGTATTGGGTCTAATAAATTAGTCGCTGTAACACCTGTTATTGTTGGTGTACTCCATGCTGTACCATTGTAGTTACGTGGGGCATCTACGCCATTAGCCATAGATAGAAAATTACCACCAGAAGTAGCAATATTGCAATATCCCCATCTAGCATTAGTTAATCCAGTTAATGAAGAACTAGCTGTACCACCTGCTGTTACATCATAAACAACTGTACCTGCGATAGCGAATAGCTTATTAGTTGCAGCACCAGCATAAGCCATGATTGTTTCTACTTGACCTGTAATGCCTGTTGCCCATTTAGTATAACCATTTCTTAATATACATTCTGTTGTAGCAGGATACCAATTCTCAAGCACTACAGCTTCATTAGATTGCATAGCAGTCAATGAATCACGTGCGTTCCATCCGCCAACTGGAGCAGGTACTGATACTGGCTGAGATACTGCTCTTTTAGCTGCCATTACATTGAATCCTTAAATGGATTTAAACCAGAAGCTCTACGTTGATTAGCAAAATCTAAAGCAGTATTATAAATATCATTAGGCATACGTTGATTAGGCTTTAATGCTAATAGTCTTTTTAATTGGTCGGCAGAAGTATTTGGCGTTATTGATGGAAAGTCACCACGACTATCACCTACTGACAATTCAGTAGAAACAGAATTTGGCGTACCTGTATTAGGCAATTCTCCTAACCAACCTTGACCTTTAGGCATCATTTGACCGCCATATCCAGTACCTTCTTTATAAGCACGTAATCCACCGCCATTAGCATTAGGATTTTGATAAGGATTAGGATAGTCACCATAAGATAGCCCACCTTGTTGTGGTGAGCCACCTAATAATGCTGCTAATTTTAATGCGTATTTATCTGCCATTATATGTGTTTCCAAGCCCTATCATGCTTAATGTGTCTTATCATTCCGTCACTTACCCCATAATCTTTGGCAATTAATACACAAGTATCACCATCAATTAATCTTTTTCTAATAATAGGAATATCAGCATTAGTAAGTTTAGCCATTCCATGATCTTCACTATGCAAAATATTATCTCTTTTTTTATCAAACATATCTTTAATATTCATATTTTGTGTTCCCAGCATTAAATGCTTTGGGTTAATACAAGCAGGAACATCACATTTGTGCATGATTACCATTTTCTTAGGTATTTCACCATGCAGTTTTTCATATGTAGCTCTATGAAGCCTTACTAACTTTTTACCTTGCCAAATTCTACCATATCCACATTCATCCCTAGTTCCTGTAAATATGTGACAACCATTGTCATCAATGATTGTTTGTGCTTCTACTCTTTCCCAAAATGACATTTGTCTAAAAGCCCATGACATTGCAAAGTTATCTGTTGTCCGTACATAATTTCTAGGCATTTCATACTCCAATTAGTTATTGAAGTATTATACTAACAGTAATTACTTGTTCTTGTCAAACCGCATAAACACTATGCTCCATATTGGCTGTCAGGGATGTTCTCCCAACCAATTAATACATTGGCTGTTCTTGGTGCAAATGATAATGTTGCTGACCCTTGATCGTTGGCTTTAGCAATATTTAATTCAATTTGATAATCTCGTTCAAATGCTGAAGTATCAAAACCTTTAATCTCAAAATATTTTCTTTTGATGCCTAAGACCATTAAACGCTGTGGGTAGATACAAGTATCAGTATCTAAGATTAAACTCGTCTGAGGCGTTCCTGATGCGCTGTCAGCCCATGCTGTAGATATATACTCATACCCCATGTACTCATTAGTAGATAGAATAGGCCATATTTGAAACTCACCACCCATAATACGATAACGTACACGTGGGCCAGTAGAGATATAACTAGACTTTAAGAACTGCCATTGTTGAGGTGAAGTTGGGCCAAGCATCTCCCATCTTTTAGACTTGTCGTAATGTGTACGATCAGTTTGACGATCCCAATCAGCAGGAAGTGGGTATTTAGTTTGACCAAAAGTAAGTTGTGTTGCGTTAGAAGCAGTAGGTAATTGACTAACTGTTACGCTTGTAGCTGTTGGAGTGCCAGTAATATAAGTATCTTGATTGATACCTAAGCCTGTCACCATCCAATTAGTTGCCCCTGCTGCTACCATCTGAGCTACTACCGCAGCATCAATGCCTGTAATAGTTGCGCTTTGATTGACTACAATGGCATCACTTTGGGCATAAGCTGTATAGAAACGATATTCTCTGTTTAATGATTCCCAAGGAAATTCTCTTGCTAACTCATATCCAACAGCATTAGTTAGATACATTAACTGAACTATATCTGTCGCTGTGCTACTTGACACAGAAGCAGGTACGGCAAGTCCCATTTCACCAGTTGCCTGTTGAACAAGTTGTAATAGAGTTGCCATACCTTTTCCTTTATTTATGTAGCTTTAGCTGGTTTCTCAGCCTTTTCTGGTTTGTTTAACTTACCCAATAACTCTTGCATCTGTTGTTTTAAGCCATCAATCTCAGCATCACGTAAACGTAAGGCATCAGCTTGTTGTTGTACTACCGCAGAATCTTTAGCATTAGCTAAGAAGGCTTTAGCTTTATCTCGGAATGATAATGGGCTTGTGCCTACCATCATACCAATTGAACTAATTTGCTCATCTGAAGCACTTGCTACTTGCTCTACAGTATAAAATTTAAAGTGTTTTAACTCACTTGCTTGTGCTGCATTTAAGATAGGCCAGTCACGTAGTAGTGTACCTTGTATCTCAGAACCACCATCAGATTTTTCATTCTGATATAACGCCCATTGTACTGGAAAGCGTTTTTGATGCTCTTCACGTGCAAATGTATCAATAATCGTGTTTCTATCACCAGGTATTTCAATAATGATAAAGTCTGCCATATATTTAATGGGCCGACCTTCTACGCTAGTTTGAAATTGATTATCCATTTCTCGCTGATAGAATCTTACCGCTAATCGTGAATCTGGGTTATTAAAATCTGTATCTATTGCCATTGTAATTCTCCAAAGTGGTTTGGGTTTTGTAGATGACACTCATTATAAATGCCAACTAGAAAACCCACCTATTGCTAGGTGAGAATTCTCATTACTTAAACTGAAGCTATGCCAAACCAGCCATAGTCACCAATTACTGTTGCAGTTGCAGGAGCGATATAAGAACCGCCAGTTGCAGTTGCTACAAAAGTAGTTGCGTTTACTGTTACTGAAGTAGCAGAAGCAGCTAGGCCACCTGCACCAACTTTAGCGAAAACATAACGTAAGCCATCTGAACCAAATACTTGCACACCTAACAATTGGTTTGCAACTTGTTGTCCAGCAGTAATAGAAGCTGCGGTTACTGTGTTTGTTAAATCAATCCCTACTAGAGGGGTTACTGAAAATGCCATGATATATCCCCTTAATTAAGCAGTTAAAACGCCACTAAATTGTGGGCCAGAGCTTGTAAGATTACCAGCCCAACCGATCAATTTAACAACAGCGTCTTGGTTTACAGATTGACGTTCGCCACCGATAGGCACGAAGTTACGTTCTGCATGAGGGCGGAAGAATAAGTAGTTAGTATTCAAGAACCACATGTGATTAGCAGTTGCTTGAGAACCAATACCACCACCCAATACTACATCAGCAGAAGTACCGCCACCATAGAATTTCAATGATGCGAAACCAGCAGCACCTTCTTCAGCAGAAGTTACACGTTGGATAGCTTGCAATGAGTTTACATATAGTGAGTAGTAGTTGTTATCAGCAACAATCAAATCAGCTTTATCATTACCACGAACTAGCTTGATAGCCAATTGTGTCATGTAAGCTTGAATGTTTGCAGCAGAAACAGCAGCACCACCATTAGTTACGCCAGAGAAAGCTTGGTTACGCCAGAAAGACCATGTAGCACGATCAATACCGCCATAAGTACCTGTAGATGGACTATCTGCAACAGCAGCAGCTAAACCAGTTAAGTTCTTACCTGAGTTACCTGTACCATTACCATAAATATCAGTTTGGATACGGTTAGTCAGTTGAGCTTCAGCTACTTGAATACGACCTTCTAACAAATCTACAATCGCTTCTTTAGAACTGTTTTGCAACATTTCCAAGCCTGAGATAGTAACTGCTGAAGCGTATTGAGTGATATTGAATTGAGCTGCTGAAATTGGGCTATTAGGCGCAATGTTCAGAGTTTCATAACCACTATAGCTGTTAGTGTTGTTTGTAGATGTGTCGTTGTACATTACTTCTTCAAGAATTACATTACCGCCTGAAAAAGGACGAACATTGCCACGTTTTTTTAAACGATCCAATAAAGGATTGTTAAGTGTTACGTTGTCTGCTAATTTGCCACTACGTGATTGAATAGTGGTGGCAATAATATCAGACACAGATGAATTGGCAAAAGCCATAATAATCTCCTATGTTTATATGATTGAACCAGATTTCTCAAATGATTCCATTAAAGAGTCTCTGATACTTGCGCCTTTTCCACTTGAACTCATAGACGCTGTAGGCGTGGCAGATTTCGGGGATAGAGCTTTTGCTTTAGCTTGGGCTACTTTTGCATGGCGGTCAGCTTCAGATTTATTGGCTTGTTCAGCCTGTACTTTCTGAAATACTCCATCTTGCAATCTTATAGCTTTGTCATAAGCGGTTTGTAAGTCATCAGCCATTCCAGCTTGGAGTAATCCAGCCATCGTTTCTCTGACTTCTTCAAAATAAGGTTTGTCATTCTGAAAACTTGTAAT
>Ga0007794_10000496_pt1 | contig 12167 bp, 8 predicted proteins | sample CryBogmetaGMA5M_FD_60365 | JGI IMG/M metagenome (GOLD analysis project Ga0007794, IMG submission 60365) | Freshwater microbial communities from Crystal Bog, Wisconsin, USA - MA5M | ecosystem: Environmental > Aquatic > Freshwater > Lake | place: Crystal Bog, Wisconsin, USA | collected 2009-07-06
CCTGCGCCGCGTTCTTCCGGGGGCATGCGCAAAAGTGCGCGCAGCAGGTCCTGGGCAAAGGCGCAGAGGGTCGCGGGCGCGATGCGCGCGGCCTGGGCCGGGTCGCTCAAGGCCTCGAACAGGGCCTGGACCTTCTTGGGATCGCCGTAGGTCTCCTGGAAGGCGGGCAGGTTCTCGCTGAACATGTCGGCCAGGGCGGCGTCGGCCCTGGCGGGCAGCGGCGCGGCCTGGGGCCGTAGCGAGCTGGAGGCCAGCACCTGGGCCAGGGCGGCGTCGAGCTTCTTGCGCACGTCGCCGCGCAGGCGGCCCAGGGCCGCGGCCTGCACCGGGGCCTGGGCAGTGGGCAGCAGCAGGCCCAGGCAGTAGTTGGCGTCCGCGGCCGAAAGCTCCTTGAGCGCGGCCAGCAAGGCCTCGGCCAGGCGCGCGGCCGCTTCGTCCGAGGCGTTGCCCAGGCGTGCGAGCCCGGCGCCCAGGGCGATCCCGGTGGCCTCGTCCAGCAGGCGCTCCTGCACAGCCGCGCGTTCGGCCTCGTCGCCGGTGCTGGCCAGGGCCTTCACGAGGCGTTCGCGCAGGGCGGCCGCCCGTTCGGGCTCGGCCTGGTTGAGGGCGCGCAGCAGGCCCACGGTGCGGAAGAGGTCCTCGGTCTGGGCGCTGGCGTGGTCCTGGCGGAGGCTGGCCGAGAGCGGCTCGCGGGCCAGGAACCCCCCGAGGGTGCCTGCCAGCAGGAAGGCGGCCACGGCGATGACCGCGCGCCGACCGCGCACGAAGCGGTTGCGGCCCCACCAGGCTGCACAGAGCCCGGCCAGGGCGGCCAGGGCAGCCAGCGCCGTCCATATCCAGATCGCCTGATTCATGTCTTGCCTCGCCCAAACCTTGTGCCTGATTTCGCGGCCCGAGGGAAGCGGGATGAACACAGCCCGCGGGCCAGGACACCTTTGGAGGCCATGTGCGCAAAAATTACTCGCCACAAATATTTCTGCGCACCGGCCGGCAAGGTTTGTCGTTTTATTATGGCATGTTATCTGTTGGCACGGGCCTTGCTTTTCTTTGAGCAGGCGCGTTGACGCGGGCGAAGGGAAGGCCGTGGTGCGCACAAATGGTACGCTATTGCCAAGTGTGCACTGCCGGGAACGGGCGGCTGCTTGCCTGGAAGGGCAAGATGCAGTATGGCCTCCCGGCCCCAGGCAGGAAGCCTGGGGAACGAGGTCAACGCGCGCCGCGGCGGTCCACGGGCCGCTGTTTTTGTGGGAGCCCACCAGGGCCGCAGTTGTGTGGGAAGGGGTTTTTGTTGCACAGGCCGCAGGGCGGCCGCTGGCGGGGGACGCAGGACCGACCCTGTGCCGCCGGGGACTTAAGAGATATGTAGCCGAATACGCCATCCTGGAGTTGGCGGCACTATGCGCAAGAATGCACTGATCGTGCTCATCGTCATGGCGGTCAATCTGGGCCTCTGGGCCTTCTTCAACCGCCCGGCCGACCCGCAGCTCGACTTCACCGGCCAGGTCAAGGCCGTGTCCTTCAGCCCCTACCGGGCCGACCAGGACCCGCTGGTCAACAAGTTCCCCACCACCAAGCAGATTGAGGAAGACATCGCCTTCCTCAAGGGCAAGGTCGGGACCATCCGCACGTATTCGTCCATGGAGGGCATGGAGACCATCCCCGCCCTGGCCGAGAAGTATGATATGCCTGTAATGGCCGGCGCCTGGCTGGATAAGCGCCTCAAGCGCAACGAGCAGGAGATCAGCGGGCTCATCAAGAACCTGACTGAGCACAAGAACGTGCCCCGCGCCATCGTGGGCAACGAGTCCATCCTGCGTGGCGACTTCACCATCGCCCAGCTCTCGGAGTACCTCCGCCGCGTCAAGGCCGCCGCCCCCAACGCCCAGATCAGCACCGCCGAGCCCTGGCACGTCTGGATCAACCATCCGGAACTGGCCGACAACGTCGACTTCATCGCCATCCACATCCTGCCCTACTGGGAACGTGTGCCCGAGGACAAGGCCATCGAGTGGAGCATGAAGCGCTACAAGCAGGTGGTGGAGGCCTTCCCGAACAAGCACGTGCTCGTGGCCGAAATCGGCTGGCCGAGCAACGGCGAACGCTGGGGCAAGGCCAAGGCCAGCATCGCCAACGAGGCCAAGTTCCTGCGCCAGTTCCTGAACCTGGCCGCCCAGCAGAACATCGACTACTGCGTCATGGAGGCCTTTGACCAGCCCTGGAAGCGCCCGCTGGAAGGCGTTGTCGGCGCGCATTGGGGCATCTGGACCGTGGAGCGCAGCCTCAAGATTCCCCTCACGGGCGTTATCCTTGAGGATACGCTGTGGCCCGTGCAGTGGGGCGTGTCCATGCTGGCCCTGCTCCCCATGCTCTTCTTCCTGTACAAGCGCCGCACCCAGCCTTTTTCCGGGCGGCTGTTCTTCTCCCTGCTCTTGCAGACCGTGACCAGCTCGCTGGTGTGGATCGCCTTCACGCCCATCACCATCGAGTTTTTGCCTGCCGAGACCGCGGCCTGGGCCATGCTCCTGCCCATGCAGATCGGCCTGCTCGCCGTGGTGCTCATCAACGGCTTTGAAATGAGCGAGATGCTCTGGCCCGAGGGCCTGCGCCGCCGCTTCTTCCCCCTGCGCCACGACCTGGATGTCGGGCTGCCCAAGGTGTCCATCCACGTGGCCTGCTGCAAGGAGCCGCCGGAGATGGTCATGGCCACCATGAACTCGCTGGCCGCGCTCGACTACCCGAACTTCGAAGTGCTGCTGGTGGACAACAACACCCACGACCCCGTGCTGTGGCAGCCGCTGGAAGAGCACTGCGCCAAGCTAGGCGCCCGCTTCCGCTTCTTCCACCTGGAGGAATGGCCGGGCTACAAGGCCGGTGCGCTGAACTTCGCCCTCAAGGAGACCGCAGCCGACGCCCGGGTCATCGCCGTGGTGGACTCCGACTACCAGGTCAGGCCCTCCTGGCTGCGCTCGCTCACCCCGTACTTCGAGAAGCCGGACATCGCCATCGTGCAGAGCCCCCAGGACCACCGCGAGTGGGCCGGGGACCCGTACAAGACCGTGTGCGCCTGGGAGTATGACGGCTTCTTCCGCATCGGCATGGTGCACCGAAACGAACGCAACGCCATCATCCAGCACGGCACCATGACCATGGTCCGCAAGGCCGTGCTCGAGGAAGTGGGCGGCTGGGGCGAGTGGTGCATCTGCGAGGACGCCGAGCTGGGCCTCAAGGTGCTGGAGCGCGGCTACCAGGCCATCTACGTGCCCGAGAGCTTCGGCACCGGCCTGACCCCGGACACCTACGCCGGGTTCAAGCGCCAGCGCTTCCGCTGGGCCTACGGCGCGGTGCAGATCCTGAAGCGCCACTGGCGTCAGCTGCTGCCCTGGAACAAGTCCACGCTGCTCGACGCCGGGCAGAAGTACCACTTCATCGCGGGCTGGCTGCCCTGGTTCGCCGACGCCACGCAGATCGCGGTGCTCGTGGTCAGCCTGGTCTGGTCGCTCGGCATGCTGGTGCTGCCGCGCTACTTCGGCACGCCCCTGTCCATCTTCCTCCTGCCGCCGCTGGGCGCCTTCCTGTTCAAGCTGTTCCACTTCATGTGGCTGTACAAGACCCGCGTAAAGTGCGGCCTGTGGGAGCGCATCGGCGCGGCCGTCGCGGGCCTGGCGCTGACGCACACCATTGCCAAGGCCATCTTCCAGGGTGTGTTCACGTCCAAGAAGCCCTTCCTGCGCACACCCAAGTGCGAGGAGCGTTGCGCCGTGGTGCGCGGCCTGCTCATGGCGAGAGAGGAACTGCTGATCCTGGGCCTGCTCTGGCTCGCGGCGGCCGGGGTCATGGCGCGTTACGGCACCGAGAACCCGGACATCGTGACCTGGGCGCTCATCCTGCTCGTGCAGTCCACCCCGTACCTGGCGGCCCTGTGCCTGTCGCTCTTGTCGGTCATGCCGAACCTGATCCCGGGCGTGAACCGCAGCCTGGCCTGCAGCAATGCCTGCCAGATCGTTGCCGCCGCGCCCGGCACCGCCTCGGTGGCCCTGCCCATGGCCCAGAAGCGCAAGGACAAGGTCTAGCCCGGACGACTCGAAACAACGAACGGCCCGGTTCCCTTGAAGGGGAGCCGGGCCGTTTTCGTTGGTTGTGGGGCCGGAGGGGTCATTTCATGATGGTGATGTGGATGTGGTCCCAGTGGGCAGCCACTTCCTCTTGCGTGGCCTCGCGGATGATCTCCCGGGTCGTCGTGTCCCTGTGAAAGCCGCCGAGGGGGCTCATAAACAGCTCCACCTCCCGGTTATCACGGGCAGAAGCCTCTATTGCGCGAAGACGCTCCTGTATCGCCTTGCGCTTGTCTGCCGGTGCGGAGGGGTCAACAGCCAGACGCACCGGCATCTTGTTCACCTCATTGATGTCCACTGCTCGGCCTTCGGCATGGTCCGCATTTTCCTCCGCGCTCTCCGGTTCAGTTTCCGCAGCGGGGTAGGTTGTCTTCACCCTTTGGGCGCACGCTTCGGTCGGCGGTCCAAACGTGAGACTTGCGACAACGAGCAGCGAAAGGAGGATGCGCATCCTGTTCTCCTAGGATTACTTGCGAATGGTGATGTGGATGTGGTGCCTGTGGCCATATTTGTCTTTATCGTTGGCTTCGCGGCCGTTGTCTTTGCTGTTCGGGTTCTTAGGCCGGAAGAAGCCGTCCAGAGGGTCAATGTACGCTTCCACTTCTTCGTTCGCTTTCGCAGCAGCCCTGATTTCCTCCAACCGTTCATGCATGGCCTCGCGTTGTTCGGCAGGCACATTGGGGTCCACCGCATCAGAAATCCGTTGGCCGTTGATCCGGTTGATGTCCATCGCACGGCCTTCGCCGTGAGCCCCCTTGTCCCCGGAGCGGTACCCGCTGTTCATGTTGAAATCATGCGTACCAGAGTCCTTATCCAGCAGGCTCTGCACCTGCTCACGGGTTTCAGGGGTCAGGGCCTCTGGGTTGGGATCATCCTTTCTTGGGTCGTCATTCTTGGTCGTTGCCACTACCCTGCCACCCTTGCTCAGGGGGGCGGGAGGTTTCTGCCCATTTCCCTGCTGCGCGGGCGGCGTGACCTTCCCGCGCACCTCATTGGGCAACGTGACCTTACCCCGGTACTCCGGGCCAGAGGATGAACCGCCGCCCGTTTCGCCGTAGTACCCGTGCCAGCCGTACGGCTGCGGCTTGTGCCCCGCGCCGATCTTGGTGCCGCCGCCCGAGCCAAGGCTCACCCCGGCGGCGGCCGACTTGCCGTCCTCGCTCACCCTGGTCCAAAGGCGTTTGTCCGTGCTTTCAGTTTCCATATCTGACCTCCTATGGTCTTTCAATGGAATATAGCACGGCTTTTATGCGCCGGACAAAAATGCCCTATTATTGGCCGCTAAAAGGGCAAAAATTCCCGGTTGACAGGGTTTGGGCAGGGGATGCCTCCGGCGGCCGGGGTCCCCTTCGGGGCTCATTGCCCTCCCCGGACCCCCTCAACGAAGTTCCTGCCGCCCGCACAAGCCGAAAGTGCTGGCCCAGGTTCCTCCTGGGCCAGCACTTTCGGCGTATGGGGATTCCAAAGGGCCTCAGGCCCTTTGGCCGCCGGAGGCTTATTCTCCCAGCAGTTTCCCATAGTCCGCGGCCATGCGTTCCACGCTGAAGCGCTTGCGGCCCTGGTCGCGGGCGGCGCGGCCGAGGGAGCGCGCCAGCGCGGGCTGCGTGAGCAGGCTCACGGCGTGTTCGACCAGGCCGTCCATGTTGCCGGGCGCGGCCAAGAGGCCGGTCTCCTGGTGGCGGATGATCTCCGGCACCCCGCCCACGCTGAAGCTGGCCACGGGCAGCTCGCACGCCGCGGCTTCGAGGAGCACGAGGGGGTGGTTGTCGGCCAGGGTGGGGTAGACCAGGCAGTCGGCCGCGCGCATGAGCAGGGCCAGTTTGGCGCGGTCCAGGTAGGGCCAGACCGTGAGGCCGCCGGTGGTTGCGGCCTCGTCGCCGCCCACGGCAAAGCCCAGGCAGCCGGGCACGGCCTCGCTGATGCGCGCCCAGTAGTCAGGCCAGGCGGCGCCGGACTTGTAGGCTGCGCGGCCGCCGCCGTGGGCCGCGAAGAGCGCGACCTTTGCGCCGGGCGCGAGGCCGAGCGCGCTTCGGGCTTCCTGACGTGAGGCCAGGCTGTCCGGCCAGGGCACGCCGTTGGGGATGACCTTGAGCCGCAGTTCCGGCAGGACGGCCTTGGTGAGCCCGGCCAGCCAGCGCGAGGGGCTGACCAGCTGCGGGCCGAGGCGCCTGAGCAGGCGCAGGATGTGGCCCTGGCGCAGGCGGGCCTGGGGAAAGGCGCGCGGGCAGGGGTCGGCGCAGGCCGGGAAGTGCGGGCAGGAAAGCGGATAGGCGCAGCCGCCGGTGAGCGGCGTGGCGTCGTGCAGGGTCAGGATCAGCCCGAGCGAGGCGTTGCTGTCGAGCAGGCTCTCCAGCAGCACGGGCCAGTCCGTGCTGGTGTGCAGGTGCACCGTTCCGTGCGGCGGCAGCCGGGAGGCGCGGCTGGCCAGGGCGCCAGGAAAGGTTGGCGGGATGGGTGGAGCATCGGCAGCAGGACGGCCCAGGGCCTCGGGGTCGTTCTCGGCCACCTCGTATGAGAATTGGGCGTCAATGCCCGCGGCGCACTGGGCGGCCAGGAGCAGCCGGGCCACGCGCACGGCCCCGCCCCGGTACGGCAGGGCCGCGTGGTGCAGGATGACCTGGGGCATCAGGCCTCCGTTTCAAGTAGGTCGTGCTTCAGGGCCCAGAGGATGTGAAAGGCCGCGCGGTCAGCGGAGAGCTCCGGGCACAGTTCGCGGAAACGCTCGGAGAGCCGCCCGGCGGCCTCGCCCTTGCGGGCCAGGAAGACCAGCTTGCGGATGGCCTCGGCCTCCAGGATCTGGTCCAGCCCGGCATAGAACACGGGGAACTCCTTGCCCGAGAGCAGGGCCACACCCGTGCGTCCGGGCTTGAGTTGCGTGTCCGGGGTGAGTGCGCGCGTGGGGTAGCTGGCGAAGACGCGGGCATAGGGCAGGCGTAGCGGGTGCGGCACGTGGCGCAGGGTCCCGATGTCCGGGGCGGGCAAGGCGGAGAGCTCGTCCCAGAGTTCCAGGTACCGGGCCACGACCTGGGGCCAGAGGAAGCCCGCGCGCACACGCTCACGGCCCGCAGCGCCCAGGCGCAGGCGCAGGGCCGGGTCGGCCAGCAGGGCTGAGAGCGCCAGGGCCAGGGCCGGGGGGGCCACAACGGTACGCTGGGCCAGTAGCAGGTGGTACTGGTTGTCGAAGAGCAGGGGCGCCAGCTGGTCCACGAGATCATCCTGCGGCACATCGCCCAGGGGCTGATCGTCCTGCGGCAGAATGTCCTCCAGCAGACCGTCCGGCAACGAACCGGCGGACGGCTGGGTGCAGGACGGGCCGGACCCCAGCGGGTTGGGCCCCAGGGTGGGCACCAGCAGGCCCGTGACGCCGTGGGCGATGAGGTCGCGGTAGCCGTCGTAGTCCGAGGCGATGACCGGCAGGCCCGCGGCCTGGGCTTCCAGCAACGTCAGGCCAAAGGTCTCCTGGGGGTTGTCGGCGATGGACACGAACAGGTCGCAGGCGGCCAGGATCTCGGCCTTGCGGCGCTCGCCGGGGCGCAGCTCCAGGCAGGCCGTCAGGCCCACCTTGGCGGCGATGTCCTTGAGGCTCTGCGGGAAGGGGTCGTCCTCCTCGGCCCAGCCCGCCAGCACCAGGGCCACGGAGTCGCGCTTGAGGCCCTCGTCGAAGAGCCGGGCCAGGGCGCGCACCAGCGGCAGCACGTCCATCTTGGAAGAGTGCGAAATTCGGCCCAGCACCAGGATCAGCGTGCGTTCCTCGGGCAGGCCGAGCTTGCGGCGCAGGGCCAGCCTGTCCTCTGGTCCGGGCAGGGGCGCATGTGCCGCCTCGGGGTCCAGGCCCAGCGGGATGCGCCGGACGCTCGGCCCGGGCGTGTGGGCGAGATTGTAGCCCTGGCGCAGGTGGGCGAAAAAGGCCTCGACGGCCGACTGCCCGGCCGCGGAGGTGGCCACGATGCAGTCGCGCGGGGTGGCCCCGGCCCAGAGGTGGCGCAGGAAGGCCGCCGGATAGTCAGGGTAGGACAGGGAGTGGATGGGGCCGGTGATGGGAAAGATGCGCCGGGCATAGGCGTTGCGCAGCCGGGCGATGTGCGTGGGCAGCATGATGCAGTCGGACTGGTGGAAGCAGGCATAGTCCGTGGCGGCCAGCCTTGCCGGCAGCTCGCGCCGGTCCATGAGCTGAAAGCCGTCGCGGTCCGCGATGTCCGGGGCCATCTCGGCCAGGAGCCCGGCCAGGGACTCGCGCAGGGGCCTGTCGGACAGGAAGAAGTGGTAGGACTCGAAGGGGTCGGCCGCGAGCAGGAAGCGCAGGAAGCTCGCATTGGCCACCCGGCGGCCGAGCACGGGGCCGGTCTCCAGAAAGGGGTCCAGGGTGCCGAAGACGCCGGGCTTTTTCATGCCTGGACCAAGCCATACTTGCCCTCATTTGTCAAAGCCCGGACCCGGCTTTGGCCTGCGCGCGAACAGGCTGTGCGGACGTTGCCGCGGAGTGGTTCTTGCATCTCCCCAGGCGCACGCATCCATCCCTAGGGAGGCTTGAGGACCATGCACAGCACCGAACATCCTGAAATCATGTGGGGTCTTGGGCTTGAACCAGACGCCGCAACCTTTATCGAGACCGCTGCCGGGCCGGGCTACAGCCTGCGGAATTTGCCGCCCGACGCCGTGGCCTGGATGCGCGGCTCCGAGGGCTGCACCCAGGCCGCCTGGGTGCCCTGGCGTGTCTGGCTCGGACTGTCAAAAAACAGACGGTCGGCCTGCTGCCAGGACGACGGCGTCCGCCGCATCCTCGTCCTGGATGCCGAGGCCGAGACCCTGGAGACCGAACAGGTGCTGGCCGAGGGCTTTGTCACGGCCGTGCGCGCCCCGCTCACCCGCTTCAAGGTGCGCGACGCCCTGCTGCGTCTGCGCGAGATGGACTCGCTCACCGCGGACCTGCGCCGCAAGACCGAGGAGATCGCGCTGGAGCGCGAACTCTTCGTGCGCAAGAGCAACCACCTGAGCTTTCTGAATCGTGTGCTCTCCCGGGCCACGGCCTCGCTGGACCCGACCACCATCCTGTCCAAGGCCAGGAGCGACCTCAAGAACCTGCTGCCGCTCACGGCGCTCTCCGCCGCCTTCTGGTCCCGGCCCGAGCACGGCTCCGGCCTGGAGGCCGAGCTGTACATGCCCTGCCTGCTGACCCCGCCTGAAAGCGCCCAGTGGCAGCAGACCCTCCTTGAGGCCGCCGAGCGCCAGGCCGGGGCCAAGGTCTCGGAATACCGCCACGTCTGCCTGATCCCGGAGCGCAACCGCAAACCCGCGCCCGCGCTGGCTGCCGGACGGCTGCTGCTGCTGCCCCTGTCCGTGGGCGGCGAGAGCTTCGGCTGTCTGGCGCTCTTGACCGACAAGGGCCTGCGCCTGGCCAAGGACGAGGTGCAGACGTTGAACGCCTGCGTGAATCATCTGGCGCTCGCCCTGCGCAACGCGCTGCTCTACCGCCAGGTCAAGATCATGGCCGACCGCGACGGGCTGACCAAGATCGGCAACCGCCGCAGCTTCGAGGAGCGTCTGGCGGCCGAGGCCGCGCGGCATGGCCGCTACGACCTGCCCCTGTCGCTCATCCTGGTGGATGTGGACCATTTCAAGGCCGTGAACGACACCTGCGGCCATCAGGCCGGAGACGAGGTGCTGCGCGACATGGCCGCGCTCATGGGCGAGGGCCTGCGCAGCTCGGACTATCCGGCGCGCTATGGCGGGGAGGAATTTGTGGTCATCCTGCCGCACACCAGCCGCGAGCAGGCGGCGCTCTTGGCCGAGCGCCTGCGCCAGCGCGTGGCCGACCGCGTCTTCCGCGCCAGCCCGGCAAATCCGGCCAGTGCGGGCCGACAAGGCCTGCGCCTCACCGTGAGCGCGGGCGTGGCCGCGCTTCTGCCCGGCGCCTCGGCCCAGGACCTAGTGCTTCAGGCCGACCGGGCCCTTTACCTGGCCAAGAATAACGGCCGCAACCGCGTGGTGGTGGCCGGAGCCCAGGGCCTGAACCCGCAGGACGCGGACCTGGAACTGCCGGGCCAGCCCCTGGCCGCCTTGCCCGAGGGCAACAGTCAGGACGTCGGTCAGGACATGGAGACGGACATGGACCTGGCCATCGGACAGGTCGCAGGACAGGCCACGGGACAAAAGAGAGCGGTCGTGTAGGGGCTAGAGGCTCAGGGTCTCCAGCCTTCGCGGCGTTCGAAGATCTTCCATTCGCCCAGTTCGGGCAAGAGTACGAACAGCGCGTCTTCCTCCATGGTCTCCTGCACCTGGGGCGGCATGGAGAAGCTGTACCGGCCCGTGACGCGGATGCGCGCCAGATCCGGGTCAGCGGTGACGCGCGTAAACGTGAGCCCTGACAGATCCACCTCCGCAGCCCGAAAGCGCGCCAGCAGCCCCCGGCGGCGCTGCATCTCGACCATGGACAGAAAGGCCACGGTCTCGCCGTCGCGCACACGGCGCGAGAAGACCAGCGGGAGATCCTCGGCCAGGGTTATCTGGCGTCGGAAATACTGGCGCAGCACCTCGTACTGGGCCAGCGCGGCGGCATCATCAGGGATGGCCGCGGGCTTGGGGTCCGGCTTGCTGGTGGCATTGCTGCCGGGCGGGCTGACGGCGCTGGCGTTGGCCTGCTGACCAGGGGCCAGCCAGGGCAGCGCGCCCGAGGCCAGGGCCGGGCCGCCCGACACGGCCACCAACACGGCCACCAGCGCGGCTGCCAGCAGGAGAAGCCGCTGCAGCGCCGGGAGGCCTGGCCAGGTCCCTGGCGCGTGCCCGCTCATTGCAGCTCGTCGATGAGGGTCTTGAGATGCAGGTAGTTGAGCGGCTTGCCCAGAAAGGCCGTGGGCTTGGTCTGGGCAGCCTGGGCCCTGGTGCCGACGTCGGTGTAGGCCGTGCAGTAGATGATGGGCATGTCCGGGTTGGCATCGCGGATCTGCCGCGCGGCCTCGATGCCGGTCATGGGGCCCTGGAGCATGATGTCCATGAGCACCACGTCGGGCTTCTTGCGCACGGCGTAGTCCACGGCCTGCTGGCCGGTGGCGGCCGTGGCCACCACCTCGCAGCCCATGCGCTTCAGGTTCAAGCTGGTGGCCATGGCAATGATGCGTTCGTCCTCGACGATGAGCACGCGCGGAGGGTAGGGGAGCGGGGGCGGACAGGACAGCATCATGGAGTTACGTAATCCTTGTTGGGAGTTAGGTCTATTCCCATGTAGGCTTGACGCCCGTGCTTGTCAAGAATTGTTCGTGTCGGGTCCGGACTCATTTTCCTGGAAATTTGGGAGCAAAAGGTTGACGGAGGCATAAAAATAAGCCTAGACATTTCTTAAAGAATCACTATAACAATTCCCGGGGGCCTTGGAACGGGTTCGGTTGCCAGATGCAAAAGGCAGAAAAGGGCCCCCAGGGCGACACGGCCGGGCGCCCCGGCCAGGGGGCGAGACCGGGTGGCCTGAAAAGATGGGTGGCTCGGACAACGGAGAAGCCCCCGGCCCCGGCACGGATATTGAAAACAACCCTGTGGCGCCGCTGCGCGGGCCCAGGGAGACCAGGGCCAAGAACGTGTGAGGGCTGCCAGGGGGCTGTGCTTGCCAGCCGGACCAACCCTGGGCTATGGTGCCTAGGCTCGCCTGATGCCGAGTGCGGGCCGGGACAATTTCAAAACCAGTGGGAAGCCATGCGCACCAAAAGCAGAGTCGTTTTTCTGACCATGCTCCTCGTGATGCTCGGGGCCAGCCCGGTTGAGGCGGCCGCCAGTCGCGCCACAGGCGCCCTGGGCGCCAAGTCGGCCATCGCCATGGACCTGGGCTCGGGCCGCATCCTCTTTGAGCAGAATGCCGACGAGCAGATCCCGCCGGCCTCGCTGACCAAGGTCCTGACCCTGTATCTGGCTTTCGAGGCCATGCAGGAGAAGCGCCTGAGCTTCACGGAGACCGTGCTCGTGACCCCGGAGGCCACCGTGGCCGGCGGCTCGCGAATGAACATCAAGAGCGGCGAGCGCGTCATCGTGCGCGAACTCATGAAGGGCATCGCCGTGGCCAGCGGCAAC
>Ga0007794_10000498_pt1 | contig 12135 bp, 3 predicted proteins | sample CryBogmetaGMA5M_FD_60365 | JGI IMG/M metagenome (GOLD analysis project Ga0007794, IMG submission 60365) | Freshwater microbial communities from Crystal Bog, Wisconsin, USA - MA5M | ecosystem: Environmental > Aquatic > Freshwater > Lake | place: Crystal Bog, Wisconsin, USA | collected 2009-07-06
CTTGTACTTCGCCTTGCTACCCTCAAGCGTCCGCCGAAACCACTGGTACTGGTCATTGCCCAGCGTAATCCCCCACAGATCCCGGTCCATTTTCTTTCCACCGCCAAAGCTGTTATCCACCGGCAATGACGAATGCCAATAAGGATCGATAACCACGAAGAGCGCGTCACCCCACGTCCACGCGTAATAGTCCCTGAGCATGCCGATGTGCTCCACGGGCTTTGAGTCACCCGTGTAGAAGCTGTCGGGCGCGGGTTGCGGAAAATAGCGGTTTCGGGCTGTTTGCGCCCAGACTGCAACGTTGCTGGACGTGCCGTCCAAATTGAATGCAGCCGCCTGCTCATGGTTGCCGTTGACAAGAAAAAGAGGCGCAGAATGGGCCACAAGCCCCAGATAGGGGCGTTGGATCTTATAGCGTTGAGTCACCGTGTCGGCATTAACTGTCCCCAGCGCATCCACGCTGAAGTCATCGCCCATCATCATGTAAAAGTCGGGATGGTCGGCAGCAGCAGCCCGCAGCGTCTGGGCGTAAAGCGCGGCATCATGCTGTTGTGGACGTTCGGGATGCGAGTCGCCCTGGAGCTCAAAACGAAACGGACTCCCCGGGGCTCGCTGGGTATGAAAGGAATGCTCCACCCCTTCTAAGAAGATCGTCTCGCCCGTCTTACGATACCGGAGTCGATAATAGCAGGGTGCATCGGGCGTAAGCTGGTCGAGTAGCACATTAACCGGCTGCCCCGCGGGAAAGCTGATCGTACCGGTTTTGCGCGTGTAGGCCCCGGATACTGCGCCATATTCACAATACCCATCCATACTGCCGGCAGAGAGAACGCTCACCGTGATCGACCTGTCAGAGGGACGACCCAGCACCACGGACAACCCCTCCAGGGCCATGACATCGGCAGGGAGCGCCTTAACGGCGGCCTCACCTCTCGGTTGCCTATGCTTGACCGGTCCTTGCCCTTGCCGTTCAGCCCGCCGGGACGGGGCCGCCCCCTGCCCGACGGCAGAAGTCATAAGGGATGAAGCAAGGAAAAGGAATAGCAGGACGGGTATTACTCGATTCATTGGCCGGATCCTCCACGAACAAGTCGGACATAGTTGTTGATTCTGACGACACCACCTTGCGGCCCGAGGCCAGGGAATAATCCGATCGGTCACCAATTTCGGGATCACTGCGCCGCGCTCCCGCGCCATGTATGTCAAGCAGGCGGTGATATGTGCACTCATAACTACCTCCACGCTGAAATACGATAGAACAGATTGCTGATCATGCCAATACCGGCATCCGCAACGGAATTCGTCATTTTGGTCGGCGGACTATTTGTGAGTATTGCAATCCACTGATTGGTGGCGAGAATATCCGTACAGCATTCTATGCACTGATACGCATTCGACCCTCCAACCCAGGTGAGCTGGACACTGTTGCTGACTGCCGTGAGATTGATGATGGCGAGCCTGGAAAATGGGTTTGCGGGATTCAGATCGGCGACATAGGACTGGAGCGTTGTAAAGCCGTTCGCATTTGTAAGGGAAGCAACGCTGGCCAACGTGGGGTCGAAGCCGTAATCGAGAGCCCACCCGTCGGGGATGCCGTTCGAGGCTGATGACCAATGGGTGGGATCGGTCCCATACTCGTATTCGAGAGCGTCTCTCAGTCCATCGCCATCAGTATCGCTGTTTGTTGTGACTCCAGAGAGGCTGCCAAAATGGGATCGCACCCAGACATCCGGCAGGCCGAGGCCGACGGTGTCGGTCGAGGCGCCCGTGTAGGTCTCGACACTTCCACGGGGGGTGAGATCCTTACCCTGCAGTCCCGGATAGTTGGTGGGATAGCGGTATACACGGAACACGGCGTTCATGAACTGGTCGGTGCGTGCCGCATCCGTGGGGGGAACCGCTCCCTGTGCCAGCACGGAGGCGGCAACAGGACAGTTATATTGCCAGACCGTCTGTCCGGCAGGCGTGACTTCGAAGAGTTTCCCCTTGATCCCCTCGCAGATGAGGGTGTTGCCATTGGGCTGGCGCTGACAGCCGGAAATTTCAGACGAGTAGAAATTCGCCGCCGTACTGTTCGTGTAGGTCCAGACGGGGGCACCCGGTCCATAAGCCGCGCCGCTGGTGCAACTATATACGCCGGCGGCATCGACGGGCGGCACGATCTCGTTGACGGACGAATAGCCGCGCCCGATCCCGTTGTTGAAGATCAGGATATTGCCGGCGCCCGGGCAATTGGTGGGGATCCAGTGCGTGTGGTGCTGCTGGTACAATTGCCGGTTCGCAATCGTGCCGCGATCATACTGCCGGGGATCTCCCCAGCGGTAGAGAATGTCGCCACCGATGTTGTGGACCCCGTTCGAGTGGCTGGCCGCCTGGGCCGTTGTGGTGCTGTGGTCAATCACGAACAGCTCGTTGTTGCCGCGGATGCTGAGCATTACCTGGTCGAGCTGGGCATTGTAGTCAATGCCGTTCACGTGGTTCCAGAACTGGGGGATCATGATGCCGGGCCCGTTGACATCAATCAGTTCAGGATGCGCGGACACCACCCCGTAGTTGTTCTTGCTGGCGTCGTAGTCCTGGATCATGTGATCCCAGAGGTGCCATTCCCAGACAACAGTGCCACCGTAGGGCCTGGTCGGCGTCACCTCGACCAGGCAGTCGGGGAGCATATAGCCCTGGGTGGCAATGCTCGAATCCAGCAATCCCGGATTGAACCCCGCCGCGATCACCTCGTCATAGGTCTTTTTCTCGGCGACCAGCATCAGGACATTGCCGTTGGGCAGGACCTTGAAGTCGTGGTGGTGTATATAATTCGAGCTGTAATAGTCGATTGCCCACACCAGGTTTCCAGACCAGTCATATTCCTCAATTCGCCCACCCTCTCCTCCGCCGGTTGAAGGACCCCCGCTGGTGACCATACAGGCGCGGAACAGATGCCCGTTCTCCATCAGGTAGGCCGCGCGTCCGGGTTCATAGGTGCTGTTCCACATGTGGACATACTGGCCCTGATTGTTGATCAGGTAGGTATTGGTATGGTGCATGGGGGCAATCAGCGTGTAGCCCGGGTAGGCGTTGGTGGTATTCAGGATGAGCCCCACGGTCTGGTCGATTTTTTCGGGGCGCATGACGCGGAAGCCGACTTGGAAAAATAGTGAATTGGTATTGGCGTCAATCAGAGGTCCCAGAGACCAGGCCGGGTCGCGGTTGGAAACCCGGCTGAAACCGTAGAACGATTGTCCGCCGCCATTATACCAGGTGCCGCCCCGAAGATTGCGGTAGGCCATATTGCCATAAAGGCTGAAAACATCGCCCGTCACCGGCCCGGGCGGATTGGTGACGATGTTGTTGCTGACGCAATAGGTGTAATAGGTGTTGCCATACCAGTCGTTGACCCATTGCCAGACATTGCCGGCCATGTCATAAAGACCGTAGGGATTGGACCCATCGCTCGTCTGATAAGTTGTCTGGCTGCCAGGCCAGTTGTAATCGGTCCTGGTGCGGAGCGCGCCATTATAGAACCCCACCGGCGTGGTGTAGGGATAGGTCCCGGCTTCAAACGGATCCCCGGACCCCTCCCAGTTCGCGTAGGTGCCGTCCGTATTGCTATTAGTACCCCACGGGAACATGCAGTACGGGTTTGTCAGGCCGCCACGGCCGGCATACTCCCATTCGGCCTCGGTCGGCAGGCGGAACCCGTTTCTGGTAAAATCGACATCCCCGGTATCAAGGTTGTAGCAAGGCTTGAACTCCCCCCGCTGGCTCAACCAGTTGCAGTAGGCAATGGCGCCGAACCAGCGCACGCTGGTAATCGGATGCAGGCCCCGGTTGTCCCGGACGACAAAGCTGTTGTTGGTGTACTGGATCCGGCTGTAGGGGGAGGCACCATACGTATAGAAATAGTCGTTCGTCCCGCCAACGGCATAGACCGTATTGCTGCGGACTTCAATCAACCCCTGATAGAGCGCGGCGTTGAGGTAATCGCAATACTCGTTGACGGTGGCCAGCGTGGTGGCCATGTACAGCGGCGAGATATAGACGTTGTGGAGGGGTTGCTCGTCGGTGGGATGTTCGGGGTCGATGTAGCCGAAGGGGTCACCCATGATGGTGCTGCCGCCGGGGATCCGCACCAGTTGGGCGCTGAACGGGCCGGTGATGTTCGTGACGCTGCCCCGGACACAGCGCACCAGCAGGTTGGTTGTCTTGTCGGCATAGCTGGTGACACCATACTGGCAATCCAGATACCATGCCTCGTTCGTCGAATTGTGACTGGTCGTGCTCGACCAGTAGCGCGACGATGTGACGCCGGGGAAATAGGTGGTATCCACGGACGGCGCGACCAGGGTCTCATCATTGATGGATTGCAACTCCTTGATGTTCGGCAAACGCCAGTCAGTTTGGCCTCCAAGCGACAGACTGGAGGCGTATTGCAAGGCCCCTTCCCAGTTGGTTCTCGATACAATCTCGGCCTGTTGCCAGACCAACCCGGTGTCGGCATCGGTAATGGTGCCATTCCCGTTGTTGGTGAAGTGATGGTTCGGGCTGGCGGCTGAGGGTGCGGCGGCGCCGCGAACACAGCGCACATGGAATTTCCTGGTTCCGCCCATCAGGGAGCTCTCGCTTTTGGCATGGTTACCGATACCGCCGCCGGCGTTGACAACCCAGACATTGCCTGTGTTGTCGACTTGAATATCACGGGACCACCAGTATCCCGCCAAGGTGGCGGGAAAATAGTTCGTGTTGATGGCCGGATTGACCGTGCCTTGCATGGTGATGCTGTAGAGTTCATGGCAGGAAGGCAGGCGCCAATCGGAGTAACTACCGAGCGAGAGTGACGCGGGATAATTCGTGGCGCTCTCCCAGGTCATTTCGCCACCGTCAATTTTTTGCCACATGAGACCGGTAACCTTGTCACTGATGGTTCCGTCGCCGTTGTCGGTGTAGGCGGGAGGATGGACGGCATAGTCGGCATCTTCACCAAAGGTGCTTGTGTAAAGGGTTGTCTGGCCGGTGTCGGCGAGGGCAAGCATGCTCGAGACGGTCGCCGGGGCGCTGACCGTGTAGGAATAGGTTCCGCTGCCCGGGGCGCCGGCCGGGCTATTGGTGGACACCCCCACCCCATCGGTGGCGGTGATGTAGTAGCTTACCGATGTGCCCGCGGCATTCGCCGGAATCGCCGCGCCATAAACACTGTCGCCCGCCGCACCGTCGCCATGCAGGCCATCATCAACCATAGCCACGTTCGTCCAACTGCTCACCCCGCTGGCCACCTTTACGGAAATCGAGTCGAGAAAGATCCGGTTGCCAGTGTTGCCTTCACTGAACTGGAACCGCATGAGCAAGTTACTGACCAGGTCGCCAGACTGCAGAGTGTAGCTGTACACCTGCCAGCCTTGGTTCGTGGTGGTCGTCGCGCTCAGGCGCGTGCTAAATCCCGTGCCGGAATTGAGCTGGAAAGCCCAGTCCGCATTGTTGCTCACCACACTGGTCGAAATGGAGAACCCTACCGTGCCGCCATTGCCGCGCGCATCAACCCCCTTTGCCGTCGTGATCATGCTGCTGGAAAGGTTGGTTGTGCCGTTCTTGAAGGTCAGACCGCAGCTGTTTCCGCTGTAATTGGCGTTAATCTCCTGCTCGAACGTATTCACATTGATGTAGCTAAGGGTCCAGACATTGTCGCAGCCCAGCCCGTTGGTCCAAGGCTTGATCCCATTGGTCGCCATCGTCTCCAGGAATACCGTGTTTGTCAGGCTGGTCCCGGTGCCCGTGCCGTAGGTGAGCGCAACCGAGGCCACGCCGACATCATCGGTGACGCATGCCGTAACCCAGACGATATCGTTACTGGTCGGGGATGACGGAGTAATGCCAGGATTCAGGATCACCGGCGGATTCGTAGTCGTTACCCCGCTTGTCGCGCCCTGGAGCCGCATCCGGATTGAGTACAGCGAGCCCGATGCCGTCGTAATGAACAAGGTTTTCCGGTCGCTCCCGCCAAATTCCAGGTTGGTCGGCCGTTCCGAATTGGGCACGCCGATTTGTTCAAGTTGTGCGCCACTGGTGTCATGGACCAGGACGGCGGCCCCGGGCCCGGTCAGGTAGACATTCCCCTCGCTATCCAGAGTCATGCCGTCACACGCCACATTGGCGAAGGCCGTCTTGTTCGACAGCGTACCATCACCATTGATGCCGTAACGGTAGACGATACCGCCCCCCCAGTCGGCGATGTAGAGTGTCTTGCCGTCCGTTGTACCGACAAGGCCGTTGGGCCGGACCATATCGGAGACGACCCGTATGATGTTGCTGTTGGCGGGATTGAGGTAATAGACGCATTCGCCGCCCTGGACGTTGGCATGGCCGAAAAAGATCGGATCGGTGAAATAGACGCCGCCGGCTGGCGCGATCCACAGGTCGTTGGGTTCATTGAACGGATACCCCCCGTACGAGCTGGCCAAAACGGCAATATTGGTCTGCGGACTGATGGAGGTTAGCCGCCCATTACTCCCTTCGCACACGAGCAGATCCCCGGCGGAGTCAAAGGCAAGGCCATTGCCCCCTCCCGAATTTGTACGAAAGATGGAAAGCTGGTTTGCCAGGGACCATTTGTAGATGGTGTTCGAAGGAATATCCGAAAAGAAGATGTTTCCCGCTGCGTCAGCCGCCGGGCTTTCGGTAAAATGGAGGCCGGAAACAGCCTGCGTAATGGAGGCCCCCGACTCGACGACGCTGAGATGGACGGTGTAGGAGAGGGTGTTCGTCGGCGCCAAAGACGGACTCCTGCCCACGTTGTCGAACTCGTCCGTGGCGGTCAGGTAATACCGAACCAGCGTGCCCGCGGCATAGGCGGGAATCGTCGCGCCATACACGCTGCCGGTCCTGGCCATGGCTAGCGTGTTGGTGGTCGTCCCGACGATCGTGACCAGCGCCACCGCAGAAAGTGTGCTGTTGGAGGTGACAGAGGCCGTCACCCAGACTGTGTTGGTCGGGGACGGAACGGAGGGGCTACGCGTGACCTCGCTGATGGTGGGAACCGAAACATAGGATGGGGACAGCCCTGCAATCGTGGTTGTGCCGGTCAGTGCCCGGTTGGTGAGGGCGGGATGCGTGGAGGCATAGCGCGTAGCACGATAGACCGGGTTGTACAGCGGCCAGGTATCGCGCTTGTAGGTGACAATGCCGTTGGTGGCCACCGGATTGATGTATTCCCAGACAGCCTCCCCCGCCGCCGTCACTTCGAAAATGTGCCCTTCTGATGTCGCACAGACGAGCGTGTTGGAATTGGGTAACCGTTGCGCGCTACCGCCGATGGGACTGAAGAACGCCTGGTTTGCCATGGAATAGAACAGGGAGACGATCTGCCGCGACATGAGCTTTCGCTCCTTGTCGGTGTCATGGCCGGGGGCCGACCAGGAGTTGTACCCCGCTGCGGGAGGATTCACGTAGGCGCCCGTGTCATTCGTGGCGGCATTCAGGAACCCGTTGACCTCGAGGAGATAGGACTGCGGGGTCGTCTCGAACAAGTCCTGGCCGTTGTTGAAGACCAGGAAATGCCCCGTACCCGGCACGCCCGCCGGAATCCACGCGGCCTGACTGACGCCGCCAATCTGTTTGTTGCCGGTGGAGGACTTGGTCCAGTTCAACTGCACCGAGGGCGGGTCCCCCTGCCCGTAGCGGGCCGGATCACCGAACCGGTAGAGGAAGTCTCCATTCGTACTGGCCGCCAGCGCAATGCTGCCCGCGGGGTTGTTGGCCAGGAACGTGTTGCCGTGGTCGATCACATAAAACTCGCCGCCTTCCGCGGAAATGACGATCTGGTCCAGGTTCGTGTTGTAGTCAAGCGAGGTGCAATGCAGCCAGTCGTTCGTCAGCGGCCGGCCCGCCAAGTTCAAGTTGATCCGCCCCGTGAAGTTGCTGATGGTTTTCCCCGAACCGACATAATTGGATTTGGCCGCGCTATAATCCTGAATGCCATGGTCGAAGAAACACCATTCCCAGACCACAGTGCCGGAGGCATCCACCTCCACGACGGCATCCACTGTGACGTTGGTATAGGGCGCGCTGGCCGGGTTGCACCCTGCGGCAATGCACTCATTTGAAGTAATGGCCTTGTTCGCGATGTAAAGCGTGGTGTCGGCTCCGAGCTTCTTGTTGTAGATCCTGAGGAAGTCATGATGCGGGTAATACCCCGTCCGCGACTCGGTATGCTGCCAGACATTGCTGCCATTCCAGTCCAGCTCCGTAAAGGTCGTGAATGCGTTGATATTGCTCCCCACCGCATCGAGCACATGACCGTTGTCCAGCAGGCGCGGATTGACACCCACCGGCCATGTATGAACCATGCGCCCCTCCATATCGAGCAGGAAGGTTGTGCCATTCGCGCCAAAGAAGGTGTAGCCGTCATAGGTCTGGGCCTTGTCCCAATACAGTAGTTCGGTCGGCCCCTGCAGGCGTTCATACGCATGGGAAACCCCCGCCAGAACCGCCAAGGTTAACACTGCGACGATCTTTTTCATGGTGGACCTCTACTTCAGGGTGAGTAATAGGATGGGGTTCGCCCGGTAATCGTTGCGCCGGGAATCAACGTGCGACCAACCAGCGGGGGATCGTTCGTGCTATAGCGGAAGGCGCGGAAGATCGAGTTGTCCATGGGCCAATGGTCGCGCTTGAACTTCACGGTTCCGCTGGAGGTGACGGGATTGATGTATTCCCATACCGCCTCGCCCGACGGCGTGACCTCGATGATGTGCCCCTCGGTGTCGGCGCACACCAGAGTGTTCGTGTTCGCCAGGCGCTGGGCGCCACTGCCAATGTGGCTGAACATGCCATGGCTGGCCTTGGAGGCGTAGTGCCAGGTGATCTGTTTCGACATCCATTTCGGGGCCTTGTCGGTGTTGGGCCCAGGCGTGGGCCACAGGTCATAGCCGGCATCGGGCGGGTTGACATGGTGGCCGGCATCGGCCAGGGAGCTGTCGAGGTAGCTGTTCAGCTCGAAAACATACGAAGCCTGCGTATGCTCGAAGAGGTTCTGCGAGTTGCTGAACATGAGGAGGTGCCCGGCGCCCGGCAGGCCGGACGGGATCCAACTCACATGGTGTGTGCCACCGATCTGCTTTTTTCCTGTTGTGGATTCGGTCCAGTTGGTCAGGATGGAGGGGCAATCCCCCTGATTATACCGGGCCGGATCGCCAAACCGGTAGAGGAAATCACCGGCGGCGCCGGCCGCCAACGCGACGCTGCCCGTCAAGTTCCCCACTAGGAAGGTGTTTCCATGATCGATGACGTAGAACTCGCCCCCGACGGAATTGATTACGATCTGGTCAAGGGCCTGGTTGTAATCGATGGAGTTGCAATGCAGCCAGTCGCGCTGCACCGGCCGGCCCGGCAGGTTGGCGTTGAGCCGCCCGGGATAGTCCGCAATCGTCTTGCCTGAACCGACATAGTTGGACTTCGCCGGGTAGAGATCCTGGGTCAAATGGTCATAGAAGCACCACTCCCAGACAATGTTCCCCGCCATATCCACCTCCACAATCGCATCCATCTGGGCATTGGTATACACCCCGCTGGCCGGGTTGCACCCAGCCTCGATGCACTGGTTCGACGTAATCGTCTTGTTGGCGATATAGAGCGTGGTGTTGGTCCCGAGTTTGGGATTGTAGATACGAACGAAATCATGGTGCGGAAGGTAGAGCGAACGGGATTCTGTGTAGGACCAGACAACGTTCGTCCCGTCCCAAGCCACCTCCTTGAATCCACCGAATCCACTGGGGTCGTCATTGGCAGCATCCAGGACATGGCCGTTGTCGAGAAGGTGGGGATTTGTCCCGATATTCCAGGTGTGGACCACACGTCCTTCCATATCAACGAGATAGGAGGTGCCCCGGACGCCAAAGAACGTGTAGCCATCGGCTGTCTTCGTCTTGTCCCAGTACAGCACTTCGGTCGGTCCTTGGAACGATTCATAGGCCCGGCTGGTTATCGCCAGCCCCATGACAAGAATCCAAAAGGCCTTCACGGTCATCCTGGTAATCATGGTATCTTCCCTTTCGTATTGGCTGGAATCGTGTAGCGGCAGGCGACAGAGCCTGCCGACGAAGTTCGGTTATCATCGGCAGGGGTGGTCCGGACGAATTCGACAGCCGTTCCGGTGCTCGAGACCCGTACCCTCAGGTAACCGGTCCCGGGCCGACTATCACCACCACAATAACCGTAGTTGGAGGCCTGCCCGACACTACCCTCGCCGGGATGTCCGGGCTGGGGCACAAGCTGGTATACAATCCCGTCAAGCTCCTGATGGGCAAAGAAGTGATCGTGTCCATGAAATACGGCGCTGACACCGGTTTCGACCAGCAGGGCGTGGATGGGCTTTTCCCAGCCGGGCCGGTTGGTTGCAAAGGTGTCTTTCCCACCTTTTTCGTGCCCGCCCCACTCATACAGAGAGGCGGCCTCGACCCCGCCCCGGCCAGCCTTATCGAGGCCGCCCACAAGCTGATGAATGAAGATGAATTTGAACCTGGCCGTGGAGTGGCGCAACGTCCGGGCAAGCCAGTCATACTGCGTCTTTCCGAGTGTCATGCCCCACGGGTCACTCCCGCCTTTATTGGCTCGGGAATACCGATACGGATCCACGACGACAAAGAGCGCGTCCCCCCACTCCCATGCGTAATAATTCTCATTTGCGCTTCCCGTGTAGAATGTGTCGGGCTCAGGGTTCGGAAAGTAGGTTTTCCGCATCCGGGTCGCGTCTTCGATCCTGCCGCCAAACTCGCCATCATGGTTACCCAGCACAAGAAACAGCGGGGCCGAATGGCACAGTTGTCCAAAATAGTAGCGTTGCGCCAAATACTGCGGGAACGCGTCCAAAGGCCGGCCTCGGCGTTTGTCCGTCATGAACGTATCACCCAGATCGATGTGAAAGTCAGGTTTATCGGAAAGGGCGTTCAGGAGGGTCTGCCGATAGATCGCCGGCCGGGTGTTCTCATCCAGATGCGAATCGGCTGTTATCGTAAAGGCAAACGTGCTGCCAGGGAGCCGCTGCGTGTGAAACATGGACTCCGACCCGGGGGTGAAAACACCCACTGAACCGGAGCGATGACAGAACTGATAGCGGTAGCGGGAGTTGCTGTCCAGGGAACCGATGACCACGTCCGCCGGTTCCCCGCCTTTGAACCGCAGGGTTGCGGTCACATTTGAGCAAAGCCCGGCCTCCTTCCAATAGCGCACAAATCCCTCCGTGTCCGCTGATGCCAACACGCGGAGGGTGACGGCCTGGGTCGTCGGCCGGCCCAGAATCAGGCTATAGGGACAGGAGGGAACATCGGTGTGGAAGACACCCTTCGGGCCGCCATTCCCCTCCCGCCCCATGGCCAAAGTGCCCGCCAACAGCATCTGGACACCCACGGCCATCGCCGCAATGTTACCCATCGCCTTCATTTTGCAGCTTCCGCCAAGACGCCGCGCGTGTAGATAACCTTCATCTCCGCTTTGGAAAGAATGCGGTTATTCATGGCTGCCAACAACACATCATGGCTGACCGCAGAGGGCTGGACATCAAACGTAAGCGGCGCTGACAGGGCATAGATCGTATAGACATAGGTCTTGGCTCCCGGCCCCTTCGAGTGCGGCGGGGCATATTCGACCCTCCCGTTGACGCTATTGTTGCCGAGACTGCCCACGTTTTTGACGTTCTTCGGCAGACTCCGGGTTTCCGGTGGGATGTTGTAAAGAAGCCAATACCATTTGGTCTTTCCCTGGGGATCGATGTGGTGCATGACCACGGCGAGACTTTTGGTTCCCTCAGGTACCCCGCTCCATTTCAGCGGCAGTGTCGCGCTTGCGCCGTCCCCCGTATACTCTTTCGGGAGTGGGCCGCCATCGGCCACCGCAGGACTCCGCAAGGTGAATCCCGACTTGACGACAGCCGTGCTGACCACGGCCGGAGCAGGCGTGGCTTGGGTCGAGGCGGAGGCGCCGAACAGGAAGTCCGTATTCGGGATCTCCGGCAGCTTCTGCATGGGCGATGAGTAGAGATAGGCGGGTGCGCTCTGGTATCCATCCAGGTTGCGGAGCTTCATCATAGTGGCGCGTTGTTCCGCCGTCAGCGTCCGGTTCACCTTGGCAAATGCCGTGGCATACATCCAGGAC
>Ga0007794_10000501_pt1 | contig 12059 bp, 10 predicted proteins | sample CryBogmetaGMA5M_FD_60365 | JGI IMG/M metagenome (GOLD analysis project Ga0007794, IMG submission 60365) | Freshwater microbial communities from Crystal Bog, Wisconsin, USA - MA5M | ecosystem: Environmental > Aquatic > Freshwater > Lake | place: Crystal Bog, Wisconsin, USA | collected 2009-07-06
TGGGTTTTTTCGTTCATACCGTCCACGCCCACTTCCAAACCGCGCAGGGCTTTTTGGAATGATTCTTGGAAGGTACGACCCATCGCCATCACCTCGCCCACCGATTTCATCTGGGTGGTCAAACGGCTATCGGCAGTTGGGAATTTTTCAAAGGCGAAACGTGGGATTTTGGTAACCACGTAATCAATCGAAGGCTCGAACGACGCGGGCGTTGTGCCTCCGGTAATGTCGTTGCGCAACTCGTCAAGCGTGTAGCCCACCGCCAATTTGGCGGCAACTTTCGCAATCGGGAAACCGGTGGCCTTGGAAGCCAACGCAGATGAACGCGACACACGTGGATTCATCTCAATGACAACCATGCGACCGTCTTTGGGGTTGATCGAGAACTGAACGTTCGAACCGCCAGTGTCCACACCAATTTCGCGCAACACAGCCAAAGAGGCGTTACGCAAAATTTGGTATTCCTTGTCGGTCAAGGTTTGTGCGGGTGCCACGGTGATGGAGTCACCCGTATGCACACCCATAGGATCCAAGTTTTCGATCGAGCAGATGATGATGCAGTTGTCCGCTTTGTCGCGCACCACTTCCATCTCATATTCTTTCCAACCGAGCAAGGACTCTTCAATCAACAGCTCTTTGGTCGGAGAAGCTTCAAGGCCTCGTTTGCAAATCGTTTCAAACTCTTCTGGGTTGTAGGCAATGCCGCCGCCCGTGCCACCCAAAGTGAAACTGGGGCGAATGACCGTTGGGAATCCCAAACTTTTTTGCACATCCCACGCCTCGTCCATGGTGTGGGCAATGCCAGAACGCGCAGAGCCCAGACCAATCTTGGTCATGGCATCTTTGAACTTCAAACGGTCTTCAGCTTTGTCGATGGCTTCTGGCGTCGCGCCAATCAACTCCACTTTGTACTTGGCCAGCACACCGTTGTGCCACAAGTCCAACGCACAGTTCAGCGCCGTCTGGCCACCCATGGTGGGCAGAATAGCATCTGGACGCTCTTTGGCAATGATCTTCTCGACCGTTTGCCAAGTGATGGGTTCGATGTAGGTGACGTCTGCGGTGGCAGGGTCGGTCATGATCGTGGCAGGGTTGCTGTTGATCAAGATGACTTTGTAGCCCTCTTCGCGCAGAGCTTTACAAGCTTGCACGCCAGAGTAATCAAACTCGCATGCCTGACCAATGATGATCGGGCCTGCGCCAATGATGAGGATGCTTTTTAGATCGGTACGCTTTGGCATGTTATTTCGCCTCCATCAGTTTGATGAAGCGGTCAAAGAGGTAAGCAATGTCGTGCGGGCCGGGCGATGCTTCAGGGTGACCTTGGAAGCAGAACGCGGGCTTGTCGGTGCGGGCCAAGCCCTGCAAGGTGCCGTCAAACAACGACACATGCGTGGCGCGTAGGTTGGCGGGCAAGGTTTTTTCGTCCACCGCAAAACCATGGTTTTGGCTGGTGATGGAGACACGACCTGAGTCGAGTTCTTTCACGGGATGGTTCGCCCCGTGGTGGCCAAACTTCATCTTGAAAGTTTTGGCACCGCTGGCCAAGGCCATGATCTGGTGACCCAAGCAAATACCAAAAGTCGGGATGCCTGTTTCGATCAACTCAGCAGCTGCAGCAATGGCGTAATCGCAAGGCTGTGGATCGCCAGGTCCGTTGGACAAGAAAATACCGTCAGGGTTGTGCTTCAGCACATCCGCTGCAGACGTCTTGGCCGGAACCACGGTCACTTTGCAGCCCCGCTCAGCCAACATGCGCAAGATGTTTTTCTTCACGCCGAAGTCATAGGCGACCACATGGAACTTAGGTGCGGTCAGAGTGCCGTAGCCTTGACCTAAAACCCATTCGGTTTGCATCCACTCGTACGGTTGTGACACCGTCACCTTTTGTGCCAAATCAAGACCAGCCATGTTTGGCGCGCCTTTGGCAGCGGCCACAGCTTGGTCGATCAGGGCTTGCGTGACAGCTTGACCTTTGGCCAAACCCACGATAGCGCCGTTTTGTGCACCCTTGGTACGCAAGATGCGCGTGAGTTGACGGGTGTCGATATTGGCAATCGCAACCGTGCCTGCATCCACCAAGTAGGCAGACAAGGTTTGGTGTGAGCGGAAGTTGCTTGCAATCAAAGGTAAATCTTTGATGATCAAGCCAGCAGCATGGACTTTGTCAGCTTCGATGTCTTCCACGTTGACGCCGTAGTTGCCGATGTGCGGGTACGTCAAGGTGACGATCTGCTGGCAGTAGCTGGGGTCAGTGAGGATTTCCTGATAGCCGGTAAGTGATGTGTTGAACACCACTTCGCCGACTGTGGAGCCAGAGGCTCCAATCGAGTTGCCGATAAAGACCGTGCCGTCTGCGAGCGCCAAAATGGCGGGCGGGAAGGTTCCCTGAAGAGACAAAAGCACTGGGTTCTCCGGAATAGTTCGGGTACGCCTCAGCGCTCACAAGAGAATGTCTTCTCTTTGGCTACTTTGTTCGAGGAATTTGCCTAGTTTTGGCTGGGACGTACAGGTTGATGCGGGAAAGCCTCTCATTATATCCGAGCCCCTGGTTTTCCCCAGTGATTCAGCGCGAATTAGCGCAAATGACAGGTGGCGCTGGCGTGCAAGCAAATAGCCGCTGCCGAAGCCACGTTGAGCGACTCTTCCCCGCCCGGTTGTGCAATCCGCACATGCAAGGCCGCTTTGTCAGCCAACTCGGGCGATACGCCCTGCCCTTCGTGGCCCATCAACCAAGCGCATGGCATGGGCAATTTGGCTTGTGTCAGCAAGTCATGCAGATACGGGCCTTGGTGTGAACTGGTCGCCAACCACGGCATATCCAATGCCTGCAAGTCTTCTGGCGATAAACCCTCCACCAAATGCAAGCCAAAATGCGCGCCCATGCCTGCACGCAAAACTTTGGGCGACCACAGCGCTGCCGCCCCCTTGATGGCCAACACCTGCTTGAATCCAAAGGCCGAGGCACTTCGCAAAATCGAGCCAACATTGCCAGCGTCTTGCACACGGTCCAAAACCACCGTGGGTGTGGAGGTGAGCACCTCTTGCATCGTCGGCGCAGCCAACACGAAACCCATCTTGGCGGGCGACCCCAAGCTGCTGATTTCTGCAAACAAGGCGTCCGGCAACACCGTGTTACGTTCGGCGGCTTGCGTCCATTCGCGTGGCGCCGTGACCCACAGCGACTCAGCGAACACCGCATGCTCAGGCTTCACGCCACGCGTCAGCGCTGCACGGCAAAGATGGTCGCCCTCTAGCCAGACACGGCCTAGCTTGCGATACGCCGTACTGTCCTGGGACAAGCGCCGCAACTCTTTGACCAACACGTTATCGCGAGAGGTAATCAGGTTCATCGCAAGACCTCCGCCACAGGCGAGAAAGACTTGCGGTGCCAAGGCGTGGCCCCATGTTCTTTGAGCGCTTTCAAATGCGCGGCGGTGCCATAGCCCTTGTGCGCATCGAACCCGTACTGCGGATACTGTGCGTGCAGCTCTAGGCACCAACGGTCACGATGAACCTTGGCCAAAATAGACGCTGCAGAAATCGCGGGTACTTTGCTATCGCCTTTGATGATGGCCTCCGCCAACACATCGAGCACCGGCAAGCGGTTCCCGTCCACCAAAACTTTACTAGGCCTCAATCGCAAACCTTCGACCGCACGGCGCATGGCGAGCAAAGTAGCCTGCAAAATATTCAATTCATCGATCTCTTCGACCGTCGCCTCGGCGATAGAGCAGCACAACGCTTTGGCACGGATTTCGTCGTACAGCCGTTCGCGCTTCAAAGCTGTGAGCGTTTTCGAATCGGCCAAACCCACGATCGGATTCAAGTCATCCAAGATCACCGCTGCGGCCACCACAGGTCCAGCCAAGGGCCCACGGCCAGCCTCATCCACCCCGGCGATCAAACCCGGAGCATCCCAAATCAACGCGACTTGCTCAGCGCGCAAGAATTTTTTCAATCGCATGGGCCGCCAGTGCAGGGGTATCGCAACGCAGCGTGTCGTGCAGCGTCGCAAAGCGTTGTTGAACAGCGGCAACTGCCGCCGGATGAGAAAGCCACTGCAACACCTCGCTCGCCAGCGCATCGGGCGTCGCCGCATCTTGCAGCAACTCAGGCACCACGAAGTCTTGACAAAGGATGTTGGGCAAACCCACCCATGGCTGCAATTTTTTGCGGCGCATGATTTGCCAGCTCAACCAGTTCATGTTGTAGGCGATCACCATCGGGCGCTTGAACAACGCCGCCTCTAGCGTTGCAGTACCGCTGGCAATCAGCGTCACGTCACAGGCAGCCAAGGCCACGTGCGATTGACCGTTGATCAACAAGAGATTGGGGACCTCGCCCACTTCTTTCAAAATTTGCTCAATACGCGAGCGCAAGGCGGGCATGGCGGGCAACACAAAGTGCAAGCCAGGTTGCTGCTTGGCCATGCGTTGCGCCGCTTGCAAAAACCGATGCGCTAAGTAGTCAATTTCAGAACTGCGACTGCCCGGCAGCAAAGCCACCACCGTGGCGTCTTGCGGCAAACCCAGCGCACGGCGTGCCGCAGCACGATCAGGCTCATGAGGGATGTTTTTTGCCAAAGGATGGCCCACATACGTGGAGGGGATGCCGTGTTGGGCCAACAACTCGGTCTCAAACGGAAAGATGCACAACACGTGGTCTACGCTTTGTCGAATTTTCTCGACCCGATCGGCACGCCAAGCCCAAATAGAAGGACACACGAAGTGAATCGCGGGAATACCCTGCGCCTTCAAGTCGCGTTCAAGGTCAAGGTTGAAATCTGGAGCATCGACGCCGATGAAGGCACTGGGTGGATTGGCCAGCAAACGCTCGCGCAGCTGGTTTCGGATCCCTACTATTTCGCGGTAATGCCGTAACACTTCGACGTAACCACGGACCGCTAATTTTTCGTAAGGCCACCAAGGCTCAAAACCTTGGGCCACCATGCGAGGACCGCCAATGCCTGAACTTTGCATATCAGGCCATTGGGCGCGCATACCGCCGAGCAAAAGGCCAGCAAGCAAATCGCCCGAGGCCTCGCCAGCAACCAGCGAGAAAGACAGGGCCTCGGCCATTGGATTTAACGCACGATGCCGCGTTGCGGCGAAGTCTGATTCAAGAAATCCAGCATCATGGCCACATCTGCAGCAGCCTCTGGTTTTTCTTGGGCTAACGCGGCAATGCGCACTTTGGCGTTGTCCAGCGTCAAGTCATCGCGGTACAAGGCTTTGTGCATGGCTTTGACGGCGCTGATGCGTTCAGGTGAATAACCGCGACGGCGTAAGCCCTCAAAGTTCATGGAGCGCGCTTCGGCCGGTTGACCTTGGCACATCACGAACGGCGGCAAGTCAGCAAACAAAAGCGAGTGCATGGCCGTGAAACTGTGCGCACCGATGCGCACAAACTGATGCACCACGGTAAAGCCACCCAAGATCACCCAATCGCCCACGTGCACATGGCCCGCCAGTTGCGTGCTGTTCGCGAAGATGGTGTGGTTACCCACAAGGCAATCATGTGCCAAGTGGACATAGGCCATGATCCAGTTGTCGTTGCCAACTTGGGTCACACCCCCATCACCAGGCGAACCGATGTTGAAGGTACAAAACTCACGGATGGTGTTGCGGTCACCAATGATCAACTCGCAAGGCTCGCCCGCATATTTTTTGTCTTGCGGGACCGCGCCTAAGGAGTTGAACTGAAAAATACGGTTGTCATTGCCAATCGTGGTGTGCCCTTCGATCACGCAATGCGGCCCCACCGTTGTACCAGCGCCAATGCGGACATGGGGGCCGATGATGGTGTAAGGCCCAACCTGCACCGAGCTGTCGAGCTCGGCCTTGGGGTCAACAATGGCGGTGGCGTGAATGAAGCTCATCGTCTGGGGCGTGATTAGGCAATCGCACGCATGGTGCACATCAAATCGGCTTCCGTCACCACCACATCGCCCACTTTGGCGCGTGATTTGAATTTAAAGATACCGGCCTTCATACGGTCCAACTCCACCTCCAGTGTGAGTTGGTCACCTGGGCTTACAGGGCGCTTGAATCGTGCGCCATCGATGCCAGCGAAGTAATACACCGTTTTGTCGTCAGGTGCTGCACCCAGCGTGTCAAAGGCCAACAAACCAGCCGCTTGAGCCAAGGCCTCTAGGATCATGACACCTGGCATCACTGGATGATGCGGAAAGTGACCCATGAAAAAGGGTTCGTTCATGGTCACGTTTTTGAGCGCCTTGATACTTTTACCTTTTTCAATTTCCAACACGCGGTCCACCAACAAAAATGGATAACGGTGTGGCAACAGCTTCAAGATTTCGTGGATGTCCATGCTCATTTTTTTTGACTTTCTAATGCAGATTCAAGAGATTTGATACGGTCGCGTAAGCGATGCAATTGCCGCAGCGTCGCCGCGTTTTTCTCCCATGACGCATTGTCGTCGATTGGGAACACGCCGCTGTATTGACCCGGCTGACGAATAGAGCGCATCACCACAGACGCGGCAGAGATGTGCACCCCATCGGCCAGCTCTAGGTGCCCCAACACCACAGCGCCACCACCGACAGTGCAATTCGCACCAATCCGTGCACTGCCAGCCACGCCTGCGCAGCCAGCCATGGCCGTGTGCGCTCCGACGTGGACGTTGTGACCAATTTGCACCAAGTTGTCCAGCTTGACACCCTCTTCAATGACGGTGTCATCCAAAGCGCCACGGTCAATGCAGGTGTTAGCTCCGATTTCAACATCGTTGCCAATACGTACCGCACCGAGTTGTTCGATTTTTTCCCAACGGCCTTCAAACAAAGCAAAACCAAAACCATCCGCGCCAACCACCACACCCGCATGAACGATGCAACGCTCACCGATGATGCAGTTCTCTCCGAAAGTAACGCCTGATTTGAGCCAGGTATGGGCACCAATTCGGGCACCGCGTTCAATCACGCACAAAGGGCCAATGCGAGCAGAAGGATCGACATAGGCTTGCGGGTGGATCACGGCACTGGGGTGAACCAAGGGCTCATCATGGACGCGTGTGTGTTGTCGCCACAACTGCGTCAAACGTGCAAAGTAGTGATACGGGTTGTCTGCCACGATCAGCGCCATAGAGACACTGGAAGCCTCAGCAACGGCTGGCGACACAATGACACAACCCGCCAGCGTAGTGGCGAGTTGCGATTGGTACTTGGGGTTACTTAAAAAACTCAGCGCATCGGCTTGAGCGGTGTCAAGCGGCGCTAGTTTTTGGATCAGGTGTTGTGGATCGCCAATCAGGCGACCACCCAAACTTTCCGTGATCTGGCCGAGACTCAGTGCCACGGCAGATTATTTAGCCGCGTTGATGACCTTGAGCACTTTGTCAGTGATGTCGTGCTTAGGATTGATGTAGACAGCTTCCTGCAACACCAGGTCGTATTTTTCAGCTTCAGCGACTTGCTTGATCACGCGATTGGCGCGCTCGAGCACTTGCTGAAACTCTTCATTCTTACGGGCGTTGAGTTCTTCTTGAAACTCACGGCGCTTGCGTTGAATATCGCGGTCTTGTTCGCCCAATTGTTTTTGGCGTGACAGACGTTGCGATTCAGACAGGGTTGGCGCTTCGCGTTCGAACTTTTCGACCGATGCTTTCAGCGTGTTACCCGAGTCAACAATCTCTTTGTCACGCTTGGAAAACTCTTGCTCCAACTTGGCTTGCGCTTGCTTGGCCGTGTTTGCTTCTTTGAAAATTCGGTCGGTATTGATAAAGCCAATACGAATCTCTTCGGCTTGCGCGCAAAACGCGGCCAAACCCAACACAACAGCTAAGGAAATTTGACGTGTAAACATGTTCATCAGAAGGATGTCCCGATTTGGAATTGCAATTGTTGGATTCTATCGCCTGGGAATGTCCGAACGGGGCGTGCCCAAGCAAATCGCAGGGGCCCCATAGGCGAAACCCAGCTCAAGCCGACACCATAAGCGCTACGCAATTGACTCAGATCAACCTTTGCAAACTCACCGTAGACGTTGCCCATGTCGTAAAAGCCATACAAACGCAGGGTGCGGTCATTGCCAGCGCCTGGGAAAGGCATCAAAAACTCGGTGTTCAGTGCGACTTTTTTAGCACCACCAATCACCGGACCGGTGATGTCTCGTGGACCCAAAGTCCCCTGTTCAAAACCACGCACCGAACCCAAACCACCCAAGTAGTAGTTTTTATAGAAAGGCAAGGCTTGCCCGTTCAAACCACGACCAACGCCTAAGTCGGCATTGAACGCAAAGGTGTATTGCTTGGTAATCGGGAGGTATTGCTGATATTGCCCGCCCAGCTTGGTGTAACGGGCATCGCCCATGGCACCCACTTCCGTGTTCAAACGAATGAGCTTGCCGCTGTTTGGATTCAAGTAACTGTCACGACTGTCACGGGCCCAACCCGCGGTGACCGGTATGTTTTGCGCAATACAGCCAAAGCGCTGACACAAATCGGCGTGCACACCAAGCATGTTGGTACCGGGCACAAGCTCGGTTCGCTCAGCAAAGGTGCCGATAAAAATGCGATCCAGTTCACTGTATGGCAGGCCAAAACGAACCCCAGCCGCAGAGGTGATCATGCGGTAGTTACCGCCTTGCTCCACATAGGGCTTGCTCGAACGATGGGACAACTCAAATGTGCGTGAGACGCCGTCCTCGGTGAAATACGGATCAGTGGTGTTCACCACCAGGTATTGGTTGTACTTGCTCGTGCTGATCTGCAGACCTAAGTTATGGCCCGAGCCAAACACGTTGTCTTGCTGAATACCAAAAGACAAGGTGACTTTTTCTGCGCTTGAGAAGCCGGCACCCAAGGTCAACATGCCGGTTGGTTTTTCGACCACGGTCACGTTCAAGTCCACTTGGTCTTGAGAAGAAGGAACGTCTTGCGTCTCAATCTCGACGTCTTTGAAATAGCCCAAACGGTTCACACGGTCGCGGGACAACCGGATTTTTTCGCCGTCATACCAAGACGATTCGGTTTGACGAAACTCACGGCGCACGATTTGATCGCGGGTGCGGTTGTTGCCAACCACGTTGATACGGCGCACATAGGCACGGCGCGCTGGGTCGGCCACCAACACGAGTTTCACCCGGTTGGTCGCACGATCAATTTCAGGGCGCACATCGGTACGCGCAAACGCAAAGCCAAAGTTACCAAAGTAATCATTGAACGCCTTGGTGGTTTTAGCCACATCGTCGGCGTTATAGGCTTGGCCTGGTTTGATCTCGATCAGCGATTTGAATTCATCATCCTTGCCCAAGTAGTAACCATCCAAGGCCACTTCTGAGACCACGAAACGGTCCCCTTCTGTGATGTTGATGGTGATGCTGATGTCTTGCTTGTTCGGTGAAATCGCCACCTGGGTCGAATCGATGCGGAATTCCAAATACCCACGCGCCAAATACCAAGCACGCAAGGTTTCTAAGTCCGCATTCAGCTTGGTACGCGAATAACGGTCGGACTTGGTGTACCAGCTCAGCCAGTTGCCTGAACCTTGGTCAAACTGATCCAGCAGCTTGGACTCATCAAAGGCCTTACTCCCCACCACACGCATTTCTTTGATCTTGGCCAGATCACCTTCCACCACGGTGAAGGACAGGTTCACGCGGTTGCGATCACTCGGCGTGATGGTGGTGATGATTTCCGCGCCGTACAAGCTGCGGTTCACATACTGGCGCTTCAGCTCTTGCTCTGCTCGGTCGGCCAACGCTTTGTCAAACGGACGGCCCTCGGCCAAACCGATGTCGCGCAACGCTTTGCGCAACACGTCTTTGTCAAACTCTTTGGTACCGATGAACTCGACCGCCGCAATGTTGGGACGCTCTTCCACGATCAACACCAGCACATCGCCGCTGACTTCAATGCGCACGTCTTTGAACAGACCTAAGGCGAACAAACTGCGGATGGCAGTTGCGCCTTTTTCATCGGTGTATTCATCCCCCACTCGGAACGGGATAGAAGCGAACACCGTGCCGGGCTCGACACGCTGTAAACCCTCGACGCGAATATCGCGCACAGCAAAGGGATCGGCCGCCAAGGCATTGAATGCCATCAGCGAACCGGCGATGAAAGCCGCCGCTTGGGAGAAAGAGGTGCGACGAAATTGAGAAAGTTGCTTGTTCATGAACAGAAAACTTCAAAGCCTTAGGGTAGATGTATCGGGGGACTTAAGGGAGCCAACCCAGGCGCACCACGTCGTTAAAAAGAGAGAGCACCATCAGCGCCACAAGCACCGCCAACCCAACGCGTTGCGTGACATCTAGCCACGCGGACGATGGAGGACGGCCTGTGCAGGCCTCGTAAAGATAATACAACAGGTGCCCGCCATCAAGGACAGGGACTGGCAAGAGATTGAACACGCCAAGACTGACGCTCAGCAACGCCAAATAACTCAAATAAGCACCCAGCCCGACGCTGGCGGAACGACCTGCGTAGTCCGCCATGGTTAAGGGGCCGCTGAGGTTGTCGAGCGATGCATGGCCCGTGATCAGCCGCCCCAGCATGTCAAGGGTCATGGCCATGACCGTCCATGTTTTGGAGATGGCCTGACTCAATCCATCAAACAAACCGTATTGCACCCACACCTGGGCAGGCGCCTCACCCACTTGCACGCCAATGCGACCAATGGTTTGAGCCCCCTCAGCGACCCGTTCGGGTGTGACATCCACTTGCAACCGACGACCGGCACGTGACACCTCCCAGACCTGCATAGTGGGCGTTTGACTCTGACCACTGGCACGTACAAGGGCGCGTAAAACGCTGGCATCCGCCACCAGCTGGCCATCGATACGGAGCACCTCGTCCCCGCGCATCAAACCCGCAGCTTGGGCAGGATGGCCTGCTTGCACATCCCTCAGGACCGGTCGACTCCAAGCCCCCGTCAACCCGAGGGCTTGCCACACGTTGCCATGGTTTGAAGAAAGCGCTTGCTCTGTGAGCGGTGGCAAATGCAACACACGGGATCCGTGCTGGCCTTGTGGCTGAAGCTCCAAATAAATAGGTGTGGCCTCTTGCTGCAGCAGCCACCAACGCAGTGCATCCAAAGATGCCACCTCCTGCAAGTCATCCGAAGTCGTGCCCACGCGCAACACGGTGTCACCACTGTGCAGCCCCGCAGCCTCCGCCACAGAACCGACCACCGGAGATGCCAAGGTGGCCTGGGTTTCATATTGCCCCAGCCAGAAGGTGGCGGCATACAAACACACGGCCAACAGCAAGTTCGCCACAGGTCCTGCCGACACAATAGCCGCCCTCGCCCACAAAGGCTGGCGATTGAAGGCCATGGGCGCGTCATCTGCAGACACCTCAGCCTCGCTCTCATCCAACATCTTGACGAAGCCGCCCAAGGGAATCAGGCTGATAACGAACTCAGTGTCTTGCCCCGCATGCGGGCGACTTGATTTCCAACGCAGCAAGGGCTTGCCAAAACCAATGGAGAAACAAAGCACCTTCACCCCGCAAGCAACGGCCACACGGTAGTGGCCCCACTCATGCACGGTGATCAGAACACCCAGCGCAAGCAAGAAGGCCAGCAAAGTCATGGTTTATGGCGCCAAACCATGAACGACGGCTTCGGCTGCCGCACGGACTTGGGCATCCAAAGCCAGCAAGTCTTCCAAGCTGTGCGGTGCATCAGGCACCAGCTTAGACATGCAACTTTGGTTGACGTGATGAATTTGGTCGAATCGAATGCGTCGCTCCAAGAAGGCCGCCACGGCAATTTCATTGGCGGCATTCAACACGGCGGTCGTGCCGCGCGGACCGCGCAAGGCGTCCCACGCCAAATGAAGCCCGGCAAAACGCGCCGGATGGCCATGGTCATCCAACGACTCGAAGGTCATGGCCGACAAAGCGTGGAAATCCAATGCTTGTGCACCCGATGCCATGCGTTCGGGCCAGCTCAAACCATAGGCAATCGGCACGCGCATGTCGGGCGTCCCCAGCTGGGCGACCACAGAACTATCGCGGTACTGAACCATGGAGTGAATGATGCTTTGGGGGTGAATCACCACCTCCAAACGCTCGGGCGGCAGACCAAACAAATA
>Ga0007794_10000503_pt1 | contig 12057 bp, 13 predicted proteins | sample CryBogmetaGMA5M_FD_60365 | JGI IMG/M metagenome (GOLD analysis project Ga0007794, IMG submission 60365) | Freshwater microbial communities from Crystal Bog, Wisconsin, USA - MA5M | ecosystem: Environmental > Aquatic > Freshwater > Lake | place: Crystal Bog, Wisconsin, USA | collected 2009-07-06
TTTAAAAGTCGTTGAGTCATCTATCGACTGGCAGGGCAGAAACTTGATCAATGACGCCAAATTTCAGTGGTTTTCAAAATCGTGCCTGAGGTTTGGAAGTAGCTTCCAACAATCAATACATCGCCGTTGTTCATGCGCGTGCTGGTGTGCATGGCCCTAGCCGAATTCAATACTTTGGCGTAGGTTGTCCATGTGTTGTTGCTTGGGCTATAGATTTCAATACTGGTTAAGGATTGCTTGCCGTCGTATCCACCCACGACCAAGACGCGGCCATCCAAAAGCAGTGTGCTGGTATGCAGTGATCGTGCTGTAGACATCGCGGGGGGGGGGCGTCACTGTCCAACTGTCGGTATCTAAGTCGTAAATTTCGGCTGTGGTTGGAGCAACGCCACCGCCAATGATCATCACCTTGTTTTGTGTGCTGTCGAGAACAGTGGCCGTGTGGCTGTAACGCGCATTGCTTGCAGCCAAAGTACTGGCCCATGTGGATGTGGCAGGTGCCGAACTGATGTACGTCAAGATTTTCCCAGCCGCAGAGTTGTCGCCACTGTTGCCGATGAACAAAACCTTGTTGTCTTTCATCAGCGTCGCGGTATGCCCTTGACGGGCTTCTGGCAATGCAGGGCCAGCCGTGAATAGGCCTGTGGATGGCGTGTAAATTTCGGTGACCTTGGGGTCTGCGGTGATCAGTGGGCCCGCTGCACCGCCTGCTATCAAGACCTTGCCGTCTGGCAATAAGGTCGCTGTGTGAAAGCGATGGCTCAGTGCCATCGGGCCGAGGGTGGTTGTCCATGTGTTTGACGAAGGGTCATAAATTTCGGCGGTTGCCAATGCGGCGTTGCCGTCAAAGCCCCCTGTCACCAACACTTTGTTGTCTTGCAGCAGTGTCATGGTGTGGCCGCGACGTGCTGTCTTCATGTCTATGGCGGAAACCCATTTTTCGGTAGAGGGGTCAAACACCTCAGCGGACTTCAGCACCGCTGTGCCATCTGTGCCGCCCGAGACCAATACGCGGCCATCGGGCAGGCGCATGGCAGCGTGGTCGCTGCGACCTGTTGTCAGCGTGGTTGTGCTTTGATCCAAAGTCACCGGGGGGGCTGTGACCAGTGTGATAGTTACTTTGAGCGTGGCTGTTTTATTCAGCATACTGTTGAGTTTGGAAGGGTCTGGGTATGTGACTGTTAATGTGTAGTCGGTGGTGCTCAGCGGATTATCTTGAACAGCAGCGCCAGAGCCACTGAGACTGAGTTCGCCCGTCGTGCCCGTGCCATTGATCCATGTGATCTTTGCTGTGCCCGAGGTGTAGGTCGGTTTCAGAAAGATTGCCTTACCAGGATAGAACGGCGCTAAATCAATAGAGGCATTTTCTAGAGTCACGGTGGGTTCTGAAACCGCCACCGTCGAGCCGCCTCCACCCCCGCCCCCACAAGCGACGAGCAAGCAAAGACCCCCAACCGCCAGCAGATGGCGTAGCCAGCGAATGAAAGGACTCTTGATGGCGCTGAAGATCTCAAAGTTCATGGGCGTGGTGTCAAAACGGTCTGTGGCGCTGAAATTAGCGCCGTACACAGATGTTTCGACTTCGCCACTGATTACTTGAATCGCCACTTGAAGACGGCCACTACAATCTTGGCTTCGGTTGGGGCGTTAGCTCAGTTGGTTAGAGCAGAGGACTCATAATCCTTTGGTCCGCGGTTCAAGTCCGCGACGCCCTACCATTTTATTTAATGGATTCACATACTCGGCGTTTTCTGCAGAGACGCATTGCCAAGGGAGTTGGATGCCGCGGTGTCCTTGGCCTAATTCCTGTGATATACTTTCGTTTTTCCAGAGCGGCTGTAGCTCAGCTGGATAGAGTACTTGGCTACGAACCAAGGGGTCGTGGGTTCAATTCCTGCCAGCCGCACCATCTATTTCGATAGAAGATTTAAGGACTTAGAGATTTATGCTCTAAGTCCTTTTTTCTTTGGTTTGTACGATTTTCATCGCCCAACTCTTGACCTCATGTCTAGGGTGAATCCGAAGTCAAATATTATGACTAGTCATCGATCCAATGTGATAACCTTTATCGACACGAGGAAAGATCAAGGGTGCGTAGTGCTGAAATATTTTTATTCTGTTGCTGTAATGGTATTTTTGAGCGGATGTGTGAGCATGCTTACTCATGTGAGTTATTCAGAAGATGACATTCGTCGAAGTGCTGAGACGGTTGCAATGTTAGAGCGTTGTGCTGCTCGAGGGATCGTTGAAGAGCAAGACGTAGATGCCTTTAAGTCTGCTTTTGCTCAATTGTTAACAGTATCAACCTATAACCACGAGGTATACGCTCAAACATATGAAAGCTCAAGGCAAGAATTCTTGCTTAGACCTCCGTCAAATTTGCAGGCCAGATGCCGAGAGTTTGGTTCAATAGCTCCTCAGGCAATCCAAGCTTTAAATGCCAAATATGACCAAATTTCAAGGGAGAGACGAAGAGATTTAGTTGGTGTGGCAGGGCAGGCTAGTGCATTTCAAGTGCCAAACTATGGAGCTTATGCACCTCAGCAGTCTGCGGTTCAACCGAACTTTGGTTACCAGCAACCCAAGACTTCTCACTATTTAATTGATGCTGGGCAAGGACAAAGACTTTGCAGTATTTCGCCTTCAGGTGTGGCTCGTTGCCAATAATTTAAAAGACTTTAAGGAGTTGGTGGTGAACAATAAAGAAGGTATGCGCAGGGTCTCGGGGGTGTTACGCATGTTTGGTTGGCTTGCAATTGTCTCAATGTTGTTGCTCGTTGGATATGCGGTCGTTTTAGGTAAAACAAACAGTCTTGGTGATGGTGTTTTCTTCTGTCTATTGCTTGGTGGCCTGCTGTTGGGCGGTGCTTACATCATCGACGGCTTCCTCCGTTCTGAGGTTAGTGATGGTGGCAACAATCCGTAATAAGCAAGACTGAATGAAAAAAAGGAAGCTTATGCTTCCTTTTTATTTGCGTTGTGTGGCATTCCCCCAAATCAGAAGACAAAAGCCTAGTCTGTCCTATGACTTAACTCTTTTTAAACCAAGATAACATCGTAGATTCAGAAAAATTATCATGACGAGGATACAAATGACTGTTAAAAATACTTTAGTTGGGCTCTGTGGTTCGTTGGCTTGCGTTAGCGCATTGCATGCACAGGTATACACAGAAGTTCAGTACATGAGTGCTCATTCTCACGGTACTGTGTCTACTGGTACTACTGGTACTACTGGTACTACTGAGTCTAGAGGTGATACTTTGTCCGGTTTGGTTGGCTACCAATTGACTGATGTTTTTTCAGTTGAAGGATTGCTTGGCACTGGTTTGGGAGGTGCGGATGTCAAGTTGAATGGTGCTAGCCAAACGCACCCAGTGACTTCACATCTAGATCATGCGGTTGGTATTTATGTTCGTGCAAAACATGACTTGAACAAAGATACGAGCGTTTTTGCGAAATTCGGATGGAATGATTGGAGAACCACAGCGTCTAACAGTGTTGCATCGGCTACGAGTTCTTACTCTGACTTTGCTTATGGAGTTGGTTTGAATTACCAAATCACCTATTCAACTTATCTGACCACTAGTTGGATGAGCGTGTACAACAAAAACTCTGTCAAGGTCGATGGTTTCGCGATAGGCATGGGTTACCGCTATTGAGTAAGCTTGTTCAGGTACGGACAAAAAGTCCAAAAGGCTTGGGTGAAAGTGTTATCCAATATTCCTTGTGATCTCTTTTCGTACGAAAAATTAAAGGTAACCCATTGATTCTTAATAGTAATTTTCATAAAGGCATTCAGGCTACGAACCAAGGGGTCGTGGGTTCAATTCCTGCCAGCCGCACCAAATTGAACAAGGGTTTACATCTTCGGATGTAGACCCTTTTTCTTTTTCCGATCTCAAAGCTGGGTGATTGCTTTAGGTGACCGTGTGTTTGGACGTTTTCTTCTCTAATGTGTTTGGAAGTCATGGAGGCTTCTTAAAAACAAATAGGAGATGACGCTATGAAAGCTCTTCGCACGCTGTCCTCGGTCTGCTTGGCCGCTGTTTCGTTGCTCGCCACGTTCGGTGCGCATGGGCAGCAGGCTTACCCGAGTCGACCCGTCAAGATCATCGTGCCCTTTGCTGCCAGTGGCCCAGCCGACAACTACGCGCGCTTCATGGCGCAGCGCTTGCAAGATGCATTGGGCCAGCCCTTTGTGGTGGATAACCGGCCCGGCGCTGGCTCCATCATTGGCACAGACGCCGCGGCCAAAGCCCCAGCCGATGGCTATACCTTGTTGATGATGTCCAACGCGCAGACGGTGAATGAGTCCTTGTTTCCCAACAAGCCCTACAACTTGGTGAAAGACTTTGTTCCGATCGCGCCCATCAACTATTCCGATTTGGTGTTGGTGGTCAACCCCAGCGTGCAAGCTAACTCTTTGCAAGACCTGATCAAGCTCGCCCGTGCTAACCCCGGCAAGATGAATTTCGCATCCTCTGGCAATGGCACGCCGTACCACATGGCTGGCGAGTTGTTCAAGTACATGGCCAACGTGCAAATGACGCACATTCCCTACAAGGGGAGTGCGGCGGCGCGAACGGACGTGCTGTCCGGTCAAGTTGACATGATGTTTGATGCCGTGACCACCATGTCTGAAAACATCAAGGCCGGAAAAGTCAGGGGGCTAGCCACCACAGGGCGAGCACGCTCGACAGTCACACCCGACCTGCCCACCATGGGCGAAGACGGTGTGCCCAAATATGAAGCGGTTATTTGGCTCGGCATGATGGCGCCTGTGGGCACACCTGAGGCCATCGTGACCAAGCTCAATACCGAAATCAACAAGGTGTTGAATACGCCAGAAGTCAAAGCCACGTGGGCCAAGCAAGGCGCTGTGCCCATGCCAATGACGGCCCCCGCTTTTGCCAAATATGTGGTCGAAGACGTGGCCAAGTGGGCCACTGTGGTGAAAGTCTCAGGCGTCAAAGCGGATTGATTCAAAGGGCAACATGGAACTTCATATTTTGAGCGGCGGTGCTGCCGCAGGCTTGGTCAACTCCTTAAAGCTTGACTTTGAGGCCGCCCACGCGTGCCAAATTCACGGCACGTTCAGCGCCGTGGGAGCGATGAAAGAGAAATTGCTCAACGGTGTCCGTTGCGACTTGCTCATCCTCACGCAATCGTTGGTGGAAGGGTTGATCGCTTCTGGCGATGTGCGTGCTGGCACGATGCGAGCGCTGGGTGTGGTGAAAACTGGTGTGGCGGTCAAGCAGGGCAGCCCGCATCCGGCCATCGCTACGCGCGCAGATTTGCAAGCTGCGTTCCGTGCCGCTGAAGGCATTTACTTTCCGGACGCTCAGCTGTCAACGGCGGGTATCCACTTTTTCAAAGTGCTGCAAACCTTGGGGCTAGACGTGGAGTTGGCGGACCGTTTTCACACCTTCCCAAATGGGGCAACCGCGATGCGTGAGATGGCACAAGCCCAAGGGGCGCACGTCATGGGTTGCACCCAAGTGACTGAAATCAAAAACACACCAGGCATCGACTTGATTGGTTTGCTACCCCAAGAGTTTGAGTTGGCCACGGTGTACGCACTGGGCATTCCGACGCAGGCACACGAGCCCGTGCTGGCGCAACAGTTGGCCGATGTGTTGTGTGGGAATGCGACGCGTGCCTTGCGCTTAGCGGGTGGTTTCGAGTTAGGGGATTAAAATTTAAGGCATGAAACACCATGCCTTTCCCATCGCACTTTGCATTGCCGCTGCCTTGACAGGTTGCGCCACACCCGTGGCCAAGCCTGCGTTCTATCCCAATGCACATTACCAAAACGTGGGCCCTGCCCAAGCGCAGTACGACGCACAAGCCTGCGCCTCGCTAGCGCAGCAGTCCGAAGTCGGCGCTGTCAATAAGGTGGACGCTGGACGCGCTGCCGCCGCTGGCGCTGCTGGCGTGGGAACAGCCGGTGTCGTCGGGTCATTGCTGAGCGGTCACAAGCCGGACTTGAAGAACATCGCTGCGGGTGCGGCTGCCATCGGTGCTGGTGGTGCGGCTGCGACGGCGGCGGGCCAATCCGTGGGCGGTAGCAGTTTGTATCGCCAGTTTGTGCAGCAGTGTTTGTCCGAACGCGGCTATCACGTGATTGGTTGGCATTGACTTCACCCACCGATGCGGATGATGACGAGATCACTCTACCGCCATTGCCAGCCGGCAGTAAAAACTACATCACACCTCAAGGCTACGCTGCGTTGCGAGCGGAGCTGTTTGATCTGATGGACAACGAGCGCCCGCGCATGGTCGAAGCCGTGTATTGGGCCGCCAGCAATGGGGATCGTTCCGAAAACGGGGATTACCACTACGGCAAAAAACGTCTGCGTGAAATCGATCGCCGCATTCGCTTCTTGACCAAGCGTTTAGAGATCGCTGAAGTCACCGACCCCAGCGCGCATCACGGCAGCGACCAAGTGTTCTTTGGTGCCACCGTCACCTATGTGGACGAGACAGCTGTCGAGCGCACCGTCACCATCATGGGCATTGACGAAGCCGACAGTCTGAAAGCACAAGTGACGTGGGTGTCTCCCATTGCGCGCGCCTTGCTCAAAGCACGCGAGGGCGATGTGGTGAAACTGGTCACGCCCGTGGGCGTCCAAGAGGTGGAAGTGGTCGAGGTGCGTTATCCCGCACCTGCACCAACAACAGACTAAGCCTTAGGCCTCGCGCCCAACGCCCGGCACCACGCGTTGCGCTTGCAGCACAGACGGCACGCGGCGCAGATTAACCAACACTGCCTCAAGGTGCGCCTTGTCGCGCACCGTGAAGAGGAAGCGCAGATCAGTGGCTTCTTGGCCGCTCACCTCATCGGCCATCAGCACGTGGGTGATGTCTGCTTCGGCACTGGTGATGGCAGAGGCCACGCGGGCCAGCACACCTTTGCCGTTGCTCACCGTCACCACCGCAGCCACTTCAAATGTGCGAGTCGGTTCTTCGGCCCACTCCACGGCGATGAAGCGCTCGCTGTCCTTGTGCTTCAGTCGCAGACCCACGCTGCACTGGTCGGTGTGCACCACCAAGCCTTCGCCGCGACCGAGGTAGCCCAAGATGCCGTCACCTGGCACAGGGCGGCAGCAGGCGGCGTACTGCACCGATGCGTTTTCACTGCCATCCACCACCACACTGCCTTGCGACACGTTTTCATGCGCAGTAAATCGTTCGCGACTCAGCAGCAGTGCATCCGGCTTGAGGCCGGTGTCGGACAGCAAGCTGGCCAAACGCTTGGCCACAATGCTTGCGACGCGTTTGCCTAGGCCAATGTCAGTCAACAACTCAGCTTTGGTTTTGCTGCCCGTGAAGTGCAGCAACTTGTCCCACAGTGGGGCATACACGCCTTCTTGTTTGGGCATCTGATCAATACCTTCGGCACGAAGGGCTTGCGCTAACAGTTTTTTACCCAAGTCTTGCGATTCACTGTGCGCCAAGGTCTTGAGGTGATGACGAATCTTTGCGCGGGCACGGCCCGTGCGCACAAAACCCAGCCAGGCGGGGTTTGGTGAAGCAACGGCGGAGGTGATGACCTCGACGATGTCGCCATTGCGTAGCTCGGTACGCAGGGGAACCTGCTCGCCATTCACCTTCGCTGCCATGGTGCGGTCGCCTACATCGCTGTGGACGGCATAGGCGAAGTCGACAATGGTTGCCCCACGCGGCATCGCCATGATCTTGCTTTTCGGCGTGAACACGTACACCGCATCTGGGAACAAGTCGACTTTGACGTGGTCCCAAAACTCGGTGGCATCGCGTGTGTCATCTTGGATGTCCAGCAGCGATTGCAACCACTTGTTGCCCAAGTTTTGATCGGGCTCATTGCTGGAACCCTTGTCTTTGTAGAGCCAATGTGCGGCCACACCTGTTTCGGCCACCAAGTGCATGGCCTCGGTGCGCATTTGAAACTCGACGTTCAAACCAGACGGCCCCACGATGGTGGTGTGCAACGATTGGTAGCCATTGAGCTTGGCAATCGCGATGTGGTCTTTGAATTTGCCTGGAACAGGCTTGTACAACTGGTGCAAAACACCCAAGGCGGTGTAGCACTCAAGCACCTCTGGCAGGAGGAGGCGAAAGCCATAAATATCAGTCACCTGCGCAAAGCTGAGTTGCTTGCTATCCATTTTTTTGTAAATGGAATAAAGCGTTTTTTCACGGCCTGAGATGCGCACGGGTAAATTGTTTTTTGCAAAAGCCGCTTCGACTTCTTGCTCCACCTTTTGCATCAAATCGCGGCGGCGATGGCGGGCTTTTTGAACCGCTTTACTCAACACATGGTGACGCCATGGCCACAGATGTTGGAAGGCCAATTCTTGCAACTCGCGATAGGTTTGGTTCAAACCCAAGCGGTGCGCAATGGGCGCATAAATTTCTAGGGTTTCGTTAGAGATGCGACCCCATTTGGCACGGGGCATATCGCCCATGGTGCGCATGTTGTGGCTGCGGTCAGCCAGCTTGATGAGGATCACGCGGACATCGCGCGCCATGGCCAGCAACATCTTACGGAATGACTCGGCTTGGTTTTCTTCGCGGGTGTTGAACTCCAGCTTGTCGAGCTTGGTCAGTCCGTCCACCAAATCCGCCACGTGAATCCCGAAACGTTCAATCAAATCGGTTTTGGTGATGCCGCAGTCTTCCATCGCGTCGTGCAGCAACGCTGCGGACAGGGCCTGTGCGTCCAACTTCCACTCTGCGCATTGCGCCGCCACGGCGATGGGGTGGGTGATATAGGGCTCGCCACTGTTACGCAACTGGCCCAAATGGGCCTCATCAGCGTAGCGATAAGCGCGACGCACCAAATCTAGGCCTTCTGGGTTGAGGTAGCTCAGTTTTTCTGTCAGCGCGGCAAAGCTAGCCGCCGCGGCATTGGCGGCTGCAACGCTTCCTGATATAGGCGCGGAGGGCTTTGACGAGAGATTGAAACTACTCATAGAGCATGACTTTACCCCGTAATAAAAAAAGCACCGACAAGCGGTGCTTTTTTTTGGGTAAACCCGATTTAGCCTGGAACTTTTTTCAGCATCTCGATACCGACTTGACCTGCAGCAATTTCGCGTAGCGCGGTCACGCATGGTTTGTTCTTGCTTTCGACCTTGGCAGTGTGGCCTTGGCTCAGCATACGAGCGCGGTAAGTGGCGCACAGCACCAATTGAAAGCGGTTAGGGATTTGCTCGAGGCAATCTTCAACAGTGATGCGGGCCATGTGGATACTCCAGAATTCGGTTCAGGTGATGTTCAGGGCTTGAAAGATATCAGCCCGAGCCCGGCGCTGTGCCAGGTATTTGAGGCGCTGTGCATGCACGATCGCTTTCAGGTCGAACAAGGCAGTCTCAAACAATTCGTTGATTATAACGTAGTCAAATTCTTTGGCCTGCGCCATCTCTTGTGCGGCGTTTCGCAAGCGCATGTCAATGATGTCGGGGGCATCTTCACCGCGGTTCTGTAGGCGAGATTTCAGTTCGTCCCAGCTAGGCGGCAAGATGAAGATGAGCACCGCGTTGGCAAACAGCTCTTTGACTTGGATGGCGCCTTGGAAGTCGATTTCCAAAATCACATCTGCGCCTTGAGCAATGCGGTCTTCAATGGCTTTACGTGAGGTGCCGTAGCGTTGGCCGTGCACGTTGGCCCATTCCAAGAAAGCATTGGAGGCGACCATTTGGTCAAACTCTGGGAGCGATACGAAGAAGTATTCGCGTCCGTGCTTTTCTTGGCCGCGTGGCTGGCGGGTGGTGTGGGATACCGAAGGTCGCACTTTGGCATCGAGCTCCATCAAGGCTTTGACGAGGCTCGATTTGCCTGCCCCGCTGGGCGCTGCGACGACGAAGAGGTTGCCAGGAAAAGTGTCCATTATTCGAGGTTCTGTACTTGTTCGCGGAGTTGTTCGATCAACACTTTCATGTCGACCGAAATACGGGTCATTTCGAGGGTGGCTGACTTGGAGCCCAAGGTGTTGGCCTCGCGGTGCAGCTCTTGGATGAGAAAGTCTAAGCGTTTTCCGACCCCCTCCAGTTTGCCGCCTTTGGCCAGCAAATCGTCCATTTCGTCAAAATGCGAGACCAAACGGGTCAGCTCTTCAGCCACATCGATGCGAATGGCAAAGGAGGTGGCCTCGGTCAACGCGCGATCTTGCGCCGCCTCGGGCAGGGTCGTGCCTTCGGTCAAGGCCATGGCTTCGCGCCAACGTTCTAAAAACTTCAGACGTTGTTGCTCAACCAAATGCGGCACCAGAGGGGCGGCTTGGGTGGCAAGTACGCGTAGCTGGCTCAGGCGCTCACGCAGCGTTTGGGCCAAGCGGGCACCTTCGCGCTCGCGGGCTTCGCTGAGCTGCGTCAACGTGGTTTGAGCCAGTTTCAGCACGGCAGGGCCAATGTCGGCGGGGGCGGATGCTTGGGTCGTGGTCAGGCGCAGCACGTCGGCCACCGACAGACCATTGGCCTTGGGTAAGTGGGCGTGCACCGCGTCTTGCAGGGCGGCCAAGCGTTGCAACAGGGCGGGCGTGGGTTCGGCAACGCTGGTGTCTGCTGTGCTTTCGATGTTGGCGCGCACTTCCACTTTGCCGCGTTTGAGGTGCTTGGTCACCAGCTCGCGCATGGCCGCTTCGTGCTGGCGCAGCTCTTCGGGCATCTTGAACGTCAGGTCAAGGAAGCGGCTGTTGACCGAGCGAATTTCTAGCCCCAAGCGCAGGGCTGGGCTAGGGGATGTGTCGGTGTTCAGCTCGGTTTGCGAGCTGGCATAACCGGTCATGCTGTAGATGGGCATCGTGTGACGTTTTGTATCAAAGACAAGATTATCTCAGGCCTGCCACTGCCCATCTGGGCCTATTCAGATTGCCCGACAATGAGCGGCTGAATGAACCCCCAAGACTGAACCCAGAAAAGCCCCCCAAATGACCACCACCTTGCCCGAATCACGCCACACCCGCGCAGCTGACCAACTGCGCCCTGTGCGCATCACCCGTCACTTCACCATGCACGCCGAAGGCTCGGTGCTGATTGAGTTCGGTCACACCAAAGTGTTGTGCACCGCATCGGTGGAAGAAAAAGTACCCGGCCACAAAAAAGGCTCCGGCGAAGGCTGGGTCACCGCTGAATACGGCATGCTGCCCCGCGCCACCCACACCCGCAGCGACCGCGAGGCCGCACGCGGCAAGCAATCGGGGCGCACCCAAGAAATCCAGCGACTCATCGGCCGTTCCATGCGCGCCGTGTTTGACCTGAAGAAGCTGGGCGAACGCACCATTCATTTGGACTGCGACGTCTTGCAAGCCGACGGCGGCACACGCACCGCCAGCATCACCGGCGCATTTGTGGCCGCACAAGATGCGGTGAACAAACTCATCGCAGCAGGCAAACTGACCGAGAGCCCCATCACCCAAGGCGTGGCCGCTATTTCGGTGGGCATGTTGGGCGACTTGCCTTTGCTCGATTTGGAATACACCGAAGACTCCGCTTGCGACACCGACATGAACGTGGTCATGACCAGCGCTGGCCACTACGTGGAAGTGCAGGGCACAGCCGAAGGTTTGCCCTTCACCCGCGACCAAATGAACGCCTTGTTGGCCTTGGCCGAAAAAGGCGTGCGCGAACTGATCGCCATGCAGCAAGAGGCATTGCAGTCTTGAAGCAAATCGTTTTGGCGTCTAACAACCAAGGCAAGCTCGCTGAGTTGCAAGCCATGTTTGCGCCGTTGGGCGTAGAGCTGGTGCGCCAAGGCGATTTGCACATTGGCGAAGCCGAAGAGCCGTTTCACACCTTTGTCGAAAACGCCTTGGCCAAAGCCCGCCACGCCTCGCGCGAAAGCGGCTTGCCCGCCGTGGCCGACGATGCAGGCCTGTGCGTGGACGCCTTTGGCGGTCTGCCTGGTGTGCAAACCGCCTACTACGCCACCCAGTTTGGCTACGAGAAAAGCGACGACAACAACGTGCGCGCCTTGCTCGAACAAATGGCGAATGTGGACAACCGCCGCGCAGCTTTGGTCAGCACCTTGGTGGCGGTGAGACACCCCGACGACCCCGAGCCCTTGATCGCTGTGGGC
>Ga0007794_10000505_pt1 | contig 12020 bp, 10 predicted proteins | sample CryBogmetaGMA5M_FD_60365 | JGI IMG/M metagenome (GOLD analysis project Ga0007794, IMG submission 60365) | Freshwater microbial communities from Crystal Bog, Wisconsin, USA - MA5M | ecosystem: Environmental > Aquatic > Freshwater > Lake | place: Crystal Bog, Wisconsin, USA | collected 2009-07-06
CACTAACGGGGTATTCGCAGGAAAAGTGGGAAACGCTTTTCAATGGAACGAACCTCGATGGCTTTCAGAGTCTCAATGGGGCGGCTGAGTATGTTGCAAAGGACGGAATCCTGACCGGGATTTCAAAGATCAACACCCCTAATTCGTTCCTGGCGACCAAGGCCATGTTCAGCGATTTTATTTTCGAATGCGAGTTCCGGGTGGACGCGGATTTGAATTCGGGAATCCAATTCCGGAGCAACAGCCTCAAGGAGTACAACAAGGGCCGTGTTCACGGCTATCAATGCGAAATCGACCCGTCGGCCCGCGCATGGAGCGCGGGAATATACGACGAGGGTCGCCGCGGCTGGCTCTATTCGCTCGACAAGAACCCTGGCGCGAAAAAAGCATTCAAGGCCGGTGACTGGAACAAGGTGCGCATCGAGGCCGTCGGACCCGTCATGCGTACCTGGCTTAACGATGTTCCCTGCGCCAATCTGGTTGATAATATGACAGCGACAGGATTCATTGCGTTTCAGGTGCACGGCATAGGCGGCAAGCAGGCACATGCTGGCAAGACGGTCGAGTGGAGGAATATACGCATTTGCACCCAGGATGTGCAGCAGGTGCAAAGGCCTTTCCCCCCTGATGTGGTGCAGGTCAATTTGATGGCAAAGGCCGCTGCGGCAAAGGAAAAGGACAACACCCTTTCGGCAAAGGAGCAGGAGGCGGGTTGGAAATTGTTGTGGGATGGGAAGTCCACCGCGGGATGGCGGGGTGCGAAACTGACCGCTTTTCCCGCGCAGGGCTGGGTCATGGCCGATGGGTGCTTGACTGTCCAGCGTTCCAAGGGGGCTGAGTCTGGCAACGGGGGCGATATTGTCACGATCAGGAAGTACAAGGACTTCGAGCTGCTTGTGGATTTCAAAATCACCGATGGCGCCAACAGCGGCATCAAGTATTTTGTGGATACGGAACTCAACAAGGGAGCCGGGTCCTCCATTGGTTGTGAGTTCCAGCTCCTGGATGATATGCGTCATCCGGATGCCAAATTGGGGAAGAACGGTAATCGCACATTGGGTTCACTCTACGACTTGATCGCCGCGCCGAAGGATAAGCCCTTCCATAAGGGGGTCTTCAATACGGCCCGCATCGTGGTGAAGGGGAGCAGGGTGGAGCATTACCTCAATGACGTGAAAATCGTGGAATACGAACGCGGCACGGATGCGTGGCGGGCTCTGGTCGCCGGCAGTAAATACGCCAAGTGGCCCAATTTCGGTGAAGCCGCCGAGGGCAATATCCTGCTACAGGATCACGGCGATGAGGTGTCGTTCAAGAATATCAAGATCCGGGAATTATAGGAGCGTCAGTAGGCCGGAGGCGGAGCGTGGTATATGTCTGAATTCCATTCCACGCGTCGCGCATCCGAACCGCTCACCGCACATCCTGGATCATGGATGTGGTTCTGGACCGTTATTGCGGCGGACGCTGAAGCGATCATTTAATAACGGCCCAGTTCCTTGGCCAGTTCCACGATTTGGCGGAAACTCTCGAGGCTGACGCTGGAGGGGACGGAATGGTCTGACGAAAAGATGAATCCGCCGTTCTTCTTGAGCTCGGGAATCACGCGGCGCATTTCGGCCTCGATGGCGGGCATGTCATTCCAGAGCACCGCGTTGATGCCACCATGGATGACCAGTTTGTCGCCGTACTGCTTCTTGATTGCCAGCGGATCCATGCCCGCCTTGACCTCGATCGGGTTCAGGCAGTCGATGCCGATCTCCACGAGTTCGGGGATGAAGGGACGGATGTCGCCGCAGGAGTGCAGATGTACCTTGATGCCCTTGGCGTGTGCCCAGTCGGCGGCCCGCTTGTGCACCGGCTTCAGCAACTCGCGGTAGGTGCCTATCGAGAAGAACTGGTTGAGCTTGTACCCCATGTCATCCGGCCACATGATCTCGTCAAAGGTGTACCCCTTTTCCCACACCTGGTCGAGCAGCGCCAGCCCCACGTCCAGCTCATGGTTGAACATATCCACGCACCATTCGGGATCCTCGATCAACGCCATCAGCAGGCGTTCGGTGCCGACGACCCATGAATGCGTGATGTCGAACCCAAACCAGAGGTGGCCGGATACCCAGCGTTGTTCCTTGCGCCACTTCGCGTAGTTTTTTTCAAGGCCCTGCCAGTTGACCCGGTCAGAGGATGGCGTCATCCTGCCCTTGGCCTTACGCCATGAGTCGGCATCCTTGATCGTGAAATCGATGAATTCGGGCGTGGAGGCAATGTGTTTCCAGTTCTTGAGCGTGACACCCCAGGAGGTGGTATAGATTTTGTAGTCTGCGGTCTCCTCGATCAGTTTCTCCTCGTACCGGGGACTGTTGTCGGTCCAGATACTGACGGTCTTGTCCACGTCGAAGTAGTCGACCCAGTTTACGTCCTTGGGCAGGCCTTCCTGCTGCCAGCGCTCAATGGTGACGCCCCAGGGGCTGTCGATGATCGGGATCCGGTCCGCCTCACGGTGCTCGAACATCCGCGTGAAACGCTCGTGTGAACTCATGAGTTTCATTATCGGTCTCCCGGGATCATGCTTTTTGAAAAAAAACTATGGGTGATGAAGGTGTGGAGATCGTATTACGTTGCTGAGGGGACTGGCAATGGAAAAGCGAGAGGGGATATTGTGAAATAGTCTTGCCCGTTACCTCATCGAGGCCTAGAGTTGACACCGTATAGGGAGTCAATCACTCAACCAAAAGGAGTCCGAAATGAGCAAGATCCTGATCGCGTATTACAGTATGTATGGTCATGTGCACCAGATGGCGCAGGCGGTTGCTGAAGGGGTTCGTGAGGTGCCCGGGTGCGAGGCGATTCTCAAGCGTGTTCCGGAGACGCTTCCCCAGGAGGTTCTTGGCAAGATGGGGGCGCTGGAGGCCCAGAAGAGCATGGCTCATGTTCCTGTGGCCACGGTCGCCGACCTGGAGTCTGCCGACGCCATCATTTTCGGTACGCCGACGCGGTTTGGGAACATGTGTGGCCAGATGCGGCAGTTCCTGGATCATACGGCCCAGCTCTGGCTGAAGGGTGCGCTCGTGGGGAAGGTGGGGAGTGTGTTCGCCAGTTCGGCGACACAGCACGGCGGTCAGGAATCCACGCTGCTGAGCTTCCATATTTCGCTGCTGCACCACGGCATGGTCGTCGTGGGGTTGCCGTATGCCTTCGGTGGCCAGATGAGCAACACGGAAATCACCGGCGGTTCGCCCTATGGTGCCACCACGATTGCCGGGACCCAGGGTGAGCGTACCCCCAGCGCCAATGAATTGGCCGGCGCCCGATTCCAGGGTGCCCATGTCGCGAAGATTGCCAGCAAACTGAAATAGGTCGTCTTATTTCTTCGCCGCCTCGATCTGGCCCTGGCGTGCGAAGTCGATTGCTTCACCGAGAATGCGGGCGGTCTCCTGGGGGGCATGAAAGCCCATGGAGTTCTCCGCATTGACGAAGTCTGTCCGCCACTGGGCCTTGCGCTGCAAGGCGCGGGCGGCTTCGAGCTGTATCTCAGGGGCCCCGGCCTTCTGGGCCGCGACGATGGCCTTGATCAGGTCTACGGTCGCCTCCTCGGCCCGGATCAGCAGACCATGGTTGCGGGCCTGGATGATGTCAACCCGCTCCTTGATTTCGCTTTCCGGGAAGTGATGGCACACCTGGCAGGCGTTGTTGATGTTGAGCAGCGGGCTGCGGATCCAGTGGTCGCTGATCTTGATAGCGCCCTCGCGCTTGTAGGGCATGTGGCAGTCGGCACAGGAGACCCCGCTCCGGGCGTGTATGCCCTGGCTCCAGAGTTCAAACTCGGGATGCTGGGCCTTGAGGATCTCCGCCCCGCTATCCGCGTGCTTCCAGTCATAGAAGCGATGCCCGTCCTTGAACGTGTAGGAATCATAGTAGGATTCGATGGCCTCCACCTTGAGCCCGTTGTTCCAGGGGAAGAAAAGCGTGGTTTTAGGTCCGCAATAGTATTCGACATGGCATTGGCCGCAGACGAACGACCGCATTTCCTGGCGGGTGGCCAGCTGGTTGGGATCGTAGGATTCCTTCCGGTCCCCCTTGCGCCACTTCTCGACGGAGGGGAGGTGAGGGAGCGGATCTCCGGACTCGGCCAGGCGGGCGATCCCGTTGAGGAATCCCGGACGGGTGACGCGCAGTTGCATGGTCTCCGGGTCATGACAGTCGAGGCATGCCACAGGGTGGGTGACAAGTTTGGTCGCGTTACTGTATGACATGGCGCATACCGTCTCAAAACCGCTCATCAGCTGTGCCCTGCCATTGGCACTGTTGAGGGGCTCCTCGATTGTCCCCGGGGCTCCGTTTCCAAGGCCTTGCTTGCGGTAAGCCACGGTGTTCGCGGCATGGCAGTGCAGGCAGGCGCCAGTCTGGGGGCGCTCGGTGACCCGCTTGGTGGTCCGCTGGTCGTCCAGCATGAAGGCATGACCGCGGCGGGCCCGGTAGTCAATCGCGAAGGCATAACCGTTGAACAAGGTTACCAGCCGGGGATCGGCCGCCAGTTTGTCGGTCGAGAAGGACTCCGATCCCCCCCCGCCATAACGCGTTCCCGTCCGCTCGGATGTCCTCGTGTAGCCGTCATACTGGCGGGGGAAGTTGCGACCCCAGACCGCCGGGTCGATGGTCTGTTCCGTCAGACTGACCAGGGGGAAGGCGATCTGCCGGCCTTCCGCCTTGTGGGTGGCAATGGATTCCTTGAGCATTATCACGCCGACAGACAAGACGGCGGCCAGCAACATCAGCACTCCATATCCGACGATCTTTTTCATGGTGTTTCTCCTAGCGTCTCGGTCCGTGCCCGACACTGTCATGGCAGCGGACACAATACAATTCCTCATCCCGGGCGACTCGGTGCGCGGTGATCTCGCGCACATAATCCTTGTGGCAGTACAGGCAATTGGCGTTGAGGATGGCCGCATTGCCCGGCTTGATCTGAATGGGCTCATGGAAGTTCTGCAGTGTGAAGGCTTCGGAGTGATGGTAGCCGTTGAGCGCCTTGGTCATCCATTTTCCGAAAAAATCATGGGGCACATGGCAGTCGTTGCAGGTCGCCACGGCGTGGTGGCTGCCTTTTTCCCAGCCGTCATACTGCTCGCGCATGATATGGCAGTTCACACAGGCTTTCGGGTCGCTCGACAGGTACGACAATCCCTGAGCGTAGAAAAACGTGTAGCATCCGATGCCACCCCCGATCCCGATGATGACGACCAGCAGCCGTTGTAGCCAGGCAACAACGATGCCTGTCGAAACGGCGGCTTGGGGACGTTGGCTGTCGCGGGATCCTTGCATATGCCTCGACTATATCCCGGGTCCGGTCAAAGAACAAGACCCGGAGAGTCCGGGATAGCCAGAGGGTGGGGGGAGTGGTAGTATACCGAATGACAAATTATAAGATACCTGAGCAGTTGAACGACTTTCAGGGCAAAATGTACCGGCATTTGTGCGAGTGGAAGAGCCGGAATATCACCGATCAGCCGGGTAGTTTTGGCGGGAAAATGTACGACGTCATCCTGCCGGGCAGTATGCAGACCAAGTTGCCGCACCTCTATGGACCTGTCCGGGCGCGGTTCCTGGAGCATCAGAAGAAGTTTGCCTTCAAAACGCATAAGTTCGCCGGCCACATGGCCAGTTCACAAATCGCCTGCGCCAACCTGTTCCTTCCGATCCTGGAGTCCCCTGTGATCGCCGCCCGGATCCTGCGTGCCGTGAAGCCGGATTTGAAGTCGATTGCGGTCGAAGAGCTCGACAACGGGTTCCGTCTTGAGTTCTGGGACCAGGGAGTCAACAGGCTGGGGGATCATGACGCGCAGGGCGGAACGGATGTCGATATCGCCATTGCGTACCGGAACCAGGAGGGCGAGGTGTGCCTGTGGTTGATCGAGCACAGGCTTACGGAGCAGGAGTTTCAATCCTGCGGGGCCTACAGGAGTCCGGCCAACCGGCACAGGGATTCCTGTGACAGCAACGCCGCGGCAAAGCGCGGGCGGGAGAATTGCTATTATCATTCCGCGAAACGCTTCAATTACTGGAACATCACCCTGGCCAACAAGGCCTTGTTCCCGACGGAGGCCCTGCAGAAAGAGGACTCATGCCCCTTCAAGGGGACGCTGAATCAGCTGTGGCGCAGTCAATTGATGGCCGCGGCCATTGAATCGGATCCGACCGGGCGCTACAAGAAGGTCTACTCCTCGGTGGCCTGTCATCCCGGCAACGTGAGTCTTCTGCCCGCCATGCAGGCCTTCCAGAATCTGCTCGGCCAGAAGGATCGTTTTTTCTGGTTTACATCCGATCAATTGCTGGATGTTGCTGAAAAGACTGAACACCCCGCCATCCAAACCTGGGCGAAGTGGTACCGGGAGCTCTATTTCTGGTAGCAGCCACCGGCGTGTGACGTTGCAGGTGCTTTTCTCAGGGCTTTCCCCTGATGGTCAAGTGCCTGATGAGGGTGGCTTTCCGCGGGCATAGGCGGATGAGGGCATCGCCGTCCGCCATCTCAAAGTCCGAAAAGTCGAATCCCGGCGCCACGGTGCAGCCGGTCAGCGTGTAGAGGCGTGGATTGTCCACCGTTGCCGCGAACCAGTGATTTTTCCGGATGACCAGTTGCGGCTGTTGTGCGCGCATCCCGCTAACGCCCAGATGGAAAGCCTGATAGCCGCCGCGGGGATCGATGACGTGCACGGTAAGCGGAGAGCCCGCGTAGAAGTGCCAGATTTCGTCGGAGGCCAGGCGGTGGAACCGGGAGATATCGCGCCCTCGCAACAGGTAATAGATGGCCGTTGAGAAGGATCGAGCCCCGGAATAGCGCTTTGGCAGCGCCCTGTGGGACACGCCCTCGTCGGAACGATAGACCTCCCGGAAGTATCCGCCCTCGGGGTGCGGGGCCAGCTTCAATCCTCGAATCCATTGAGCTGCCGTTTTCATGAACCCCTTGTAGACCAAAACCCGGCATCGGGAAAGAATGAAAGAAGCGGTGCCGCCGCATCATCAGGTGAAGCCAGGCTTCATTTCTGTTGCGCGGGTGGGGGGACATGGGGCATGCTCACACCGTGCGGTGAAATTTATGGGAAAACAACGTCTTGATATGGCCGTGGTGGAGCGGGGACTGGCGGAAAGCCGGGAGAAGGCGCAGCGCCTCATCCTGGCCGGGGCCGTCCGGGTCGATGGCCAGGTCGCCGACAAGGCGGGGCGCCCTTGTCCCGAGGATGCGGTCATTGAGGTCGAGGCTGGCGATAAGTTCGTCAGCCGGGGCGGCGGGAAGCTGGAGGCCGCCTTTGAGGCCTTCAAACTCGATGTCACCGGACTCGTCTGTGCGGATATCGGTGCCTCAACAGGCGGCTTCACCGACTGCCTGCTCCAGCACGGGGCGGTGAAGGTCTATGCGATCGACGTGGGTAGGGGGCAGATGGACTGGCGGCTCCGCAACGATCCCCGTGTCGTGGTCAGGGAAGGCCTCAACGCCCGTTTCCTCAGCGAACGGGATATCCCCGAGCCCTTCCAGTTTGCCGTGGTGGACGTGTCATTCATCTCCTTGACCCTGATCCTGCCTCCTGTTACAAAATTGATAGCGCCGGGCGGTCAGCTGGTGACCTTGATCAAGCCCCAGTTCGAGGCTGGTCGGGATCTTGTGGGTAAAGGCGGCGTGGTGCGTGATCCGGCGGTCAGGGAGAGTGTCATTGAACGCATCCGCCAGTTCGGGACAGGAACGCTGTCCCTGGAGTGGAGCGGGTTGTGCGAGTCGCCCGTCAGGGGGCCCGCAGGTAATGTCGAATTTCTAGCCTGGTGGCGGAAAGTACTATGAAAACACTCGGTGTCATTGCGAATTGTGCGAAGGAACGTGCTCCGATGGTCCTGACGCGACTGCGCAAGAAGGCCGAGGTGCTCGGGATAACCCTGCTGCCGGACACCGCAACCGCCGGCCTGATGGGGATGAATTCCGATTCAACCCCCTATGATGTGGTTCAACAGGCCGATATCGTCATGGTTCTCGGGGGCGACGGTTCCATGTTGCGTGTGGTCCGTGAACTCGAGGGGCGAGACATTCCCGTCATCGGGGTGAACCTGGGTGCCCTGGGCTTCATGACCAGTGTGACCGAGAATGACCTGGAGCGGGCGCTGGAATGCCTGGTTCAGGGGAATTACAGCACCTCGCACCGAGTCATGCTGGATTGCACGGTGATCCGCAATGGCAACACGGTGGTAGGCACGTACCGCGCCTTGAATGATGTCGTGCTTATCAGCGGGGGGCGTGTGGGGACGTTGCGGATGTCGGTGGATGGCCAGGAAGTGGGCGATTTTGTCTGTGACGGCCTGATCGTTTCAACGCCCACCGGCAGCACGGGGCATTCGCTGTCGGCAGGCGGCCCCGTGTTGATGCCAACGGCTCCGGCGATGGTCGTGAGCCTGATTTGTCCCCATACCCTGAGCACCAGGCCCCTGGTGATCCCGAATGATTCCAAGGTAGAGGTCAAGGTCGTGGAGCGGGTCGTGGGGGGCAAGCTCTCCGTGGACGGCCAGGTTGGCCAGGTTCTCGAAATCGGAGACATCGTGAGGGTTACCCGCTGCCACAATGGTGTCCGCTTTATCCACCTTCCCGGCTACAACTATTTCTCCGTCCTCCGCCAGAAACTCCACTGGCGCGGTTCGAATGTATAGTCGTCCTAGTCCCGGACTTCGCGGATGAAGCTCTTGTAGGCCTCGGTGCAGGCCGCATAGGTGTTGGCCGTGCCCTTGTCGGGGCGCACGGTTTCCGTGGCGGCCGCGAACTGGGCGGCGAGGGACTTCAGGGGGACGCCCGCCGCGGCATGCGCGGCTCGCATGGCCCCGCCCAGTGTCGCCGAGTCGGCCACCGCAATCAGCTGCACCTCGGCCTGGAAGACATCCGCGATCAATTGGACAATCCCCTTGTTGCGGGACGCGCCACCGGTTACCCGGATGGTTTTGAAGGATCCGATCCAGGCCGAGAGGAGGCGCATGGAGCACACCTGGCCCTCAAGGGCCGCCCGGATCTTGACGGCGGAGGGGGCTTTACCCGTACAGAAATCCGGCGTACCCTGACGGCGCACACCCGGCGTCAGGACGCGCGGGGTGATTTCGGGGACATAGTACGACAGGGCCCGGTTGCCATGGTTCCCGGGCGGGGTTTCGGTCAGCGCGGCGCCCTCCACGTAGGCCCAGTCCACGTTGCATTCATCCTTGACGCGTTCCCGGGCAAGGGAGCCGTTCTTGAAGCAGATCAGGCTCATACAGCCCCCCGCGGGGTTTCCGAAGACATGGCCGCAGCCCTCGGGATCTGTTTTCATCGCGGGCATGGCGGCAAAGAAGGTGTCGCTCGTTCCCAGGCTGATGACGGCCACGCCGGGCTCGGAGGCACCGACCCCGATCAGGCTGCTCGGGTTGTCGCCCGTCCACAGCACGACGGGGATACCGGGCTTGAGCCCGTACTTGGCGAAATAGGCATGGAGACCGCCTGCGATTTCCGTGGCCGGGCGGGCGGGGGGCAGCTTGGCGCGCAATCCCGGGGCCGTGGCGTCCAGCACCTCGCTATCCCAGTCGCCCGTCTTCAGGTTCAGGAGGTTCATGCCCGCGCCGTCGCCGAAATCAATCGCGGCATGCTTGCCGATGAGCACGGAGCACATGAAGGAGGAGACCAGGTGGATGCGGCTGGTGCGCGCATACTCCTCGGGGCATGTCTTGAAGAACTTCCTGATCTGCGGGCCGGTGAAACGCTCGATGGCGGGAGACCCGGTGTCGGTCTGCAGGCGCGGGCCGATGGCCTCCTCGATTTCGCGGCACTCCGCCGAGGTCGAGCTGTCCATCCAGATGGGTGAGGTGGACCGGGACAGAGCGGGGGAAAGTTGTGACGGGAGAGTCCGGGCCGGATCAAGCCCGGCCAGGATCCTGTCGGAGTCAGCGTTCAGGTATACCGAACCATGTTGCTGGCCGTCGCCGCTGATGGCCATGATGTCGCCCATGGGCGCCCCGCCGGCCTTGAGGCGGGAGAGGACCAGGTCGAGGGCCTCCAGCCACATCAGGGGCGGGGAATGTTTCACCAGGGGATCCGGATGGGCCAGCACCCCCTCGGGGCAGCCGTAGCCGGCAAGATCCTTGCCGAAGTTGACCGCGGCCGAGGCGACAATCCTGCCGCTGTCGGAATCAATGACCAGAGCCTTCATGCTCTGCGTGCTGCTGTCCAAACCAAGGGTGATAGGCATGGGATCTCCTGATGCTGAGGTTCCTGGAATAATCTGGACATCCTTCCGGTGGACCGCGCCCTCGGGGAGAGGTCAGACGCCGCCCGGAGGGCGGCGTCCACCAGTGGATGCCTGAATTATTGTGAGACTGGGCTTAAGTTTACAGGTTGTCGTTAACCAGAATCTCGAGCATTTCCTGGCGCCCGCTCTTGAGGGTGGGTTCGCCATTCTTCAGCACCCACTTCTCGAGGGCGACGGCGTCCATCTTGCCCTTGAGGATGTTGGCGCCGATGCCGGTCTTCCAGCTGGAGTAACGGTCGGCGACAAAGCCGGTGAGCGCCTTGTCGTTGAGCATCCGGTCGGCCATCAGCAGGCCGCGCGCGAAGGTGTCCATTCCGCCAACGTGGGCGTAGAAGAGATCCATCGTGTCGGCCGAGCCGCGGCGGCACTTGGCGTCGAAGTTGAACCCGCCCTTGCCCAACCCGCCCGACTTCAGCACGACCATCATGGCCGCGGCCGCCGAATACAGGTTGGTGGGGAACTGGTCGGTATCCCAGCCAAGCATCAGGTCGCCGGTGTTGGCGTCGATGCTGCCGAGTTTGCCCTCGGCGGCGGCGACGGTCAGTTCGTGCTCGAAGGTGTGGCCCGCGAGCGTGGCGTGATTGGCCTCGACGTTGATCTTGAAGTACTCGTACAGGCCGTGGGCACGGAGGAAGCTCAGCACCGTGGCGCTGTCGAAATCATACTGGTGCTTGCTGGGCTCTTTCGGCTTGGGCTCGATCAGGAACTGGCCCTTGAAGCCGATCTTCTTCTTGTAATCCACGGCAATCTGGAGGAAGCGGGCGAAGGTTTCCTGCTCGCGGGCATAGTCGGTGTTCAGCAGGGTCTCGTAGCCCTCGCGGCCGCCCCAGAATACGTAGTTTTCGCCGCCCAGTTCCTTGGTCGCGTCCATGGCGTGCTTCACCTGCGCCACCGCATAGGCGAACACGTGCGAGTCGGGGTTGGTGCCGGCGCCATGGGTGTAGCGCGGGTTTGAGAACAGGTTGGCCGTGCCCCACAGCAGCTTGATCCCGGTTTCCTTCTGGAGCTGCTTGGCCAGCTTGACCATCGCGTCGAGGTTCTTGCAGGACTCGGCGAACGTGGCACCCTCGGGGGCGATGTCGCGGTCATGGAAGCAGTAGAAGGGGATGCCCATCTTGACGCAGAACTCGAAGTTGGCACGCATGGCCTTCTCGGCGATTTCCATCGGGGACTTGCCGACCGCCCACTCGCGGGCCCAGGCGCCGGGGCCGAACATGTCGCCGCCGTTGCCCTTCAGGGTGTGCCAGAAGGCGCAGGCAAACCGGAAGTGCTCGGCCATGGTCTTGCCGCGAACCTTTTTGCGGGCATCATAATACTTGAACGCGAGGGGGTTGCGGCTCTTCGGACCCTCGAAACGAATACGTGACTTGACCTTTGGGAAATACGACAGAGTTGCCATCATCATCCTCTTTCAGTTACGGGTTAATAAATCGCGAAATACAATAGTAAAAATCACGGGAATGGCAATGATGCATTTTGGACGGATTACTCCAGTTGTTTCCGGCTTTCAGTCTGTGCGCACTCGTAGACCACGCGCACCGGGACATTGTGGCGGACCGCCGCCTTGACGCAATCCTCGTACTCGGGCGAGGCGGTGACCGGCGTCCCGTGCCAGCGGCCGATTTTGGCGCGGATGAGTCCGTAGACCGTCGGCACATCGAGCGTTTCGCGTTCCAGCATCGTGCGGCGGGTCAGGTGTTCCCGGACGCCGAAGGT
>Ga0007794_10000507_pt1 | contig 11998 bp, 10 predicted proteins | sample CryBogmetaGMA5M_FD_60365 | JGI IMG/M metagenome (GOLD analysis project Ga0007794, IMG submission 60365) | Freshwater microbial communities from Crystal Bog, Wisconsin, USA - MA5M | ecosystem: Environmental > Aquatic > Freshwater > Lake | place: Crystal Bog, Wisconsin, USA | collected 2009-07-06
CACTGGCATCGTGCGTAGAAAATCCGCCCAGACTCATCGCAGAAAACGCATGACAAATGGCATCAAACCAAGTCATCCCCGCCAAGCGTAAAGCAATAATACAGGCCACCGTAATACCCGCATAAACCATCCATAAGGCTTTTGCTGTTTGCGCTATACGGGGCGGCAAATCTGATTCTTTAACCGTTCCCGGCGACTCCGCTTTATACAACTGCATGCCGCCGATACCCAGAATTGGCAAAATGGCGACTGCAAAAATAATGATGCCCATTCCCGCAATCCAACTCAACTCATGCCGCCACAGGTTAATCGACATCGGTAAATAATCAAGACCCGTAAAAATGGTTGCGCCCGTTGTGGTAAGAGCGGAAACCGTCTCAAAATAAGCATCATTAAAGCTAAGGGCAGGCATATAAATCAGCAACGGGATGGTACAAAACACCGGTATTAATGACCAAGTGAGTGCCACCAGTAAAAAACCTGCTTGTCGCGATACCTTTTTGGGTGTTCGCAACGTCGGAAAAAACATCAACGCACCCAGTAACAAGGTAAAAAAAGTGCCATCGAAAAAAGCGTCAGTGGCGCCGTCATTGGCTATTTTTGAGGTTATCAGGCAAGTGCTCATCAGGCCGCTAAAGCCCATGGTAACCAGTCCCAAAATATGAACTATAGTAAGAATGACATTCATGAAGGCATTTAAATTTTATGCAGTATCAAAAAAACAAAGGGCTTAATATGAAACACAAGGGCTGTGCTTGTCCATCTTGCATTTTTAGGGTATTAAGGCGATCGGTTGAAAGATTTTCTCAATATTGCTGACCAGTTTTTTTTCCATCGCAAACATCACTACATGATCGTTTTCAGCAAATATAGTGTCATGGTGTATCGGAATAACCTGGCCGTTGCGAATCAAAGCCCCCATCACAATACCGGCAGGAAAATTGATGGTATCAACGCGGCGACCGACGACCGATTCGCCATTGTTATTGTCATGTGCAATGGCCTCAATGGCTTCGGCGGTACCCCCGCAAAGTGAAGTCACTTGAGCCACATCACCTCGCCGCACATGCTTTAAAATGCTGCCCAACGTTTCCTGATTAGGTAACACAGTGACATCAATACCTGTGCCAGGCAATAATTTAGTGTAGGAATTATGGTTAAGCAGACAAATTGTTTTTCGGGCTCCCAAGCTCTTTGCCAAGGACGCGGAGATAATATTGACGCCGTCATTATCGGTAATCGCACAAAATAAATCTGCGCTTTCAATAGACTCATCCAGTAACAGCGCCTCATCAGCACAATCACCTAAAAGTACCACCGTATGCTGAAGATCATTAGCAATTTGGTTTGCTCGTATTGGATTTTTTTCAATAATTTTTACCTGATAGTTCTTTTCCAAAGCCAACGCCAAACGTTTACCAATATGTCCGCCACCCGCAATAATAATGCGCTTTAATGGAGCCTCTAATTTGTCCAATTCTTTTAATACCCGCCGTACCTCATCGCGAGGCGCCACAAAAAATACTTCATCACCGGTTTCGATGCTGATATCTCCGGTCACACAAGTTGGCTTGCCCTGTCTAAAAATAGCCACGACACGGGTCTTACCATCAGACAAACGCTCTCTCAGCGTTTTAATTTTTTTACCCGTTAAAAAACCATCCGCCACCACTTTAACTGAAAACAACCGAACCAGGCCACCGGCAAAATTGGAAATATGCAAAACCCCGGGGAATTCAATTAAATTACGAATAGACTCCATAACAATCTGTTCAGGACTGATAACAATATCAACCGGAATACCAGTCGGGCCAAATAATTTCGGATTTTTCAGATAATCGATGGCACGCACCCGTGCAATCGTTTTCGGACGCTTATGTAAGGCATTAATAATAAGACAGGCCAACATGTTGGTTTCATCACTATCGGTTACTGCGATGACTATGTCGGTGGAGTCAATTCCAGCCTGCTCCAGCACACTCGGATGCGCAGCATTACCAGCGACCGTAGCAATATCGAAACGGTCTTTTAAAGCATCCAGAAGCTCTTGCTTAAAATCAATAACGACAATATCGTTTTCTTCGCTCGCAAAAGCTTCAGCAACAGACGAACCGGTAACTCCGGCTCCAAGAATAAGTATTTTCATTAACAATATACCGAATTAAACAACCATCACATTAGTCACAATGCTGACACCAAACTGCCCATGGTACCTGAATAACGGTTTATTCACACTTATCAGCAATTGAATCAGTAAAAAATAGCCTAAATAATCTCACAACATCACCTATTTACTCAGAAAATATCAAGAAATAATCAAAAATTTCAATATGTTAAAAAGACCCTACGCAATTTCGTTATTTTTCATATAAAAACTAAATATCCAGCACTTTGGGCAACACAAGCCTAAGCGGTTAAATCACGTTTAAGAAAAAAAGCGAACGCCGCGTTTAAAAACAACTGCCATAATCCAGTAACAACTCCTCACATCCAAAAAAGATGCGGGGATAGTCTATCCGTATCACCAGCTTCAAGCCGTATTCAAAAAACACGGCCAACGTTAATAACCGCGCACACGCCATTCCGACACGTAACGACGTGTTTGCTGAACAGCGCCAAATAGCCGTTGTCCACCAGACAATCGGCAGCAATAACATTAAATGCACGTCATCCCAACTGGATACCGTCAACATGCCGATTTTTGCCAGCGTATCCGCACCGTATAAACCTGCATTTAAAATCAGAAAAAAAGGCCAGAATACCCACTTAAGTGACACACGACCACTCCATGCTGCAAACAAATAGTTATCAAGCGCGAGCTTGTGCAAATTTTCACCACTCGTCGGCGCGCTTATAAACAAAACAACGCCTAGCGCCATAACAATAATCAGCAACTCCAGCGGACTTGCCAAACCAATCCGGGCAAAAAATAAGGGCAACGAATAAATAAACATAAGAAAAAGTCTGTGTTAAAAAACAAGAAGAGCAAAATTAATTTTTCCGGCATCTAATTTATATCGGAAAAAGAACACGCAGAACTTTGAAAAGAAGTGATTTGCTGATGTCTAAAAGCGAAATTATCGGAGCGGGGACACAAGACCCAGACCTCACCAACCGCACACCGTCACCCAAACATTGCTTGGGTGCCGGACTGTTCTTTTACTCGGCAGGGGTGGTGTGGTGCTGAGTGTGGCTTGGGACTACCTGACTGCCGTGCTCACTCATTTGAGCATCAAACCATTCATGAAGGGCCTGTACATACTGCGGATATTCAGTTGAATAATGAATCTGCGCACCGTTTGGCAAGGCTTTATATTCATATTTAATGTCATACATTTCTGCCTTCTTCAACTGAGCAAGGCCGGGCATGGCTGCTCCGTGTATCTTTTCGGTCACAGAAAAATCCCCTTTTCTGAAATCAATGGCCATTTTAAGCAAGTTTGCCTGGATCAATTTTATCTGTCTGATATTGTCTGCGGATTTGGCGATAACATGCTGAACCCCGCCATGAACCGTTTTGGTAAATGTCAACTGGGTTTGATCCAAATCATAAGGCACTAATTGTTGCGTGCGTTGTTGCACTTCATTACCCTGTTTCGGGTTTGCTTTTTCAAGTGCTGATACGTGAAGGGAAAAAAGTAAAAATCCTGCCCCGAGTAAAGTGAAAGCTTTCATAGTGAAGTTCCTCGCTGCATTAAGAGAGATGATATAAACGTATTGTTACTTTTAAATCTTGTCATTACAATCATACTCTAATCAATGGGGGTAAATAAATCAATACGCGCACAAAAACGTTAATCTAAAAGTCTTTTACTCTGCGCCAATTCACCCTAAAATACATTCATCTTAAATGCTCCGCTACGATTATCAACACTCCCAAGATACAACTTGATAGACAATGTACTAACAAACCTAACTCAATGAGAGAAAAACAATGGCAATATCAGAACAACAACGACAAAAAAAACTGGCCAAGAAAAAACAAAAAAGAAACGTTGCCGTTAAAAAAATAACCCCGTCAATGACAAAAGCCAAACCTTACGCCAATTACCCCATTCATGAATGCCTAATCCCCGACAATTTATTTACTTCAGGCCTTGGTGAGTTGGTAGTAACAAGGCGTATACCCGGCGGGGATATTGCCATGAGTGCGTTTGTTATCGATGTCTTTTGTCTGGGTGTCAAAGACGCGATGTTTATGGTCATGCCGGAATACGAATATGAGCAAAAAATTAAGCAAAGGATGGCAGGGACAGGTGACCGAACATTTGAAAAATTGCATCAAACCAGTGCCAAAAAGCTACTGGATGGTTTGGTTACATTTGCTAAAGAATTAGGCTTTACGCCACATCCTGATTATAAAAATGCCTACGATATCTTTGGCGATATTGAGGCCAGCGCAAGTCCGGTAAAATACACTTATGGTAGAGATGGCAGGCCTTTTTATATGAATGGCCCTTATGAATCGCCAAATGACATTCTGCGAATTATAAAGACTTTGACTAAAAGTTGTGGTGCAGAAGGTTTTGATACCTTGTATAGACTGGGTGACGATATGGACGACGAGTTTATGTGATTTCACTTTTTATTATGAACCCGGCTGCCGTCAGAACTTATACCGCCTGATAAATCCTTTTATTATCCGCTAGTTAATTGATTTAAAACCTGTTAATGACGGTGTTTAACCTATATAATAAGCGGCTAAATTATTCCGGTTAGTGAGAACACAGTGGATATTAAAGACTATATGCAAGGCCTTGGCCTGCAAGCCAGAAAGGCCGGAAGGGAAATCAGCAAGGCTGAATCAGGCAAAAAAAATCAGGCTTTGTTAAAAATTGCCGAGATTATTGAGAGCAGCCAGGAAATGCTAATCACCGAAAACCAAAAAGATTTGGCGGCCGGTAAGCTAAATGGTCTGGATGCGGCGTTACTGGACAGACTCGCCTTAACGCCCGCCAGTATTCAGGCAATGGTTGAAGGTTTAAAGCAAGTTGCCGCTTTACCGGATCCAGTGGGTGAAATCAGTGATTTAAGTTACCGACCCAGCGGCATTCAAGTTGGACAAATGCGCGTGCCTTTGGGTGTCATTGGCATTATTTATGAGTCCCGCCCGAATGTCACTGTCGATGCAGCGGCTTTATGTCTTAAATCCGGCAATGCCTGTATTTTACGCGGTGGTTCTGAAGCCATGCATTCCAATCAAGCCATTGCCGCCTGTATTGCCAAAGGCCTTGAGGCATCCGGTTTACCGGCACAAGCGGTGCAAGTGGTCGCTACAGCCGATCGTGCTGCGGTTGGTGAATTGATCACCTTAAAGCACTATGTGGATGTTATCGTGCCACGCGGCGGTAAAAGCCTGACCGAACGTATTTCCCAAGACGCAACGATTCCGGTTATTAAGCATCTGGATGGTATTTGCCATGTTTATATTGATGATAAAGCCGATATTGATAAAGCCGTCAAGATTGCTGATAATGCCAAAACTCATCGTTATGGCGTCTGCAATGCCATGGAAACGTTACTGGTTGCCGAAGCTATTGCGGCAAAAGTATTGCCGCTACTGGCAGAAATCTATCTTAAAAAAGGGGTTGAATTACGCGGCTGCCTTAAAACCTGCTCTTTGATTCCAAAATGCTCAAGAGCCACCGATGAAGACTGGAACACTGAATATCTGGCCCCCATTTTATCGATAAAGATTGTTCATGATATGGATGAGGCAATGGAACATATTAACAAATACAGCTCCAGCCATACCGAAGCGATTGTCACCGAAGATTACACGCGGGCAAGACGCTTTCTGCGGGAAGTCGATTCCAGCTCGGTCATGGTTAATGCCTCGACCCGTTTTGCTGACGGCTTTGAATATGGCTTGGGCGCCGAGATTGGTATTAGTACCGATAAACTCCATGCTCGCGGCCCCGTCGGTTTAAAAGGGCTGACATCATTGAAGTACATTGTTTTGGGTGATGGCCATATCAGACCCTGAAAAAAAATTTATCCACGAAAAGCACGAAAGACACAAAAAAATCAATATGCTCTATTGCTTAGTCATACACCCGTTGAGGTGTGACTTACAATGTAGTATCTCTTTGACTACTTTCGTGCTGTTCGTGGCTTTCGTGGACAAACTGATTTTTACAAAATGATCGGTATTTTTGGCGGTACTTTTGATCCGGTTCATTACGGGCATTTACGCTCGGCGCTGGAAGTCAAAGAACTTTTTGGACTGACCGAGGTCAGACTGGTTCTTAGCGCACAACCGCCGCACCGGGAACAGCCCGCAGCAACCGCGTTAATGCGTTTGCAGATGCTGGAACTGGCCATCAAAAACCAGCCGGGATTAATCATTGATACCCGTGAATTAAACCGGCAGGGCGCATCTTATATGGTGGATACGCTAAAGTCTTTACGACAGGAATTTAAAAATAAGTCCTTACTGTTGTTTATCGGCAGTGATGCGTTTAACCAATTAAAAACCTGGCATCAATGGCCGCATTTATTTGATTTTGCGCACATTGTCGTCATGACTCGCCCCGGCTTTGCGATACAAAATATTAATGATTTTTTTAAGGCAAAACTGGCTACCGAGCTAACGGAATTAACACACGCTAGTGCGGGTAAGTTATACTTTCAGCAAGTCACGCAACTGGATATTTCAGCTACGGCCATCAGAAGCATGATTGCAGAACAACAAAATCCGGGGTTTTTACTACCCGATACTGTTATTGCCTATATCAGGCAACACCAGCTTTACCAGAGACCTTAGTCTCATTACACAACCAGGAATTTTAATGCAAGTAGAAGATTTATTGAAAATTGTCCAAGATGTTTTGGATGAACGTAAAGGACAAAATATAACGACATTGGATGTTCGTGGCAAAACCAGCTTTACCGATTACATGGTAGTCGTTACGGGAACGTCTGACCGTCACATGAAATCCTTATGTGATTACATCGTTGAAAAAGCCAAGGAAGAAGGCTTTAAACCCTTGGGTATTGAAGGTGACTTGGGTTCAGACTGGATCCTGTTGGATATGGGCGATGTTATTGTTCATGCGATGACAGCGCAAGCACGCGGCTTTTATCAATTGGAAAAATTATGGTCGGTTGATCGCGAAAATGAAACTGAACAACAAGCTGTTTAAGTAAATTACGCGCTATAACATCAGGTTGTAAGCTGGGATAGGTAACATAAATCCCAGCGCCTATACCCTCGATTGTCTGAATTATGCTTTCCCTCTCTCCCGATATGCTCATTTTAAGCGGGGCGATTTTACAGATACCATCCATTCAAGAATGGGTATCTGCCCCTGATCAAGAACTTCCGGATTGTTGAACTGGCTATTTGGATGATGACTCGGCATTAAGCCACAATAAAAACAGCTCGTAACCTAATGCTAACGTTACGGCTCCAATAAAAAGACCAATAACACCCGAATGGAGAAGACCGCCAATGGCACCGATAAAAATAATTGCCATGGGTGTTTTTACGCCTCTACCCAGTAGAATCGGTTTAAGAACATTGTCTACCAAGCTAAGCGGGATACTCCAGATCAGAAATGCGACAGCAGTAAAGGTATCCGCGTTATAAAACAGGTAGATGACGATGGGGATCAAGATCGGCGCAGTACCAATCTGGGCTATGGACAGAATCAAACAAAGCAACGCCCAAAGACCGGCAGCGGGCAAACCTACCACCATAAAACTGATGCCTGCAAGCAGACTTTGAATCAAGGCAACCCCTAAAATACCATTAGCGACACTTCGTACCGTGGCTTCTGCCAAGTCAGCAAAATCGGCACCTTTTTGACCAGAAAGCCGATTGGTAATGGCGCGGGCTATTCGATTACCACCGCTGGAATTAGCCAATAATATACCGGCAATAATGATGGCAACCACAAAACGTAAAATGGCAATACCGGCACCGGTTGCCGCTGATAACAGCCAACTACCAATAACTTTAAGTACCGGGCCAAGCTGCTGCAAAGCGCTATCAATATTTTCCGAGGCAAGTAACCAAAACTTGGCGAGCGGTGCACCAATCAGCATGATGTTACCCAAACGCTCAGGCGGCGGTGGAATTGACAGTGAGCCATCTTTTATTTTATCGACCAGCATTTTTGTCCCGTCAATAAGCGTGTCCGTCAACAGCACAGTGGGAACAATCATGATGACCAGAAAAGCAAAGGTAAATAGCGTCGCTGCGGTTTTATGCCGATTACCCAGCATTTTACGAAGTCGACTGTAAAATGGATGAGCCGCAATGGCAATAATAATCCCCCAGATAATAGGCGCTATAAAAGGCTCAACAATCTTTAAACACCAGACTGTAATAATGAGTAACAGACCTATGCGGATAGTGGCCTCAAGTGATCTATGAAAAAAAATACTGTCATCTGTTGATAGATTGGAATCATTCATAATAAGAATTTTTTTAAGTATGATTTTAGGGAAGTAACGACTCAGCCGTTAACAAATAGAACACGGATAACACCGATTTGACTGATAGACGCGGATAAGAAAAGTTTCTCAATCTTATGATTGAGCAGTCATATACACTTAAGTTTTTTTGACTAAAAATAAAATCCGTTGAAACCCTTCTAATCAGTGTCATCCGTGTTCTATAATCAAATAGAACACGGATAACACCGATTTGACTGATAGACACGGATAAGAAAAGTTTCTCAATCTTATGATTGAGCAGTCATATACACTTAAGTTTTTTTGACTAAAAATAAAATCCGTTGAAACCCGTCTAATCAGTGTCATCCGTGTTCTATAATCAAATACAACAGTTACCTTTTTTATAATATAGGCTATATCGACTATTCATACAATAGTTAAACCAGCAGCTCAACTTAAGCAGGACGGGTTTTGCAAATCCGGTCATGCTTAGTTAGCCATCGTAAACATGGTAAACTTTCTGTTATTCAAATCAAACTATAGCCTAACCCCCGATGCCCGAATTACCTGAAGTTGAAACAACCTGTCGTGGCATTGCGCCACATATTGAAGGGCAAACGCTTAAACAGGTTATTATTCGTCAACCCAAATTACGCTGGCCTGTGCCGAAAACGCTGTGCGATATTTTAACGGGTCTCAGTATTCAATCAGTTTCCAGGCGGGCCAAGTATCTGCTCTTTGCGACTGACGCCGGCACGATGCTGGTGCATTTAGGCATGTCGGGCAGTTTGCGCATTATAACGACAAATCAGAGTGCGGGTAAACATGATCATATTGATTTTATTTTTAACAACGACAAAGTGCTGCGTTTTAACGATCCGCGCCGGTTTGGCGCGGTGTTATGGACATCAGCACCTATTGCCGAACACAAGTTGCTTAAAGATTTAGGCCCCGAACCCTTATTAGCTGATTTTAATGGTGAGCTTCTTTATACCTTGTCCAGAAACCGGAAAGTACCGGTAAAATCATTTATTATGGATAGTCATATTGTTGTGGGCGTTGGTAATATTTACGCAAATGAAGCGTTATTTATGGCGGGCATTTTGCCCTCGCGCCAAGCAGGGAAGATTTCTTTGTCGCGTTATCAAAAACTGGCCGAATGTATTCGGGTGATTTTACAAAACTCCATTCAACAAGGCGGCACTACCTTACGAGACTTTGTTAATGAAGCCGGAAAACCCGGTTATTTCAAACAACAACTAAAGGTTTACGGTCGCAAGGGCTTGCCGTGTGTTGACTGCCAACACCCCTTAAATGAGATAAGATTGGCTAACCGCTCAACGGTTTTTTGTCATGTTTGTCAGCGCTAATGGATGCACGCTGAAACGAGAGAAAAAACATGACAACTTGCTTTATAAAGATTAGCCCCTATAATTATCGTCTGCTTTCAGGTTCCAGAAGATAGTTAAATCTACTGGTTAAACGGGAAGTCGGTAAGGTTTACACCAAATCCGACGCTGCCCCCGCAACGGTATATAAGTAAAGAATCATCAGTACGCCACTGTGTTTTCCAACATGGGAAGGTGATGGTTCAGGTTAACGCCACTTATAAGCCCGGAGACCGGCCGTGAGCATAATTCGCAACAGCGGAGGGCTGTTTTGCGTAGTGATTACGCGCCCCCGTGTTTTTCATTTCTCTTCTGTTGTCCTCCGCTGTTATTACTCAATCTTTATGCGCGGGCGGCGCAGAGGACAATTATGCAAAAAATTATAGCCAGTTCCTTATTACTTGTGGGTTTTAATGCCCAGTCTCAAGCACAACAAAATTCTACCGACAATTCTTTAGAACTACCTAATATGGTGGTTACGGCAACCCGAACCGAGACGCCTGAAAATGAATTATCAACTGCGACCACTGTTTATACCAGAAAAGATATTGAGCGTTTGCAGGTTCAAACCTTGCCTGAGTTATTAAAAGGTACGAGTGGGATCGACATAACTCAGCAAGGCGGCTACGGTAAAACCACCAGTTTATTTATGCGGGGTACTAACTCTGATAATGTCTTGGTATTAATTGATGGCATTAAAGTAGGTTCTACTACTTTGGGAACTACTCCATTTGAGTTTATTCCAATGGATTCTGTTGAGCGCGTGGAAATTATTAAAGGCCCTCAATCGAGTCTTTACGGTTCGGAAGCAATGGGCGGCGTTATCCAGATTTTTACCCGTAAAGGTGCGGCAACCGAAAAACCAACTATAACACTGGATTCAGGTGGTGGAACTTATAACACTTATAAGGCGGCTGGCACAGTCAGTGGTCAATGGAAAAACAACTGGTATACCTTAGGCTCTTCAGGGTTTGGCTCCCATGGCTTTAATGCCCGGCAACCAATACCTGGGCTTAATGAGCCTGACAATGATGGCTATAGCAACGCGGCTGTAAATGGCAGAGTGGGGCGTCACTTTGGGAATAATGGGGAGGCTGAAGCTTTCTTCATGAGGACGCAAGGGACTACCAACTATGACGGAAACTATCAGAATAAGACCAGCTTTATACAACAGGTTGTTGGAACCACAGCCAGTATGGACATTATGAAGAATTGGCGTTCAACCCTGCGCTTTGGGCAAAGCCAAGACAATCAGGATCAGTTTGCCCCTGACAATTCTTTTTCAAGCAAATTTAACAGCACCCGCTGGAATGCCAGTTGGTTGAATCAAGTTAAATTATCCGATAATCATAAATTGACTATGGGTTCGGATTATCGCTTGGATGAAGTCAATAGCTCAACAATATACAATCAAAACTCTCGCTATGATGCCGGTGTCTTCAGCGAACTACATAGCCAGTTATGGAAGGATCATATTGTTAATGCCTCGGTACGTTTTGATAACAATCAGGCATTCGGCGATTATGTTACAGGGAGTGTTGGCTGGCGGTATAATTGGAACCATGGCATTAGCCTGTTGGCAAACTTTGGCAATGCGTTTAAAGCCCCCTCCCTAAATGATCTCTATTTTCCCAACTATGGTAATCCCCACCTGAAGCCTGAAGAATCAAAGTCCTATGAAACAGGGATTATTGGCAACCATGACTGGGGACAATGGGAAGTTCGTGCTTACCATACCAATATCGACAATTTAATTACCCCTACAATGGATCCGATAACGTTTAATTTTAGTGCAGAAAATATTGGCAAAGCACAAATTGAAGGTATTGAAACTGAAATCGGCTCGCAATTGATGGGCTGGAATGGCAAACTGACCTTGAATTTGTTAAATCCCAAGAATGTGGAAACCAATGCCAGACTGCCTCGTCGAGCCACGGAAATGCTGGCATTTGATTTATCCAGAACGTTTGGGTCCTTTGATTTGGGTGCTAATGTATTGGCGCAAGGCGATCGTTTTGATAACACTCAAAACACCATCAAAGTGGGTGGTTATGTCACGGCTGATTTACGCTCGGCCTATCACATCAATAAAAACTGGATGTTAAGTGCAAAATTAAACAATCTTTTGGATAAGCAATATCAACTAGTTGACACTTATAACACAGCAGGTAGAAACTTTTTTCTTTCAATCCATTATAATAACTAAC
>Ga0007794_10000510_pt1 | contig 11949 bp, 8 predicted proteins | sample CryBogmetaGMA5M_FD_60365 | JGI IMG/M metagenome (GOLD analysis project Ga0007794, IMG submission 60365) | Freshwater microbial communities from Crystal Bog, Wisconsin, USA - MA5M | ecosystem: Environmental > Aquatic > Freshwater > Lake | place: Crystal Bog, Wisconsin, USA | collected 2009-07-06
GCCCCTGGTGGCGGATGGCCAGGTTGATGACCGCGAGGTCCAGGCCCGGCAGATGCTTGGTGAGGAACGGGAAGTTGAAGTCCTTGGTCTCGGGGTCAAACAGGTGGCAGCCCGCGAAGAGCGCGGAGCCGTTCTTCAGCGCCGTGAGCCCGCCCATGCTGCCCACGTGGCTGGACACCAGGCGCAGGGGCTCGGCCAGGCCCATGAGCTCGTTGGCCAGCAAATCCAGGATGTTGTCGTGGCTGCCGATGTGCACCAGGACCTTGTCCAGCCCGGCCAGCGGCACCAGCAGTTCGGCCTCGATGTCTGCATCCTGCTCCAGGCCCTCGCTCTGGGCCGGGATGCGCGTGACGGCCTGGGCCCGGGTCAGGCTGGTGATGAGCCCGGCCCCGCGGGCCAGCGGCGCGGCCACGAAGCCTGCACCGACCTTGCCCACGGCCAGGCGCACGATCTCCTCCATGCCCGGACGCGACGGGGTCTTGCGCGCCAGCCGCGCGCGGATCTTCTGGCGGCCGGGCGGCTCCTGGCGCACCAGCCAGCGCACGATGGGCTCCAGCACGTCCTCCAGGCAGACCACGGCGCTCACCGGATAGCCCGGCGCGCCCACCAGGAGTCGGCCGGGGAATGCGCCCCCCAGATTGGCCCCCGGCTTGTCCGTGGTCACGCCGAGCACAGTGGGCTTGCCCGGCATGACCGCGATGCCGTGGCACAGCACCTGGCCAAAGGCGTCAAAGGTGCTGCGGGTGAAGTCCTTGCTCCCGGCCGAGGAGCCTGCGCCCACCACCACCACGTGCGCGCCAGCGGCCAGGGCCTGGGCCACGGCAGCCTTGAGCGCCTCGGGCCGGTCGGGCACGGGCGCGGTCCAGGAGGCCGCGGCGCCCCAGCTGGTGGCAATGGCCCGGAAGACCTGGGAGTTGGACTCGATGACCTGCCCGGGACCGGGGGTGGGCGCATCCAGGAAATTGAGCACCTCGTCGCCCGTGGGGATGAAGGTCAGGCGCACGCGCTCCCAGACCGGCACCTCGAAGATGCCCGCGGCCAAGAGCGCGCCCGCGTCATAGGCCGAGAGGGTGTGGTTCTGCGGCAGCAAAAGCTCCGTGGCCACGATGTCCTCGCCGATGCGGCGCACGTGCTGCCAGGGGAAGGCCGGGGCCTCGATGCGCACGGTGTTTTCGTCCACCTGCTCCACGTGCTCGATCATGACCACGGCGTCCATGCCGTCCGGCAGGCTGTGGCCGGTGTTCACAGGCACGAAGCCCGCGCCGCGCGTGAGCGTCACCGGGCTGCCCTCGCGCGCGGCAAAGGTGTCGGCGGATTTGACGGCGATGCCGTCCATGGCCGCGGCGTGGAAGGTGGGCGAGGAGCAGCGCGCGAAGATGGGGCCCGAGGTCACGCGGCCGCAGGACTCGTGGGCCGGGACGCGCTCCTCGCGGATGAGCGTCTGGCGGTCCAGGGCGTTTTTGGCCAGGATCACGGCCGTGTGCGGCGGGATGGTGGACAGGTAGACGTTGCGGTCGTCTGGACGCTCGTCCTTATGCTCAGCCATGCGCGGGCCTCCAGGGTATGTCGAGATTGACATATGTATGCCCCAGGCCATCCTGCGCTGTCAAGGAAGGGCGGATATTGCGGCGTGTGGTCCCTGGGCTTGCGGCCCTGGCGCGTTACTCCGGATCATACTCCTCGTCGTCGTCTGTGGCTGCACCGCTCTTGTCTTCCACATCCATGAGGACGTCCTCCAGCTCTCCGGCCAGGTCGTCCAGCTTGGTCCCGTAGGCGTCGAAATCCCCGGAGTCCTCGGCCTCCAGGTCGTCGAACACCTCGCGGATCAAGACGGCGGCCTTTTCCAGCTTCTTCTTGTAGATGCTCTTCATGCGTATCCTCCAGACATTCACTGTCCCGGTGCCGTGCGCGGTGCGCGGCTGTTGCTGTGCCGCAATCCACCCCATCTAACATTTCCCGGCTTTGGGCAAGGGCAGAAATGGGGGCGCTTCAAGAATAACGCGAGCCGCTTCAGCGCCGTGTGGACCTGTAGCTGGCTGGGTCGCGGTGGCGCTGATAGCGCGTCACGGCGCGGTTGTGCTCGTCCAGCGTGCGGCTGAACTCGTGGGAGCCGTCGCCCCTGGCCACGAAGTAGACGTAGCCGTGGGCCTCGGGGCTGGCCGCAGCGCGGAGCGCCTCCAGGCCGGGCGAGCAGATGGGGCCGGGCGGCAGGCCTGCGCGGGCATAGGTGTTGTACGGGTTGCCCGCGTCCATGAGCTGGGCGCGGTGCAGGTTGCCGTCAAAGGCCTCGCCCAGGCCGTAGATGGTTGTCGGGTCGCACTGCAGGCGCATGCCAAGCCTCAGCCGGTTCACGAAGACCCCGGCGATGCGCGCGCGTTCGGAGGCCTCGCCGGTCTCGCGCTCCACCAGGGAGGCCAGGATGACGGTACGCCGGAGCTCGTCGGCCGGGGGCAGGCCCTGGGGCCAGAGCTTTTTGGCCTGGCGCTCGAACTCCCGCAGCATGGCCTCCACGGCTTCAATGCCGCCGTCGTCGAAGCTGTGCGGCAGGAGGTAGGTCTGGGGAAAGAGAAAGCCCTCGGCCGAGGTTCCGGGGATGCCGTACTTTTCAAGCAGGCTGGCGTTGGCCATGGCCTGGACAAAGGATTCGCGGCTGGCCAGGCCCTCGGCCTCGAAGAGCCGGGCCGCGGCCCACCAGGGCAGGCCCTCGCGCACCTGGACGCGGTGCTGGATGCCGCCCGTGGTGGTCAGCACGCGCAGGATCTCCTGCACGGGCCAGGCGGAACTCAGCAGAAATTCGCCCGCGCGGGCCGAGCCCATGCGGCTGTGCAGCTTGGCCAGGAAGAGGAAGGCGTAGGGGCTGCGGATGAGGCCCTGGCGCTCCAGTTCCGTGGCTATGGCGGGCAGGGAGAGGCCCGGGCGGATGAGCACCACGACCTCGCGCCCCGGCACCTCGACCGGGCCGAGGAGCACCACCGTGCCCACGGCCAGCGCCAAGGCCAGGGTCAGCACAAACCCGGCCAGGGTCCACAGCAGGGGCCTCAGGCGGGATTTTGGCTGATCCAGGCTTCCAGGATCTGGACCGCTGCCTGGCTGTCCAGCTTGTCTTTCCGCTTCCGGCTGCACAGACCGGCCTCCTTCAACTGTTCTTCCGCCGCAGCGGAACTCAGGCGTTCGTCCACGAGATGTATGGGACAGCTGACGCGCCTGGCCAGGCTCTCGGCGAAGTTGCGCGCCTGGCGGGTGGTCAGGGAGTCGCCCCCCTCCATTGTCAGCGGCAGGCCCACCACCACGGCCTGAACACCCTCGGCCTCGATGAGCCCCACGAGGGCTGCGAACAGGCTGTCGCGCGTGGTGCGCTCGATGCTCTGCCGGGCAAAGGCCATGCGGCCTTCCGGGTCGGTGATGGCCAGACCCACGCGTTTGGTGCCGAAGTCGATGCCGAGCGTGCGCATGGATGTCCCTGCCTCTGCCGCGCGGTCAGGTTCGCTCTCGATGCCGGAGCCGCTTGGCCGCGCGAGTGTGCGTCGCAAGGCCGGGGCCTGTCAATGGTTTTGGTTTTGGGTTTTGGCCGGGGATTTCGGCCCGGTTTGGGGCTGGCGGTCCGGCCGGGGCCGGGCGCTTGTTTTCAGCTTAGCGGCGATGTAGGGTCCGCTGCAGGTACGCCGAGACGCGAGAGAGCACCCATGCATTTTAATCTGCCGCCCACACCAGCGCCCGGCGACACCGCCGGGGTCAGACCCCGCAAGCCGTGGCTGGCCGGACTGTTGTCCTTCCTGGTGCCGGGCCTGGGCCAGGCGTACAACGGCCGGACCCGCCGGGGCCTGATCCTGCTCGGTCTTGGCTGCGTCTGGCAGGCGCTCGGCATCGGCGCGGCCGAGACCTTCAACTGGTGGGCCGTGTCCCTGGCCGGCTACTTCCTGTTCTCCTGCTACGCCGCCTGGGAGGCCCTCTGCGCGGCCAAGGCCCAGCAGGACTTCCGCCCCGGCCCGGGGAACAGCCTGCCTGTCTACCTGGGCCTGGTGGTGGCCCTGGTCACGGTCTCGCTCCTGGCCGGCGTGGCCGAGCGCCAGTTCTTCCCCATCTACACCGTGGCCCAGACCTCCATGCGCCCGACCCTGCGCACCGGCGACCGCCTGCGCTGCAAGGCCCTGCGCCCGCGCGACATCATCCGCCGCGGCCAGCTCGTGGTCTTCGAGTATCCCGGCAAGCACCCGCTGACCTTCGTCAAGCGCGTGGTGGGGCTGCCGGGCGAGGTGGTGGAGGTGGAGGACGGGCTGGTCTACGTCAACGGCGACCCCATCGAGGAGGGCTACTATGCCTCCCGCAGCAAGGACGCCCAGAGCCTGGACATGCCGCCCGCGCGCCTGGCGCCGGACGAATACTACGTCCTGGGCGACAACCGCCACGCCAGCTTCGACTCGCGCAGCTACGGGCCGGTGAACCGCACACGCATGCTGGCCACTCCGCTCTACGTCATCTGGTCCGTCGGCAGTGACGGCGAGTGGCGAGGCGACCGCATCGGTCTGCCTGCCAGATGAGTCCGGGCCTGTCGGCCAGATAGCCCGGCCCTAGCCCGCGCCCAGAATCTCCCGCAGGATCATGGACAAGGCGGCCTGGCTGTACGGCTTGGCCAGAACGCGCAGGATGTTCGGCGGCAGGTCCGGCGGCATCTCGCCTGCGTGCAGCCGCCCGGAGATCATGACCACGGGCAGGCCCGGGTGCCCCGCCATCAGCCTGCGCGCAAACTCCACCCCGTTGACCCCGGGCATGTCGAAGTCCGTCAGCACCAGGTCGAAGCTGCCCGGCGCGTCGCCCACGGCCCGCAGGCCCTCGGCCGCGGAGGAGCAGGCCGCCACCTGGTAGCCCAGCCGTCCGAGCACGCGCGGGATGGTGGCCAGCTGGTCCTGGTCGTCCTCCACGAAGAGGATGCGGCCCTGGCCCCGGCGCACCTGCTCGGGCTGGCCCACGCTGGCGGCGTTGGCGCTCTCGAGCAGCGGCAGGTAGATCTCGAAGCTGGTGCGCTCCCAGGGGATGCTCGACACCACCACGGCGCCGTTGTGGGCCTTGATGATGCCGTGGACCACGGCCAGGCCCAGGCCCGTGCCCTCGGCCTTGCCCTTGGTGGTGAAAAAGGGGTCGAAGATCTTGTCCAGGATCTCCGGGGCGATGCCCGGCCCGGTGTCGCTGATGCACAGGCGCAGGAACCGGCCCGGCGGCAGGGAAAGCGCCTCGGCTGCGGCTGCGTCCAGGGTCTCGTCGTGCAGGGTCAGCAGCAGGTCGCCGCCGACCTCGCGCATGGCCTGGAAGGCGTTGGTGCACAGGTTGAGGAAGACCTGGTGCAGCTGGATGGGGTCGGCCAGGGCCAGGGCCGGATCGCGGCGGATGTCCTCACGCACGGTGATGTTGCGCGGCAGCGAGGCCGAGAGCAGCGACAGGGTCTCGCGCGCCACCTCGGCCACGTTCACGGCCTGGAACCCGGCCTGGGACGGGCGGGAAAAGGCCAGGATCTGGCGCACCAGCTGGCTGCCGCGCTGGCTGGCCTTGAGCACGCGCAAGAGGTCCCCGGCCATCTCCGAGCCCTCGGGTGCGTCGAGCAGGGCCAGCTCGGCCGAGTTCAGGATGCTCGTCAGGATGTTGTTGAAGTCGTGCGCGATGCCGCCAGCCAGCGTGCCGATGGCCTCCATCTTCTGGGACTGCAGGAGCATGCGCTGGGACTCGTTCAGCGCCCTCTGGGCCTCCTCGCGCTGGGTGATGTCCTCCACGATGCCCTCAAAGGCCAGCAGATTCCCGGAGAAGTCGGCCACGCCGCGGATGTGCAGAAAGACCGTGATGCGCAACCCGTCCGGCCGGATGATCTCGCGGCGAAAGCCCGCGGCCCCGCCCGGCCCGGGCGCCGCAATGAGCCAGTCGTCCGCGCCGTCCCCGTCGAGAAAGCCCGGCCCCTTGGCGCGCAACTGGGCCAGGTCGTCCTGGCCGAGCATGTCCAAAAGCGCGCGGTTGGCGTCCAGCAGCGCCCCGTCGGGTGCTGCGCGGAAGATGCCCAGCACCGAGTTCTCGAAGATGCCGCGGTACTTCTCCTCGGCCTGCCGGAGCTCCTCCTCGGCGCGCTTGAGGCTGGTGACGTCGCTTAACACCCCCACCAGGCCCATGGTCTCGCCCTTGGCGCTGCGGTAGGTGGCCTTGCTCACGATCATGGAGCGCGGCTGGCCGTGGGCCGCGTCGAGCGAACATTCGTAGATCCGGGCGCCCGGCTCGGCCAAGAGCTCCCGGTCCACCTCGTCGCGCAGGCAGGCCGCCCCGGCCACGGCCGGATCATTGATGGCCTGGGGCAGCTGGCCCGCGATGGCGGAGCGGGTCACGCCGAAGAAGCGCTCAAAGGCCAGGTTGCAGTCCTGGAAGGCCCTATGCCGGTCGAGGGAGTAGATGGGCAGCGGGATGGCGTCCATGAGGATCTTGAGAAAGGAGAGCTGGTCGTTGACGCGTTCCTGGATGCGGTTGCGCTGGCTGATGCTGGCCACCAGGAGCACCAGGATGAAGACCAGGGTCGCCAGGCTGCTGATGATGGTCCAGAACAGGCCCTTGTTGATGGTGTAGAAGGCGTAGGGCTCGTTGATGATCTCGCTGCCCGGGGGCAGGGCGGACAGGGGGATGCCGAGCTTTTTCAGCACGTCGTAGTCAAAGGCGTAGGGGTCGTCGAAGTGCGTGACCACCGGGATGTTGGCGGGCTTTTCCCCGGCCAGGATGCGGAAGGCCAGGCGCGCAGTGATGCGGCCGTGGTCCACGCCGCTGTGCAGCCGCCCGCCGACCATGCCGTGGCCCAAGAGAAACCGCCAGCAGCTGTACATGGGCATGGACACGTTGGCCGAGATCAGCTCCTCCACCTCGTCCGCGGAATAGAGCTTGCCCTCGTGCTCCAGGTACACGGGGATGATGAACAGCATGGCGTCCTTGGGGCGCACGCGCAGCCGCTCCAGGATCTCGCCCAGGGGCAGGTCGTCCCAGAACTCGAAGTCCAGGATGCCGGAAAGCTTCGGGACCACCTCGCGTATCTGGCCCTGGATGGCCGCGCCGGTGACCGAGCGGTCGCCGATGACGATCATGCGCTGCAGGTCCGGGTTGAGCCGCGCTGCCAGGCGCAGGGTGGCCAGGAAGTCCACGTTCTCCACCACGCCGGTGACGTTCTCGTGCCCGACCAGGCGTTGGGGCTTGAAGTCGTTGACCCCGCAGAAGACCACGGGCACGCCGGGCAGGAGCCGGTGCTGGTAGTCCAGGATGAAGTTGTAGGCGAAATCGTCGGAGGCGATGACGATGTCGAAGCGCGCTCCCTTGAACTTCTCGCGGTAGAATTCGAACAGTGCGCTCTCGCGCTCTCGCGTGGCGAAGCGCTTGGTGTCCATGTACTCGATCTGCAGGTCCACGGCATAGCCGGACTCGGCAAAGAAGGAGCGCAGGCCGGACAAGATGTCGTCGGACCAGGCGTAGCCGTGGTGGTAGGAGTTGAGGTACAGGACGCTCTTGCGCACAGGCTCGGCCTGGGCCGGGGAGGCCGAGCACAGGGCGGACGCCAGGCCAAGGGCCAGACCGAGGACTAGGCCGAGGGCCAGGCCGAGAGACGTCGCGCGGATTCGCATGGCGGTGTCCGGGGTCAGAGTCCCAGGCGGGCCAGGTCGTCCACCAGGGCGCGCACCCGGGCCACGGAGTGCTCAAAGGCCGCGCGCTCGGTCTCGTCCAGTTCTATTTCGCAGACTTTTTCCAGGCCGCCTCCGCCCAGCAGGCAGGGCACGCCCACGAACAGGCCAAAGACCCCGTACTCGCCCTCCAGATAGGCTGCGCAGGGCAGGATGCGCCGCTGGTTCTTCAGCACAGCCTCGACCATCTGCACGATGCTGGCCGCGGGCGCATAGAAGGCCGAGCCGGTCTCGAGCAGGCCCACGATCTCGTCGCCGCCGCGCCGGGCGCGCTCCACCAGGGCACCTATGCGTTCCAGGGACAAAAGCTGCGTCAGCGGCACCCCGCCCACGAAGCAGTGCCGGGGCATGGGCACCATGCTGTCGCCGTGGCCGCCGAGGACCAGGGCCTGCACGTCGCGCACGCTGACGGAGAGCTCCTCGGCCACGAAGCTGTGGAAGCGCGCGGAGTCGAGCACCCCGGCCATGCCCAGCACCCGCTCGCGCGGGAAGCCGAGCTCGCGCCGGGCGACGAAGGCCATGGCGTCCAGCGGGTTGGTGACCACGATGACCACGGCCTCGGGCGAGGTGCGTTTGATCTCGCGGCAGCAGGAGGCCACCACGCCGGCGTTGATGGCGAGCAGGTCGTCGCGGGTGAGGCCCGGCCTGCGCGGCGAGCCCGCGGTCAAGACAACCATGTCCGAGCCCGCGGTGTCGGCGTAGTCTGCCGTGCCGCGCACCGTGCCGTCGAAGAGCTGCACCGCCCCGGCCTGGAGGATGTCCAGCGCCTTGCCCTTGGCCATGCCCTCGGCGCGGTCGAGCAGCACCACGTCGCCCAGATCGCGGCTGGCGGCGACGAGCGCGCAGGTGGCGCCCACCTGGCCCGCGCCGATGATGGAGATCTTTTTTCTGCGGAACGGCATGAGCGGCCTCCCGTGGTTTTGGGGCCGATTGTTGTCCGCTTTCGCGCCGCTCGTCAAGGCTGCGGCCAAAGGAAGGGTCCGGACCCCTGGCAGAGGTCCGGACCCTGTTCGTGCTGTGGGCGGGGAAGACTAGCCCTTGGCCGTCTCCGGACGCTCCCCTTCCTTCTTGAAGTTGATGAGCGGGCAGTTCTTGCAGATGTCCGCGCCCGGGAAGCTCTCGCCGAGGCGGGTGATGGCCGCGCCGCCGTGCTCCCGCACGCGGGTGGTCAAACGCTCCACCAGGGCCGCCATCTGCGCGCCGGGGATGGCCACGTTGATCTCGCCGCGCTCGGTCTTGCCGGAGTTGTAGCTGCCGCTGCAGGCCAGGAACAGGTTGGCCTGGCCGGTCTGAAAGGCGAAGACGTTGCCCGCGCAGGCCGCGGAGTTCACGCTCATGGACGGCCGGAAGCAGTCCACGTTTTGCGTGGCCATCCAGTCGCCCAGGAGATGGTAGGCCTGCATGTTGTCGCAGTAGAAGTGCACCACGTCCGGGGTGCCTTTGGCCTGGGCCAGCGGGGCCACGCTCACGGCCAGCAGCGTGCCCTCGGGCAGCCGGGGCTTGGCCTCGACCACGCGCCTGGCCTGGTCCGCGTCGGCGCAGTACTTGAGGTGGCTCTTGACCTCGCCCTCGTCCAGGCCCTTCCAGCCGAAGACGTACTGGGCGTTGGTGCAGCCGAGCTTCTCGCGCTCCACGAGCACGGTGATGCCCTCCATGCGCGCGCCGATCTCGGCCTGGCAGAAGGTGAGCGGCTTCACGGGCGAGTAGTGCGGGTGCTCGGCGCGGAAGCAGGCCAGCTCGGCCGGGTCAAAGAAGTATTTGATGGCCACGGGGTAGTGCATGAGCCGAAGCTCGCGCATGAGGATTTCCTGCATCTTGCTGAAATCTTTGCCGGACATGGGAAGCGCTCCCTTGGTAATCCAGCCGGGAATGGCCGGCCGGGGATGTTGTTGCGTCAGGTTCAACCTAAGGCCTGCTGGCCGCGCGTCAAGGCAGCCGCTCCTGGCGGGCGGAGGTCCTGGCCGGGTCACCGGGTGTGGTCAGCGGGGATGTGCGGTCCTATTCCGGAATATTGGGTGTGGAAGCGAAGCGCGGCTCGTGCAGGGGCAGCAGGATGTCCGCCGCGTTCTTGACCTTGAGGATGTTGTCGTAGGCCTGGTAGGCGTTGACCACCGTGCCGCAGGGGATGACCTCCATCTCGCGCGCGGTGATCTCCTTCGGCGGCAGGAGGTTCTCCATGATCAGGCAGAAGCCGGTGATGGCGGCCACGCCCTTGGCGGTGTCCACGAGCACGGTGAGTCCCCCCTCGGTGTGGGCCGGGGTGTGCATGACGCGCACACCGGGCACGATCTCCTGGTCCCCGGTGACGATCTCCAGTTGCCCGTTCTCCTCCACGTCCAGGATGTAGTCCTCCAGGTAGCGGAAATCCAGCGGGTGCGGGTCGTGGATGTGCCTCAGTTCCGCCTCGTGCACATAGATGCGCGCGTTGACGCACAGGGCGTCGTTCTCGCAGTGGTCGCTGTGCAGGTGCGTGTGCACGACGATGTCGATGTCCTCGGGCGTCAGGCCATACAGGGCCAGGCCCTGCTCAAAGGTGTGGATCTTGCCGCCGATGGCCGCCTCGCGCTCGGCGCTCTGGATGGGCCGCATCTCGCCGGTGTCCACAATGATCTTCTTGTCCCCGCCCTCCAGGTACCAGCAGTAGATGGGGATGGTGTACTGCTTTCCGTAGGAATGCTGGTAGGTCATCATGCCCTGGTCAAAGACCTTGGCGCCCATGACGATGGGGTGGATGATGTACTGGGCCATGGGGTCCTCCAGGCTGAGCGGCTGCGGTCGATTTCCAACCGGAATGGCGGAATTGTAGCAAAGGGCCGGATGTCAGGCAATACCCCGGGTGGGCATTGCGCTGGCGCGATAGGCCTGGGGCCAAGCTGCCAGGGGTCGGGCTGCCGAACAGTGGAGCCTAGAACAGCGACAGGTGGGTCTGCTTGCTCTGCACCTTCTGGGTGATCTGCCGCCGCCGCACGAACTCCCTCGGCAGGTCGGCCAGCAGGCGCGAGGGGTGCTGGGCCAGGGTGCGGCCGTACAGCATGCGCTCGCGCGCAAAGGACAGGCAGAGGAAGCGCCGGGCGCGGGTCAGGCCCACATAGAACAGCCGCCGTTCTTCGGCCAGGACCTCGGGGGCCAGCGCCTCCGGCGTCGCGGCGTTGCCGCCGAATCCGGCAAAGGGCAGAATCCCCTCCTCCAGCGCAGGCAGGAACACGGCCTCGAACTCCAGGCCCTTGGCCGCGTGCAGGGTCATGAGGCGCACCTTCTGGGCGCTTTGCCTGATCTCGGCCAGCCCGGCCTGCAGGCGCAGCCAGTCGATGAGCCCCACCCAGCCGCCGTGGGCCTCGAACTCGTGGCACAGGTCGCGGAAGGCCGGGCCCTGCCAGAAGAAGCGGTCAAAGGGCGGGCTCTCGCGCAGGGCCGCCGGGAGCACACGCGGCCCCTGGAGGAGCAGGAACTCCGGCAGGTTCACGGCCACGGGGCCGGGCTGGGCAGCGCCGTCTGCCCCATCGTCCGCATTGTCAGCCATGCCCTCATGCACACCAGCGGACGCTGGCAGGCCGAAGAGCTTCTCGGCCACGCGCAGGATGGCCGCCACGCGCGGGTCCTCCCAGAAGACCTCGGCCTCGGGCGCGGAGCAGGGCAGCCCGGCCTGTTCCAGCGCGGCCTTGAGCGGGGGGATGAGCGCCCGGAAGCGCACCAGCACGGCGATGTCCCCGGGGGCCAGGTGCGGCCCCTGGGTGTCCAGCAGGGTCAGGCTGGTGCTGCCGAGGAGTTTCCTGGCGCGCTCGGCGATGAGCCGGGCCTCGAGCCGGGCGTCCGGGGCCTCTACCTGCTCCAGCTCCCAGGCCGCGCCGGGTCGGGCCTTCAGCCTCGGCTGGGGCGAAAGGGGGCCGGAGATCACAGCCTGGGCCGCGTCAAGGATGCCCTGGCCGCTGCGGAAGTTTTCGGCCAGGGCCAGCACGGTGAGCCCCGGCCAGCGCTCGGCCAGCCGCTGCTGCACGTTCGTGGCTGCGCCCCGGAACCCGTAGATGCTCTGGTTGGGGTCGCCGATGGCGAAGAAGCCATGGCCTGCCTGTCCTGCGAACCCGAGCACGGCTTCCAGCTGGAGGACGGAGAGGTCCTGGATCTCGTCCACCAGCAGGTGCGCAAAGGGCGGGCTGAAGCCCGGCTGGCTGACCTCATCCAGCAGGAACTCAATGAGGTCCGTGAAGTCCGCCAGGTTGCGCACGGCTTTTACTTCCGCCACCTCGGCCTGGGCGCTGGCAGT
>Ga0007794_10000511_pt1 | contig 11932 bp, 8 predicted proteins | sample CryBogmetaGMA5M_FD_60365 | JGI IMG/M metagenome (GOLD analysis project Ga0007794, IMG submission 60365) | Freshwater microbial communities from Crystal Bog, Wisconsin, USA - MA5M | ecosystem: Environmental > Aquatic > Freshwater > Lake | place: Crystal Bog, Wisconsin, USA | collected 2009-07-06
GAACAGGCCCGACAGGAATTTCATAAACCCCAGCTCCGTGAGCTTTAATGAAAGGGTAGTCTTTATCGGCGGGTGTAATGGCTCCTGGTGCACCGTCTACTGAAAAATCTTTACGTAAAGGGTAACTGTGTTTGCCCCAAGCCTGATGTCGCGTCCAGCGGCGGTTATCGGGGTGTCCAATAAAGCGAATGCCAAACATATCTTGAGTGTGGCGTTCACTCCGATTAGCGGCTGGATACACACTCGCTTGAGAAGGTAGTTCGGGATTGTCCGTATTGATTTGAGTACGTAACACGATATAAAAACCGGCTTTTTCAAAACAGGCATTGATAAAAAACTGCTTATCTTTATGTTCTGCCCAACCAGAAACCCAGCGAAGTTGCTGTTCAACAGCTAGTGTACTAAATTCATTCCAATGCGGACTCTTGATTTGCCATTGCTCACTATGGCTTTTTTGATTAAGCGGCGAGATAACGATAGATATATTAGCGTTTTTCAGCTGATTTAAAAAGTCCGATGTCCAATTTGAAGAACTCATAAAGGCGCACTCCCTGAAATTAACACGGTTGCCTGAGAAAACCAGTGAGCTAGAAATCCCGGTATTGAAAGACCTAGCCATAATACCAGGCCTAAATGAATGATAACTGGCCATAAGTTGGCTTTTACAGGTAATTGTCCCTCCGGTCTTTCACCATAAACAATGGGCTGTATATGTCGGAATAGTCCAGCGAATGCAATGCCGATACCTAGCAGTACTAAAGGTGCTAACCACGGATAGCTATGCATGGTTGCTAATAGTACAAGGAATTCACTGGTAAATACGCCAAAAGGTGGAAAACCCGCGATGGCAAGCGTACCTATTAATAAGCCCCAGCCAACTTGGGGTTGAGTTCTTATGAGTCCGCGGATTTTTTCAATGCGTTGAGTGCCTGCAATTTGTGCAGCATGGCCCACAGTCACAAAAATAGCCGATTTGGTTAAGGAATGAACTGTCATGTGCAGTAATGCGGCGTAAGTTGCAAGCGATCCTCCGATGCCAAAGGCAAACGTCATCATTCCCATATGCTCAATTGAAGAATAACTGAAAAGGCGTTTAATGTCTTTTTGCCGATGTAAAAATAATGCACCGACCAAGAATGACAGTAAGCCAAAGCCCATCATTAAATAGCCGGCAATGTTACTGTGAGTTGTCCCATCAACTAACATTTTATTTCTTACCACAGCATATAAGGCATCATTTAATAATAGGCCTGATAAAACGGCTGACATCGGTGTTGGGCCTTCTGAATGGGCATCAGGTAACCAGTTGTGAAGAGGAACCAGGCCAATTTTGGTGCCATAGCCAATAAGAAGAAACACAAAGGCAATTTCAAGTATTTCAGGATTTAATTGCTGGGCATTTTCATAAAGAACTGACCAGAGTAAGGCATTACTTCCATCTCCAATCTGCATCGCAGCGTAATACAGCAAGATAGTGCCGAATAAGGCTTGAGCAATACCAACACCACAAAGAATAAAATATTTCCAGGCGGCTTCAATCGATTCTGGAGTACGATATAAACTCACTAATAAAACAGTCGCTAGCGTTGCACCCTCCATAGCAACCCACATGATTCCTAGATTGTTGGTGGTTAATACCAGGTACATGGCCAGCATAAAGCCTTGATACATGGTGTAATAAAGCTTTAAGCGCCTATCGGTTAGCTTGCCTATTTCTTTTTCATGCGCCATATAAGGTGCAGAAAAAATCGAGGTTGTCAGTCCAATAAAAGCGGTAAGAACAATTAAATAGACATTAAAAGAGTCAACTAAAAAGGCTTTACTAGTCGATAAAATAGTACCCTGGTTTAGAACATTAATCGCTAACCATAAGGTTGCCAATAAACAGATTGCATTAAAATAGACATTGATCTTACCCATGTCCATTTTTGAGTTAGCAATCGCGAAAAAAATAATTCCAGCCAATGGAATTAATAATACAAAATAGGCGGCAATCATTTTTCAATCTCGTTTAAACGGTTTAGTAAGTCGACATCTAATGAGTCGATGCTGCTTCTTATATGTAAGAAAAATATACCAAACAGTACGGCTGCAACTAAAACATCAAAGGCAATACCTAATTCAACAACCATTGGCATGCCTTTAGTCGCAACGATTGCCGCAAAAAATAATCCATTTTCTATAGACATAAAGCCGACGACATGCGCTACCGCCTGGCGATGTGAGATCATTAATAGCATACCTAATAAGACAACGGAAAGGCTAACCGCTAGCGCATTTAGCATGACGGGTGCCGTAGTTTGTACTATCGGGTGTAAGACGTAGTAGCTGAATACCATTAAACTAGCACCGCCAAGCATTATAAAGGTTTTATTTTTTAAGGTCTGAACATCTCGATGTATGTTCATATGCAAAACTTCTCGTCTTAACATCCAGGGAATAAAAATGACTTTTAGTATTAAAGTAAGTGCCGCTGAAATATACAGATGAGGGTTATGTAAGCTGTGAGCGGCTAATGAAGTGGTTAAAGTTAATAAAAAACCTTGTAAAGCAAACACAAAGATTAAGCGTAATAAGCGGCTTTGACCGAGCATGAGAAATGACATGAGCCCTATTAAAGCGGCTATCGATAAAATCGCCTGTGTATAAAAGTCGGTTTGTTCGATATTCATTAGCGAGATGCCTCTAAAATGATGTGACTCAACATACCTAGCAGGCCTAATAAATAGGCAAAACTAAGATACTCCTGTACTCGAAATAAACGCATTTTTGCAACCAGGGTTTCTGCAATGGCGAGAAATATAGCGAGTAAGGCTAGCTTTCCTAAAATGGCAAGTAGTCCATAGCCAAGGTCTTTAGGGTTAAGGGTTTCCGAAATTCCCCAGGGAAAAAAGATATTTGCGATTAATACGCCGTATAACATGAGCTTAAGTTGGCTCGCCCATTCAATCAGCGCTAAATAGCGCCCGCTGTATTCCAGGATCATTGCTTCATGAATCATGGTTAATTCTAGATGCGTTGATGGGTTATCTACGGGAATGCGTCCAGTTTCAGCAACAGCAACCAGGATAAGTGCAAAGAGTGCAAATACGAAAGAGGGTCGCAACACTAGCCCCTCATTTAAAACATGAGCGATAGCACCCGATAGATTAGTTGTCGAGGCGGTCATAGTCAGAGTAAAAATGGCCATCAACATGGCTGGCTCGGCTAATGAAGAGATGGTCATTTCTCTGGATGAACCCATGCCTCCGAATGCGGTGCCAATGTCTAAACCGGCTAAAGCCAGAAAAAATCGGGCGAATGCAAAAAAACCCACCATCACAATTACATCCGCACTAGCTGAGGTGGGGAGATCTACAACAACCAACGGAACAACGGTTGCTGCCAGAGCTGTGGCAGAGAATATAAGATAGGGTGCTGTAATAAATAACCAGGAGGCTTGATCCGAAACTACGGGTTGTTTATTGGATAATTTGATTAAATCCCGATAAGGCTGAAGTAATGATGGTGCTTTACGATTTTGTAAATGACATTTACAGTACTTGAGCCAACCGGCTAACAAGGGAGCGAGGATGATAAATAACGCACCTTGCAAAATGGCGATTAACCAGTTCATATTATTTCTCCCTCTTTTAGGGGTATTTGAATAATCTTTGTCATTGTTGTTTTATTATTCATCAACTGATCAACCATAATAAAATCAACAGCGTGGCAAAGGAATAACCCAGATAAGTTCGGATATTACCTGTTTGTATGCGGCCTACTTGCCTTGCCAGATCATTAACAGCCTGAGCAATGGGAGAGTATATGTGTGGCCAACTATGGTCATGAATATGAAGTTGGTAATGCACCGCAGAAACGTCCTGATTCATGGCTCCTTTCATATCTTTATGGATTTGTTCATCAATAATCCATACCTTTTCGAAAATTCGACGAAACGGCATGGTAAAAGAACTGGATGTATATTGCATACGGGGTGTCAGACCACCAAAGCCACAATCCCATGTTTCAGCTCTACGGACGGTCGTTAAAGGATTCCGACGAAAATAACTATAGCAAATGCCGGCCGCTATGAGGGCAGCGATAAGCACCAAGGGTGGGGAATAGGAGGCTTGATGAGCTGAAACAGGCGCAAGCCATAGCCAGCTAAGCAGGTTGTTATTTGGTAAGGTTTGTCCAAGTAGTTGACCAGACGCATTATTGATTAGATAAATAATGGTACTGGGAAATATACCAATAAAAAAACATAAGCCAGCGAGTAAGGCAGGCCCTGCCAACATGAATTTATTTTGTACCTCATGGGCCTTTTCACTATGATGTGAACGGGGTTGGCCCAAGAAAATAAGCCCAAAGACTTTGACAAAACAGGCAGCAGCCAAGGCGGCTGTTAAAGCCAAGGCGGCTGCAGCTACTGGAATTAAGCTGCGTAATACGCCGTTATCCAGGACATCAACCTGTAGGGCAGTTTGAAAAGCTAACCACTCGGAGACAAAGCCGTTAAATAGAGGTAACGATGAAATACTCATGCAGCCCACTAAAAACAATAGACTCGTTTGGGGCATTTTCTTAATCAGTCCGCCCATCATGTCAATATTGAGTTCATGGGTTTGGTGTTGAAGAATACCTGCACCTAAAAACAGTAGGTTCTTAAATAGAGCGTGATTAAAGGCATGAAATAAAGCCGCCAGTAAACCTAAAGCCGCTAACTGAGGGTGACCTGTTGCCATAAAAATCATTGTCAAACCCAGCACCATAAAAATAATGCCAATATTTTCAACAGAACTGTAGGCTAAAAGTCGTTTAAGGTTAGGTTGCATCATGGCATACAGAATACCGGCTAGTGCCGAGACGGTACCCAGTATGATTAACACGACTCCCCATTGCCACTGAACTTCACTGAGTAAATCAAAGCAAAAACGAATCAAACCATAGATAGCCACTTTGAGCATAACACCGCTCATTAATGCCGAAATATGGGAAGGAGCCACTGGATGTGCTTCGGGTAACCAAACATGAATGGGAGCTATACCGGCTTTCATGCCGAACCCTAAAAGGGCCAGTACGAACGCAATGCTGGACCACGCCACCGATAGCCTGGACTCTCGTAAGGCATCAAAAGTGAAGCCATCGGAAAAGCTTGCCAATACGCCAAACGCAAGAATAATCGCTAAGGCACCGACTTCAGCCATTAACAAATAGAGGAAGGCAGCTCGGCGATTAGCTGCGTGCTCATGTTGAAATGCGACGAGAAAATAACTTGCGACAGACATGAGCTCCCACGCGATCATGAACATAAAGGCGTCGTCAGCTAAGAGCACTAATAACATTCCAGCGACAAATAAGCCGGTAAATAATCCCAAGCTGGCAAAAGGGTGTTGGTTTTCTTTATAAGATCGGACATAGCCTGGGCCATAGAGGCTGACAGCAAAAACACCAATGCCTATAATCAGAAAAAAGAAACCAGATAAGCAGTCAAAACGTATATGCCAAGGTAGCCAAGGTAAGCCTAAAGGAATTTGGTCAGTAATGACTTGATTACTTATCAGTACTGCCAGCCCAGCAATAACAGCAAATAAACCTGATAAACCGAGTAGAATAAATACTGCTTGTCTCAGAAATGCAGGGAAATGCTGTATTTCAAGGTTCTTATTAACCCAAGCCTGAGGTTGGGGTTGGTTTTTAAATAATTTGTTAAAGCTATAATCACTTAATGATTGTAATAGATGCCTTTGATTAACGATTAGAGCTAACAAACCTGAGGCAAAGCTTAGTAGTACTGCGAGATAAGCTGAAAATAAGATCATGATTGTCTCACTGAGTTATTAAATCTGAAAATTAAAGTCATAGTGGTTGAACAATATAGTTTAAGAATAAGTTAGGTTGGATTACATCCATCGTCATCATTTTCTTTCGTCTGCAGTCATTAATCTGGCAGCTAATGTATGATCTGAAAATGTTTTAATGGTGTTGCCTACTTGTTGATACTGCCCGCCTTGTTCTTCAAGTTGTCTTTTAAAATTAGCAAGAAATTCCATTACGCTATGGTCAACTAAATAACCGTCTGTGAGATCGAAGATTATTTTATCTCCAGGTGATAGTTTGGCCAGTGCTGTTTTCAAGGGCAAAATATTTGAAAATAGAGCTGAACCTAATAACTTAATAACAACAGTATTATTGGCTTGCTGGCTAATGGTAAAGTGAATTTTGAACAAATTAGATGGCCAGACGCCTCTTGTCAAGTTGATAACAAGTTCTACACAGATACCAATAGCGACGCCAGTTAATAAGTCGGTTGCTAAGACGCCTATGATGGTGGCAACAAAGGATAACAGTTGATCTTTTCCGATTTTTTTAATATTGGCAAATGTCTTAGGGGAGGTTAGGCGATATCCAGTGTATACAAGCAGTGCTGCTAAGCAAGCTAAAGGGATTTTTTGTATAAAGCTGCTTAGAAATACGACGAAAAATAACAAAATCAAGCCATGAAAAAAGTTAGACCAAGCTGTTTTAGCGCCGTTATTTATATTAGTCGAACTACGTATAATCTCAGCAATCATCGGTAAGCCACCCAACAAACCTGCGACTATGTTGCCAATTCCTATGGCTGTTAAATCTCTATCCAAATTAGAGTTTCTTCTATAAGGATCAAGCTTGTCTACTGCGGAGGTTACTAAAATAGTTTCGAGGCTGCCTATTAGGCTTATGCTAAGGACGGATCCCCAAAAAGATAAGCGGGTGATTTTTGTAAAATCTGGAAAGTAAAAGTTGGCAAGAAAATTGTCTGGAATTGCAACTAAATAGTTAACTGGGCTGACATCAGTACTTTGAGTTAAATTAAAATGCTCAGCAAAGAGGATACCTATCAGAATAACGATAACTGCACTGGGTATGCGGCTATTAATTAAAGGCCAAATAGTCAATATAAGTAAGCTTAAAAAACTGATTAGAATGATGTCGGGCTTCATGTGAATTAAGCTATGCGGAATCTGCGAGATATTTGAAAACAGGTTTTGAGATTCTACGTTGGCTCCTAACATGACATGAGTTTGTGTGATTATGATAATAATCCCAATGGCTGCAAGCATTCCATGAGCCACCGAAGTAGGAAAAAATGAGCTAAGCTGCCCCATTTTAGTTATTCCTAATATGACTTGTATGATGCTGGCTACTACGATGGCCGCTAAGGTGTATCGATAGCCGGCCATTGCATCGCCTTCGCCCAATGTTTGGACAGCGGCTAAAATCACTACAATCAGGCCCGCAGCAGGGCCATTGATTGTTAGGAAAGAGCCATTGATTCGAGATACTAATAAGCCTCCGATGATAGCAGTGATAATACCTGCCGAAGGTGGAAACCCAGACGCGACAGATATACCCAGAGAGAGAGGCAAGGCAACAAGAAAAACCATAAACCCGGATAATAAGTCATAGCTCCAATTTTCTTTTAGCCCTTCCAGGCCAGTTTTGGGTGTCATTGGAAGAGATGGTTTATACATAAAGTTCCTTATTCATAGTCATGTAGTGCGGCTCGGAAAGATGTTTAAATCGCAACTATATCACTAGAAACGGTTATGCAATTAATACGAGTTAGGATTTTATTCTACGAACAGCCAGAGGATGTTTTGAGAATGCCTCGTGTTTATCCATTCCAACAAAAGTGACGGAGCCACCGCTTTCCTCATAATTGTGCTGAAAGTCATGAAAATACTCCATAACCGTATGATCAATCAGATAGGTATTATTCATTTGAAAAATAATTGACTTGCCTTTAGCTACATTGGCTAAGCCAGTTTTAAGTGCTATAAAGTTAGAAAAAATAGCGGCTCCATCGACACTGACAATAATCGTATTGGGATCTTTATTTTCTATTACAAAGCTAATTTTAAATAAATTGTTTAATTTAACACCGCGAATTATATGAATAATCAGTTTGGTTAGAATGCCTATTGCAACGCCTACTAATAGGTCAGTTGCCAACACCCCGATAATGGTCACAACGAACATAAATAACTGTTCTTTGCCAATACCCATGACATGAGCAAACGAGGAGGGTGATGCTAAACGAAAACCAGTGAAAACCAATAGAGAGGCAAGTGCTGCTAAAGGAATGCTGTGGATAAGGCGAGGAAACAGGACGACAAACAACAGTAAAAAAGTGCCGTGGAAGAAATTAGCCCATTGAGTTTTTGCACCATTATTGACGTTAGCAGAGCTACGGACAATTTCGGCGATCATGGGTAAACCTCCGATTAATCCTGATACAAGATTACCGACCCCGACAGCAGTTAAGTCACGATCCAGATTGGAGTGACGTTTATAAGGGTCTAATTTATCAACAGCCATGGCGCTGAGTAAGCTTTCTAAACTACCGACCAGGCTGATACTGATCACCGCTTCCCAGAATTCCAGTGTTGGTAGTTTTGAGAAATCAGGAAAATAGAAGCTGGACATGAAGTTTTCTGAGATAGCGACTAAGAATCTCGGCCCTACTGTTTGTTCATGATGGGGTAGAATGGCCGCATCCGGCAGAAATAAGTACATGTGTTCATGGTCTAAGTCAAAATATTTAGCCAGACCAATACCGACTAATACCACAACCAAAGGCGCTGGAATCATCTTCAAGGTGGAGTTTTTTATAAAAGACCAAACAATTAAAATGGCTAAGCCCGTGAAGCCAATAATAGCAATTTCATAGTTAAGATTTAATAAGCTGTGTGGAATCTGAGCAATTGTGGAAAATAAACTGCTGCCTTTTTCTGGCGTTGTTCCCAGCATGACATGGATTTGTTTAGCCATAATAATGATACCAATAGCTGCTAACATACCATGTACAACAGAGGCCGGAAAAAATGAACTTAATCGACCTGCTTTAAATACCCCCATTAAAACTTGTATGGCACTGGCAACGACTATAGCAGCCAAGGCATAACGATAACCTGCCATGGCATCGCCTTCGCCAAGTTCTTGAACTGCGCCCAGTACGACCACAATTAAACCCGCAGCAGGACCATTGATGGTTATAAATGAACCGTTAATGCGAGAAACTAACATGCCGCCAATAATAGCCGTGATGATACCAGCAGAGGGCGGGAACCCCGATGCCATTGATATACCAAGACACAAAGGCAAAGCGATTAGAAAAACCAGAAATCCTGATAATAAATCACTGCGCCAGTTTTCTTTTAATCCATCGAAACCTGTTTTAGGTAACGTAGATAATGAAGCTTTACTCATAAAAATCCTCGGTATTGACAATAGTATTTAAAAATTACAAATAAACAAGCGATTACTATGCCAATATTTACAAAGTCTTTAATGCTATGATTATCTTGTATTAAATGGAAAACATTGTTATTGGGATAAAAACTTGAATGGCGGTGATTGGTGTAAATGAACCTGTTACTGGTTTATTTGCACCTTGATTAATAAATCCCTCTGTTTTATTTTCTTAATAGGTTTTGCGTTTTGTTGTTGTGATAAAATTACATAACAACATAAGTTTTGGTTACATTAAAAGTCTACTGACTTAATACGGGGGGAGGCGCGCTTGGAAGCTGATTGGCCAAAAGGTTATAAATTAGGACAGCGTAAGTTTATTACTGTTTTAGATAAAATGATTATCAAAGATTTAATCAAGACATTGTTGTCGGTTTTGATGGTCATTGTCGTTATTATTGTCAGTCGAAAATTTATTAGAATTCTGGATGATGCTATTTCTGGTCAGGTTTCTAACGATACCCTATTAAGTATTTTGGGCCTAAAGACAATTGTTGCTGCGGTAGAGTTTTTACCGGTAGCTTTATTCATGGCTGTTTTAATGGTAATGGGTAAGATGTATAGGGATCATGAAATGTCCGCCGTTTTTTCAGCGGGTGGGGGTGCTGGAATACTTTATCGAGGCTTATTTTTACTGGTTTTTCCCTTGACTCTAATGATTGTCGGTTTATCTCTTTATGTTGCGCCTTGGGCTGAGTCAGAAGTTGATAAGTTAATGCAAAAGAGTGAGGAGTCGGCTGATCAAAGAGGTATTGCTGAAGGAAAATTTACCGAATTTAGTCAAGGGGATTTGATTTTTTATGTTGAAAAAATCGATGCAGACAAAAAGATGCATAAAGTATTCGTGCAAAATAGTCAGCATGGTAACTTGGCTGTTATTAATGCCGAAGTCGCTCAATTCAAGGACTTGACTGATGGGCGTTATATTTTTTTTGAAAATGGGGAGCAAGTAAAAGGACTCCCGGGTACATTAAATTATGTGATTGAGCGGTTTGCTGAATACGCGGTAAGAATAGAAGCTAAAGTGTCTGCTGCAATTATTCATCGACAATCGCTTAATGTTGAGTTGCTATGGGATTCTAAAGACAGGGTTTATATAGCGGAGTTACAACGTCGATTTTCTATTCCTCTAGGCGCTTTGTTGTTAAGTTTTATTGCTGTACCTTTGGCGCAAATTTCTCCCCGCGGGGGCGTTTATGGCAATATGTTGGTGGGTTTTTTAATTTATTTTAGTTACGGAAACCTTATTCGTGTTAGTGAAGGGTGGGTGATAAATCAGACTATTCCGCCCTGGCTTGGGGCTGTGGGTGTTGATCTTTTGTTGCTATTGGTTGGTGGTTTAATGTTAGCAAGATTGTATGGATGGCAATGGTTGTTAATGAAGGCAAGAGGATGGGTGTTTTAAGTGCATGTTTTAACAGTTTATATCGTCAAAGAGGTTTTAAAAGGTTCATCAGTCGCTTTGTTATTGCTGTTGACGTTATTTAATTTATTTACATTCAGTGATGAGTTAAAAGATATCGGCGGGGGGTATGGTTTAAAAGAAATTTTTTGTTATCTTGCGCTCACGTCCCCCAGTGTTTTTTATGAGTTAGTGCCTGCCTCAGCTTTATTGGGAAGTTTGTTTATACTAGGGGCTATGGGTAATAATCATGAGCTGATTGCTATGCGTGCAGCTGGTTTGTCAGTACTTGGAATTATTCGGGCAGTTATGATATCCGGTGCAATTTTGGCTTTTATTTCAGTGCTGGTGGGAGAGTTTGTTGCACCAGTCACACAGCGAATGGCTCAAATGGTTAGAATAACTGCTCAGGGAGAACAATTTCATATGGATTTCAAATACGGCTTATGGTTGCGTGAAGGTAAGCGGTTTATTAATGTTAGGCAGGTTGTTGATGATGGTCATTTAGCGGATGTTAGAATTTATGAATTAGATGATCAACAGCATTTACACCAGGCTTTGCATGCTGATCAGGCGACATTTAATGGTAACCAGCAATGGACTCTCAGCCATATTAAGACATCTGATATTTCAACCCAACAGATGGCGTCCAATACCGCAGAAAGTCAATTATGGACATCGACAATCGCACCCAACTTATTGAAGATTGTTGCAGTGAGTCCAAATAATTTGTCGTTATTAGATTTAGCGGACTATGTTAATTTCTTAAAGAAAAATCATCAAAAATCCCATGCCTTTGAGCAGGCATTTTGGGGGCGAATCGTTAATCCATTAGTGACTTTCATCATGTTACTGATATCGGCTCCCTTTGTGATAGGTGTTAAAAGAGGAGTCAGTGTGGGTGAAAGGATGATGATTGGCGTTGTTATAGGAATGAGCTTTAATATTATTGATAAAATTGTCGGGCATTTAGGTTTGATTTATAGTTTAAGTCCATCATTAATTGCATTTATTCCTAGCATGGCTATGTTTGCCATTGCGGTTTTTGCGATTTTGAAGCTTCAGTAGTGCTTGGTACGTTTCTGTTTGTCGCCATTATCGGTCGCTTGAACACAATAAATAAATAGAGCTCGGTGTTTTTATCTGTAACTTAATAAATAGACGGTATATAATCGAACGCTTTGAGTTAATCTTTTACTAAATTCACACCGGAAAAAAGCATGCTGGGTAAGCTAGTTAAATTTGTTGTAGGGA
>Ga0007794_10000512_pt1 | contig 11923 bp, 12 predicted proteins | sample CryBogmetaGMA5M_FD_60365 | JGI IMG/M metagenome (GOLD analysis project Ga0007794, IMG submission 60365) | Freshwater microbial communities from Crystal Bog, Wisconsin, USA - MA5M | ecosystem: Environmental > Aquatic > Freshwater > Lake | place: Crystal Bog, Wisconsin, USA | collected 2009-07-06
CCTTATACCAAGTCAACCCCCATGAATCCACGTCATTTATTGCAGCTGCCGGACCTCGACATGAGCGGTTGAACTCTCTTCCATTCCCGGACGGAAGGCCCGGGCCTTGACCATGGCCCCGTAGACCACCGGCACGGCACCGGTATAAAGCAGGGAGGTCGCATCAGGAGTCCGCCCGTCAAGTGTATAGCGAACTTCCGCTCCCGGGGTCTCGGATTCCAGGACAATCTTGACGACCGGGGCGACCGCCTTGTTCGCATTTTCCGTCACGTGACAGCCGGGAACGGGAAATTCCTTCCCCGCTTCATAGGCCCCGATATCCGGCAGTTTCCCGGAAAATTCATCCGTAAACTCCGGCTCCTCCTGCCCCGCATCAATGCAGGGGGATCCCGCGGTCAACGAGAAATTCCGGTTGGTTTCATCCACGAAACCGGGATTCGATCCCGTGTAATTCTTCTTCCACTCCAGTTTCGGCGGCGTAACACCCCCGAAGGAAGGCCATACCGGGCCAACCAGGATATTATTCATGAAGCGGGTTTCGCGGAAGGTCACATCCTTCCCTGCACTCTCCGCATCCACACCGCATCCGTTGCCGGTAGCGGTGTTGTTGAAGATGAAATTGTAGCGGGAGGATCCTGCCAGCTTGATGCCCGCACCGGGCTGTCCCCAGATCACATTCTGACGCAGGACATAATTCTCAACCGGGCCCTCCAGCCGGATTCCCACCCCGCCGACGGCGGCATTGTCATGCACCCAGTTATAGGCCAATACCGTCCCCTTGCCATCGCCCGTGAGCCGGACCAGGCTGGTGTTGGTGAATCCCGTTCCGGCATGATGGAAGTCGTTGTTCTCGATCCGGGCATTCATGACATTGCTGCACAGGAGGGCGCCGCCTGAACAATCCAGCACCGATACATGGCGAATCGTCGGGGCTGTACCCTGCGCGAAGATGCCGATACTGCTGGCCGGGACAACATCCCGACCCCGCAACAGGCTGTTGATCACCCGGTTATTGACGCCCCCCGGGAGAAGGACCACCCCGAAGCCGGAACTTCCAATGATGGAGCTGTTGACGATTTCATTATCCTTGCCCCCCATCTGCACCGCGCCGGCCGGACTGCCATTCCACCAGATATGGCAGTCATCCAGCCGGCACATCACGGCATTCGTCAGATTCACGCCGCATGCCACCAGATTGAACCCCTTGAGTTCAATGTGCGATAATCCCAAGGCATCCAGCCCCCAGATGCGCGTCTGGATCTCGATATGGTGGTCGCCCGGGGCATCGTTCCGGGGAAGCTTCAGAAATACGTCGCCGGTTCCCGCCTCGTAATACCACATGGCCTTGGGGACGGTGGTATCGGGCAGCATGGACATGCAGGGCAGCGCGGGGGATTCATCCACCAGAATCTGGATCATTCCTTCCGCATTCGCCCGATACACGCCACCGGTATACTGCTGCCAACGGGATGACTCGTCCGCGCCGCTGATCGTAACCGTTTCTCCCGTCGCCGCCTGGAACAGGAGCGGTGTTCCGGGCTTTCCCGAAACCGCGGGCCGGATGGTCTCGCGATAAACCCCGCGGCTGACGGTGCACACATCGCCGGGCACCATCAAGCTCGCCGCCTTCTGAATCGTCTTGAAAGGTTGCATCCTGGTGCCGGGATTGGCGTCATCCCCCACCTTCTCCACAAAATATTCAGCGGCGGTGAGCCTCACCGCAAGCCCCAGGGCCACTGCCAGAAATAAACAAGGTCTCATTCCTGAAATCCTCCCATAACTCCTTCAGATAATAGCGGGAGAACAGGCCTACTCAAGCATGAACAATGACATCCCATCAACAATTTGACCTTCAGGCCTCAATGTGGTTGAGTGCATGGCACATATGACTTTGAAACTCCATCTCAAGCCGGGCCGGGAAATTCCAATTGTGCGCGGGCATCCCTGGATCATGTCGGGCGCCATTTCGCGAGCCGAGGGCAACAGGAACCTCGACGAGGCGGACATCATTGCCGCCTCCGGCAGCTTCATAGCAAGGGCCACTGTCCATCCTTCATCCGACATCCGGGCCCGTGTTTTCTCCACCGAGGCAGGCGAACAGCTTGATGCCAGCGGGATCAGGAAACGCCTCAAACTGGCCATTGACCGCCGGCAACGCTGGCTGCCCTGGGGACTCGATACCGCGGCCCGGCTTGTCTCCTCCGAGTGCGACAGCCTTCCCGGCCTCATTATTGACCGGTATGCTGATGTGCTGGTTGTGCAGCTGCTCACCGCCCCCTGGGAATCGCGCCGGGAGACCGTTGTCGAGATCCTTCAGGATCTTCTGCATCCGCGTACGATCTGGGAGCGGTCCGATGTCGATGTCCGCCGCCACGAGGAACTGGAACCCCGGAAAGGCCTGCTCGCCGGGGCCCCGCTGAGTGCCCCGATTCCCTTCCAGGAGGGCGGCACCCGCTTCCTGGCTGACGTTGAAAACGGCCACAAAACGGGCTTCTACCTCGACCAGCGGACCAACCGCCAGACGCTGTCGCACTGGGTCGCACAGCTCGGGAAACCTCGCGTGTTGAATGTGTTTGCCTATACCGACTCGTTCGGCATCTGCGCACTCAAGTCGGGCGCCGGAAGTGTCCTGTCGCTCGACTCCTCCTCCTCAGCCAAGGACCTTGCGGATCAGCAACTGGCCCTGAATCCGGAATGCGATCCTGCCCGGCGCGAATATCGTCTCGGCGACGCCTTTGAACTATTGCGCAAACTGCGAGAGGACAAGGAACGCTTCGACCTGATTATCCTGGACCCCCCGAAGCTGGTCAGCCGCAAGGCCAAGATGCAGCAAGGGTTGCGTGCTTATAAAGACATCAACCTGCTGGCCTGTCAGCTCATGAATGCCGGAGGGGTGCTTTTCTCCTACTCGTGTAGCGGGCTGGTTGATCGCGATCTCTTCGGCAAGGTCATTGAGGGCGCAGCCCGGGATGCCCACCGCCCGGTTCAATTCCTCGACCTGCTCGGCCAGCCGCCAGATCACCCCCGTAAGCCGGGATTCCCGGAGTCGGAGTATCTCAAGGGCTTTGTGGTTGGGTTTTAGGTGATTCGGGCATGTCGCGCAGGGCCCGTTCCCTGCCTTCGCCCTGCAACACGTCCCAGGAGGGGGCCGTTTTATCCTCTTTTACCCAAGCCTCATGGTACAGGCGCGCCTGCAGCTCGTACCCGTCTGCATATTGGGCCACAGTGAGGCGGCGCCATGAGTCACTCCGTGTCAACAGCCGCACAATGTGTTCGCGCCTGCCTGCTGCGTCCTGAAGTTTCACCTGGGCATGGATTTCCTGCCCGATAAAATCCTTAAGCGCCATATCCGCGCCCTGCTGGTCTGGCAACCGCTTTAAGACCGACAACGCGACCTCCGCTTCCCGGGTCTTCCCGAAGACATCAAAACATAGAATCGCTTCACGCAGGAAATTGACCATCACCAGCCGGACCAGCGGCTCCACGCCCGCAGCCCGCTCGGCACACAGCCGGACTCCCTTCGCCGCGACATCCAGCCTTGGCCCCTGCACGTAAATCCGCTGGGCGGGTGAGTACGCCAAAGCCCCGTTTTTCAGGGTCTCAACCATTCCCATCCAGACAAGCCGTTCACACCAGCGTGAATCGGACTGCTGATAGGGAAGTCCGCAATAGCCCCAATACAGGGCATGGGATTCCGGCAGGCGCCACTCAAGCGGGCCATACTCCCGGTCGACGGCCTTCATCCGGACTGGATCCAGTCCCTTTGCCGCCAATCGCCGCGCGGCATCATCCCCTGCCCCGCTCATTGCCTCACTCATCTCCCCGGCCCAACTTATCCGGTAAAACAGCGTGGCCTCATCCCACCGCCCGCCCACCTTGTCATAGAATATCCAGCCGAGCTCCCAGTATAACTTGGGATCACGCGGGTTGGAGGGGATCCCCTCGTCGCGAAGCAAGCGGACGCCATTCCTGACCCAGTGCCATCGGTCGGCGGGATCGGCAATGACCGCCGTGATATTGTAGGCCATGTTCCAGGCATGATAGGCCCACACCTGGGGATACCGCGGTTGCAGACGGGTGATCCAATCCGCCAGCTGGGCCACCTCAAAAAAACGCCCCTCATCCTGAAGATCGGATGCGCGCAACCAGAGATAGTCGGCCAGAAGCCCTCGAAATCCACCCAGGGCAACCGTGACAAACCGTACGCCTGCAGGAGCATCCGACCCGAGCGCCGGCTTGACGTCACGTTCACCCCCGTCCCGGGAATGCGCGCCGATCCAGGCAGCCAGACCAAGCATGGAAAGCGCAAGCCCGATCAGGATTAAACTGGAGAGCCTGCGGTTCATTTAACCATTAGGACATTACCACGTTTCCCGGTGGACAATTTCATCCAGGGTCTTGCGGCTCTTGGCGCGGACGGCTTCGGCGGGATACCCCAGCGGCGTCATGGCAAGCGGTTCAATCCCATCGGGCAGGTTCAGGATGCGACGGACCTTCACCGGGTCGAAAGCTCCGATCCAGCAGGTCCCCAGACCCAGATCTGCCGCGCACAAGGTCATGTGGTCCATGGCAATGGCGCCATCCACATCCGCATAATTCTTCCCGTCGGTCCGGTTCCACCCCCGCGCTGTGTCGACACATACGACCAGGAGCACCGGCGTCTTCCAGAACCAGTCACGGGGATAGGCCACACCCAACGCACGGCGCTGCTCTTCACCGCGAAGGACAATGAAATGAACCGGCTGCCGGTTCGCCGCGGAAGGAGCCAGACGCCCCGCTTCCAGGACCAGTTCAAGGTCCTGATCCGGAACCGGCTTGGAATCAAACGCACGAACGCTGAACCGCTTATTCACGAGATCAAGAAAGCTCATGATAGTCTCCTTTCACCGGGTTGCCTGCACCACGCGATCCCGGTCTCCAAGATCTTTGTGTACAACCATTTCGACAAATCCGCAAGCCTTCAGAATGTCCACAACCCGGGCGGCCTGATCAAAACCGATTTCGAGGAAAATCCGTCCACCCGGCCGCAGTACTTTCGTCGCCTGCTGAACCAGCCGGCGCACGAGATCCAGCCCATCGGCCCCCCCGTCAAGGGCCGACAAGGGCTCGTGCTCACGGATATGGCGGGGCAAGGTCGAGCACTCCGCAGTCGGAATATACGGCAGGTTGGCCACCACGGCGTCCAGGGATGCGGGCTCGAACCCGGAAAGCAGATCCCCGCACGTGAACGCAATCAAGGTCCCGACCCGGTTGGACTCTGCGTTTTCCCTCGCCAGCGCAAGGGCCACTTCACTGGCATCCACGGCCACGTAATTGACTTCCGGCCGGGCAAGGGCCAGGCTGATCACCACACACCCGCTGCCGACACCGATCTCCGCGACAGCCGGGCGCCCCGCCGCCCAGAGCGCATCGCAGGCCAGCACCGCATTGACCAGCGTCTCGGTGTCCGGGCGGGGAATCAGGGCACGCTTGTCGGTCTTGAAGCGGTGCCCCATGAATTCTGTATTCCCCACAACATACTGCAGGGGTTCCCCAGCACCGAGACGACGGATTCCCAGGCGCAGCGAAACCAGGCTGTCCTCGGGGATAATCGTTTCAAAACGCACATAGAGCTGGAGGCGTGGACATTGGAGCACATGGCTCATCAACTGCTCCATCACCAGGCGGGGATTCTCCACCCCTTTCCCGGTGAGGTACTCGGCGCCCGCCTGCAGGACTTCTAGCAGCTTTTTCATCCTTTGCCGGACGCCATTTCCTTCTGGATGCGTAATTCCATGTCATGATCCTGAAGCGTCTGGATCAAGCCGTCAATCTCGCCCTCCATGAACCGGTTGAGCGTGTAGATGGTGAAGTTGATCCGATGGTCGGTGAGGCGGTTCTGGGGGAAATTATACGTCCGGATTTTCTCACTCCGGTCCCCGCTGCCGATCTGGGTGCGGCGCATGGCGCCACTTTTCGCCTCATCCTGCTGGCGTTGCCAGTCGAGCAGGCGTGCCTTCAACACGCTCAGCGCCTTTTCCTTGTTCCGGTGCTGCGAGCGCTCATCCTGGCTTTGCGCCACCAGGCCGGACGGAAGATGGGTGATGCGAATGGCGGAATACGTGGTGTTCACCCCCTGCCCGCCCGGGCCGGATGAACAGAAGATATCCACCCGGATGTCGGAGGCGGGAATGTCAATGTCATCCACCTCATCCGCCTCGGGCAGAACGAACACCGTGGCCGCCGAGGTATGGATGCGCCCGGACGCCTCGGTTGCCGGGACCCGCTGCACGCGGTGGCACCCGGACTCATACTTCAGGACCTTGTAGGCCTGGGCCCCGGTGACGGAGAACACGACCTCCTTGTATCCGCCGAGGCTGGACGGGCTGGCGTCGATAAGGGAGATTTTCCAGCCGCGCCCGTCGCAAAACCGGCTGTACATCCGGAACAGGTCGCCGGCAAAGAGCCCGGCCTCATCGCCCCCGGTCCCGGCCCGGATTTCCATGATGACGTTGCGGTCATCATTGGGATCAGGCGGGAGCAAGGCTGTCAGCAGGTCTTTCTCGGCGACAGGGAAATCCTTTTCCAGACCCGCCACTTCTTCGGCGGCAAGGGCCTTGAGATCGGGATCGGCGTCCTCGGCCGCCAGCAGGGCGCGCTGTTCATCGAGATCGCGCTTGATGCGGAAAAAAACGTCGGACTTGTCGAGGATCTTGCGGAGCCGGGAATGTTCCTTGGCCGCCTCACGGAATTTCCTGGGGTTCGCGGCCAGGGCGGGATTGGCGATATTCGCCTCCAGCTCCCTCATCCGCGCGTCCAGTTTGTCAATGTAGGCTTTTTCAATCATGGGATACCGCAGTCAAGGCACAGGCCAGCTCGAGACGGAATGCAGACAGCGAAAAAAAGAAAAAAGGCCGGAATCCCTTTCGGTCTTCCAGCCTTTTCCTGACGCCCGTCTGACTACTTCTTCGCGTAGCGCTTCCGGAACTGCTCCACACGCCCCTTGGCATCAACCATGGCCGTGCGGCCGGTGTAGAACGGATGACAGACGGAGCACGTATTCACATGCATCGCCTTGTTCGTGGACTTCACCTGCATCACTGAACCGCAAGCGCAGGTAATCGTCGCGTCTGTATAATCGGGATGTATATCCTTCTTCATAAAATCAAACCTTCCTTCCAAAAAAGCCGTGTATATATAGCCGATCCCCCGCCCCGAACGCAATCACTTTTCTTTATGATTGTACGAAACGTCCTGCGGCGGGGTCACTGCCAGAACTGTTTGCCGGCGAATCAGGCATCCAGTGCCTGGCGGATTTCCCGAACCAGGTTAACCAGACGCCCCTCCCCGGCGGCCTTGACCAGGGCGCTGCCAACGACCACGCCATCGGCATGACGGGCTGCGTCGCGGGCCTGGGTTCCGTTGCTGACGCCAAATCCCGCCGCGACGGGCAGCCGGGTATGCTTTTTGAGCCGGTCCAGATGGCCGGCCACATCGGTCGCCACTTCGGCACGCGCACCCGTAACGCCCTTGACCATGATGTAATACACAAAGCCACGGGCGTCCTTCAGAATGGTACCCAGCCTGGCATCGGGCGTCGTCGGGGCAATGAGGGAGATGAATTCCAGGCCGACGTTGTCCAGATGAACCCGGAACTCGCCGCTCTCCTCGTAGGGCAGGTCGACCACCAGGAAGGCATCCACCCCTGCCGCAGCCGCATCCCGGGCCAAGGCTTCATAACCATAGTTGAAAAACGGGTTTACGTACCCGAAGAGCACGATCGGAGCTGCAAAATCCTTGCGGAGCCGTTTGGCCAGCTCCAGCACCTTGGGCAGCGTGGTCCCCGCCGCCAGACTGCGCTGGCCTGCCACCTGGATCACCGGGCCATCGGCCGTCGGATCCGAGAACGGCACGCCCAGCTCCAGCACGTCCACTCCGTTCTCCAACGCCGCCCGGCAATCCCGCTCCGACCGCTCCAGATCCGGGTCGCCGGCCACCAAAAACCCCACCAGCGCCTTGCGGTTCTCTTTCTTCAGCGCCTGGAATGTCTGTTCAATCCTGCTCATATAGTGATCACTTTCCCGGCTCATCAAGGCAGCCTCTCTGCCCGCTGCCTACTGCCTACTGCTTGCTGCCTGCTGTATTCTGCTTCGCATCATACTCCAAAACACTCTCAAGGTCCTTGTCGCCGCGGCCTGAGAGGCATACCACAATGGCGCCGTCTTTGCCCACGGCCTTGGCCCGTTTCCGCGCCTCAGCCAGTGCATGACTGGATTCAAGCGCCGGGATGATTCCCTCCAGCAGGGCCAGCTCGTGAAACGCCGCGACGGCCTCCACATCGGTGATCCCCGAATACTCGACCCGCTTCAGATCCGCCCAGAACGCATGCTCGGGTCCGACGCCGGGATAATCGAGACCGGCGCTGATGGAGTGCGCGTTCAGGATCTGCCCCTGCGTATCCTGCAGTACATAGGATTTGCTCCCGTGCAGAATCCCGGGCCGGCCCGCCTCGATGCTGGCGGAGTGCAGTCCGGTGGAAATCCCGAGCCCCGCCGCCTCAACCCCCACCAGCTTCACGCCGGCGTCGTTCAGGAACGGATGGAACATGCCGGCCGCATTACTGCCCCCGCCGACACAGGCGATGACCATCTCCGGCAGGCGGCCTTCCATCTCCAGGAACTGCTCGCGCGCCTCGATCCCGATCACGCTCTGGAAATCACGCACCATGACGGGGTATGGATGGGGACCGGCAACGGTTCCAATCACATAAAACGTCGTATCCACCGCCGCCACCCATTCGCGAAGCGCCTCGCTCATGGCGTCCTTGAGGGTTTTGGTGCCGCTGCTCACAGGAACCACCCGCGCCCCGAGGAGCTTCATGCGTTTCACATTCGGGGCCTGGCGCCGGATATCCTCCTCGCCCATGTACACATCGCACTCCATGCCGAAGCGTGCCGCCACCGTCGCGGTGGCCACGCCATGCTGGCCGGCCCCCGTTTCGGCCATCAGTTTTTTCTTTCCCATGCGGCGGGCGAGTATCGCCTGCCCCAGCGTGTTATTCACCTTGTGGGCACCGGTGTGGTTGAGGTCCTCGCGCTTGAGATAGACCTTGGCGCCGCCGAACGCCTCGGTCAGGCGCGGCGCAAAGTACAACGGCGAGGGCCTGCCGACGTAATGCTTCAGGAGGCCCCGGAATTCGGCCTCAAAGGCCGGATCGGCCTGGGCCGCCCGATAGGCCTTTTCGACCTCGATCAGGGCGGGCATGAGCGTCTCCGCCACATACCGCCCGCCATAGATCCCGAAATGCCCCTTTGCATCAGGGGCCTTGTTCCAATCCAGACTCTTCATGACTCACTCCTCACTCTGCATCGCTTCGTCCGCCGCCCGCGCCGCACTGATGAAGGCGGCTACCTTCCGGCGATCCTTGCGGCCCGGCTCCAATTCCACTCCGCTGGAGACATCCACCCCCAAGGGCCTCACGCGCCGGATCGCCTCCCCTACGTTCTCCTCCGTGAGCCCGCCTGCCAGCATGGCGCGATGCCGGGCCGCAAAGGCTCCCGCCGCGGCCCAATCGAGCGTCACACCCGTCCCGCCATAGGACGGCGAAAAGGCATCCATGACATAGCGCTCCGCCGACCACTTACGGGGATCGGGAGTCCACTTTCCTGCCTGAAGCCGGATCGCCCGCCACAGGGGGGCGCCGACATCCTCAAAGTCTTCGGGATCCTCATCCCCGTGCAATTGAACCGCCGCCAAACCGCACACCGAGACAACCTCCTTGATCAGGATCGGAGCCTCGTTGACAAAGACGGCGACCTTGCGGACCTCCTCGGGAAGCTCGTCGCAAATCCGGCTCAGCTCCTTGACGGTCAGGTAGCGGGGCGACTTGGGGTAAAGGACGAACCCGAGATAGTCCGCTCCCGCCTCAACCGCCCAGCGCGCATCGTCCAGATTGGTCAACCCGCAGATCTTGATTGTCAGCATAATGATGCCTCACAGTCCAAGTCTCACGTTTTACCCATCAATATCCTGAGCGCCTTGCCGGGCAACGGCTCCCGGAGCAGCGACTCGCCGATGAGAAACCCGTCATAACCATCCGCCTGCAAGCCTGCGAGATCCTCCGTCGTCCGGATACCGCTCTCGGCAATGCACAACCGGGTATCCGGAATCATCTTAGCCAGTTCCCGGGCCACGTCCAAGTCTGTTCGCAGGGTCTTCAGGTCCCGGCTGTTGACGCCGATGATCGCCTCGTCGCAGGCCAGCGCCACGGTCAGTTCCGCAGCCGTGTGAACCTCGACAATCACCTCCAGGTTCAATTCACGGGCCTCGCGGTAGAGCACCTCGCAATGCCCGGGTTCGAGGGCCGCGACAATCAGCAGCACCACGTCCGCCCCCCACGCGACCGACTCCACCAGTTGGTAGGAGTCCGCAATGAAGTCCTTGCGCAGCACGGGAACATTGACGACTTTGCGGACCCGCCGCAGATCATCCAGCGAACCCAGGAAATGATGGGGCTCGGTCAGCACCGAAATCCCGACCGCTCCGCCCGACACATAGGCCTGCGCAATGGCCGTCGGGTCATAGTGAGTCCTCAGCGACCCGGCGGAGGGACTGGCTTTCTTGACCTCGGCAATGATCCTCGGCTGGGGCGCGGCCCGGAGCCCGGCGGCAAGACTGTGGTACTGGGTGCGTTTTTCGGCCTCCCACAACAGCTCATTGATCGACACCTCGCGCTTCGCGGCTGCCACGTCCTTCTTCCGTTCCCACATGATGCGGGCCAGTATGTTTTCCCCAGAACTCATTTGTTTCCTTTATGATTCCCACCCGTTAGCGCCGTGTTGCGGCGACAAGGCCTTCCAGGGCCTGCAGGGCTTTCCCGCTGTCAATGACCTGACCTGCCATTTTGAATCCATCCTTGAAATCCGTCGCCTTGCCGCCGGCGATCAAGCCCGCGGCCGCGTTCAGGCACACGATATCCCGCTTCGGCCCGGTCTCGCCTTCGAGGATGGCCCGCGTGATCCCGGCATTGGTGGCGGGGTCACCGCCGATGAGGGCCGAGAGATCGGCATAGTCCTCCATCACCGTCAGGGGATCAAAGTTATAGGTGCGGATCACCCCATCGCGCAACTCGCTGATCCGCGTGGTTCCGGTGACCGTGATCTCATCCATGCCGTCATGGCCATGAACCACGAAGACGCGGCGGCTGCCGAGCCGCAGGAGCACCTCGGCAAACATCTCGGTCAATTCCGGGGCAAACACCCCGAGCACCTGGCATTTTGCCCCGGCCGGGTTGGCCAGCGGCCCCAGCAGGTTGAAGATCGTGCGGAATCCCAGCTCCTTGCGCGGCCCCATGGCATGCTTCATCGCGGGATGCAGCTTGGGGGCAAACAGGAAGCCGATGCCGACCTCGTGAATGCAATCCTCCATCACATCCGGGGGCACCTCGAGGTTGACCCCCAGCTCGGCGAGGACATCCGCCGACCCGCAGCGGCTGGTAATGGAGCGGTTGCCATGCTTGGCCACCGGAATGCCCGCCCCGGCGACGACAAAGGCGGCCGTGGTGGAAATGTTGAAAGTCCCCAGCGAGTCACCGCCGGTCCCGCAGGTATCCACGACCTGCTTGCCGCGGGGATCCACAAACACCGCATGACGTCGCATGGAGCGACTGGCTCCGACCAGTTCATCGATGGTCTCGCCCTTGATGCTCAAGGCGGCGAGAAAGGCCCCCATCTGGGCCGGCGTGGCCTCGCCGTTCATAATCACATCGAACGCAAGTCCCATCTCCGCCTCGCCGAGATGATGCCCCTTGATCAGTTTCTGCAGGTAGTTTTTCATAGTAACAAGTGTTCAGTTTTCAGTGTTCAGTGTTTAGTTTTCAGTGTTCAGTGAATGTACTCGGTATTTTCTGAATACTGACCTCTGGACACTGAATACTCTCCTATCC
>Ga0007794_10000514_pt1 | contig 11912 bp, 8 predicted proteins | sample CryBogmetaGMA5M_FD_60365 | JGI IMG/M metagenome (GOLD analysis project Ga0007794, IMG submission 60365) | Freshwater microbial communities from Crystal Bog, Wisconsin, USA - MA5M | ecosystem: Environmental > Aquatic > Freshwater > Lake | place: Crystal Bog, Wisconsin, USA | collected 2009-07-06
GTGGAGGACAGGACCGTGTTGACGGTCAGGGTCGCCATCTGGTTGCTTGACAGGTTGGTGATTTTCCTCGGGCTGGCACTCCCCATCTGCGTAATCCCCGCGACCTCCTGGTTGCAGCCGTTCAAATCGAACGTCGCCCAATAGAGATCGGAACTGTTGCCGACGTCCACGACTGTGCTGACCGGCAGGCGGTTGTCGCCCCCGCTGAGCCGCAGCGTGCCGACGACGACCTGCGTCTCGCCCTTATATGTGTTGTTGGAACTCGCGATGACGGTCGGACCGCCAGTCGTTTCGTTCCGGACAGGCAACGCGTAGTTATTGCCGCCGTCGTCAATCGGCCCAGTCACCACAAGTACGCCATCGGAGGGAACCACGCCGATACGCGCGCCCGATGACCCCAAAACGATCTTGCCCGCCCACGTGTTGCTGCCCGCCTGCACCTGCAAGGCGCCGCAACTGTTGCCACCGGTGCCGTTGATCGTAACGACCTCGCCCGTCACCGTCACGCCGCCCCCGAGTTCCAGCCGTCCGCCGTTCGGAACCGTCGTCCCCGCATCGGCGGTTCCGAGCGAGCCGCCGCTCAGGATGCGGATGATACCCGATGACGAGACCGTGGTCGCGCCCGTATACGAGTTGTCGCTGCCCAGCACAAGCGTGTTAGCTCCGCTCGACGTCACGCCGCCAGCGCCGCCCACAACGCCGTACAGGTACAGGCTGCCGCTGGTCATGTTGAAGGTGCGCGTTGCGTTCAGGATCATATCGAAGTTGATGCGGTGGCTGGCGCTGGACGTATTGTTGGTCACGTTCCCGCCGAGCGTGATGCGGTTGCCCGAGAGTGAGAACAGACCCGCCCCGCTGTTGAACGTGATGCCATTGAACGTGGCATCCGCAGCCAGGTCGTTCACGTTGGTACAGCGCGCCGTGCCGGCGAACACGAGCGATTCGCCGCCTGCGGGAGCGGTGCCGCCCCAGTTTCCGGTGGTGCTCCAGTTGTTATCGCCGCCCCCGCCGTTCCATGTCCGGGTCTGCGCGTGAACGTCAATGACACCCAGTGCGAGTGCTAAGGTAAATACAACATGAACGCTGATGTGATAATTTCTCATTATATTGCTCCTAATGGATTGACCTATCTCTCCTGTAATAGTCGGGATTATAGCGAAAAAAACGGATGCAGACTACCGGCGACTTTTCTTGTTGTCTCACAGCCCCAACGGCACAGCCCCTCGCAGCACCGGACCCCCGTCGATGGCCCACACCGCCCGGATCTGCCCGCCCCTTTCGCAAGAGCCCTCGAACGGCACGGTTTCGGCCAGCCTCGCGCAGGGTTTGAGATCCACCGGCCACGAGGTCTTCGAGAGCGTGACCCCCTTCGGCGCGGTCAGTGTCAGGATGCCCTTCATGGTCTTGTCCAGAGGCGCAACAGCAACCACGCGACAACAGCTCTTCTTGCCCTCTTTCTGCACGGTCAGATTGAGATTGGGGGACAAGGCCTCCGGCACATACGAAAGGATCGGCACCTGCATGTAACCCATCGCGTTCATGGTCGTGCGTGCCCGGTAAGGCACATCTTGCATCAGGCACACGCGCCGGTCCATCGCCGGTATCGGCGTGGTGTAGATGCGCAGTTCGCCCTTGACCGTGGTGATGACCTCCTCGCGCCAGTCGCCGATCACGTCTGCCACAAGGAGAACGTCCCCTTCGATCTTCTCGCTCACCGCGCCGCCCTCGTAGTCCAGCATCTGTTTGCGCACCAGTTCGCGCTGTAAGTCCGCGTCCCACCACGCGCTCGGAATGCCGAACCCGAAGTCCACCGCCTTGCCGGATTTCAGCACGCGCCCGTCGCAGGAGAACAGCCAGCGGTGCTCAGTCAGCTTGTGGTCGTCCGCATCCGCGCCATAGATCTCGAGCCCCGGGCTCATCACATCCATGTCCGTACACATCCCGCAACTGTGGACGTGCCGCGTCGGCTCGCCGAGCTGCCACACCAGCTTGCCCGTGGCCGGATCCAACAGATGAATGCCGCCGGCCGTCTCGGCAGTCTCGACAATGTAGGCCATCTCCTGCCCCGGACGCAGCGGGTCGATGTCACCGAGGTAGTGCGCGTCGTTGTGCCCTTTGCCCGTCGTCCAGAGCACCGAGCCGTCGTCGTCCAACGCGATCTCGCCCAAGATCACCTCGTCGCGGCCGTCGCCGTCGATGTCCCCGCAGAGACAACTGTGCGCCCCTTGTCCCTGGCAGTTTTTCGGCAGATCCTCGTTGCTGTAAGCCCACAGCCGCTCCAGCTTGCCCTCGTTGAGCTGCCACGCCTCGGCCCGCATGAGCCCGTAGGTGCCGCGCAGGGCGATCAGACACGGCGTCTTGCCGTCCAGGTAGGCCACGGCGAGCTGGTTGCGCGACGCGAGGTTGTACTCCTCGAAGCCGTCGCGTGACGGCCACGGCGCCCGCGCGATCTCGCGCCCGGTCAGCCCGTCGAACACCGCCACCCACTCCGGCCCCTTCTGCACCCGGCCGTCCGGATCGCGCATGTCCTCGTCCGGACCGATCTTGGCAGCGACCTCCGCCTTGCCGTCGCCGTTCAGATCGGCCACGACCATCGGCGAGTACCACATGCCGCGCTCGATGTTCCACCCGAGGTCCTTGATCCACAGCAGCGTGCCGTCCGACTTGTGCGCCTCAATTTTGAAGGTCTCCGGCGACTTGTACCAGTATTTGACCCACGGGTCGATATTCTCTCCTGGCTGCTTGATCACGTAGTCGTAAACGCCGTCGCCATCCAGGTCGCCGATGCCCACCTTCTGCGCCGTCGCGTTGGTGGACGCCAGCGGGATGCGGATGTAGGGCGTCTTGCGGCCGTCGAGCCCGATCGCCCGCACCGTCTGAGCCGCACCGGCAGAACCGGCCACCGGCGCGACCGTGTACGCCGCCGCGCTGTCAAACACGTTCGTGTCCATGAAATCCGTCGTCTGCCGGACCGGCGCAGCGTTCAGTTTGACTTTTTGGCCGCCCTTCTCCCTGAACACGTCGAAGGCGGTCTCGGCCGGATCGTCCTTCAGCAGCCGCCAGCTCACGTACACGCCGCCGCGCGTCTCGGACGCGATCACGCCGCGCCCCATCGGCTCGACCGGACGCGCCTTCGCCCAGCCTGCGACCTTCGGCCCCTTGATCTGCGCTGGCGGCGTGCCCGGCACCACCTGCACATCGTCCACCCGGAAATCCGTCTTGCCTGTGCCGACAATCCGTATATAAGCCGTATCGACGCCCTCGGGCACCGTGAAATAGGCCTTCAGCGCCTTCCACCCGTCGCCGCGCGGCTCCGGCGTCTTCCCGATCGCCCAATCGGCCAGCTTCCCGCCGCCGTACCCCACCACATTGACCGAACCGGCCTTGGCGTCGCCGCTGCGCTTCATCCACGCCGTGATCACATAGGACTCGCCCGGCTTGACCGCCGTGCGCCGCGTGTTCGCCAAAGCCCAGTCTTTCGAGCCCCCGTGAACGATCCGCAAGGCGCGCGCGCCTTCGTGCCTGTCATCCGTGACCTCGACACGCCCTTTGTCTTTTTCGCGCGTCCACAAATCCCAATCCGCAGCGCCCTGTTTAGCAGTCAGAGTTTCAAAACCCGCATTCGCGACCAGCTCAGCCGCCTGAACGCCGACCGCGCCCAGCCATACGACCATCATTACGCTCGTCTTCATATTTTTCCCTTAAACGTTGAAGAGTTGGGCGTTCAACGTTGAGAGTTTACAAAAATCATATCCGACTTTCGATTGCTTCCCCACCAGGCACTCATCGAAGCCCACAAACGATTTCTAATGGTATTGGGGTCTTATGGAGTTTGTCAAATGTTATGCGGTCTAAATCACTATCACCCGCCATATCAGACGCTCGGCTAGACTGTTTCCAGGCCAGAGTTCCAGCGGATCGGCTCAGTCGGATAGTTGCGTTCGCGCCAGTCTGCCAGCCCGCCAAGCAGCGGCCAGACTCGCGTGAGCCCCTTGCGCTGCAGGAGCAGCGCCACATGCGCGCTAGTGATTTCGTTCGGGCAAGAACAGTACAGAACAACGTCGCAGTCGCGCGGAAGTTCGTGATGGCGGTGCAGCACGTCATCCGGTTGCACATGCCGGGCTCCAGGGATGACGAACGGATCAGCGCGCAACTGCATGAGCGGCCGCAGATCGATAATGACGAGATCTTCGCCCGCTTCCTGTTTCCGGCGCAATTCATCGACGGTGATCCGGGCCATGCTCAGATGACGCAGGAGTCGGTGCCTCTTGACGTACTTGATCGCGCCATAGGCCACACCGAAGCCGGCGACCAACAGTAACACTCCGCTGCCCTGGCGTGCCAAGACCGTACCCATCGGCGCCAACTGCTCCCTGAATGCGAAGCCCAGCAGGATGAAACAGCCACAATAGACCAACGAGCCGATACCATCGTAAACGAGAAAGCGCCTCATCGATACGCCGAATATTCCCGCCAGCGGCGGCATAAGCATGCCCAGGCCCGGCACGAATTTTGACGCTGCAACGGCGTACATGCCATACCGTTCAAACACATCGGACGTGCGCCGTGTACATGTATCGGGTGTCGCCGAAAGCCGGCAGATCAGGCCCAGCATGCGGCTGCCGCGCCGCCTGCCCAACTGAAACCACGCGAGATCGCCGATCAGGCAAGCCAACACCGTCAGAATGACTATTTGCGTCAGGTTTAACGAACCGCCTGCGGCCAGAGCCCCGGCTGCCAGCAGGATCGGCGACGCCGGAACCGGCAGGCCCAATTGCTCCGCCAAGACCGCCCCGAACACGAGCGTGCCGCCATAGCCCTCGAGAAATGTGGTTGCCTGACTCATAAAGACCCCGTTTGCCCCTGTTCGCACCCGGTTGCTTCCCCGCCGCCCGCCGGCAGTTGTTCATCCCTACGCGACCAGTTTGCATCTTTGACACGCTTCCCGCTATGGGGAATAGTCTGATCATAGTCTTCGCGTTTCCCGTTGGGCAAAACAGTCGACCAAAGGTTGGACGGACGCAACTCCGGCTTGCCTTGTCTGCCGAAATATGAAATTGTTCATGTATGGTTTCGCTCAGACGCCAGCCCGTGTTTCTAAAGTCCAGATGCCGTTCGAACAATCAGAAGAGGAGAGGCAGATGAATGACTCGTTGACATTGTCGGATCTTACAGAGCCCAGAGAAAACACCTATTTCCGGGTTGCGCTTGCTATCTCAATCCTTGCGTGGCTACTTTGCGTGGTCACAATAACACCCATTATCATTGCCGGAATCATGGGGCTGTTCCTGTGGCTGGGGAACGGCTTGCTGGTCGCCCAACTCAAGGCTGACGCCGTGAAGATCGAAGGAGACCAATTGCCGGAGCTGGCGGCAACGTTTGCCAGAGTGTGCGAAAAATTGCAGATCCAGACGATCCCCGATCTCTATGTCCTTCAGTCGGGCGGCATCCTGAATGCCTTCGCCACGCGGCACAGCGGAAGAAATTTCGTTGTGGTGTACTCGGAGATACTCGACACGTATGGGCCAGACAGCGCGGAGATCGAGTTCCTCCTGGGACACGAGCTTGGGCACATCAAAAGAAACCATCTGCTCAAACACCTCTTTCTCGCGCCGGGCCTTCTCTTTCCTCTGCTCGGCAGCGCCTATAGCCGGAGCTGTGAGGCGTCCTGTGACCGGCACGGCTTCTATGCAGCACGTCAGGGCCAGGGCGCGGTCAACGCCATGCTGGTTCTGGCCGGCGGCAGGCAAGCCAAGTCGACCATGGTGCCAGCGCCTTTTGCCTCGCAGTATGCCAACGAGCGCGGCTTCTTTGTTTCGTGGCATGAGTTGATCTCGGGCTATCCGACAACTTCTCAGCGGGTTGCAAGCCTGCTCGCCCTCAGCGAAGGCCGCAGGCTGCCGCGGGCCGGCCGCCATCCCCTCGCCTACCTGTTCGCCTTTTTCACCGTTGGGGGCCGAAGCACCGGAGGAGCCAATGTCTTAGTCACAGTCGCAGTCATTGGCTTGCTGGCGGCCGTCGCGATACCGTCTTTCGCCAAAGCGCGCGAAGCAGCCCAAACGATCGCATGCGTCAACAACATGAGAATGATCAATACGGCCAAAGAGCAGGTTGCTTTGGAGCACAACTTGAAAGCGGGCGACAGCGTGTCAGAGCAGGACGTCTCGCACTATCTAAACAAGCGCCTCAGCAGTTTGACATGCCCAAAGCACGGCCATTACACGATCAACCCGGCCGGGCAGGATCCGGAGTGTTCTGAGCACGGGTCGCTGTCCAGCGCACTCGAAAGAAGGCAGAGGCTGCCGAGCCAGACGTCGGACCGTGCGCGCTGAAGCGTTCGGCGCTGCGGCACCGGTTTATGAAAGGGGCAAGATGAAAAAAATGGCCATTGTCGTTCTGGGGTCGCCAAACGATGCAGACGGAAACCTGTCCTCCATCGCGCTTGAGAGATGCAGGCAAGCTCTGGCCGAGTATTCGCACCATCCTGACGCCTGTATTTTGCCGACCGGAGGATGGGGAGAACACTTTAATACGACGGACAAACCTCATGGCCATTACACTAGGCTATACTTGACGACCCAGGGTGTTCCGGAAAAACAATTCCTCGAGTGCGCCGAAAGCGCGAACACGGTCCAAGACGCTTCGCTCGCCAAGCCGATCGTCGAGCGCCACGGGATAACCGAGTTGATCGTTGTTACGTCAGACTTCCATATCCCCAGAGCGCAGTTCCTGTTCCGGCGGGAATTTCCGGACATCCGGCTTACCTTTTCGGCTGCTAAGACGAATCTGCCCGAAGAGGAACTAATGCGGCTGAGGAACCACGAGGACAAGGCGTTGGCCCAATTGAGCCAGAGCAGCGTCTAGAGCGGATGAAGCTCTAAAGTATGGCCGGTGGCCGATGTCAGGCAGGGCGGGTTCCCCGTGAATGTTATTTCACGTCCCGCAGAAAATCCGGCACAGCTTTCTCCGCTTGCGCGCTGCCAGGCACGAGCTGTACGCGCAAATCCAAGGCCCCTCTCGCAGGCGCTTCGGCCTCGAAGCTGATCATGCTCGACCCTTTGTCGGCCACGTCCCATGTGCTGGGCGGCTTCGTCAGATCCGTCACCTTCCACGCCACGGACGCGGGTGCGACCGCACGCACCGTCAGCGACTTACTGCCGTCCTTGAGCACCATGTCGTTGCCTTGCGCCACACAGGACTTGGCGTTGGTCACCATGGCCCAGCGCACCTTCGCTCCCGGCTTGACGCCTGTCAGGCGATCTTGAATCACGCCTGTGCGCGACGGCAGCAGCGCGCAGGCCCGCGTCACGCTTTTCGCCTGACCCGCGTACACTTCGCTGAGGTCAATCACTGAGTGCGGCAATTGCGGATCGTTGTCGAATGCGACGACCTTGCCGAAGCCCTTAGCCACATGCAACTGCCCGTCTATAGTGACCACATTGTGGCTCGCACTGCTCAGGCGGAATATCTTCCAGCGGTCGGAGTCCTGCGCCGAACTCCACAGGCTCATGCCCAGCTTCTCGATCGAGTAGTAGTTCTGCGAGCCCAGATCGACCGCCCACCGGATGCCGTCAGCCTCGTAGATGAACGACCCGGAGTCCATGTGCCCGTGGTTCTGCACGGCTGGCCCGCCTTTGGTCGCCAGATAGCCGGCGTTCGGGTCGTCCCACGAGGTCCGCATGACGAGGATCGGCACATGCCCCTCGCTCGCCCAGTTCAGCGGCATCTGATTTTTCGCGTGCGCGTCCATGTCCTGATACCAGAAGAGCAACAGCACGGGGAACGCCATGCCTCTGAGCCCCGTCTTGTTCGGGTCGTTGAGGCGCACCGCCTCGCGCACGTCCGCGATCTCGTTGCGAAGCCAATCGGGCCGGCCGCTCCGCAGCGCCAGCCACCACAGCGCGAGCAGGTGGCCGCGTCCGTCGCCGCCGTCCGCGTAGTTGTAGAACTTTCCGCTCGGGCCGGTCGCGACGTTGATGAAGTCGCCCGTCTTCGCGAACCCCGGCAGGTCGTACAGACCGAAATCGGTGTCGAGCGCCTTGCGCAACAGGTCCATCATGTAGACGTAATAGGTCGTCCCATACGTCCAATAGCCGGGCCCTTCCGGATAGCAGCCGTTGGGCTCGTAAGGCTTGATTGAATACGGCACCGAGGTGACTGCGGTGTGAATGATCTCCAGCGCCAAATCAGGCTCCTGATCGCGGATCGCCAGCGCGCCCGCCACCATGCCGCCCCAGCACACCTGCGACCAGTTGTTGTTGCCCTTGGACCAGAAGTACTTTTTCGCCAGCGCCTGCTTCAGGCCCTTTTCGCGGATCGCCTCGCACACGGTCTTGCGCGTGGCTGCGTCCAGCGTGTCATACAGCCAGTCGTAGCCCAAGGCGACCCCGAGCGTCATCTCGGCCGTGTCGAGAAAGTGGTTCGGGTTCCAATTTTCGAATGCGGCGGCGGACAGCAGTTCCTTCTTGGCGCGCTCCGCGTACTCCGGCTTCTCGGTCAGCCAATATGCTGCGGCGAACAGCCCCAAGCGCTTCTCCACCTCATGCTGGCCCTGCATGCGCATGCCTTGCATCGCCCGCTGCACCGGCTCTTTCTTCAGCTCGCCGTCGGCGTCCTTCACGATCCAGTCACGGATCATCTTCCACTCGGGCTTCTGATCGATCACCGAGCGAATTTTGATAAACGCGTCCGGCCGCTTCACGAATAGCCGCGGATGCGTGGCGGGCATCTTGTCCAGCCGCGCCTTGACCTCTTCCTTCGTCACTTTGTACGGATCGTACGACTTCGTCTCTTGCGCCATCGCACCGAACGTGAACGCCAAACACCCCGCCAGAACAAACCCCTGTTTCACCATACGTCCCCCATGACATGTTTCAATTGTGCGGCAAGAATAGCACGGCCCGGCCCGGATTGCACGCACAGTTAGAGCTTGATGTAGGACAAGCAAGGAGGGTAAACTCACCTCCATTTGGAGTTACCTGTCAGCGTATGCATAAAAATCGATTTTACATTCTGGGCTCATTTTCCCCTTCTGGAAGAGTTCGCGAGTCCGAGACTCCACAGTACGGGCGGGAAGCCGCCACGGGCAAACCGCCGGTCAAATTCATCTCGCTTTTCAGTGGCGCGATGGGTCTGGATCTTGGTTTGGAGGCGGCCGGTTTTGAGACTGCGGGCTGCCTCGAGTTGGACAAAAAAGCCTGTAAAACTATTCAGGCCAACCGCCCTGACTTGCCTGTCATTTGCGATGACATTCACAACTGGACAGGCGACCGTCTGCTAGAGAAGTTCAACGTCCGCCGCGACCAAATCGCCTTCGTCGCGGGTGGGCCGCCGTGTCCTTCTTTCAGCACGGCCGGCAAGCGCCAGTCTTTCCACGATCCACGCGGCCAAGTCATGTTTGATTTTCTGAGGATTGTCGCTGAAATCCGTCCGCCATTTTTCGTCATGGAGAACGTACGAGGCATCCTCTCGGCGTCATTGGATCACGTGCCGATGGCAAGCCGCACACGCAAAACCGTTCCGGAAAAAGGGGGCGTTCTCAAGTTGCTGAATGATACATTCAAGAAAATGGGATACACGGTGTCCGCCGAGCTGGTGAACGCGGCCAATTATGGCACTCCTCAGAAGCGTGAGCGCGTGGTATTCCTAGGCAGCCGGGACGGCTTCCAACTGACCATGCCCACAGGCGCCTATGCGGAAAGCGAAACTCTTTTTTCGCGCAAATGGCGCACGCTCGGCGATGCGCTCGCAGGGCTCAACGATCCGACTCCCGAATTTATCCCGTTCTCAAAGAACCGGCAACGCTTCCTCAAACTTATAAAGGAGGGCGAGAACTGGCGCTCCCTGCCCGAAAACCTACAGGCCGAAGCACTGGGCGGCGCCTATACGTCCTCTGGCGGACGGGTCGGATTCTTCAGGCGGTTACGTTTTGACGAGCCCTCGCCGACGGTTCCAACAAGCCCGGTTCAGAAAAGCACCTGCATTTGTCACCCGACAGAGTTACGCCCTTTATCACTGAAGGAGTATGCGCGTGTGCAGCAGTTCCCAGATGACTGGGCGTTCCAGGGCTCCGTGTCCGACAAATACCGTCAGATCGGTAATGCCGTGCCGGTGGGTCTCGGCTTCACAATCGGCACGGCGCTGAGGCGGTTTCTGCTGAATTTTGAAAAGCTTGACGGGGAGACCTAATATGTCGTTGACTACAAAACAGATCGAACTCCATGTGCAGCAGTGCCTTGACGATTTTTATGTGCGCAGGATCGCCAAGCTGTCGAAACTGAAGCTGAACGACACTCTGAAAAGGAAAAACCCCTATCTTTTTCGTGCAATTGGTACTGAGTCGGCTTCCGAATTGATCGGTCAACTCCTAAGCGCATACATGTCCTCCTCCGATGAAGGTATTTTTGGAGATGCCTTCTTTGAACCGCTCGCAAAGCTGGTTTCCGGTGCCAACTCAGCGGGTGGAGAAGGTGCAGACATTGTGCGCGAATCCGCAACCGCCTATACCGCGATCGCCGTCAAGTCAGGCCCATCGGTCTTTAATGCGATGAGCAGAAGGAGGCAAAACCAAGAGTTCATGAGCCTTCGCAGCCGCATGATGAAACTGCAAAAGCATTTTGATGCAATTGTCGGCTATTGCTACGGAAGGAAAGCCTCTTCAAAGAAGGGTTCAGATCAAATCTTCAGAGAACTGGCGGGGCAGGCATTCTGGGAAGAATTGACGGGCGAATCGGACTTTTATTTGAAAATTATTGCCGCTATGAAAACAAAGCCTGCAGAACATAAGCTTCTCTTTCAGGAGGAGTGGGGCAAAGCACTTAACCGGTTCATACGCGAATTTACGAATGACTATTGTCGGCCAGATGGAGCCATAGACTGGGACAAACTTCTGACGTATAACAGTGGCAAGTGACAACATAATAGGCACCGCACGTGTGGAGGTGTTCACCCGATGGATTTCCACACTTCATGAAGTGTGGAAAAACGCAATGCGGTTTTGTTTCCGTCGTGTTGGGCGTCGAGGTCGGGCAAATGTCGCCTATTCCAGGAGTCGGCGCACATGCGACAAGTGCGACTTGTACCAGCCCCTGAACGCGCGCACGGCGACGCCCTCCTCGTGGCTGTCGATGATGTGGTCCGCGTCGATGTAGATCACCACATGCGAAATGCAGGAACGGTCGCCCTTGAGAATGAAAAGCAAATCGCCCGGCATTAAAGGCTCACCCGCAGCGAGCACGCGGCCCGGCGCCTTCGCGCCTTCGGATTGCGCCCCAATGTCGCTCGTGAATGTGACGCCCAGTCCGTAGTTGTAGACCCAGGCGCTGAAGTTCGAGCAGTCTAGCCCTTTGCCGGCCTCTTTCGGATCGGTTGCGCCGGAAGGCTCCCAGCCGGGAACATGATGATGACGGTAAGGCAGCCCGACGTATTTCTTGGCAACAGCGACCACGCGCGCGCGTTTCCATGTCACGGGATCACGTCCGCTTGGCACCGCGACAGGCGGATACACGGCCGCTTTCGGCCCCCACCCTTTCAGCGCGCCCCAACCGGACACGGGAACCGTTGATTCGGGCAAAGCGTCGCGTGCGGCAAAATCCTCTGTGAGCGTCGCGTCGTCCTTCACTTGAGCTTGGCCATGGGCCGCCATCAGCGTGGCGCTGTAAAAGCACAGTGCCATAAGCATGGGGCGCCTTTTCCCGATGATGCGCATGGTTAAACCTTGCCGTTTCTTCTCGAAGGGCTTGCTCAACTGAAATGCGAGCGTGAGGGCTTGCCGACCGCATAGACGTTGAAGCCCAGTTTGAATAGCGCCTCATGACCGACGCAGTTGCGGCCGTCGAACAGGAAAGCCGGCTGCCGCATCCCTGCGTACACGCGGGCGAAGTCCAGCGTGCGGAAGCAGGTCCAGTCGGTCA
>Ga0007794_10000518_pt1 | contig 11873 bp, 11 predicted proteins | sample CryBogmetaGMA5M_FD_60365 | JGI IMG/M metagenome (GOLD analysis project Ga0007794, IMG submission 60365) | Freshwater microbial communities from Crystal Bog, Wisconsin, USA - MA5M | ecosystem: Environmental > Aquatic > Freshwater > Lake | place: Crystal Bog, Wisconsin, USA | collected 2009-07-06
GTTCATGGCAGGAACCGGCAGCGGTGGTGATGCGCATGGTCAAGGGCGGGTGGGGCATCAGTGAAGCGGTGCGCAAGGTGTGCGCCGACATCGGCGTGCCTGCCCACTACCACGCCCGCGCCTTCGCGGGAATCCGTGGTGCCTACTACCAGTTCCGCAAGCTGACGAAGCCGAACCAGAAACGCACCGGAACATGAATCCTTCTCCAGCCACGACTTGTCCACCTTGCGGGCAGAAGCCCCGCCGCAAGGTGGACTATGGAGACTTCTCGGAACACGAAGTCCGCTGCCTAGTCGCGGAATACTGCATGAGCGTGACGCTCGGATTCACCGGATGGGGAGTGGACTTCAAAACGTGGGTGGAACTCCGAGGCATCGCAAAGCACGACGGGATGTTCCGTCTTATCCGTCTGCCGAACGACCGTGATGCGTCGGCGCGTGTGACTCCGCTTGAAACAACCGGCTCCCCGCCGTCGCATCCACCGCATTGTTCGGCTTCTGAAATTTTCGAACTCGCCAACGAGGTTGAGTCTCACGAAGTTGATTGGGTGATCGAAAAGCGGGATTCATGCTTGTATGTGTCCATCGGGAAAACATGCTACTCGGTGTCCTCCACGCTCCAGAAGAGCACGGGATCCAGGAGTCCAGCTCTTATCGATGCACTCACCAAAATACACGAGCACCAGGTTCGTAGTTTGTGTCGGTGTGGAACCACTCTGACTTAATTCTGGAGGGAATCTCATGAACCACCATCCATTCTTTTGCTCTTCTGTCTTCGATCACGACATGGGTTGCGTCGTCATTGGTGTAGTAGGTGAATTCGCCCATATCCCGGTCTTGGACAAAGATAGGAATCCAGTCATCAACCCCTTGTGTTCTTGGAGTGCGTTCCGTTAATTCATACAGTTTGATATAATCTTCAATTTTCATATTATGAGTGCTTACAATTCTAATTCTCTGCCGAACACCGTGCGCACCGACGCGGTATCGTTCGGTGACGCAGACTGTTCGGAAAATAAAAAAAAGCCATGAACCTATTACCCGACCCGCCGCCCGAATCTAACGCCTCGCAAAATGGCGCGGTTTCCACCGAGTCCGCGCTGCGGACCGCGCTGCAAGGATTGCTCGATTCGTTTGATTCCTTTGATTCAACTGGACCAGCAAGAGGAATAGCCGCCGCCGCGCTCGCGCTGCCGCCGACACCGGAGCCGGACGCCGACGCCGACGTGGTGGAAATCGTGCCCGAAGGAGCGAAACCCATCTTCCACCTGCCAGACCGCTACAAGTCTGCACTCATCGGTCACACGGTTGATGCCCGCCGCCGCCCCCGCTTCGTCTATTCGCTCTGCAAGCTGGTCTTGGAATCCCAAGTCGAGAACCACTGCTCGGAACGGGACGCACAGGACAGGGTGTTCAAGATGATGCTCAACGCATCCGCACAGTGGCTGGACCAGTGCCCGGTGTTCTGCGACGACACGGTTTCACAAAAGAGCCGCATCATCCAACCGGGGAGATTCTGATTCATGGCGCTCGTCACCTACGGCCTCGACATTGACGAAACCGGCGACGAGACGGCAGACCAACTGGCATGTGAATGCTTTGCGTTTCGCACCGGACGAACGATTGAACAGGGCGGATTGGGGAAGTTTCTTCACTTCAAACACATTGTCGATTTGCTTTGGAACAATCCAGAGTTGGGGTGCAACAAGCGGTTTGTCTGGAATGAGTGGGCAGAGGGAATCTTCCGAGACCTTTGCGACAATAAATACTACGCTCTATCAGGTTCGGCCTCGTCTGGAAAATCCGATCCGTTGGCATTGTGGGCAATCGTCAACTACATCAGTGATCCCACCCACTGCAAGGTTCTGGTCATGTCCACCACCATCGACGGTGCCAAGCAACGCATTTGGAAAACCCTTATAGAATACTGGCGTGAGATACCAGACTTTGAAAAGATCGGGAAGTTCTTGGATTCGCGAAACATTATCAAGGGATTGAACTACGACGGTGTGACGTTCGGGGATTCAAGCGGTATCCGCCTTGTGGCAACCGACAAGTCAAAGGAAAAGGATGCTCTCGACAAACTTATTGGCATCAAGGCACCTAAGACTGACGGGGTGGATGGACGGATAGGAAAGGTAATTGTGGAAATTGACGAAATGACAGGCTGTTCGGTGAGCGTCTATCACGCAGCCAAGACGAATCTTGCATCCAACAGGAACTTCCAGCTTGCCGGGATTGCCAACTTTAATGATCCGTTCGATCCATTCGGACTACTTTTCAAGCCGAAGCTAGGATACAAATGGTTGCTAGACGATGAGACGATCATGGAGTTTGAGACAGAGGATGGAGGAAAGGCCAGAATCCTAGATGCCGAACTTTCACCACGACTTGACAAAGGGCAGGAGGAGTGCAGTTGGATGCTTTCCAGAGAACACATCGAAGAATTGGAAGCGCACTACGGCAGGAACTCTCCGCAGTTCTACCGGATGGTGAAAGGCCGTCCTTCACCGAAGGGATCGGATATTTCCATCTACGACCCTGCGGAACTAATCAAGGCCGGTGCCATGGAAAGGGTTGTGTGGAGCATGGCAAAGCCGGTAATGTCGGCATTCTTGGACGTTGGATTCACCAATGGAGGCGATCCATCCGTTGCTACCTTTTCAAAGCTCGGGACATCCATAAAGGGTGTCCAGACTCTTGAATTCGTTGATCAGATAACGATCAACATCGATCTCAAGGCGAGTGACAAGGAGCGTGGATTCCAAGTGGCCCATGAATACAAGAAGGAGTGTATCAGGCGCGGAATTCCGCCAAGATTGGCCGGTTACGACGCAAGCGGTGGTGGCGGCCCGTTCGGTGACATCCTACGAACTGTCTGGAGCAAGGAGGTGTTGCCGGTGGAGTTTGGAGGATTGGCAAGCACTCGCCCGTCAAGCACCGTCAACAGCAAACCGGCGAGCGAGATGTATGCGAACCGGGTTACGGAACTCTGGTATAGTCCCAAAGGATTCTTCCGTGCCGGACAGATTAGAGGTGTCAGCGACGAACTGGCTAAAGAACTTTGCAGCCGACGTATCGCCAAAGACAATCAGAAGGGAGAGGCTTCGAGGAAACTCAAGACGGAATCCAAGCGGGATTACAAGATGCGGGAAGGGAAGTCCTGCGACAACGGTGATTCGGCTCTTGGAAATGTTGAGGTAGCCCGCCAGCGTCTCGGTTTCCGGTGCGTGGAGCGTGCGGCGAAGCCGGAGACGGTTGCCGGTGCCGCGCCGCAGAGCAACAGCTTTCCGATGCACCTGTTTCAGACCGGACGGCAACCGCTCAGTTTCAAACGCGGCCCGCGCCGTTCGGTCGTGCAAGTCGACCACCTTGATTACCATGGAGGGCTTTGAATTTTCAACCACAATAAAACCATGAAAAGAATGATAGCCGCAAATGATTTACCGTTCACTGAGGGAGACAACCCTGAATTTCCTAATGTGTCGCCAACTTCAGTCTTGAACATGAAACTTCTTAGGATTGCCACGGAAGGAGATCTAAATTCCAAAGTGATCTTCCTTCCAGGGGATGAAGAAGCCACAATACAAACAATCAGATTCGTTGCTGGAAAGAGCGGGAATGTCACAGAGTTGAAGGTATTGTGTGCTTATGGGATTCCGCCGTGGCATGGAGAAGTGACGGTAATGGAGGCCGCACGGATTTTCATTGACAATCAGTAAAAATCAACAAACATCACCCCGAAAACACCATGATTCTCGCCATTCCCTTTGTTGCAGGCAGCGCCAACTACGACCACCTTCGGGACAAGATACTCGCCGCCGGTGCGTGCCCCCGCCACTCGTTGCTGGTCATCAGCCGGGTTCAAGACTCGGACCCCGCCACCGTGTTTTACAACAAGGTAAAGAGGATGTTCGTCATGTCGGACATCGTTTACCTGACTGATGTGGAACCGGAGCGTTCCCGCACCAGGATGCAGAACGACATGTTCCGCGAGGCCGCATTTTGGGCCGACACCAAGGAAGACGCGGAAGGAGAGATCACCAATTCGCCATGGATGTATCTTGATCCCAGCTACGCACCGCAAGTATCGGCATGGATGGATGAGATTGAAACCGAGTATTTCAAAGCCCACAAACTGGTCATGGGGATGCCTGAGCCGCACAAGGACATGGTGATCGACAGCAACGGGCGCAAGACAACCATCGAAGGAGGACTCTACTTTGACGGCCCGGTTGTGCTGGACCGCCGTTTCCACAGCCGCTCGGCTTTGATTCATACACTCAGCGGGCGCGAACATTGGCGATTGTATCTGCGCTACGAGATGTGTAAAAACCATGAGGCGGTCACTTTCCTCGGCAAAGCTGGCAACTCCATCGTGCGGAAACCGAAGCCGCGCAAGATTCCTGACCCGCCAAAAGACGGAGAAACAGCGCCAATAGACACTCCTGAAGAATTCTCACCAGAACTTCCGGCCACAGCCAAGGCCACCAAACCCCCCGCCACCTGAAAACCATGTCCGATCCAACCACCTTCCAAAGCGCCTTCGATTCCCTGCCGTTACTGACCATCGGTGAAAAAGGAGAACTACCACCCATGAGGGTGAAGGATGCCGCAGCAGCGCGGGAAATCCACGCACAACTGCGGGTATTGGACCGGGTAAACGCCTTCAACCGGGCGAAGATGAACATGCGCCTCTACGGCGAACCGCCGTTGCCGCAAAAGCAGCTCAACGACGAGGGCATGGGCGACATGTCCAACATCAACAGCGGTGGATCGGCCCACGAATTGAAACTGGCACAGGTGCCGTATTGGGCACGGATTCAGGCGACTGACAACTTGGTTTCAGTCAAGACCAACTACGGCGAGACATCGAAGCGTGCCGATTGGGAAGCGTACATGAACGAGGAAATCACCCGCACGATACGGGCGTGGACCGGATTCACCAACAACACTCTCGACCTGAACCGCAAATTCATTTGGGACGGAATCGGAATCGCTCACTTTGAAAACATGATCGACTGGCGTTTCAGGGCATCATGTTTGGGCGAATTTTACTTTGAACGTGGTAGCAAGCTCGATGAGGACTCTCAGCAGATTGTCACGGCTTACCTTCCCTACGCGCCGACAGTCCTTTACGGGATCATCAAAAACGAGGAAATCGCAACCGCTCTAGGTTGGAACGTCCCAGCCGTGAAGCGGGCGATCAAGAAGGCTGCATCCAACGTGCCGAAGGGAGACGATTGGGAACACCTTGCCGACCAGATCAAGAACAACGACCTTGGCATGAACAACAAGATGACGGAGGTGCCGTGCATCATTGGCTACTGGAAGGAATTCGACCAGTCGGTGTCGTTCGCAATCTGCACCGAATCGGCGGTGGATAAGGACGATTTTCTTTATGTGAGGCGCGGTCAATACACGTCGATGCAGGATGCTTTCATTCTCTTCACCTACGGGCTTGGAGTGAACAACACCATTCACGGGATGCGGGCGATGAACTACGACATCCACCAATTGGAATACCAATACGACATCAGCCTAAACCGGATGATTGACTGCGGAATTCGGCAATCCAACTTCATCGTTCAGGCCGGTGACGAATCCAGCATGGGAGAACTGGCGTTGCAAAGCATGGGAAATTACATGGTTCTCAACCCGAACCACAAGGCGCAGCAGATTCCGCAAATCAATCTTGAACAGAGCGTCGGACCGGTATTGAGGGAAATGGAACGCATCATCTCCAGCCGCACCGGCAGCTTCACCGGCCCCAGCAATTTCGGCACATCCCGCATGGTGAAGGCTCAGGCTGAAGATGAGATTGCCCAGCGGAGCAAGCTCACGACGATCAGCATGGACTATTGGGACGGCCCGTTTGGGCGGTTGATGCGGCAGGTTGTGAAGCGCATGACCCGAAAAAACTACCTTCCGGCGGAACCAGGCGGACGCGAGATTGCGGAACTGCGGTTAAGGTTGGTTAAACGCAATGTTCCGTTGGATGCGTTCTACCAGCTAGACCATGACCGCACGCGGATCGTCAAGGCCATTGGCAACGGTAGCAAAGCTGAACAAATCTCTGTTTTCGAGAGTTTGCAGATATTGTCACCAGGTTATGATTCTGTCGGACAACGGAAACTGCGTAGATTACAGACGGTTGCGCGTGCAGGAATCGACGTGGCAGACGAACTGATTCCACGGGACGATTCCAAACGCCAGCCACCGGACACCAAGATTGCGATGCTGGAAAATCCGCAACTTATTGCCGGAACACCGGTGGAAGTGCTGGATGGAGAACTCCACTCCGCGCACGCGGAAGTCCATATCGGCGCACTCCAAGAACTCTGGAAATCCTACTCGCAAGGGCAGATGCCCATTGAGGAATACGCCGCCAAGGGCCGCGAACTCCACGACCACGGGGCGGAACACGTTGAAAAGATGTCTGGCGACATGGCGACCGAACAGCAGGCGGCACAATACCGTCAGATGTTGCAACAGCTTGGTGAGGACATCGGCAATGGCTTGAAGGCACTGATGGCGGAACAGAAACGCCAACAGGAAGAGGGGCCGCAGCCGGGGCAGGATGGGCAACCGCAGCAGGATGGGCAACCGCAGCAGGATCAAGGGCCGGACGTGGACAAGATCGTCAAGTTTGAACGCCACCAAGCGGAAATGCGGCATAGTCAAGAGATGTTTGAGTTGAAAAAGCAGGAGATGATCCAAGAAGGGCAACTCAAGCGCCAGTTGGCGGATGCGGCGGAGGCAGCAGAAATCGCACGGAAAGGAATCCAAAGATGACACTGAAACAATGGAACACGCTGGAACTCTGCGATCAGTTGCGAGAGTTGCTAAACAACAAGGCAATCGTATTGGCTTTATCAGTCCTACGCACCGAAGCAGAACCAACAGCATCGGCGGAAGCGACCGCTAATCCGATTGTGGCGGCGGCACTGCACCACCAGCGGGCCGGATACTTCAAGGCGCTGAGTGATCTTGAATCACTGGCCACCGCATCCATTCCCAAGAAAGTGCCGAAGGTTGACGGGCTGGCCCGAACCCTTGACGACGTTCCCGCAGATTTCATCCAACACTAACACCATCATGCCAGCACCAGCCACCATGCCCCCGCCAGCGCCGCCGATCAATCAAACCGATCTTGCAGCCACCATGTCCGCAGACCTCAAAGGAGCGGAAACCGTACCCTCATTATTCTTTGACGACGCGCCGCAGGCGTCACCCACACAGGCACCTAAGCCAGCGGTTGCGGCGAAACCGGAAACCGCGCCAAAAGGCGATGTGTTAGAGGATGTAACCGATCTGGAAATTCCCGAAAGCATCCTGCCGAAAGGCGACAAAAAGGGTGCCGTGAAACCATCGGTTTCCGAGAAACCAGCGGCGGAACTTGACATCGACGCGGTGCCGGACAAGCCCCCCGGCAAATACAAGGCCGGTGACGAAGTGGGATGGCAAGACCTGAAAAACGCGGTGAAGACCGAAAAGGCGGCACGCGAGGCTGCGGCGGCGGAAGCGGAAACGCTCCGGCAGCGGATAGCCGAACTGACCGAAAAAACGGCCAGTCTTTCCGATTTGGAAGCCAAAGCCAAGGCATTCGATGAAGCCGACCGCGAACTGGCGATCCACCGGATCGAATCAAGCCGCGAATACAAGGAGCAGGTGGAAGCACCGCTCGACGCCATCGCGGCTCGGATGCAGGCGATTGCCAAGAAATACGAGATCGACCCGAAGCAATTTGCCGAAGCGTTGGAAGAAAAAGACGTGGACGCCCGCGCCGACATGCTTGACGAGATCATGACCGGCATGAACTCAATCTACCAGAACGAGGTGTTGCAGATGGCCCGCGATACGCAGGAACTTGCCGCCAAGGACGCGGCGATGCGGGCGCGGTCCAAGGAAGCCACGGCGCAACTCGACAAGATCAACGGCGAAAAAACCGCCGCACAGCAGGCCGAACACGCCGCCAAGTTCAAGGCGGCAGTGTCTGATACGGTCAAAAAGTTCATCGAGCGCATACCGTTTGTGGCATTGAAAGAAGGGGAAACGGCAGAAGCCGTATACGCCGCAATGGAAGAGAATGCAAAGAAAGGATCGCCAGACTTTACAGATCCGACATCACAGGCATACGCGCTAATAGCGTCTCAGACACTGGTCCGTGCCACGCAACAACTCCGGCACCTGCAAGCCGAACTGAAAGCCCGTGACGAGCGGCTGGCACAATACAGTTCCGCTACCCCGTCCGTCCGCACAGGACAGCAGCAAGCGGCAAGCGCGGCCTCTGACGGTGACGACTGGCATCCTGGAAAGGATTGAATTTCCTCTTGGTTGTGGAAACCGCCGTATCGGGAAACCGGTGCGGCGGAACTTTCTTGGATTGCGGCAAAAAAATTATTGACAACTTAACGAATTTTCCGCATAGGTTGCGCGGAGCAAGGCCAAGCTCTCAAACAAAAGGCCAACATCGAGAGTCGAAACCCCGCCGCAAGGTGGGCCTTCTCTGGCTCGGGAAGGATGCAACGGAAGCATCCACGACGGATGGTTCCAAACCAACCTCACCCGGACCTTGAACGTCCCACAAAATTATGGCTGACACTGATCTCGATACCAAGCTGGCCCGCGACGAAAGCCGCATTGGCCCAAACATTTACGGAAAGTCCCTGAACGACAGCCCGTGGAACCGCCTCCTCCACCCAAACCGCAAGGCATGGCCGGATGGCATGAGTGATTCCATTCGCGTGCTCACCGTAAACCGGATTCTCCCCGAAAACGCCGACGAATGGAGTGACCTCGACACCAATCTCGGCACTGGCAACAACTGCAACCCGGACTCCACCGAACTCGTCGGCAGCTACGACACCCGCAGCTTCAACCTGACGCAGAAAGCGGTCCACTCCGAACCGCTGTGTGTGAACGACGGTCGCAACGCCGTGCAGACCAACACGCAGATCCGCATGATGTATGAAAATCTCCGCAAGGCGGTCAACTACATCTGGCGTCGGCGCTACATGACGGAATACGTCCGCCTGTGCGAACACAAGTGCGTTTGCGCTGCGGAAGCACCGGAATCCGAAAGCCACTTCCCCGGCACCCCTCCCACGTCCATCCTTACCGGCAAGTATCTGCTCCGCCTCTACTACAGGCTGATTGCGGATTCGGCGGCGATTGACGGCGGTGCATTTGCCATGACCAACGGCAAGCCGGTGTTAGTGCTCATCACGGACATGTTGAGTTCGGACGCACTGTTCAGCGAGGACAAGACGTTCAACGCAATGCTGTGGAACAGTGACCGGGTGCCGGAACTGCTTCGACCGCTCGGCGTTGACCGCGAGTTGCGCGGCTTCTTCCACACCATCGAAAACCTGCCGCGTCACTTCACTTTCACCGGTGGACAGTATGTGGAGGTTCCGCCGTATTCGATGGCAGCGGCCACCAAGGGCCAGAAGCCAAAACTCAGCACCGCCTACCTGCAAGCGCCAATCACCGAAAGCTACATCTACGTCCCAAGCGTGATGAACATTTTGGTGCCAAACGCGATCAGCACGCAAGGCAGCGGCACCGAGTACGATCCGCAGACCTACATGGGCGACTTCAAGTGGCTCAACTACCGGACGCACGACGACAACCCGTTCGGCGCATGGGGCAAATACCACGCGCTTATGCAGACCGGCACGGAGCCGGTTCACCCGGAATTCGGGTTTGCGATCCGCCACCTGCGTTGCTTCGATGACCTCGGCCTGACCGCGTGCACGGTTGGAGTTGACCTGACATCATCCGAACATGCCAACATCTCTGACTCCAGCGATGTGGAATTCGGTGTGTGACCTCACTTCCGGCGCGGTATCTGGTAACGGATGCCGCGCCGGATTCCCCTTTTTTTGAGACAAAACCTCGCCATTTTGCGAGGTGTTAGACAAAAACGCCGCAATGAAAATACCGATGCCAGCGGGCTTTCAAGCCCCGAAAGGAATTGAACCGGGAGTGGCGTTCGACGCCGTAGCTTCCATGGAAATCTGCGAGGACGGCAGCCTCGAAATCCTGAGCATCGACGGAGCGCCGTTGAAAGGTGGCAAGGATGAGGAATCCGAGTCGGAAGCGGAGACGCCAGCCAAAGCGGCTGCGGAATCACGCGAAGGGCCGATGCGTCCCATGTCGGCCAAGGGAATCTCGACCCCTTGGGACCAGTAACAAAAAACACACAACAATAAGACACCATGGACTATCTTCGCCTGCCAATCATCACACCTAATACTGTCCCGCCAAATGGGTTTGTGGACATAGTTTTCAATCACGATACCAACACGTTCTCCGTAAGACGATCAGATGGCAGTCTTACTGGTCTGGATACCGTCACCCAAGCCGAAGTGATTGCCGCTCTCGGCTTCACTCCAGCCAATGCCGCCAAATTCGCTGCCGGGGCTGGTGCTCTCACTGGACCTGCCGCACCGCTGACAGTCAAGACCGCAGCAGGGAAAGACGTTGGCACGGGCGCGGGGCAAGTGCCGGTCACGGGTGACTACATGCCCGCCGACGGTGCGCCCTACACCACCGGATTAACAGCCGTGACGGGCAACCCCGCGCTGGACCGCGCCAACGGGCGCGTGCAGATGGTCACGCTTACAGGTGCCACGGAAGCACGGGTGATTCCCGCCCCATCCAATGGAACCATCGGCAAGGAGTTCGTGCTATTCCTCCACTCAACCACAGGCAATGCCCGCACACTGGCGTTTAACGGGGCAATTGTCCAACCCGTCGACTCCACACAGGTGTGGCCCAAGGCATTAACCCAAGGGGTTACGTATCTCATCAAGATGGTCCACATCGGCACGGCGTGGAAACTGGTTTCGCTCGTGGGGTGAGCTAACAAATAACAAATTCCGACCATGATAACAGCAGCACAAGCAGGCAACACCAACGCGACGGCTACATGGGTAGGCGGCGTTTGTCCCGGAGCCACGGACGATGTGAACACCGGGGGCTTTGCGATCGTCCAAGCGGGCGGGGCGCTCACATACGCATCGCTGGCGGGCGGCGGCAGCTTTACGGCCACAGCCGCTTTCACATGCTTGGTCGTGACGGATGTTCCGGTTGTCTGCAATACCGCAGGAGCCATTACGCTTACCCTCGGGGGTGGTTATTCGGGGAGCGGAAACGCCGTGGATGTGGGAAGCTCCGCCACCCTGCTCACATTGGCTTTTCCCGGCGGGTTTACAAACAGTGGCAGCGGCAATGGCATCTATAACACCGGCACCATCGAAAACATCACCGGAACCGTGGCCAACAGCGGCACCGGCAAAGGCATCCGCAACTACACCGGCGGAACCATCGTAGACATCACCGGAACCGTCAACAACAGCGCCACCGGCGGCCCCGCCTACGGCATCAACAACGCTGGAGGCACCATCGTAGACATCAGCGGGACCGTGACGAACACCGGCACCGGCAGCGGCATCTACATAAGTAGCGGAACCGTCACCGACATCAGCGGGAGCGTCGCAAACACCGGCGGCGGTTATGGCATCTCGGCCAACGGCGGAACCATCACCACCATCAGCGGGAGCGTCGCAAACACCGGCTCCGGTTCTGGTATCGGGGCCAGTAGCGGAACCGTCACCGACATGAGCGGCACCGTCACCAACACCGGCTCCGGTTATGGTATCTACCACAGCGGAGGCGGCACCCACATCACCACCATCAGCGGAACCGTCACCAACACCGGCTCCGGGACCGGCATCCACAACGCTACAGGCACCACCATCACCACTATCAGCGGCATCGTCACCAACACCAGCACCAGCACCGGGACCGGCATCCGCAACGCTACAGGCACCACCATCACCACCATCAGCGGGAGCGTTGCCAACT
>Ga0007794_10000519_pt1 | contig 11866 bp, 4 predicted proteins | sample CryBogmetaGMA5M_FD_60365 | JGI IMG/M metagenome (GOLD analysis project Ga0007794, IMG submission 60365) | Freshwater microbial communities from Crystal Bog, Wisconsin, USA - MA5M | ecosystem: Environmental > Aquatic > Freshwater > Lake | place: Crystal Bog, Wisconsin, USA | collected 2009-07-06
TGCCACGACCGGCCGTGGGGCGCGATCGTGATTCTCGACCGCCGGCGCGGGCTCGACGGCGTGGAGCCGGTGTTGCACGCGTGGCCGAAAGACATCACGGCCTGTCTGGCGAACCGCACCGAGTATGGCAACGGGCGGGATCTGCGGCATCCGGTCGTCGGACAGATCGACAGTTTCGCCCGGCTGCAAATCAAGTACGAAGATCCGTACCCACTGGACGAGTCGCACATCCTGTGCTCGCGCCGGGTGGATCAGACGAGCGAGCAGACGGGCATCTATCTGCTGTGTACGGACGGCAGCGAGACGCTGCTGCACACGGACGGACCGGGCTGTTTCGACCCGATGCCGCTGATGGCTCGCCCGCGTCAGCCGGTTATTCCCGAAAGGATCGACCTCGCGTCAAAGACAGGCACGTTCTATGTGACCGACGTGTACAAAGGCACGGGCATGGAGAGCGTGCCGCGCGGTTCGATCAAGTCGTTGCGCGTGGTCGAGGCACCGCCCAAGCGGTTTTGGACCGGGCCGATCTGGGAGGCGGACACGTTTCAGCGCCCGGCCATGAACTACAACTGCACCAGCAGCAAGCGCATTCTCGGCGACGCGCCGGTGGAGGCGGACGGGTCGGTGTATTTCGAGATGCCGTCGGGCCGGTTCGTTTTCTTTCAGGCGCTGGACGCGGACGGCATGATGGTGCAGGCCATGCGCAGCGGCACGTCCCTGCAGCCGGGCGAGCGGGCGGGGTGCACGGGCTGCCACGAGAGCCGCTACGATTCGCCCCCGCCGCAGACCGGAGCGCTGCCGCTGGCCTTGCGGCGGGCGCCGAGCTGTCTGAAGCCGTGGCACGGGCCGGAGCGCGACTTCAACTATCTGACCGAGGTGCAGCCGGTGTTCGACGCGCATTGCGTGAAATGCCACGACTACGGCAAGGAGGGAGTGAAAGCGTTGAACCTGTGCGGTGACCTCGGGATGGTGTTCAACACGTCGTTTCTGGAGATCAGGAAACGCACTCCGCTGCGCTGGTACGCCGACAAGCCGGAGCAAAAGAAAGAGCTGGTCAAACCGGTGGACGACGGCCCGCCCGAGGTGCTGCCGCCCTATGCGTGGGGCGCGTGCCGCAGCCGGCTGGTGGATGTGGTCCACAGCGGCCATCACGGCGTCAAACTGCCGCCGGAGGCGCTCGACAGGCTCATCACCTGGATCGACCTCAACACCTCATATTATGGAACGTACGCCTGCAACTTCCCGAACAACCCCTACGGGCGGTGCCCGCTGACGTTTGCCCAGGTCGACCGGCTCGCCGCGCTCACGGACGCGGGCGTGTCCGTGAAATCGAAAGGGCCGGTGGAGGGGCCCGACGCAGGCACGGGCATCAACTTCACGCGGCCCGAATTCAGCCCGTGTCTCGCGGGCTTCACGAACACGCTCGACCCGAAATACGTGGAGGCGCTGGCCTTGATTAAAGAGGGCCGCCGCGTGCTCTACGAAACGACGCGGGCGGACATGCCGGACTTCGTCCTGCGCAACCCGGTCGATCTTGAGCGCACGCAGCGCGTCGAACGGGTACGTGAGCGGGAGGAGCGTGTGCGGAAGGCGCTTCTGGAAGGCTCGCGCCAGCCGGACGTGTGATTTTTATTAGATTACCAGGATTCCCAGGATTTATGTGGCCAACCATCCTGTTTAATCCTGTCATCCTGTTGTGTTGTGCGTAACGATTGGATTGCGATTTAACGGATAAAGGGGTAATGTTCATTCCCACAGTTGTCTGTCTTTTATTGTCTAGGAAACTCAAGCTGTGTTAAGCACAAAGGGAATGACCTTGAAACATGTCGCATCTCGCTCAATTTTGGTGAGCTGCGCCCTGGCGGTTTTCTTCTGCCTGCCTGTGTCGGCGGACGTGGTGTTGCCAGCTATCTTTTCTGATCACATGGTTCTGCAAGCCGATGCGGTGGTTCCTGTCTGGGGTTGTGCGGAGCCGAACGAGCTGGTCACTGTTGTGTTTGGCAGTCACACCAAGAGCGCCACAGCGAAGGTCAGCGGCAAATGGATGGTTAAACTCGACTCGCTGAAGGCGGGTGAAGCCGCCACACTCATAGTTAAAGGCAAGAACACACTCGTATTCAACGATGTGATCGTCGGTGAAGTCTGGCTGTGTTCCGGTCAGTCCAATATGGCTTGGACCGTCGACCATTCGAAAGATGCCGAAAAGGAAGTCGCTGAGGCAACGCATCCGTTGATCCGCCATTTCAAGGTTGCATTAGCCGCAGCCGGAGCGACGGCTGACTCTGCACGTGGCGTCTGGGAGGTCTGCAGTCCCGAAACGGCGGGCCGTTTTTCCGCTGTCGCCTATTATTTCGGCAGGGAGTTGGGACAGGAGTTGAAGGTGCCCGTCGGCCTTCTCAATATCAGCTATGGCGGGTCTCCGGTGGAGTCCTGGATGAGCGAGGCCACGCTACGCGGGAACCCGGCCTTTGCGTCCGCTTTCGAACGGGAGAAGCAGAGCAAGGCCCGCTATCCGGCCCAACAGAAGCTCTATGAGCAACGTCTGGCCGCGTGGCAGGCGGAGCAGGCGGCCGCTCGACAGGCGAAGAGAGAGTTCACCAAGCGCCCGCCCCGCAAACCGACCGGAGACGGCGTGGACCGTTTCACCCCGGCCGCTCTCTATAATGCCATGCTTCACCCGTTTATTCCGTATGCGGTGCGCGGCGTGATCTGGTTTCAGGGCGAGGCGAACTATCTTCGGTCAGAAGAGTATCGTTCGCTTTTTCCTGCCATGATTGCCGAATGGCGCGGCGAATTCGGGCAGGGCGACCTCCCTTTCTATTATGTGCAATTGGCTAACCAGGCCCGCCTGTCAGATGCCACCGGCGTGCAGTTTGCCTTTCAGAGGGAGGCGCAGGCTGCGGCATTGAAGCTGCCCAATACCGGCGTGGCGGTAAGCGTGGACATTGGAGAAGCAAACAATCCGCATTTCAAGAACAAGCAGGAGGTCGGACGCCGGCTCTCCCTGATCGCGCTGGCGAACGTCTATGGCCGCAAAAAGGAATGGTCGGGGCCTGTCGTTGAGAAAATCGAAAGGAAGGGCCCTGCGATGCAGGTTGCTTTCAGTCACGCGGACGGATTGAAGCTCACGGGCGCTTCCCCTGGCGGTTTTGAACTGGCAGGTCCGGACAAGGTCTTTCGTCCGGCGATCGCGCGGATTGACGGGGGCTCCGTTGTCGTGACTTCCGATCAGGTAACAGAGCCGGTTGCCCTGCGTTATGCCTGGCACAATAATCCCGCAGTTACCTTGTATAACGGAGCGGGACTTCCGGCTTCGCCTTTCCGGTCAGATGCTTGGCCTGTACCAGTGCCTTCGGCCGTGCGCGCGGCCGGAGGGGAGGGCGACGAGTGAATGCAGTTACGCGTGCCTTGGTGATTGTTCTTCTGGGTTGGAACGTGTTCGCTGCGGAAGAGAAGGGCACGCCAATCCGTCCCCTTGCGCAAGACTATGTGCTGGTTGCGAAGTCCCCTGATGCGGTGAATCGGCCGCTCTATTCTCCAAGCATCCTGCGGCTGAAGAGCGGTAGGCTTGTGGCCTCTTATACTGAGGCACGCAAAAAGGAAAGCACAGGCAAGGACTTCCAAGTCATTTTGACTTCCGCTGATGGCGGGAAGACGTGGTTGAAACGTGCGGAATCGCCCGCTACTCAAGGTCGAATTTTTGAGGCCGACGGCGTGCTCTACTATCTCGCTACGGGTGCGGGTCTGCCCGTCTGCCGTTCGCACGACCAAGGCATCACTTGGAGCGATCCCGCGCTCCTGACCGACACAGCCAAGGTTTGGCAGCAAACGGCCGCCAATGTTTGGTTTGCCCATGGTAACGTTTATCTGGCCATGGAACTGCGCTGTAAGAAGATCGACGCATGGGGCGCCGGCGAAAAAGCGCCGGTGCTCATGCGCGCGAAGGTCAGCGATGATTTGACCCGCCCGGCTAGCTGGACTTTTGCCAGCGTACTGGATTTCGCCGACCTCATTCCTGGCTATCGCGAGAACACGCCGCAGACCGATTATTTCGGCATCCCGTTTTACCGTCAGGACTATCCCCGTCGCGCGGAGATCAGTCCTGGCCGCACCTTTTCCCCCATGGGCTGGGCCGAGGCCAACGTGGTCCAAATTCTTGATCCCGATCATTATTGGTACGATCCTACAGGTCACACGTTTCATCTGTTCTTGCGCACGCTCACCGGAATGACGAATTACGGTGCCATGTGCAAGGTCGTCGAAAACCCGGACGGCACCATGACGACACAGCTCGAGTCCGCTCCGTCCGGCAAAAAAATCCTCTTCCTGCCTCTGCCCGGCGGGCAGATGCGTTTCCATGTCCTTTACGACGACAGGACAAAACGGTATTGGCTCCTGTCCTCGCAAACGACGGACTCCATGACGCGCGCGGAGCGCCTCCCGCCGGAACGGCACGACCTGGCCTTTGGCGAGCGCCACCGGCTGGTTCTGCACTATTCGAAAAACATGGTGGACTGGTGTTTTGCCGGCATGGTCGCCATGGGCGCTTCACCCAAGCAGTCCCGCCACTATGCAGCGATGGACATGGACGGGAACGACCTGGTGATCCTTGCGCGCAGCGGCGACAAGGATGCCAGCAGCGCGCATGAAAGCAACCTGATCACCTTCCATCGCGTGAAGGATTTTCGCGCTCTGGTCTACTGAGGGTTATTCGAATTGAAGTTAACGCGTAGGACCGATATAATTTCAGCGTATATTCGACATCCGGTTTTCAAAGTGTCCAGGTGGTGTGGCGAACAGTCTGCTAAAGTCACGGAATCAGGAGGAAGTTCGTTATGAACAAGAAGACGCAAATCGGTCTGATCGTTTCGTTGATTGCCCTGTGCGTTCAGTTGTCGCGGGCGACGGAAACGGTGATCAAGACGACTGCCGCAAACGGAGCGGACCTGCTGGATGCGGCCAACTGGAGCGCGGGTATTCCCGGTGTCGCCACGGTGGCGGTGTTCACCAATACGGCGACGCGCACGTTCAACTTGAGCGGCAACGCGACCTGGCTTGGCATCGCCAAGCGATCTTCCACGGGGAATTATTCGACGGCGATCACGAATAGCTACATCCTGACGGTTGGAGCTAGCGGCATCGATCTGTCAACCGCTATCGGCAATTTCACCATCAACTCGCCGGTAGCCCTTGGCGCTGCCCAGTCGTGGACGGTGACAAACACGCGGGTGCTGCAAGTGGCTGGGCAGATATCGGGTGGCGCTTCAGCCACGCTCGCGAAAGAGGGGGCAGGTGTCCTCCGGCTCACGACTTCAACCAACGCCTTCAGCGGCAATACGCTTGTCAACGGAGGCGTCCTGTCGATCGCTTTCACGGCCGATCTGCCTGGATGGAACACGGCCGGCAAGTATTCGGTTGCAAGCGGCGCCTCTCTGGTGGTGAACAAGCAGGTGACCGATAGCAGCGTGGCCGCGATTTTGGCGACGGGCAACTTGGCCGCCGGCGCGGGAATCGGATTCGATACGACGTACGGAGACCGCACCAATAATTTTGTTTTGGCCGATACGGGCGCCGGAGCGCTCGCTCTGGCCAAAATCAACGACTTTGCGCTGGTGATCACCAATGCAAACACCTACAGCGGCGGAACGACGCTCTACGGCGGCATGCTGATGCTTAACAACGACAACGCGTTGGGGACTGGACTTCTAACCATGGCGGGCGGATCGTTGTCAAATACCGTAGACTGCGCCCTTTCCAATGCGGTCAATTTGAGTTCAGACGGAGCTGTCTGGGTGCTTGGCTCCAGGACGCTGACGCTTTCTGGCGTGATCACCAATAGCGGCGCTTTGACTAAGGTCGGCGCAGGGACACTGGTGCTCTCCGGCACAAATTCGTACACCGGCATCACTTCTGTCGAAGGTGGCACGCTCAAACTCGGCGCCAATGATGCGATCCCGCAAAACAGTCTGGTGGATGTCAAGACGGGGGGCACGCTGGATCTGAACGGCTTCAACCAGACGCTGACGAACAGTGGCGGCCTTGACCTCGGTAATGATCCCGGCACGGCGGAGGTTAAGACCGGAACCGGCACGTTGACCCTCAAGCAGCCTACTCTGGCGCGGATTGATTATTCGGCGAACAGGCACCCCGGCAGCGCGACAATCAGCGGGAAGGTCGTTTACGACAATGTGAATTTTGTGTTGACCGCAGGCGACAGTACCAACACCGCTGAAGAACTGATCATTGACGCGAGCATATCCAAGAAGGCGGGGGCTTCCCAAGGGACTTTTTATGCGGAAACGACGGCTGGCGGCGTGATTGTTCTGAACGGGTCCAACACTCTGAACAATGGAACCGCGGAAGAGAGTATTGAGGTCCGAAGCCCCACAGTCGTGCTGGGCAATAATTTCGCGTTAGGGTCTGGGAGCGGCAGTGTGAACGTGGGGTATAACTACGGGGTCTCAGCCGGATCGGATGCGGCGCTCCTGGTGAAGTCCGGCGTTATGTTGGCCAGAGGCCTTCTTATGATTCGGCATAACGGAACGGAAAAACGCACGTTGGGAACATTGAGTACGAACGGCGTGGCGACCTATTCCGGAGCCATCCAGCTCAGGCAGGATACCGTGCTGACCGCGGCTGCGGGAGGCACGGTCGATTTCACCGGGATACTGAGCAGCACAGGCGGCGTGACGAAGATTGGCGCGGGTGTCGTCCGGCTGACTGCGGCGAACGCTTACAGCGGCGCGACTTTTGTCAGCAACGGCACGCTGCTTGTGAACGGTTCGCTCACCAACGTCAGTGCCGTCACGGTGTTTTCCGGCGCTAAGCTCGGAGGCTCCGGCCGCGTCGGCGGCGTCACGGTCAAGAGCGGCGCGACCCTCGCGCCCGGCGACGGTGTCGGCCTGCTGACCATCAACGGCAATCTGTCTTGCGAAAGCGGCGCCGTCTATAGCTTCGAGGCGACGTCCGCCAGTTCGACCGACTCGGTCGATGTCAACGGGACGCTGACGCTGCCCGCAGGAGGCCTCACGTTGGATGCGGCTCCGGCTGCTCTCGCCGTTCTCAAGAGCGGCACGGTCCTGTTCACGTATGACGCTTACTCGGGGCCTGCGTCCGTCCCGCTGGCCGTCCCTGGCGACAGTCAGACCTATCGCCTTGTGAACGACGTCGCGAACAGCCGCATCCTGCTGAAACTTCCGCCCAGCGGCACGATAGTCGCCGTTCATTGAGCTTCATATGATAAAGCCCTCAGCCTGTATCTGGCCATCTCTGCAATTGCTTTTGCTCATAACAGGTTTAGCCGCGCTGCCGCCGGCGTACTCTGATGAGGCGCCGAAGATCGCACCCGCCTTGCAGCCGTTCGTGGACGGTCACTCGCTGGCGGGTGCGGTGGTTCTCGTCGCCGACACGAACAAGGTGCTCGCCCTCGAGGCCGTCGGCTGGAGGGACATCGCGGCGCAGAAGCCGATGCAAACGAACTCCCTGTTCTGGATCGCCTCCATGACGAAGTCGCTGACCGCCACGCTGGTCATGATGCTCGTGGACGAGGGCAAGGTGTGCGTGGACGATCCGGTGGAGAAGTACCTGCCGGAGTTCAGAAACGTGCAACTGGAGGTGAAGCGGGACGCGGAGCGCAGCCCGCCGGAGAAAGCAGCCCCCGGCATCCAGGGCTTCATGATCAACGACGAGCGAAAGGGCAACGGGCCTGTCCTGCTGCGGAAGCCCGCACATCCGATCACCGTCAGCAACCTCCTCACGCACACGAGCGGCCTGTCCCCCGCCAAGCCGCCGAGGCAGCAAAAGGACAAGGACTTTGTTCCCCTCCGCGAAGCCGTCGAGAGCTACGCTGAGACCCCTCTGCAGTTCGAGCCGGGAAGCAAGTACGCGTACTCGAACCACGGCATCGACACCCTGGGCCGCGTCATCGAAGTCGCCAGCGGAATGCGGTACGAGGAGTTCCTTCAGCGGCGGCTGCTCGACCCGCTGGGCATGAAGGACACCACGTTCTGGCCCAGCGAGGAGCAGATCCGGCGGCTGGCGAAAACGTATTCGCCCGACGCCCGGACGAACGGACTGACCGAGGAGCCGATCGGGTTTTTCACCCAGCCGCTCAGTAGCCGTAAGCGGCAGCCGTGGCCTGCGGGAGGTCTCTTCTCGACAGCGTCCGACATCTCCGTCTTCTGCCGGATGCTGCTCGGCGGCGGTGTTTACGAGGGCCGCCGCTACCTGTCCCTGCACGCTCTGCAGCAGATGGCTTCGACACAGACAGGCGACATGCTCAACAAAGGCCAGAACGAAGACGGCTACGGCTTCGGCTGGCAGACCGCGCGCAAGCTGCGTGCTACCGACCGCGGCCTGCCGGGGCCCTTCGGCCATGGCGGCGCCCACGGCACCGAAATGTGGATCGACCCGTTCCGCCCGTGCGTGACGGTCTTCATGGTCCAGCTCATCGGCCAGCCGCCCGAGACTGACAAGAAAATGAGGTTCGCTTTCAGGCAGGCTGTCAACGGGGCTTTCCCTAAGAACAGGCCGGCGGACGCGCCGCTTCAGCCCGCGAAGTCCATTGCTGACCCGCATTTGGAAATCGGGGCGCCCGCCGCTGATGCGAAAGCGAACGCGGTGCCGACTGTGCAGCCGGTTTCGAAAGAGAATGTCGTCATCTTCAACGAGCCGGGCCGCTACGGAGGCTGGCCGGCGAACCACGGGCTCTGGCAGTGGGGCGATGAACTGGTCGCCGGCTTCGAAGTCGCCTGGTTCAAGCACCCGGTCAACGATCACGCCGTGGACCGCAGCAAGCCGTTCGAGAATTGGCAGGCCCGCAGTCTCGACGGCGGCAAGACGTGGAAGATGGAGAACGAACTGCCGTTCACACCGCTGGGACACGAAAAGCCTCCTGCGCCACTGACTGCGCCGCTCGATTTCACCGCGCCGGATTTCGCGCTGATGTTCCGTTTCGGGGGGCTTCACGAGGGACCGTCGTGGTTCTACACGTCGAACGACCGCTGCCGCAACTGGAGCGGGCCTTACTCGTTCGCCGTCGAGGGCATCGACAAGATCTGCACGCGCACCGATCTCATTGTGCTCGGGCCGCGCGACTGCCTGATGTTCGGAAGCGCTGCAAAGGTGAGCGACAGCAAAGAAGGCCGAGTCTTCTGCGCACGCACCACCGACGGCGGTCTGCACTGGAAGCTGGTTGCTGTCATCGGCCCCGAGCCGGCGTCAGGTTATGCGATCATGCCGTCAACAGTGCGACTGCCAAGCGGCGCGCTGGTGACGGCGATCCGCAACGGCGGCGCGAAACGTAACTGCATCGACGCCTGGCGCAGTGACGACAGCGGCGGGCACTGGACGCCGCTCGGGGATGCGACGCCGGACATCGGCAGCAATCCTCCGGCCCTCGTGCTGTTGAAGGACGGGCGGCTTTGTCTGTCGTATGGTTATCGCCGCAAGCCTTTCGGGGCGCGGGCCAGGATCAGCGGTGATGAGGGCCGCACATGGGGGCCGGAGATCATCCTGCGCGATGACGGGCTCACCGGCGACCTCGGCTATCCGCGCAGCCTTGTGCGCCCGGACGGCAAGGTGCTGACGGTCTACTACTTTAACGGACCCCGCGACGAAGACCGCACGATTCAGGGCACGTTCTGGACTCCGCCAGCGTTGGCTCCGAGGGAGTCGCTGTTGTTAGGGCCGATTTCAATCAGACAATGAAGCGAGATGAAGAATGAAAATGGAAGCCAGCCTCCTTGTGTTCATGACCAGTTTGATGCTCGTGGCCAACGCCGCCGAGAAGACGCAACCCACGTTCAGTCCGCCTGCGGGTCAGGACTTGCTTTCGGACGTCGTTTACGGTGCTGCCGGAGGACGCGAGCTGCACGCGGAAATTCTGCGCCCGAAAGAACCGCCGAAAGAGTTGATGCCAGCCGTCCTATTGATTCACGGTGGCGGCTGGGCAGGGGGATCGCACATCGGCTATTATGCGCCTTGGCTGGTCGCGCACGGTTATTTCACAGCGAGCATTGAATACCGGCTTTCGGGAGAAGCTCCCTGGCCGGCACAGATCGAGGACTGCAAACTTGCCGTACGCTGGCTGCGTGCCAACGCTGCGAAGTTTCATGTGAACCCCGACCGGATCGGCGTCATGGGCCACAGTGCCGGCGGTCATCTCGCGTCTTGTCTGGGGACGCTCGGCAACGCGAAGGAACGCGAAGGTCAGGGCGGTTTCGAAGGTGTCAGCAGCCGCGTTCAAGCCGTCGTGGATCAGTGCGGGCCGGCAGACTTCACGCCGGAGGCTGGCCCCGCTGTTGGCACCAACCGAACCGATCATCCGGGGCTCGTTAAACTGTTTGGAGGCACCTATGCAGAGAAGCCCGGGCTGTGGCGGCATGCCAGTCCTGCGCTGCATGCGACCGCTGATGCGCCGCCCTTTCTCATTGTTCACGGAGAGAAGGATGCGCTTGTGCCGATCGCGCAGTCGGAGCGCCTCGCGGCGGCATTGAAAAGCGCAGGCGCGTCGGTGGACTTCATCCGCGTCAAAAACGCGGGCCACGGTCTGAGGGCGGACGTTCCCGGCACCCCGCCCGCCGAGCCGGATGCCAATGCGCTGCAAGCCGCCATACTCGCGTTTTTCGACAAGCAGTTGAAAAATGCGGTTACGAATGAATGGGTCAACTCCATCGGAATGAAACTCGTGCGCATTGAGCCGGGCAGCTTCGTCATGGGGCAGGACGGGCCTGCGTCGGACTATGCGCTGTCCAAGCATCCTGACAAGTTCGACGATGCAGATTGGGACGAGAAACCTGCGCACCGCGTGACGATCACGCAGGCGTTTTTCATGGGCGCGACCGAGGTGACGCTCGGGCAGTACCGTCAGTTCATGCCCGCGTTCCGGGGAACGGAAGGCGACAGCGACAGTGCGGTGAGCGGCGTCAGTTGGGAACAGGCTAAGGCGTTCTGCGACTGGCTCTCGCAGAAGGAAGGCAAGGCTTACCGGTTGCCGACCGAAGCGGAGTGGGAGTATGCGTGCCGCGCGGGGACAACGGCGCTGTTCAACACGGGTGACGCCCTGCCTGACGGTTTCCAGACGTGGTATGGGGAAACGGGTTTCCGCGGGCGCTACTTCAAAGACGGCGCGTTGCCGCAGCCCTACCGCAGCGGCGCCAAGGCCAGCATCCGCGCCGCGCAGAAGCCGCCGAACGCCTGGGGCCTCTACGACATGCACGGCAACGTCTCCGAGTGGTGCGGCGACTGGTATGGGCCTTACGAGCCTGGCGATCAGACGGATCCGCTCGGCCGCAGCGAGGGTGACTTCCGTGTGATCCGGGGAGGCAGCCATTCGGCCTTCGCCCGCCTGCTGCGCTCGGCCAACCGCGCCGCGTGGCTGCCGCAGGCGAAGAGCGACAAGACGGGCTTCCGCGTCGTGCGCGGCGAGTTGCCGCCGGGCAAGGCTCTGCCGCCTGCGCCGCCGCCGTTGAACGCGCAGAACGTCAGACAGGGCTTTATGAAGATCGAGCGGGGGCCGCAGGGCGCGCCGGTCTTCTCGGGCCCGACGCTTTTTGTGAAAATCGCAACGAACTCCTTCGGGCCGCTGTTCTCCTCGCACAATCACAGTCCGTCAGTCGCCGAGTGCCCGAACGGCGATCTGCTCGCGGTCTGGTATTCGTGCGTGGACGAGGGGGGCAGCGAGCTGTGCAATGTCGCCAGCCGCCTTCGTTTCGGTAATCGCGAGTGGGAGCCGGCCTCGCCGTTCTGGGACGGCGCGGATGTGAACGACCATGCGCCGAAGGTCTGGTGGGACGGCGGCAAGACGCTGTTCCACTTCGCACGCGGCCGCGAGGAGAACATCGTCCGGACGTCCGTCGACAGCGGA
>Ga0007794_10000523_pt1 | contig 11839 bp, 6 predicted proteins | sample CryBogmetaGMA5M_FD_60365 | JGI IMG/M metagenome (GOLD analysis project Ga0007794, IMG submission 60365) | Freshwater microbial communities from Crystal Bog, Wisconsin, USA - MA5M | ecosystem: Environmental > Aquatic > Freshwater > Lake | place: Crystal Bog, Wisconsin, USA | collected 2009-07-06
ATCCGACGCCTTGCGCAGGGCAACCATAGCGGGAACCACGATATCGCGGTACGCCTTCGACTTTTTACCCACATCCGCGATGGCCGCGGCCTCCGAGACCTTGTCGGCCAAATCGTCGATCGCCACGCTCAAGTCGGTGGCGGCATCGTTGACCTTTTGGAGTAGCTTCGACTGCGCCGTGGCGTCCACGCCGGCTGCTTCAACCGAATTGACCCCATTGGCCAGGTCGGTGGCACAGCTGATCACCGCCGGGAGAATCTCGCGCCGGGCCATGTACAACATCGTCTTGGCCTCGATGTTGATGGTCTTGACGTAGTTCTCCAGAAGGATTTCGTGACGGGCATGGATCTCGCCCTTGGGCAGGGTTCCATGCTTGATGAGCACCTTGACGTTCTCCTTGTCCGCCATGGCGTTGATCCCATCCACGCAGTTGCGGATGTTGGGAAGGCCGCGCTTGGCTGCCTCAACCACCCACGCCTCGGTGTAGTTGTCGCCATTGAAGATCACCGCCTCATGCTCAATTGCATATTTCTTCAGCAGCGCCTGAACCTTGGCGTTGATATTCTTGGAGCCTTCCAGTTCGTCCGCCATCTCCGACAGCGCATCGGCCACGATGGTATTGAGGACGAAATTCGGCCCGCCAAGGGACTGCGACGAACCGGGCATGCGGAACTCGAACTTGTTGCCCGTAAAGGCGAACGGCGAGGTCCGGTTGCGGTCGGTCGTATCCTTCGGGATATTGGGCAGCGTGGTGACTCCCAGCATCAGGTTGCCGCCCTGCTTGGACCGGCTGGCCCCACCCTTCTTAATCTGCTGGTAGATGTCCGTGAGCTGCTCGCCCAGGAAAATCGACACGATCGCGGGCGGCGCCTCGTTGGCACCCAGCCGGTGGTCGTTGCCGGGGGTGGCGACAGTCGCGCGAAGCAGGCTGGCGTACTTGTGAACCGCGCGGATCACCGCGAAGAGGAACACCAGGAACTGCATGTTGTCATGAGGCGTATTGCCCGGATTCAGGAGGTTGATCCCGTCATCCGTGCCAAGCGCCCAGTTGTTGTGCTTGCCCGACCCGTTAACCCCCGCGAAGGGCTTCTCATGCAGCACGCAGACGAAGTCGTGCTTGCGGGCGATGCGCTGCATCAGATCCATGGTCAGCTGATTGTGGTCTACGCCGATATTGACCGTCGCATAGACCGGAGCGATCTCATGCTGCGCGGGCGCAACTTCGTTGTGCTGGGTCTTGGCGGAGACGCCGAGCTTCCAGAGATCCTCGTTCAGGTCGGCCATGAAGGACGCCACGCGCTCATGAATGGAGCCGAAGTACTGGTCTTCGAGTTCCTGGCCTTTCGGCGGAGGGGCCCCGAACAGGGTGCGTCCCGCCAAACGGAGGTCAGCGCGCTTCTCAACAAACTTCCGGTCGATCAGGAAGTACTCCTGCTCGCCGCCCAGGGTAGCGGTCACCCGCTTGCTCGTGTTGTTGCCCAGGGCACGCAGAACGCGTATCGACTGCTTGTTCAACGCCTGCATGGAGCGCAGCAGCGGCGTCTTCTTGTCCAGCGCCTCGCCCGTATACGACGCAAAGGAGGTGGGGATGAACAGCGTGGTGTTTGAACCGTCCGTCTTGATGAACACCGGGGAGGTGCAATCCCACACCGTGTACCCGCGGGCTTCAAACGTGGCGCGAATCCCTCCCGAGGGGAATGAGGAGGCATCGGGTTCGCCCTGCGTCAATTCCTTGCCGCTGAATTCCATCATGATCCGCCCGTCCGCGGTCGGGGAAATGAAGGAGTCATGCTTTTCCGCGGTGATACCGGTCATCGGCTGGAACCAGTGACAGTAATGCGTGGCCCCCTTTTCGATCGCCCAGTCCTTCATCGCGTTGGCCACGACGTCCGCCAGGGAGGGATCCAGCTCCTTGCCCCCGTCAATGGTCTCGCGCAGCTTCTTGTAGACGTTCTTCGGCAAACGGGCGCGCATGGCCCCGTCATTGAATACATTGGAGCCGAACAATTCCGGCACGGATTTTTCAACAGAGCCACTCTCGCAACAGTTCATTTCATTCTCCTTGAGGTTATCGACACTTTAAAATTCAAACTGAAAGTTAGCAAATGCCGTGCCAGCTAGAAATATAATATCGCATCCACCTTATTATGAGGAACTAACATCATTGGCCATAGCCCAGTCCCGTAACACCCGCTGGCCGTATATGACATAAATGTATCGCCTGAGGCTAAAATGTTTCAATATTGTCGGGCTGTCAGCTGGATCCTCTATTCTATTTTTCATCCCTGACATTATTTTCGTGAAAAGCATTGGGCAACCGTTGTACTGTTTCACCAAATTCATGCCTAATCCAGCAGAAAATATCCGCAAAGCCGCGCTGCCCTTTTTCAGCACGGGAATCCCTTCGCTAGACGCGACGTTGAAGAACCTCGTCGCTGGGGACAATGTGGTCTGGCAGGTGGACGACATCGAGGACTACCGCCCGCTGGTGGAACGCTTTGTCGAACATGGGCTGAGTACCGGGGCGCCGCTTGTCTACTTCCGGTTCGCGAGTCATCGCCAACTCATTCCTGAAACGCCGGGGGTCGAGATCCATAATGTCGAGCCTGAGGCGGGGTTTGAGCATTTTGTGGGAAAGATCCTGAATGTAATTGAGAGCAAGGGACGCGGGGCCTTGTATGTCTTTGACGGCCTGTCCGAGCTGGCGGCGGACTGGTACAGCGATCGGATGCTGGGCAATTTCTTCATGATCACCTGCCCCTTTCTCTTCAAGCTGGACACCATCGCCTACTTCGCGCTGTTCCGGTATCACCATTCCTTCCACGCAACGGAAAGCATTCACCAGACCGCACAACTTGTCCTGGATGTCTACCGCAACCGGGATCGGTTTTTCATCCAGCCCCTCAAGGTGGACAAGCGTTACTCCCCCACCCTCTACATGCTTCATGAGTGGACGGAGGCTGATGACTGTGCCCCGGTGACTTCGAGTACGACGATTTCCGAAATCCTGGCCGGCATCTCGCAGCCCTGGCTCGACTTCTCCGCCACCCGCCCCGGAATCTGGATGAGGAACCTGGCGCGCGCCCAAAAAACGATTGAGGCGATGCGGCTCGGGGCCGCCCCCGTGCAGGACGTTCAGGAATCGTTTCAGCGGCTCCTGAGGAGCGCGATCACGCGGGATGAAAAATTCATGCCGCTCATCTGCCGCTACTTCGAGCTTCCGGATCTCATGGCAATCATTCAACGCATGATCGGGACCGGCCTCATCGGCGGCAAGTCTCTCGGGATGCTGCTGGCCCGTGCCATCCTTCGCAGGAAGGCTCCGCACTTGTATGAAAAACTTGAGCCTCATGACTCCTTCTTCATCGGGGCGGACGTCTACTACACGTACCTCGTCCAGAATGGATGCTGGGAATTGAAGCGTAAAGTCGGGGATTCACTGGTATCCGACGAACGCCATGAGGAACGCCAGCGATTGCTGCTCTCCGGCACATTTCCCGAACACATCCGGCGCCAGTTCATTGAGATGCTGGATTATTTCGGTCAGGCCCCGATCATCGTCCGCTCCAGCTCGCTGCTGGAGGACAGTTACGGGAATGCCTTCTCGGGAAAGTACGAGACCGTTTTCTGCGCCAACCAGGGAACCCCCGCGCAGCGTCTTGAGGCCTTTATGGCGGCGGTTCGGCATGTCTACGCCAGCACGCTCAGTCAGGAGGCCCTGGCCTATCGCGCCCAACGCGGGTTGCTGGACCAGGATGAGCAGATGTCCCTCCTGGTCCAGCGGGTATCGGGCGCCTTGTATGGCGCAAATTACTTCCCCCAGATTGCCGGCGTGGGATTCTCGTTCAATCCCTATGTCTGGAATGAGGACATTGATCCCAGGGCCGGCATGCTGCGGCTGGTCTTCGGGCTCGGCACGCGCGCCGTCGACCGGATCAGCAGCGACTACACCCGCCTCATCGCCCTCAACGCCCCTACCCGGCAACCGGAAGGAGGGGGCGCGGACGGTATACGCTTCAGCCAGCGCGATGTGGATATCCTGGACCTTCCCCAGAACAAGCTTACCGCCAAGGAATTCAATTCGGTCATCTCGGGAATCAACCCGGCCGCGCTGTCCTTGGATCTTTTCGCCGAGGCAATCCCAACCACCTCGTCCGACTACCGGCACCTCACCTTCCGGAAGCTGATCGAGGACACCTCCTTCGTCAACACCATGCGGGAAATCCTCAGCACGCTTCAGGAAGCCTATGCCTATCCCGTCGATATCGAGTTCACCACGAACTTCATGTCCAACGGCGATTACCGGATCAACCTGGTGCAATGCCGTCCGTTCCAGGTGCGTATGACGGGGGATCCCGCCAGAATGAGGGCGCCCTCCAGCGTACGCAGGCAGGACATGCTCATGGAGAGCACCGGACCGGTCATCGGGCACAGCGCCTCCATCCTGGTGGACCGGCTGATATACGTCGTGCCCGCCGTTTACGGGAACATGAGTGAAAGTGCGCGGTATTCCGTGGCGCGGACGATCGGGAAACTCAACCGCCTGAAGGCCGCCGGCGCCGCCCCGGTCGTGATGCTGGCCGGACCGGGACGCTGGGCCACGTCCACCCCGTCCCTGGGCGTACCGGTCTCCTTCGCCGAGATCAACTCCGCCTCCGTGGTCTGCGAGATTGCCGCCATGCATGAGGGGTTGGTTCCCGACGTCTCCCTCGGCACTCACTTCTTTAATGATCTCGTCGAATTGAACATGCTCTATTTTGCCGTCTCCCCGCACAAGAAGGGACATGCCATCAACCTGGATCTGCTGCTAGCGCTCCCGAACAAACTGGCGACACTTCTTCCGGATGCGGCTGCCCTTGGGCATGTGCTGCGGGTGGTGGATGGCGGGGATATCCCGGGGGGAATGCAATTGAATTTGCATGCCGACACGGTCAAGCAGAAGGTAGTCTGCTATCTCGGGAAATAAACCCATGAATTATATCAGTACACGGGGACACAACGACGCACAGGGGTTTCAGGCGGCGGTCATGACAGGGTTGGCCCGGGATGGCGGACTGCTCCTGCCTGAAGCTATTCCGGACGCCTCCGCTCATCTCGCCCGCTGGCAGTCACTTTCATTTCCCGAGCTGGCGGTTGAGATCATGCGCCTGTATGCCGACATCCCTGAGGCGGATTTGCGGGATATTATCACCCGCAGCTACGCCGCATTCCGGCATCCTGACGTCACGCCCGTCCGCAGCGTCGGCGACGTTCATGTCCTCGAGCTCTTCCACGGTCCCACCCTCGCCTTCAAGGACGTGGCGCTCCAGTTCCTCGGCAATCTCTTTGAATATGTCCTGAAAAAAAGCAGCCGGGAGCTGAACATTCTGGCCGCCACCAGCGGCGACACCGGCAGCGCCGCCATCTGTGGCGTTCGTGGCCGCGAGAGAATAAGGATCTTCGTCATGCACCCCCGGGGCCGGGTCAGTCCTTTGCAGGAACGCCAGATGACCACCGTGTTGGACGGAAATGTCTTTAATATCGCCGTTGAGGGAACCTTCGATGACTGCCAACGGATCATGAAAACCATTTTCAGCGACCTGGCGTTCAAGGACCGCCTCTCGCTGGGAACGGTCAACTCGATCAACTGGGCGCGGGTGCTGGCGCAAATCGTGTACTATTTCTTCTCGGCCTTCCGCGTGATGCGGCTGACAGGCGCCAGGGAAGTCCAGTTTTCCGTACCCACCGGTAATTTCGGAGATATCTTTGCGGGCTATGTCGCCGCCCGGATGGGCCTCCCTGTCCGGCGGTTGATTCTGGCGACCAATGAGAATGATATTCTCGCCCGCTTTTTCAACACCGGGACGTACAGCGGCGGCCCGGTGCATGCCACCATCAGCCCCTCCATGGATATTCAGGTGGCCAGTAATTTTGAACGCTACCTCTATTACCGGCTTGGTTCCGATCCCGCCAGGGTACGGGAGGCGATGACTCAGTTTGAGACCGTGGGCAAACTGGTGGTTCCGCCGCAGGCGAACGGCCGGGTCGATGATCTTATCGTGGCGGGGTCAGGCAATACTGCCCAGACCCTCGCGACCATCCGCGAGGTGTATGAGAAGCACGGTTATCTGCTCGACCCCCACTCGGCGGTCGGCTTCCATGTTGCCAAACCCCACCTGCATCCCGACGCCCCGATGATCTGCCTGGCCACGGCCCACCCGGCAAAATTTGCGCAGGCTATCCAGGATGCAACCGGCCACGATCTGGCGCACCATCCCCTCCTTGAGGCCCTGCGTGACCTCCCCACCCGCTGCGCCATCCTGCCCGCCAGTGATGCCAGGATCCGCCGCCATATGGAACAGGTAATGTCATGCTAAAGCCGCCCGATCTGGACAGACACCACTCGTCGGAGGCAAATGCCACGGGGCCCTTCAAGCTGGGGCTGGAGATCCTCATCGAAAACTGCCCCCACTGGCTTGAAGGTCGCCGCGTGGGTCTCGTCAGTCATGTGGCCGCCGTGGATGCGAAGGGCCAGACATCCGCCGATAAACTTCATCAGACATCAGGCATCACCCTGACGGCACTCTTTGGCCCGGAACACGGGTATGCCGGGCTCGCCGCTGCGGGCGAACTGACGCGCGACGAGAAACATGCCGGCTGGAATATCCCCATTTATTCCCTCTACGGGGAGACGCGCAAGCCGACAGCCGCCATGCTGGACAGCGTGGACACCCTGATTGTTGAATTCCAGGATCTCGGCGCCCGGCCCTATACTTATGTCTCCACCCTGCGCCTGATTCTGGAGGCGGCTGCTGAGTCGGAAAAAACCGTCATCATTGCCGATCGTCCCGTTCCCCTCCCCCTCGGCATTGACGGCCCGGTGCTTGATCCGGCCTTTGAAACGTTTGTCGGCTTTATTCCGAGCCCCATGCAATACGGGATGACGCAGGGCGAGACAGCCCGATGGCTTGTCCAAGCCCTGGGGCTGAGCGTGGATCTACGAGTTTCACCCATGCAGGGATATCATCGCGAGGTGGTCAGGCAACTCTCCTGGCCCGAGTGGGTTCCCCCGTCACCCCGCATCCGCTGCTGGGACGCAGCGTGCTTCTTCACATGCACGGTGTTCGGAGAGGCGCTACCGTCACTGGATTATGGATCAGGCACCATGCAGTCTTTCCAGGTTATCGGCGCCCCCTGGCTGGATGCCGGTCGCTTGTTGGAATGGCTGCACGAGGCAGATCTACCGGGCATCGCCTTTGAGCCGGTTCGTTACCAGGCGATGACCGGCCTGTATGCGGGAACAGAACTGAATGGCGTGAAACTGGTTATCACCGACTACCGGACTTTCAAGCCTGTCTCCACGTGTGTCACCCTCCTCTCGGGAATCAACGAACTTTACGGACCCACAAAACTTTGGGATGCCCCGGGAACGAGGCCGGAATGGTTCGACAAGCTTTTCGGAACCGACACCGTCCGCATCGCCCTACAGGCCGGGACCCCCGCCCCCTCAATCATCGCGTCATGGCAGCCTGCCCTGGATGACTTTCAGCAGAGACGGAAACAACATCTTCTTTATTCCCGAAATCAATGAAACACCCTAGAAAAGCAATTGTCCTGGCAGCCGGCTTCGGGGCGCGGTTCCTGCCGCTCACCCTCATGAAGCCCAAACCCCTATTCCCGCTCTGGGGCACTCCGGCGCTGGGGCATTCCCTTGAACTGCTCAAAAGCTGGGGCGTGCGGGATGTCCTGATCAATACCCATCACCATGCCGGGCAGATTCTGGACTACATCAAAAGCGGCCCGGTTGCCGGGTTGAGATGCCAGCTGTCCTACGAGTCCGAGATTCTCGGGACCGGTGGGGCTCTGCCCAAGGCTCGCTGGTTCCTGGATGATGACCCGTTCTGGATGCTGAATTCAGACGTGCTTGCCGACCTCACCTGCAAACCCCTTCTAGAATCCCATCGTCACCATGGGTCCATCGCCACCCTCTGGCTTCATTCCGAGCGGGGTCCGCGCACGGTTGAGCACCGCAACGGACTCGTCACTGTTTTCAAAAGTCCCGTATCCGGCACGGAGGGGACAGCCACGTTCTGCGGCCTCCAGCTTCTCTCTCCCCGCATCCTGAATTTCCTGCCCTCGTCCGGGTTTTCATCCATCATCGACGCCTATGAGAATGCCCTGGTTGCAGGCGAAAAAATCGGCGGGGTAATCGTGCCCAACTCCTACTGGGCGGATATCGGAAAACCTGAGACTTATCTTCAAACCCATGTCGACATGATGACTCACCCGCGCTGGGAAAAGACCATTCCCCGCGGGAAGCCCCCCGTGCCCCGCGGGCGGAACACCACCATCGCCCCCGGCGCGGTGGTAACGCGGTCGGTTCTCTGGGATCACGTCTCCGTGGCCAGCGGGGCAAGGGTGGAAAATGCCATTGTTGCTGATGACGTCAGTGTGCGCTCTCATGTCTCGTACATGGCGATGCGGGCCGACCATATGCAGGATCCCCTCACGTTGCGGGTTCTTAAGAAACTGCGGTGGTTGCCCGACGTAACGACTGTCATGCCCCTCCCTCCCCGGGGCTCGGCTCGCACCTTTACCAGGCTTTCAACACCCGCGAAAAGTGCCATCCTCGTCAAGTACACGCTGGAACGTCCTGAAAACGGCCTTTATACCCGCCATGCGCGGTTTCTGACACGATGCGGGGTGCGGGTTCCCGACGTCCTTGTCGATTGGCCCGATGAGCAGATCTGCGTTCTCGATGATGTCGGGGAGAGCAGCCTTGAACAGCTTGTGCCCCGCCTGTCCCGCTCCGAAACCCTGGCGCTTTACCGGCAGACGCTCGACACGGTTGCCCGCCTGCACATTCATGCCACACGGGCTTGCCGCCGGAACCCTGTCCCTCTTTCCATGCCCTTCACCCGTCATCTCTACGAATGGGAACAGAATCTATTCTGCGAACAGTTTTTGGGACGACATCGGGAGGTGGACCATGACGCCATGGCGTCTATCCGGAAGGAGCTGGCACGACTCATCCCGGCGCAGCTCCGGGCCCCGCGCGTCATTGTTCACCGCGACCTGCAGTCCAGCAACGTGCTGGTGCGGGATGGCGGCATCTTCCTGATTGATTTCCAGGGAATGCGACACGGCACGGCGGCCTACGACCTGGCGTCGCTCCTCTGCGATCCCTATGTCAATCTGCCGGATGACATGCGGGGGGAATTGCTTGAATACTATCTCGGGCTGGTCCCGGATTCCGGTGCGGTGCGGGACCTCTTCTGGGTAGCGGCCGTGGAACGGCTTTCCCAGGCGCTGGGCGCCTTCGGGCGCCTTGGAGCGGTTGCAACCACCTCCTACTTCCTGAAACACATCCCCTCAGGCGTTAAACAACTGCAGCACGCCCTCAGTCATGTTCCCGGACTGCCAACCTTGAAGTCCTGCCTGGCGGGGTGAGCCTCAGCTTCCTCGTAATCTTAATCCTCATCGCAATCGTAATCTTCTGCCCCGGAGAGGATTATGATTACAATTACGATTAAGATTACAATGCCGGGAAGTTTTGGTATTATTTCTTTAGTCGTCTTTGGGGGCGACTGGTTTCGACGTGTTGGTTGAAGCCTCAGTGGCGTGCCGAGGACTCCGGTTGGCCTCGTTAATCACTTCCGGAAAAAACATAAAAGCGAACACTGAGTACGCTCTCGCGGCTTAATTGACCGTGACGTCTCCCCGCCAACACCTGCTAGGCGGAGTGAGGCGACAATAGCAGGTTAGTTCTGAGGTCGGGCGACCGGGCTTTGGGGCGAAACCTTACGTGGACGCTGGTTACGGCAGTGGCCTGACGGTCGGCAGCTGCCGTAACGAGATTAAAAGATCGGATACGCACGTAGAAGCTGTGGTGACTCCAGTGCGGACGGGAGTTCGATTCTCCCCGCCTCCACCATCCTTCGCCCTGCGCCCAGAGGGCTTGGGCTACGGATGGTCTTCGACCAGCAAAATGGGCAGGGCGAAGGATGGTGCCCTTCGTAGCACAAGGCGTATTCGCCGCAGGGCGTAGGAGGGCGGTTGATCAGCGATGTCGAGTTAGCTTTTGAATTCATGAATCTTCCAATTTCAAATCTGCAATCCACACTTCCCCTATGCGCCCCTTCATTACTGCGCTGAGAACCCTGACGTGCATTCCCGTTCCCGGATCTGACACCACGAGCCTGGCGTCCTCCCTCCCCTTTTTCCCGGCGGTGGGAGTTCTAATCGGTCTGGTCGTCACGGGTGTCCTTTACGGTCTCACCCTCTTCAGTTGGTCCACTGGAGCAGGGATTCTCGCCATGATCGTCATCCTCTGGATCACACGGGGGCTGCATGTCGACGGTCTGGCGGATGTGACGGATGCCTTCGGTGGCGGACGCACACGCGAGCGCCGGCTGGCAATCATGAAGGATCCGCACACGGGCGCCTTCGGGGTCATGGCCATTGTCGCCGACCTGCTCCTGAAGGCCGCCGCCCTGGCCCAGCTGGCCGCGATGCACCAATGGGCATTGGTGGTCATTCCCTTCATTGTATCCCGTACCGGCCAGGTGCTGCTGGCTGTCTCGCTTCCCTACGCGCGAGCCGAAGGGGGCAAGGCCGGCGGTTTCGTCGACGGTGCCCGCCCGCTTCATTTTGTCCTGGCCCTGATTGCCTCCATTGCCTGCTGCCTTGCCGTTTCAGGAATGGCGGGCCTCGTCCTGCTACTACAGGGGTTGGCTGTCATTATCCTGCTCCGAATCTGGATGAAGCACCATTTCGGTGGCGTCACCGGAGACCTTCTTGGAACGTCGAATGAAGTCATTGAAACAGGGCTGTTGGCGTTTCTGGCTCTCATCAGCCCTGCGACGGCGTAACGACGATTGACATCACAAAAGGAGATCTGATTTGCCCCATCGCTCCATGAGTATAAAAGAGGTTGCCACATACCTGCATTTGTCGCCAGGCGATGTTGAGAAACTGGTCAGGGAACGGGAAATTCCTTGCGAAACGCAGGGCGACAGGGTCACCTTCCGCCGCGCCATCATTGATGCCTGGGCGTCCCAGCGCATCCTTAACCTTTCCACCAACCGTCTCGCCGATTATCATTCCAAGACATCCTCAAAAGTCAGCGAGTTCTCGCCTGATGCCGCCGTTATGCCGGACCTCATTAACCCGGAAAGGCTGAATCCGGAACTGACGTCAAAGACCCGGTCATCGGCAATCCGGGACATGGTGGCCATGGCGGAAGCAACCGACCTGGTTTCGGACTCCAAGGAACTCCTCAGGATGATTGAAGAGCGCGAAGGGTTGTGCTCTACCGCCCTTCCCGGCGGCTGGGCCATCCTTCATCCCCGTCACCACGACCCCTACCTGGTCGCCGAATCCTTCATGGTTGTCGGCCGCGCCATCCAGCCGGTTCATTTCGGCGCCCAGGACGGTGCTCCTACGGACATCTTCTTCCTGCTCTGCTGCCAGGACGACCGACTCCACCTTCACACATTGGCGCGGCTCTGCACCATGTGCATGGAGACACGGCTGCTGGGAGAACTTCGGGAGGCTGATTCCGGAACCGCCATCCAGGACGCCATCGTCAGGACCGAAGCAGAAATCATCCGTCGGCTGTGAAACACTCCATCGTCATCCATGACCCTAAAGCCGGCCGCTGGTTGCTCTTCGAGAACCCGGTCAGGATTGTGTGCGCATTGACCCCGGCAGAAGTCGTTCCTGCCCTTCAGTCCCTTGAAACAGCAGTCAACCAGGAAGGCTTTTTTGCCGCGGGATTCCTCAGCTATGAGGCCGCGCCGGCGTTTGACGCCGCCCTGAAGGTCAGGTCGGACGACTCGGGGTTTCCCCTCCTCTGGTT